>Ga0105050_10010152_pt1 | contig 10365 bp, 14 predicted proteins | sample FRY01_FD_78088 | JGI IMG/M metagenome (GOLD analysis project Ga0105050, IMG submission 78088) | Freshwater microbial communities from Lake Fryxell liftoff mats and glacier meltwater in Antarctica - FRY-01 | ecosystem: Environmental > Aquatic > Freshwater > Ice > Glacier meltwater ... | reverse complement strand
TCCGGTTGGGATAACGCGCAATTGGTCGCCAAGACTGCTGGCACGCAAATGGTCCATGACCAGGGCGCGGCGGGCCAGTACCCGTATCACATCCGCGCCATCGACACCTCGGGCAACTACAGCGCCCATGTCACGACCTTTGTGCTCACGTTGTTGGCACCCATCACGGTGCGACAGTTCGATGTGGTGCAGTCGGCCAACCGGCTTGAGTTTCGCTGGCAACCCAATCCGGAGCCTGAGGTGGTCGCCTACGAGCTGCGTGAAGGCTCTGCGTGGGATGCGTCACTTTTTGTCGCAGAGATTAAGTCGACCAGTTACACCTTGCCATCTGGCTTTGATGGTGAACGTAAATTCTGGATCAAGGCGATTGCCTCCCCCGGAATTTATAGTCACACCCCGACATTCGTCTCAACCGTCGTCGCGCAGCCACAAAATGCCAATTTGATTTTAGAGCGTAATGAACAAGCCGCAGGGTTCCCAGGCATCCGGCATTTTGCATCCCTAGTGTCGGTCAATGGACAAGATGTGCTGCGCATGAATAGTGGGGCTACCAGCGCCGAGTATCTGTTTGAGGTCGATCTCGTCATGCCGACCCGAGCTCAGAACACACTGCAAAACAGTCTAGGGGCATCACAGGATGACCGCACCACCTGGTTGGAAGTGGGCTTTCCGTGGAACAGTGAGGCTGCCAGACGCCAGTGGTCCTATGACGGATCACTCGCCAATGTGGATGCGCGGCTGCAGATCGCCCGAGAGGATGCACTGCAGGATGGCGAGATCTATGGATGGCGCTTGAGCGGATCACTGACTGGCTTTGGTAATCTAACCGCCAGTCAATCGGCTGGCATCAGCTTTCAGGCAGGACGCTATGGAGACGGGTTAATGGTCCAAGATACCACCCGCGCAGCGTGGAGCGTCACTATTCCTGCGCTGTTTCATATCTCGTTCTGGTTTATCCCCTCGCAAATGACGACGTGCGTAATCTGGCGAGCGACAGGTCCTGACGGCTTACTGCTGGTGGGCTATGACGCAAATACTAGGGTGTTCTTTTTGGAAGATCACTTATCGCGTCAGGTGACGGTGTCCTTTGCTATTGAGGTACAAGATCGGATCTGCATTGGGGTCTGCCAAACTATTTCTGAGCGACGACTCTTTGTCGCAAGCATGGGCGGTGACGTCGAATCAGGAAGTGTGGCACTGGCCCCAGTCGGTCAATTAACCAGTCTGCAACTGTACTAGTTCTAGCTCTTACAACAAGTGATTTCAACCATGGCGTTGCACGCGAGTGCAGCGTCATTTTTTTTGAGGACGTTCATGATCGAAGAATCCATGCAGCTTCATGGTGCGATGACCTTAATCATCTCTCGTGCCAATGGCAACACAGAAACTATTTACCGAGACAATTTGATTGTTAATGTCGGCTTTGATTTTATTGCTGACGCCATCGGAAAATCTGCAACCCGACCAGCGGTGATGGGATACATTGCGCTGGGCACAGGGACAACTGCAGCAGCGACTACGCAATCGGCACTGGTCACAGAAATTGACCGCAATGCCGCAACCTATACCCACACCGCTGGTACCAAGACATTTACTTTCGCCGCAGATTTTTTAGCTGGGGACGCCACTGGCGCCATTACCGAGGCCGGAGTGTTCAATGCGGCGACTGCAGGAATCATGCTTGATCGTGTCGTCTTCCCGGTGGTAAATAAAGGCGCTGACGATAGCTTGACTGCTGTCTTTACCTTCACGATGAGCTAATCGCGATGCCAGACGTGGTCACAGTGACGCAAGCCGCAGGGTCTCGCTATACGTGGGGCTCGGGGAGTTTTACCTGGTCAAGTACAAGTGCAGGAAAGAACTGGGATAGTGCGTATCCGGCGGAGTATGCCTTTGCCGTTGCTGTCAGTCTTTCGGTGCTAGAAGTAGCTGCTAGACGATTAACTAAGCCAGTTAACGAAGCACTAGGTGTCTCAGAGGCTCATGTACGTAGGGTGTCGTTACAGCGATTCGAGACATTGGGGCTTGCCGAAACCTATCAAGATCTGATTGCTTTTGTACTGCGATTCGTCGAGTCCGTAGCTCTTGCCGAGAACCTCTCCAGAAAAAACCAAAAGCGAATCAGCGAAACATGGGTACATAGTGAATATTTATTGAAGTCAGCGTCAAAAAACTTTAATTCAGCATTGGTATTAGGAGATGGTTTGTATCGGCGGTCGACCTTGCGGCAATTTGAAAGTTTGCCGATAAGCGAGTCAAACAGTAGATCGACCACCCAATCTCATCGTGAGGTCTTAGAATTTTCAGAAGGTGTAAAGCGCAATCTGGTCAAAGCGATTGCAGAGACACTTGCGCTGGCTGAAACCTATGCTGATTTGATTGCCTTTGTACTGCGTATCAGTGAAGGCTTAGATTTTGCAGACAAGCCTGCCAAAAACTTCACAAAACCCTTATTAGAAAACTTAAACACAACAGACCAGAAAAAAATTGGCACGATAAAACGTCTGAATGAGGCCATCGCACTTACCGAAGCTTGGGGGAGGACCGTCGCCTATCGCCGGTATCTGAACGAAGGCCTTAGTGTGACGGATGCCCTTCGAAGAGCGCTCACCATTAAGACCAATGAGGCACTCTCGCTGGCCGAACAGTACCGTCGTCATGCCAACGGCGTAGTGAGTGACATGATCGTCTCAATTCTCCCGATCACAGAAGAGGATTTTGCGAGCATCGTGCAAAGTGGCCATCCACCTGGATATACAAATTTCCGAGATTTCATTCAAGGGGACTACACCTATCAGCGTGCCTTGTTCCGCGCCATCCTAAAATCCAATAATGCCGATCGCGGCTATATCGATGCACTGCGCTTGACTATTGATGTCCCCGATATCTTCGACCGGGGCCTCGCTGACATTACCGATGCTACCGCTGGAATCACAGTCCAGTTTTCTAGAAGTTTCCGTTTTACGCCGCAAGTGACGATGACGCACAAAGGCGGAACAACCACAGCTATCCCCCGCATCCTCGGCACGCCCACCACATCTGGATTTATGGCTGCGCTGGAAGATAAAACCGGGGCTCGGGTGACAGGCTCTTTTTCCTGGCTCGCACAGGGGTGCTAAATGCAAAATTTTACGACCATACCGTCCTCCGAGACGCTGACCAATTCGCTAGCGCCGCTTTTAAACAACGACAAGTCGGCACTTTCTAACTCCAGCGGAACAGCTTTTCCGACAACTGAGCTGCAGATCGGTATGAAATGCTGGCGCACAGACCAGCAAAAACTCTATCTGTTAACAAACGCCTCTCCTGCGACATGGATTGTGCTGGCTGATTTAAGCAGCGGCAGTACCAGTGTCGCGGCAGCCACTGCAGCACAAAGTGCAAATGACGCCGCAGCACTTGGCGGGCAACTGCCAAGCTACTACACCGACATCAGCGGGCGGCTGGGCTTTACACCGTTAAATAAGGCAGGCGACACGGCGACCGGCTTGCAATATCAAGTTAGAGCTGCTGGCGCCTTCCATTACTGGGGGTTGACGGCGGCGAGCTATCTGTCCGTCGGCCAAGGCTCGACCGGCGACGCATACGTTAAGAACACCTACCCAAGCAAAAGTTTGATTCTAGGTGCTGGCAACACTGACCACGTCGTCATTAATGCTGCAGGCGCTGTAGGAGCAGGTGGCGCTAACTTTGGCGTAGCCGGACAGGTTTTGACCTCGGCCGGTAACACAGCACCCCCAGTCTGGCAGACCTTACCTGAAGAGTTTGATAGCGGAACACGATTGCTATTTCAGCAGACTGCAGCGCCAACAGGCTGGACAAAAGATACGACCCACAATGATAAAGCGCTTCGTGTGGTGAATGGCGCGGTAAGTTCAGGCGGCACCGTTGCGTTTACTTCGGCATTCGTGTCACAGGCTGTGAGTGGCGCCGTTGGCAGCACCACTCTCGTTGAGAGCCAAATACCTAGCCACGCACATACCCATCGCGGATATGTGACTGTCAAGGGTGGCGCCGCCTGGCCTAATAGTGGTAGCGGCGGCGGAAGCACTGTTAATAACTCAGGACTAACAACGACGACTACAGGTGGTGGCGGATCGCACAATCACTCGTTCTCGGGAAACTCAATCAACCTCGCTGTGCAATACATCGACGTCATCATCGCTACCAAAAACTAATCATGGAACTCAAACCCGGTAACTACTGCCCTTTGCTAAAAAAAGACTGCATAGGACTGCAATGCGCATGGTTTACCCAAGTGCGGGGTCACAACCCCAACACCGGCAAAGACGTCGACGAATGGTCTTGCGCCATAGTCTGGCTCCCCGTTTTACTCATTGAAAACAGCCAGCAACAACGATCAACCGGAGCTGCAGTTGAGAGTTTTAGGAACGAGATGGTGAAAGCAAACGAAGTAGGACAGCAAGTTCTACTAGCAGCAACTGGTACGCAAGTCAGACCACAGATCAACATGGAGGCACAAAAATGACTATCCCTGTGCGAGCAACCATTATTCCTTCGGATATGTTTTGCTCAGTGAACGGTGTAGGTGTTAGCGGTTCCGATATGGCCAGCGTAGCTACTAATGTGCATGCGGTTCAGTGGTTTGGTACTTGGGGCGAAGAAGAGATTGTAGATCTTGAAACGGGACGAATTATCAGGAACGAAACGATACGAAACCTCGAGGACTACCAAGCTGTTCTGGCTTCTTATTGGGAAATCCGAAATACGCAGTATGCGGCTGATCAAGAAGCGATCGGTGAGCAAACCATTATTGAGGTCTAGCATGGATACAAAAGCTTTTCCGGCGTTTGGCTACACCGTAATACGGCACCAAATAGCAAAGAATGAAGTTTTGAATGATGAGCTATATGCAGATGGCTTAGTCAGCGTGGCTGTGCCGTTTGAAACTTGCTGGTTTTATACGAAAGGACTGGTCAACCAAGTCAACGTCGATACTGCCGAAGTTTCCGTGCGCGGCCCAGGCTACTGCAATGCGATTATCAAAGAAACGGCAGGTGTATGGCGCGCAAATTTCATCGAAGATTCAACCGTATTCTGTGTGCCACAGCCACAGCCTGCAAACCCACTACTTCGTCTGATTGATAGGCTCCAAGTGTTTTTACTTCCCGCCGAAAAAAGTGCGACGCTTCCACAAGGTACGAAGCTTTCACTTTGCCAAGGTCAGTTAAAAATTGATAACTTAACTATTCGTGATCTCCGGCAAATTGAATTTAAAAGTGGCAGCCGTACCGTAGTCGCAATTGAAGATTGTTTCGGATTAATTTTCCCATGAAACAAATCTTCAAAATAAACGTTTGGAACTCTTCACTCGCGTCTCTCGCAAGTGAAGTCGCAGCTATTTATGCTTTTTATCTAATTGTCGGTGGATACGTATCAGCAACCTGGTTGTTGATGACTCTTGTTGTTTACATGGTCATCCAGATCTCTGTATCAGTTGGTCTGCATCGTTATTACACGCATCGGGCGTTTGAATGCTCCGCATTCTGGCAGTACTTTTTTGCTATTGGGGGCACACTCAGTTTTCAGGCAAGCCCCATAGCCTTTGTGCACGCGCATCACACGCATCACCAGCATGCCGATACGGACAAAGATTCTCACATCGTAGGGTGGCAGTTTTTCTTTATCAGGCGTTATAAGATTCCTGAAGGGATGAATTCGAGGGCACTTATCAGACTTGCTCGTGACCCATTTCAGGTATTCCTCCTTCATTACGGTGCATTGCTTTGTTTCCTGACATTTGGGTTGCTGTATTTTATTTCGCCACGTATTGCGTTATTTGGTTACGTAGCGCCAATGGCACTATATTTTTTCTTCACCGCAGCTCATCAAACAATCAGTCATGGGAGCAATGGCGCTCGTGATCTTCAGTGGCTGGAGATGTTCATGCCAATGTCTGAGTGGCGACATGCTTATCACCATATGCATCCGAACCAATGGGACTGGGGCAAGTTTGACATTGGATCGTATTTTATTCGCTTGATTAAAACATGAACTATTTTAGTCAAATTGCTTTGAAATTTGAGTTGCCAGATTTTGATGTGTCTTCATGGTATATGGCGCAAGTTGCAGATGTGCCAGATCGAGCACGTTACAAATACACGCTATGGGAAAAAGAAACCGCTCCGCCAACGCCACTTCACGTATATGCCATACCAGAGCCCTACGCCAAAAATCTAATCGCGCAATTACCTCGAGCATTATTAGGCCGTGAAGTGCCAAGTGTGTTCTACATGAAAATGGAGAAGCCGCACCCTAACTCGACAGTGCCACCACATGTAGACATTGGGAGAAGGACGGCGATCAACGTATATATCAACTGCGCGCAGGAAATTACAGAATTCTTTGAGGCGGATGAAGAAACCCAAACTCTTGTTTCTCAAGGCAGCTTCAATGCAAAAGAAGGTGAAGCATGGTTATTGAATGTTTCAAAACCTCATGCAGTGCGAATGTCTCGCGCAACTATGCGCTCGTGTATTTCATTTAGCTTTCGTAGGCTTCGATTTGACGAGTTGGCTCATTTATTGTCAGCTTGGTGAAAATGATGAACTGCTTACTGCATTACCTTTTCCCGACCGCTGTTGGTATGTTTAACAGCGACAACCACGAAGAATACAAGCGTACATTCTTTGAGCGTATGCCTGAGCACTGTATTCCGCACGAGAGCGGTCAAGGCTTAATTTCTGGGGAAAGTTCAGGGAAGATATACCTGCACACCGATGAGGCTTTGAAGTCACTCTTTGAATTTGTTTCGCGTGGTATGGCGAGCTATCTGGATCAACTAGCTTATGACCGGTCACGCGTAGCGATTAACATTGTCAAAACATGGATTAGTGCTACCGACAGCCGTACCGTGACTCCTGCGCATGCACACGCTACGAGTCACTTGTCGTTTGTGTATTACATGAATATGCCTGCCCAAGCTGATGCGATCGCATTTCAAATTCAGGCTTCACCTAACGAGCCTTACTACGGCGCGTTTTCAGAGGCAACCAATCGGCAGCGGTCGATGGTTCTGGAAAGAAATGCACTCAATGCCAATCAGTCGGTTGTCCTTGTTGAGGAAGGCCAGCTTTTAGTATTTCCCAGTCATCTTCATCATGGCACAGTAAAAATAGGTGACATGGGCAACGATCAGCGTATCGCATTGGCTGGTGATGCTCTTCTCGTTTTTAATGAAGATGCGCCGAACTATGCGACCGGTATTTTTGATCCGCGTAGATGGCGAACGTTTTGCGCCCCTTAAATTTATCGACAAATTTGCCGATGCTTACAATTCACTTCCACCTTACTTTATTACTTAACAAATAATCTGACTACAAACGACTTTGGTGTCTGTCCGGATTTGCTCCTGACAGGCATTTTTTTTGGAGAAGTGAATGACAAAAGACTCTGATCAACTTGATGTACTCAACCTTCGTCCTGAAGATCTTGATGAACTCTTAATACGGGCAGCCGAGAAAGGTGCTGAACGCGCCCTAGCTGTACTTGGCCTGGAAAACGGGCATGCTGCCGCGGACATCCACGACCTGCGGGGTCTTATCGATGCCTGGCGCGATGCTCGCAAGACGGCATGGCAGACAATGGTCAAGGTTGTGACCACCGGGATGCTTGCAGCGCTTCTAGTGGGTGTGAGCATCAAGCTCAAGCTTATTGGAGGCATACAATGATTGAGACTTTGCTTGGCGGCCTGCTTGGAGGTATGTTTCGGATGGCCCCGGAAGTGTTGAAGTGGCTGGACCGCAATGGTGAGCGCAGCCATGAGTTGTCGATGCAGGACAAAGCCATAGAGTTTGAAAAGCTGCGCGGTGCCCAGCGGATGTCCGAGATCGGAGCCTCGGCGGATGCAGCATGGAACACTGGCGTGCTTGAAACTCTGCGCGATGCAGTCAGGTCTCAAGGTGAGAAGTCTGGTGTCACTTGGATTGATGGCCTGTCCAGCAGTGTACGGCCCGTGCTGACATACTGGTTTATGGCGCTTTATTGTTCTGCCAAGACCGCAGCATTTTTTGCCGCGCTCACGGGCGGTGCAGATTGGGGAACGGCAGTACTTCATTCATGGACTGAGGCCGACCAAGCGCTATGGGCTGGAGTGCTGAATTTCTGGTTCCTCGGCCGTGTGTTCGACCGGGTGCGGTCGTGATCCAAGTTCCGCAGTCGGCCGTTGATCTGGCCAAGAGGTTTGAGGGGTTCTGTCGGGTGCCCAAGTCTGACCCAAAGCGGGCCTACCCTTATGTCTGCCCAGCGGGGTTTTGGACTATCGGGTATGGCCATCTGTGCACAGCGAGTCATCCGCCGATCACGCAAGCCGAGGCCGAAGCCTATCTGGCGCAGGACATGGCCATAGCCTTAAATGCCACTCTTCGGATGTGCCCTGTAATTCTAGGGGAGTCCGAAGGTCGGTTGGCAGCCATTGTGGATTTCACATTCAATCTTGGCGCGGGGAGGTTGCAGGCCTCAACCCTACGGCGACGAGTCAATCAGAGTGACTGGCTCGCTGCCGCAAAAGAACTGGGTCGTTGGGTTTACGGCGGCGGAAAGGTATTGCCAGGACTGGTGCTGAGAAGATCAGCAGAGGCTGCTTTGATTTTCTGAGCCGCTGCGCGCTCCTCCCTTTTCTGACGATCTAGGTAGCGGATTGCACCTTGGGCAAGGATGGCTCCGATGATGGCCATGGGACTTTTTTCAGGAGGTGTGAAAGTGGTTTCCGGAAGCTTGGATTTCATGTTGGTACCTTCTTCAGTTTTAAAGAAGGCCCATGTTTGCTTCCATGTCTACGATCTATCAAGTGGATCAGTATTTTGGGGAAACGGCAACACAGAATAGCTGGCTCAAACGCTAGAATAGAGCAACCAACCATAAGCTTATTTTGGCGGGCACTGGCTAGCTTTAGGCTGTTTTTGATAGAGTAGTTTCTGCTCCGCCAAGTACTAAGTAAAAACGCGCCTTTTGGCGCGTTTTTCGTTTTGCCCCAACAAAAGCCCCAACTATAGCCGCTGTAGTTAGCAGCTACGCTTTAAGCGCATTTTCGGAATTTTCCCTTCAGAATACAGAGGGATTTGAAAATCCTTGTGTCAGTGGTTCGATTCCGCCCCGGGCCACCAAAACAAAAAGTCCCCTCCAGAAATAGTGGGTGTTTTTGCATTTCTTGGCTAGTGGGTTTGTGAAGGGCGAGCTTCTTTTAACCAGTGGTCGAGCGCATCCTCGTAATTTTCCCTGCCAAAGGCTGATTGCAAATCGCCGTAACGATTCGGGTAGCTCGCCACACTCACATCCGCGCTGCCCTGACGGCCCGAGTCTATGTCTTTATCGAGCCAATGCTTGAGCACACAGTCATCGTCATTGGCAGAGCAAAGTTGCTGGACATCGAAGTAGCGATTACGGTAGTAGACAGCAGAGAATTCAGGCGCGCCCTGGCGTCCTTCTTTAAACCCGTTGTCGCGCCAATGCGTGGGCAGGTCAACCTTTGCCTGCACAAGGTCTGAGTAGACGTCATAGTAAAAATCCCAATCAAATACGGACAGCGCGAATTTTGGATCCGGACCTTTCGAGTGCTTCTTCTTTTTCCCCCGCTTTTTAAATGCATTACCGGCGTCCTTAAATGCTTGCATGGCACCGCTCGACGATACGTTGGCGACATCACGCGCTGCATCTTTGGTTTTATTGTAGGCAATACTAGCGTCGCTTGCGATCTTGTTCAAGGCGGCGGTCGCTTGTTTGCCGGTGTAGCCGCCCAGCGAATTGTATTCGCCGGCGATCTTATTCAGTGCCGCTTCCAAATCCTCGCCAACACAAGCTTGTAGTTTGGAAGGATCCACATTGACGCCACCCTGGCCTTCCAGGATATCAGCGATATTCATGCCTTCCTGAATGGTGAGTTTGGCTTTAATTTCGCAGGGATTCACGCAAGACGCCGAAAAATCAATCGTCAACGTGTCGCCTGCCAAGATCAGCGCTAGTTTTTGTCCCGCGAGATTGCCATTCAAGCTGATGTTATGTGCCTTGGCCGTGATATCGGCCTTTGCCAGCATCTTGATTTTAGTTTTTCCCAAAGGTCCTAACTTGATCGTGATGGTCTCCTCAACCAGGCCTTGAAAGCCTGTGGTGGACGTGGTGTTTGGTCCGCCCGTGGTAGGCGACGACCACCGCTTCGGCAGATGCCTCCTCCTCAAGCAGGCCGGTTCGCTCCAGCGAGCCTGGCTTACTAACCTTAGTCTCCGCTGATAAGGTTGTAAGTCGATGCAATGATGGTTCTCGTAAAATCATTATGTGTAGCTATAATCCGGCAGACCACCGACATCAAAAAATTCAGTCGGCTTCAGCCTATAGTATTTCTCCTCCACG
>Ga0105050_10010147_pt1 | contig 10367 bp, 9 predicted proteins | sample FRY01_FD_78088 | JGI IMG/M metagenome (GOLD analysis project Ga0105050, IMG submission 78088) | Freshwater microbial communities from Lake Fryxell liftoff mats and glacier meltwater in Antarctica - FRY-01 | ecosystem: Environmental > Aquatic > Freshwater > Ice > Glacier meltwater ... | reverse complement strand
TGGCACATGCTTAGCGCGAAAACAGGCAGTTGGCCTGAAGGCGATCCGGTCAACAGTCTGGATGTGAGCATTCTGCAGAACAATCTGCTGGCACCGACGCTGGGCATTAAAGATCAGCGTACCGATAAGCGCATTGATTTCGTGGGTGGTATCCGCGGCTTGAAAGAGCTGGAAAAACGCGTTGACTCAGGCGAATGGGAGGTGGCTTTTGCGCTGCATCCAACCTCGATTCAGAGCTTGATGGCGATCGCTGATGCTGGCGAAGTAATGCCGCCAAAATCGACCTGGTTTGAACCGAAACTCAAAAGCGGGTTGTTTGTGCATATTCTGGATTGATTAAAAAAACCCGTCATCAATGATCTCGCAGCGCTTCTTAAGCAGGAAGGCGCTGCGAGTTCGATATACAGACTTCAACATTCAAGCCTAAGCCCGGGACTAAGCCTAAGCCCCAGGTCTTAGCTCAGGCACCAGGGCGCCTGACAGCTGAGCACCCAGGGCTTTGCAACTCAGATCACCAGCATATCCATAAACTCATTCACAGGCATCGCTTCCAGCGCCTTCTGATCTTTGCAGACTGCGAAGATCTTCTCGACACGAGTGGCAGGGAAGCGCGTGGCCAGGTTGGAGCGGAATTTCTGCTCCAGCAAGGGAATGCCTTCCTCACGACGACGACGGTGTCCAACCGGATACTCAACTTCCACTTTTTCAGTGGAGCTGCCATCTTTGAAAAATATCTGCAGCGCGTTTGCGATGGAGCGCTTATCCGCTTCCAGATACTCTTTTGTATAGCGCGGATCTTCAATAATTTCCATTTTATTGCGCAACTCATCAATGATCGGGTTGGCTTTGTGGAACGAATCCTCGTAATCCTCAGCCACCAGATTGCCGAATGCCAATGGCACCGCCGTCATGTACTGCAGACAATGGTCACGGTCGGCAGGGTTATTGAGTGGGCCGGATTTGCTGATAATGCGGATTGCAGACTCGTGAGTGTGAATCACAATCTTGTCGATGTCTGCCAGGCGGTCTTTAACCTGTGGGTGCAGTCGTACCGCTGCTTCAGCCGCTGTCTGCGAATGGAACTCTGCCGGGAAGGAGATTTTGAATAGAATCTGTTCTATGACATAGCTGCCGTAATCCCTTGTAAATTCAAACTTTTTGCCTTTGAAATGAACATCGTAGAAGCCCCAGGTTGGCACGCTCAGTACGCTCGGATAACCAATCTCGCCGCGCATGGTAAGGTCCGCTAGACGCACTGCACGCGAAGTCGCATCACCGGCTGCCCATGATTTACGTGGGCCGGCGTTGGGTGAATGACGGTAGGTGCGCAGGGCTGAACCATCCAGCCAGGCCTGGGACAGCGCATCGATAACCTGTGACTCAGAGCCGCCCATCATTTTGGTGGCCACGGCTGTAGAGGCAACACGCACCAGCAGCACGTGACACAGGCCGACACGGTTGAAGCTGTTCTCCAGTGCAATCACGCCCTGAATCTCATGGGCTTTGATCATCGCAGTCAGCACATCGCGCATGAGCAGAGGCGATTTGCCGGCAGCGACATTGCGCTGGGAGATGTAATCGGCCAACGCTAGAATTGCGCCGAGGTTATCGGAAGGGTGACCCCATTCAGCAGCCAGCCAGGTGTCGTTATAGTCGAGCCAGCGAATGATGCAGCCAATGTCCCAGGCCGCTTTCACCGGGTCCAGACGGAACTGTGTGCCGGGTACACGGGCACCATGGGGAACCACTGTGCCTTCAACCAATGGGCCAAGCAGTTTGGTACATTCAGGAAAACGCAGCGCCAGCAGACCGCAGCCGAGGGTGTCCATCAGGCAGTTACGGGCAGTGTCATAGGCTTCTGCTGAGGTGATCTCGTAGTTCGTGACATAGCGGGCAATATCCACCAGTTCCTGGTCCGGTGCGGGTCTTTCGTTTAATTCGACATTCGCTGACATATTTAGCTCTCGATGCTGTTGATTACTGGGCTACTGATTCAGGACTATTGAAAACTGCCTGTTGATTACTTGTTTTCATTGGGTCTGCACATCACTGCGCGCTGACGTGGCCCGGGTTTGTCCGGGTACGCCTGCGCAAAAGTGCGTTATCTTAGCTGAAATGGCGGCCGGTTGAAAATTTTTGCTGATTGATTGGCTGCCCCCTGCGAGCTGAACTAATGTTATTAGTAAGCGCATGGAAGGTGCTTACGTCTCGTCAAGGATGGCGAGTTGGGGACTGAATGGCAAGAACGCTTCCTGCCCATTTGGTTTTTGCGGGGGCAACAATGCAACAATGTTGCCCTTGCTTTTTTAAGGATGTTTTATTAACTAACGTACTACTAATGTACAGGGAGAAGACTATGACTGAGTTGACTGATTATGAGATATAACAGGTGAATGGTGGATTTGCGCCGCTTGCAATTATTGCTGTTGACCTGGCGCTACACGCCGCATTTTTTGGGGTATATGTCGTTCATGACCTCGGACTATATGACGGGCAGCGATTCCTGATGAAAAACATGCCACGGGGACCCCTCCTTGATCCCCTCCTTGATCTCCGTGGCATTCCTGCTGGCATAGACCCCGATATTCACAACCTTCAACCCAAAGCATTAACCTGCTGGCTTCAACCCGCAGGTTTTAAATAAAACCCTGAGCGCAAAGCTCTAACTGCGACTCACTCAGCTCCAAGCCTTTGCGATAAGTACAGACCCAGAAAACTATAAATGATAAACAGGGTGGCGAAGGTCCCCAGAACCAGGCCGTTTAAGAGGATTTCAGGGGCTGTCTGGACAGCAGAGAAACTGCCTGCAGTCAGCAGCAAAGCACCCAACAGATACAACATCGATCCCAGTTGGTTGTGAACGCGTGACCCGCGCAATTGTGTACCAGCTTTTGATTCGACCATGACAATACCTCTTCCCAGGGACATTTATAGTTGAAGCTTATGCCAGGAATTCGATTCTCGCCAGTCTCATTCCAAAATTTTTTTCAAAAGCTCTTTAATGCAAACCAGGCAATAGTGAATTAGCATTAGCTCCCTTAGCGGGTTCATTAACATCGGACCCGTTAGCATCAGGCTAAATGCATGCGCATAAACAGAAGCAAAAAGTAAAAAGGATTTCTGCAGCAGTGAAAAAACTACTCATCATTACCGTCGCGACAGCACTTGCGTTCGGCTATTGGCTGTTATCAGGGCCAGCTGTCAATGAACAAAAAATACCCGAGTCCGCCGAAGCTATTGCACGTGGTGAATACCTGGTGGCAGCCGGTGGCTGTATCTCCTGCCACGCCGGTGAACAAGGTAAGGCCGGGTTGAGCGGCGGGCTTGGGCTGGTGTCGGAGTTCGGTACTTTTTATGCGCCGAATATCACGCCTGATACAGCAACCGGAATTGGTGGATGGAGCGGCCGAGACTTTCTGTTGGCGATGAAGCATGGCCGCACCCCTGGTGGCGGGTTCTATTTTCCGGCGTTTCCGTATCGCGCTTATGCAGGGCTCAGCGATCAGGACACTCTCGACATCGCCGCCTTTCTGATGACGCAGCCGGCAATCGACAAAGCAGTGCCCGCGCATGAGACCCCGGCATGGCTGGCGCGCTGGATGATGGCGGGCTGGAATCTGCTCGCGGATATCAGCCAGCGCGGTTATCCCACATCAGCAGAAAATATTGAGGATCCGCTGATCGCAAGAGGTGCTTATCTTGCCAGGAATCTGGGTCATTGCGGCGAATGTCACACGCCGCGAAATGCCCTGGGTATACCGGATTTGAGCCGCGCATTTGCCGGCGCCCCGTTTGAAGATGGCGAGATTAAGGGAATGGATGCTGCGGCAATGCAAAACTGGGGCGAGGAAGATTTTGCATTTCTGCTGTTACTGGGCATGAAGCCCGATGGCGAATTTGTGGGCGGAAAGATGGAGGCGGTTATCGAGCACAATACCAGTCAGCTCACCAAAGAGGATCGGGAGGCGATGGCTGCATTTTTCAAACGCCAATAAAGAGCAATGGCAAGGCCCAGATAGAAAATGCAGCCGGTCAAGGCTGCATTTTATACGAACCGATAATCAGAGATAGTTGAATTTCCTGAGCGGACACTGCTCGAAAGCAATCTCCTCAACACCAATCAATCAACCCTGAACGTCTCATGGCAATTGCCGCAGGTTGCGCCGAAGGGACGAATCGCTGCAGTAATTGCGGCTTGGTCACCGCCACGGGCCACAGCTGCAAAAGTCTCGGCAGCCGCGATCAGGTTAGCCGCTTTCTCTTCAAACTCTGCTTTGTTGTCCCAGATGATGGGCAGAGCTTCGGTGGTGACATCAAACGCACGCGTATCGTTGGCGAACAATAATTCCGGGATCATCGGGGCAAGCAGGGCGATGCGATTGGCATTGCGCTCAGCGATTGCCGCATCGAATGGCACCGTACCCCTTGCCATGCCACCGATGGCGCCCATGTTATAACCCAGAATTTTGAACAGACCCTGACGTGTTGCTGTTGCTGTCGCGGCTTGTTCTTCTGGAGTTGGTGGGGGTTGTTGTGCGTTGGCAGTGAATAAAACACCAGCGCTCGTTAACAGCACTGCGCCCAGCATAATGCGTTTAATCATTGTCTGACTCCTTTTTTGTTGTAAATAGTTTGAAGCTTGTTCCGTTGAATGCGTGTGATAATAGCACCGGATAGCCATTAACAGGACAGCTAAACCATGCAAGATCATTCATTTTCATCTCTCGGCCTGCATTCAGAGTTGCTGGAGAACCTCGCCACACTTGGCTACGAGACCATGACGCCTATCCAGGCGCAGAGTCTGCCCGCAGTTTTACAGGGCAAAGATCTGATCGGTCAGAGTCAGACCGGCTCCGGTAAAACCGCTGCGTTTGGTCTGGGTCTACTGCAAAAATTGGACGTTAAAAAATTTCGCATCCAGGTGCTGGTGCTGTGTCCTACGCGAGAACTGGCCGATCAGGTCGCTGGAGAGATACGCAAACTCGGGCGCAGCCTGCATAACATCAAAGTGCTGAGCCTGTGTGGCGGCGTGCCGCTGGGGCCGCAGATCGGCTCACTGGAACATGGCGCACATATCATAGTCGGGACCCCCGGCCGCATTGAAGACCATCTGCGCAAAGGCACTCTGGTGCTCGAACATGTGGAGACGCTGGTGCTCGATGAAGCCGACCGCATGCTGGAGATGGGCTTTCAGGAGTCATTGGATAATATCATTGCGCAGATTCCCGAACAGCGGCAGACCCTGCTGTTCAGTGCCACGTTTCCGGCCCAGATTCAGGCGATCGCCAAACGCATCATGCGCGATCCGGTCATGGTGAAGGTCGCCTCCGATCACGACAATACCAGCATCACCCAGACCTTCTATAAAGTTGCCGATGATCGTCAGCGGCTGACCGCACTGCGTCTACTGTTGCAGCATTTCCGGCCAGCTTCAGCGCTGGTGTTCTGCAGCACCAGGCGCGATGTCGATAATGTGACCTCCCAGCTCCAGCAGCACAACTTCAGCGCGCTGGCGTTGCACGGCGATATGGATCAGAAGGATCGCGATCAGACCCTGATTCGTTTTACCAATAATAGCGTCTTAATTCTGGTCGCTACCGATGTTGCTGCACGCGGTCTGGATATTGATGCGCTGGATATGGTGGTGAACTACCACATTGCGCGCGATGCCGAGATTCACACGCACCGCATCGGGCGCACCGGACGGGCTGGCAGCACCGGCATAGCCTGCACGCTGTTCGATGACAAGGAAAGCCACAAACTGGCCCGTATTAGCGTGCCGGGTGACCCGGTTAAGAATCCCGATAACCTGCCGCCGATGAGTCTGTTGGATAAAAAGCCGCCGTATCCGGCGATGGTGACGCTGCAGATTGACGGTGGCAAAAAACAAAAAGTGCGAGCTGGTGACATCGTCGGCGCGCTGACCGCGGATGGCAGTATTACGCGTGATCAGCTGGGCAAGATCCAGCTTGCGGATAACTGGTCATTCGTTGCGGTGACGCATGCTGCGTGCAAGATGGCGCTGACTAAGCTGACGGACGGGAAGCTGAAAGGGCGCTCGTTTCGGGTGAGATTGTTGAACAGCTGATTTGCACCGATAGAACAGTCCACAAAAAAACAGCGCCGAAAAGAACTCAATTCTCTTCGACGCTGCTGTTCAAATCTCGATCAATCTTTATCAATCAGCTATCGATTCAACCAGGTATCAATCCTCAGCATCCATCAACTCATAAATCCGCCGAATCGCACGCGGGTCAGCACCTGGCCCACGAATCTGCGCATAATTGTCACTGTGACTGGTCATATCGATCTGCACAGCAGTCTGCTCAAAGGTCAACCCCTGCTGCTTCATGCTCGCGGTTCTGGTCCACAGATCGCGCAGATAAGCCTGGAAATGATCGATCTTCTCCTTACCCTGCATCGGCGCGCCGTGGCCTGGCAGAATCGTGTCAAAGTCCAGCGCGCGCAGGGCTTCCAAAGCGTCCGGCCAGTCCTGAGCAAACGCATCACCCATATACGCCAGGCCAGGCAGCAGCAGGTCGCCGGTGAACAGCAGTTTCTCCTGCGGCAGGAACACCACCACATCGCCGCCGGTGTGGCCGCGGCCTGTGTGCAGAATCTGAATCTCGCGACTGCCCTGCATCACGGTCTGATACAGCGTCAGTTCTTTTTCCAGAGTAATGTTTGGCGGGGTAGGGACAATTTCTGCCAGTGAAGTCTGATGCGCCAGAGCAGTGGACAGCTGGCTTTCAAGAGCGGCTTTGCGATCGGCATCGGTGGCCTCGGCAATTTGCATCTGCAGATTAGCGATCTGCGCCGGCACGCCTTCGGTAAAGCTGATGAACGTAGATTCCTCCAGCACATTACCCATCTCACCATTGAGTTTGGCGCGGGTGAAACTGTGGCCGATTATCTCCACGTTGGCAGGGAACACCTGGTTGCCGTGCGCGTGGTCGAAGTGATAATGGCTGTTAACGAGGTAGCGCACCGGCTTGTCGCTGACCGCTTTCACCGAATCCAGCAGCGCGCGGGCGGCGCCCGGCGTCACATGAGAGTCCACCAGCAGCAGATCGTTCTCGCCCACCACCAGCATGCCATTACTCATCACATTCACCGCGCCGGTACCGACATAGTGATAGACGCCGTCGGCAATCAGCGAGAAACGGTGACTATTGGTTTCAATAACTGACGGGGCAGGGGCCTGAGCATTTATCTGCACGTTCGTGTAACCCAGCATCACTGCAGTAACACCGGCTGCCAGGGTGCTGAGGGTAAATAATCTGAAGCGTTTTTTATTATTGCTCATGATCAGGTTCCTGTTGTAATTAGATGCGGTCAAAAATCACTTTAAAATCAATCAGCTCACCTCAGCGCCAGCTCAACCGCGCTGCTCAATATCCTTCCACTCCGCGTGGGCCGGGCCGGTGTACTCCGCGCTTGGGCGAATGATCCGGTTATTGGCGCGTTGCTCTTTCACGTGGGCAGTCCAACCGCTGACGCGCGACATCACGAAGATTGGCGTGAACAGTTTGGTGGCGATGCCCATAAAATGATAAGCCGAGGCGTGGAAGAAATCCGCGTTGCAGAACAGTTTCTTCTCGCGCCACATGACTTCCTCAACCCGCACGGACACCGGATACAGTACCGTGTCACCTTGATGGGTGGCCAGCTTCTCGGACCAATGCTTAATGATCGCATTACGTGGGTCGGATTCCGCGTAGATTGCATGGCCAAAACCCATGATCTTTTCTTTGCGCTCCAGCATGCCCATGATCTCGCGCTCGGCTTCGTCCGGGTCGCTCCACTGCTGAATCATATCCATTGCCGCTTCATTAGCACCACCGTGCAGCGGGCCGCGCAGGGAACCGATTGCTGCAGTCACGCAGGAATGCATATCAGAAAGGGTCGATGCGCACACTCTGGCAGTAAAGGTAGAGGCGTTGAATTCGTGCTCCGCGTACAGAATCAGCGATACATTCATTACCTGCACGAACAGAGGGTCCGGTTCGTGGCCGCTGAGCATATGCAGGAAATGGCCGCCGATGGATTCGTCATCGAGCGCGGTATCGATGCGCACGCCATCGTGAGAGAAGCGGTACCAATAGCAGATGATCGAGGGCAGCACCGCCAGCAGTCGGTCGATGACATTGTCCTGCTCGGCGAAGTTGTGTTCGGTCTCCAGATTGCCCAGCATCGAGCAGCCAGTGCGCATAACGTCCATCGGATGGGCATTGGCGGGGATGCGCTCCAGAACTTCTTTCAGTGCTTTGGGAAGTATGCGTAATGATTTGATTTTGCTGACATAATGATCAAGCTCACGCTGGGTTGGCAGGTGTCCGCGCAGCAGTAGAAAGGCCACTTCCTCGAACCTGGCTTTGGTAGCCAGTACATCAATGTCATAGCCCCGGTAGGTGAGGCCGGAACCGGTTTTACCCACGGTACACAGTGCTGTTTCGCCCGCAACCTGACCACGCAGTCCCGCGCCACTCAATTTCTTCGTTGTGCTCATACTTCCTCCTGAATCCTTTTTATAACCAGTATTTTGCTGCCTGGTGCTAAAGCATAGTTACTTTTAAGCATTAAATTGTTTATCACTGAATTTTTGACAGTAACCTTTAATTAACTCTTCACCTTGATCACTAATTCTGTTTATCACTGAAAAGCGCATCAAGTTTTTCTTCATAAGCGTGATAACCCAGCACCTCATACAGCTCCTTGCGCGTCTGCATGCTGTCGACCACCGCTTTCTGATCGCCGTGCTGCGCTATGCTGCTGTACACATTCAAGGCCGCTTTGCTCATCGCACGGAAGGCGCTCAATGGATACAACACCATGCCGACGCCCACAGAAGCCAGTTCCGCCTGGTTGAATAAAGGCGTGGCACCGAACTCGGTGATATTTGCCAGCACCGGCACATGGACTGCCTCACAGAACTGGCGGTACTGCTCCAGCTCCAGCATCGCTTCCGGGAAAATCGCATCGGCACCGGCCTCAACACAGGCAATCGCGCGCTCTATAGCGGAATCAAAACCCTCGACTGCCAGCGCATCGGTGCGCGCCATAATCACAAAATCCTGGTCAACGCGTGCATCAACCGCCGCCTTTACACGATCCACCATTTCTTCTTTGCTGACAATAGCTTTATTCGGGCGATGACCACAGCGCTTCTGTGACACCTGGTCTTCAATATGTACCGCCGCCGCACCGGCTTTCTCCATCAGGCGAATCGTGCGCGCGATATTAAAAGCGCCGCCCCAGCCCGTGTCGATGTCCACCAGCAAAGGCAGTTCGCTAGCATTGGTGATGCGCTCCACATCTGCAATCACGTCGTTCAGGCTGGTAATGCCCAGATCCGGCAGGCCATAAGACGCATTGGCAACGCCGCCGCCCGACAGATAAATAGCATGATGCCCGGCCTGTTCGGCCAGCATCGCGCAATAAGCATTGATAGTGCCGACAATCGGCAGAGGTTTATGAATGCGCAGAGCTTTACGAAAACGAGCGCCAGCAGTGAGTTTGGTGGTCATACGGAGTCCTCGGATTTCAGAGATGGCGCATTATACACAGAAATTCCCCAGCAGCAGGTGGGCCGATTTGACGCATGGGGATTTTGGTCTGGCAAAAGATTGATACAAGACTCCTACCATCATTACAAAATATGGCGTAACCTTCCGGCAGAAAAACAGCTAAGAGGATTCAGCCATGCAGGCGTCAACAAATCACTGGTATCTGCTCTTTTGTAAGCCGCAGCAACATTTGCGCGCTGAGTGGCAGCTCAGTAACCAGGATTTCACCTGTTTTAATCCCAGCCGGCCCGTGCAAAAAACAGTCCGACGCGTCACAAAAGTGGTCGATGAGCCACTGTTTCCCAATTACCTGTTTATTCAGCTCAATAAAGCCAGCAACTGGCAGGCTTTGCGCTCCACGCGCGGAGTCAGCAGAGTGATCAGCTTTAATGGTGCACCTGCCATCGTTGAAGACGAAGTGATTCACTCCCTCAGAATTCAATGCGATAAATCTTATACCCACGCACCAAAAGCGCTCTACCAAAAGGGCGATAAAGTCATCATTACTGAAGGCTGTTTCAACAATATTGAGGCGATCGTCAAAGCCAATAAGGCCGAGGATCGAATCCTGTTGCTGCTGCAACTGTTGAATGGCACCCAGACCATCGAGCTTCCGCTTGCACATATAGCCCGCGCATAGTGTTTTAACCTGCAAATAATTTTACAAACTTTATTGCTATGTGTGGTACCCCACATTACACTCTGTACCGTTCAAGCAGTGAACATATTGAATTTCATCGGATCAATAGAAAAAGAATAATGTTAACGGACGACGCGCATTACAAGCTTCTCAAGCAACTC
>Ga0105050_10010146_pt1 | contig 10368 bp, 11 predicted proteins | sample FRY01_FD_78088 | JGI IMG/M metagenome (GOLD analysis project Ga0105050, IMG submission 78088) | Freshwater microbial communities from Lake Fryxell liftoff mats and glacier meltwater in Antarctica - FRY-01 | ecosystem: Environmental > Aquatic > Freshwater > Ice > Glacier meltwater ... | reverse complement strand
GACCTCGGCCGCCTGATCGCAAAGGCGCTTGAGGGTCAGGCATTACCTGAGGTCGAACACGGCGTCGCGGTCGCCGGCACCCCGGCGTCACTGGTCGCGGTTGACCTCCGGCTCGACCCCTACGACCCCGAGCAGGTCGAGGGACATGTGCTCCGGCTCGGTACTGTCCAGCACTGGCTCTCGAAGCTCTCGTCGATGCCGCTCGAGCAGCGCAAGCAGGTCACCGGCCTCCATCCTGACCGGGCCGAGGCGATCGTCGCCGGGCTGGTGATCCTGATCGAGATCATGAGGACCTTCGGCCTCGAAGAGGTCGAGGTATCCGAGCACGACATCCTCTACGGCGGCGCGATCCGTGCCGCCGCTGCCCTCTGACCGGACGAGCTGCCGGGGCCTTCGCCGGCTCGCTCTGACCATGAGTACCCGCCGGGGTCCTGGCGGGCGCCCTGGTCTCTGACGGCGCACTGCGATCCCTGACGGCGAACTCAGCCGACCGTGGTGTTGGCCGGCAGGTGGCGCTCGGCCGTCTCGACCACCGGTGCCCAGACCCGGACCGGATCCGGTTTGCCGCGCACGATTATCAGGCCGCGGCCGGACAGCTCGATCGCCTGGCCGACCTGCCGGCGTGTTTCTTCGGTGATCAGGATCTCGTCGTCGAGGTCCCGGGTCGCCTTCTCGACCCGCGACGCCACGTTGACTGCGTCGCCGATCACCGAGTAGTCGAGCCGGCCGGCACCACCGATCGAACCGGCCACAACCTGGCCTGAGTTGACCCCGATGCCGACGCTGAGCAGGTCGCTGCCGCCGTGGTTTACCCGCTGGGCCATCGCGATCGCACAGCGCACGGCGCGCTCGGCGTGGTCGGCATGCGGTTCGGGAGCTCCGAAGACCGCCAGCAGGCCGTCGCCGACGAACTTGTTCACATGGCCGCCGTGGGAGGCGATGATCGGCACCACCGCCTCGAACAGCCGGTTCAGGCTGGCGACCACCTGTCGCGCATCGGAAGTCGCCGCGAACGCGGTGAAGCCACGCACGTCGCAGAACAGCAGCGAGACGTCCAGGTCGACCCCGCCGGCATCCGGGTCGGCGCTCAGGATGTGCTCGGCCACGTTTCGGTCGAGGTAGGTACCGAAAGCCGCCCTGATCCGCTCCCGCTCGGCAAGCCCCTTCGACATCTGGTTGAAGGCGGCCGAGAGGTTGCCGATCTCGTCCGGAGTGGTAACTGGCACGGTCACCCCGAACCGGCCCTCGCGAACGGCCTCGATCCCTTCTTCGATGTCGTTGATCGGCCGCAGCACCGAGCTGGCCAGCATGAAGGTCAGCACCAGGCTGACCGCCACGGCCACCCCGATGGCAATCAGCACATCCACCCCGAGGCTCGCCCCGCCCCCGCCGCTCCCGGACAGGGCGGCCGCCGTGAGTCCGGTGATCACGTTGATCAGCGGCAGCGAGACCATCAACTTGACCCGCAGCGGCAGGACCTGGATGTCGGACCTCGCCCAGGGCGCGTGCTGGCGGTTGATGTCCTTGAGCACTGGCCGCATGCCGCTCTCCATCCCGAAGTAATGGAGCACGCCGCCGTAGGCGATCGCGATCAGCGAGCCGGCCATCAGCGGGATCGCCGATAAGGGGTTGAAATCGAAGACGATTATCGAACCCACCACACCCGGGATCGCGACGAAGATGACCGGCCAGATCATCTCTCTGATCGCGACCTCGGTCGGCACTCCCACGGCCGTCTCCCAGGCCGCCGTCGCCAGGACCGGGTTCTCGCGCTTCTCGGGGCTGCCGATCCACCGGCTGATCGGCTTCATGAAGCGCAGCGCCCGAAACAGGCTGATCGCGATCACCAGGACGGTAAGGCCGAGAATCATCAAGGCGAGTTCGAAGGACTCGCCGATCGGGGTGTCGTAGTAGAGACTGAATACACCGAGGGTGGCAAAGGCGATCAGCCACGCCGACTGAAGTTCTATGGCAAGGAAAAGCCCCGGATAACGGGGACCCGACTTCTCATAGGCCCATGTCAGCAGTCGCTGGACGGCTAGCCCCCATCACCCATCGTCCGGCGCTTTTCGGAAGCGAACTCCTCATCGGTCAGGATTCCGCGCCCGTGCATGTCGGCGAGCCGTTCGAGCTGATCCAGCCGGGCCGTTTCCGGGTCTGCGGCGGTGGGCAGGACGGCGGTTTCGGCAGACGAACCGCCGGCAGCGGGCAAGTCCGCGGTTTCCGCCGAAGGACCGGCAGCGTAACCAGATCCGGGAGCCGGCCCGCCGGCGACCGGCGCCTCCGGGGCCGAGCCGCCATCGCCGCCGCCCTTGCGTCCGGGCAGGCTCTTCGGTCGCTTGGACCACAGGTCTCCCGCCTTCGCCCGGGCACGCTCGCCGTAATCGCTCAGCCCGTCGATGCTTGCATCCGGGTACGCCTCGACCAGAGTCTTCCGGAAGAAGAAGGCCGCGAGCCCGGCCATGATCACGATCGTCAGCCGGATCAGGAACTCACGCTGGTCGGTTGCCCCCATCAACAGGAAGATGAAGGCGGCCAGCCCGAGCAGGCCGAAGGTCGCGCCGGGGTATCGGCCGAACGGGACTGCGAGCAAAGCCCGGGCCTTTTCAGCGGGTCGGGTAGGCGAGAGCAGCCAGGCGAGCAGGACCAGTAACAGGGCACTCCAGACGACCGTCCAGGCAATCGACCTGAGCAGTTCTGTGGCGATGTCGTAGGCGGCATATGCCGCAGGCTGTATATCAACGGTCGCCAACTCGGGTACAAGCACGCCGCCGGCGACCGAGCGCAGGATCAGCACCACGAAGGCACCGAGGATCAGCGTCGCAGCCATCCAGAGCAGGGTCAGCCATCGGTAGCCCTTCGACAGGTAGACCGCCAGGCCGAGCAGCACCAGCAGCAGGAGCGCCGTGATCAGCGCGGTGCCGTGAATCAGTTTGGCGATCGTCTGAACCTCGGAAAGCTGGCTTGAGTCGACGATCTCGACCTGTCCGACGTTCTCGGGCACGTTCTTCCTCGCCTGGTCTCCGAGGCCGACCTGGTCTGCGACCTCGATGATCAGCGGTCTGAGCTGGAGCTCGACCTTGCCACCGGTGGTGCTGACGACCACGCTGTCGTCTTCGATGATCGCGATCAGGGTGCGGTGGGCGCTCTCGTTGGCCTGGCGCCAGAGGTCCTGAATCCGCTGGTTGTTCAAGGCCTGCTGGGCACCCTGGTCGGCGACCGACCTGAGACCGCCGGCTGCGACGCCGGAGAGTGGCTCGAGGTCGGTCGGCAGGATGTTCTCGAGTTCGGCCTCCACATCGACGTTGGCATAGAGTTCGTCGACCGCATAGGTCGCGACCTGCTTCTGGATCTCCGGGTTCTGGAGCATCTTCAGTGAGGTGTCGCCCCACTCCTGGGTGTCGAATATCTGGCGATCCACCCAGGCGGAGAGGATGGCGAGCACAGTCAGAAAACCCACCAGAACGGTGAGGAAACGGACCCAGCCTCTGTTCGGTCTCTCTGTTGCCAACTCTTCCTCCTCGGTTGCTGCTCTGTTCAGGATGTGTGGGCCGCTGCGGGCCTGGTCTGTCGAAGGCCTGTTCTTCTGCTCGGAACACTGACTGTCAGCCGCTGCGCCGGTCCGGCAATGCTTTCCGGTCGGAAAGATACCCGGAGCGGGATTCGAACCCGCACGCCCCTGACGGGGCAGCGGCTTTTAAGGCCGCCGCGTCTACCGTTCCGCCATCCGGGCCCCCCGATAGTAAAGGGGCGAGCCCGATCAGAGAAAAAATTCTTTAGATAGCGCTACAAATGCGTTGCTACGGTGTTATCAGTGTCAAGTCGGTTCAGTCCGCCGGCGCACCCAGTCCCAAGGAGAACCGTGGAAGCATCAACCCTCAGTCACGCAGCGCGTCGTGGCCTTCTGACGCGCAAGTCACCGCTGCTGAAGCTGAAGGGCGACGAGCAGCTCATCGCCATGGTCCGAAGCGGCAATTCAGGCGCCTTCGACATCATCGTCGATCGCTATCAGGCCCGCCTGCTCGGCTTCTGCCGCCAGATGATCGGCTCGACCGAAGATGCCGAGGATGTTCTCCAGGAGGTCTTCGTAAACGCCTACAAGGCGATTCTCGCCGACAACCGCGAGATCAACCTCCGGCCCTGGCTTTACCGAATCGCCCGGAACCGCTCCCTGAACCATCTGCGCAAGCCGAAGGCCGACGCCCATGAATCGATGGACATGGTTCCAATGGTCGCGGAAGGCGGAACCGCGGAGAAGGTTCACAACCGCGAAGAGTTCCGCCAATTGCTCAATGACGTCACCAAACTTCCTGAAACACAACGTGCCGCCCTTCTGCTGCGCGAGATCGATGCCCTCTCCTACGAGGAAATCGCCGAAGCGATGGATACGACCATTCCGTCGGTCAAGTCGCTGCTGGTCCGCGCCCGGATTTCGCTGGCCGAGGCGAGCCAGGCCCGCATGCTCACCTGCGGCGAGGTCCGTGTCGAGTTGGCCGAAGCGGCCGAAGGCCTGAACAAGGCTTCCGGTCCGGTCCGCCGCCACGTGCGCGACTGCGAAGAGTGCGAAGCATTCCGCAAGCAGCTGCGCTCCGATTCCAAGGTTCTGGCAATGATCATGCCGGTCGGTCCGCTGCTCGCCCTCAAGGCGGCGATCGCAGCCAAGCTCGGACTCGGTGGAGCCTCGGCCGGCTCGGGCGCCTCAGTCGCCGGTTCGGGTGCTGCCGGCGCTGGTGCAGCCGGTGCCGGTGCCGCCGGTGCTGGTGCCGCCGGTGCTGGTGCTGGTGGTGCCGCGGCAGCGGCCGGCGCGGGTGCCGCTACCGCTTCCGGCATTGGAGCCGTCACCAGCGCGGTCGGCATCAAGGCGCTTGCCGGCGTCGTCACTGCCGCCGTCATCACGGCCGGTGCGGTTGAGGTTTCAAACCGGGTTTCCACGAACGTCTCCAATGAAGGTGTCGAGGCGCCTTCGCGGGTCGTCGCCGCGGCCCCGCCGATCGCCCAGTCGAACTCAGCTGGAGCCGACAACCCGGTCGAGGTGGCGATGCTGGTCAAGTCTTCCGCTGAGTCGCCGGTCGTGGTACCGGTTGCCGCGGTCGCCACCGAAGAAGTGGTTGCCGAGGCCCCGCCGGCCGAACCCGTCACCGAAGCGCCGCCCGTGGTGGACCCGGCCCCGATTACCGGCGTAGCCCCCTCGGACGGGCTCGAAGGCGAGGTCGTTGACGTTCCGACCACGCTGCCGGCCGATCCGAGCGGTCCTGCGGCGCCAGTCGATACCAAGCCGGGCACCGTCGGCCAGGTCATCAACAAGCCTGCTCCGCCCACGCCACCGGTTGCCCAGCCTGAAGCACCGCTGCCGAGCACCCCGACCCCGACACCCCCGGCTGCAACCGCCCCGCAGGTCCCTGGCCAGTAGGCAACCGTTCTCGGGCTGACCTCGCCGTCCCCCAGCAGGCTGAGCTGACGCTACCTCTGCGGGCTGACTTTTCTCCTACAGGCTGACTTTGCCGCCGGGCTCGATGATCACCGGCTCGACCCCCTTGGAAACGAGGTCTTCGCTGAAGGCTTCGACGTCGGTTTCGATGACGGGGAACGTGTTGTAGTGGATCGGCATGACCTGCTTCGCGCCGATCAGCCCGGCCGCGTACGCCGCGTCCTCGCGGTCCATCGTGTAGTGGCCGCCGATCGGCAGCAGTGCGAGGTCTACCCCGTGGCGCTTGCCGATCAGCTCCATGTCACCGAACAGGCAGGTGTCGCCGGCGTCGTAGATGGTGATCCCGCCCATCTCGATGATCAGGCCCGCAGCCGAACCCATCGCGGTACCTTGGCCGGCACTGAACGGCCGCTCGGCTGATCCGGGAGCCGTATTCGTGTGCCAGGCCGGAACCACCTTGATCGAGAGCGATTCGAAGCGGACTGTGCCGCCGAGGTTGGGGTCGGAGACGTTCTCGACGCCCTGCTCCTCCAGCCAGTTGGCCAGCTCGACCATTGCCACGACCCGGGCTCCGGTCCGCCCGGCAACCTCGACCACGTCGGCTACATGATCGGCGTGGCCGTGGGTCAGCGCGATGTGGGTCGGTTCGACATCGGCCGCCGTCACGGTGGCGCGCGGGTTGTTCGGCGCCAGGAACGGGTCAACCAGCAACCTGGTTTCACCGTCGTGGAACTCGACGCAGGAATGCCCGTGGTAGTGGATCTCCATTCTCAGACCTCTCCTTCTCGGTTTTCGTTTGGAAGCGGGTTCTCGGTGTGATCAGCAGCATTGTTGCCATCAACAGGTTCGGTGCCGTCGGCGTACTCTGAAATTCCGGCCAGGTCCTCCCGAAGCGCCCAGCCGACAGCGACGCCGACCATCATCCCGATGTGAGTCTCCTCTGTAAGCAGGCCCCGGATCGCGGTCAGGCGGGCGTCTTCGTCAGGGATCGTCGCGGCCTTGAGGGTCTCCGACAGATGCGATTCGCCGAACCACCCGCCGGCGCCCAGCGCACTCACCAGCACGCCCTGAAGATCCGGCGCGACGGTCGCCACGACCCGCTCGGCCTCGGCGAAGCTCTCCGGGTCCGAGAGCCGCTCCACCGCCCGCCTGAGCTGCTCTTCACTCCAGCCCCTGCTCATGCCTTCGCCAGGGTCCTTGCCGCGACAACGCCGGCCAGGGCGCCGATCGCTCCGCCGGTTATCCCGGACCAGAAACCGGCCGACTCCACCACCACCGGCAGCAGCAGGATCACCGCTGCGCAGACCAGTACGCCGATGCTGTCGAGATCCTCGTCGAGCCGGGTGGCCTCCGGCCTGCGGATCACGAACCAGGCGGCGATCGCCCCGAGCGCCATGCCGTTTCCACCGGCGATCGCGCCGAAGGTTCCGGTCTGCTCTTCGATCGCCCACGCGCCAACCGTGCCGAGCGCCCCACAGGCAACCAGCAGGACCGCGGTCGCCGGCGAGCCCAGCCTGCGCTCCAGATCAGGAGCGAAAATCGCCAGGGCGAGGGACACAGCGAACAGGTAGCCGACGCTGAGGTAGGCGAACTGAGCGGTCAGGAAGCGCCACGGGCCGGAGTCAAAGGGGACCACGACCGCACCGAAGGCCTCGAGGTCGCCACCGCTGGCGATCCGGACCAGCAGCGCGACCGCCGGGATCAGGATCAGCGCCCAGGTCACCAGCGGACGGCCTGCGATGCGGGCCTGCCGCTTTGCTTTGCGCTCCCGCCGGCGCCCCTGGCGCAGCTCGCGCCTGGTCCTGGTCGCCTCGAGGCCGCCGTCCCGGCGCTCCAGCTTGGGGGCACGCTTTCGCACCCGCGATCCGCAGTACGGGCACTCGGTCACGTAGGGGCTCACCTCCGCTCCACAGGACTTGCAGACGACTCTCAGTTCGGTCTCATTCATCGCACGCTGACAGCGAGGATAACCACACCGACCGGGTGGCTTCCGCGGTGGCATACTGGAGGCACATTCAAATACTTTTCCCCGAGGAGGTCGAAGGAGTACATGGAAGCCCAAAGCCTGACCGAACAGAAGTCCCTGCTGGCGGAGCTAGCCCCGGGAAAGCGTACCCGCCTTCACCGCCTGCTTTACGAGTTCGGCCCCGGAAACGGAACCCTGATGCTGCTGCCGATCGACCAGGGAATCGAGCACGGCCCGCGTGACTTCTTCCCGAACCCGGCATCCAAGGATCCCGACTACCAGTTCCGTCTGGCCGCTGAAGCCGGTTACTCGGCGCTCGCCTGCCAGATCGGCATGGCCGAGAAGTACTATCCCGACTACGCCGGCTCGGTGCCGCTGATCCTCAAGGTCAACGGCAAGACCGACATCCCCTCGTCGGCCCACTCATTCTCAGCCTGCAATGCCTCTGTCGAAGACGGCGTCCGGCTCGGTGCCGACGCGATCGGCTACACGCTGTATGTCGGCTCCCCCCGCCAGGACGAAGACCTCGCCCAGCTCAAGCAGGTCCGCCAGGACTGCGACCGCTTTGGCATGCCGCTGGTTGTCTGGTCCTACCCTCGCGGTGAGGCGATCGATGCCAAGGGCGGCGCCTCCTCCTTCTACGCGATCGATTACGCCGCGCGCATGGCGATGGAAATGGGCGCCGATGTGGTCAAGGTCAACATGCCGGTGATCAACCCGGAAAAGGACAAGCACGCCCAGCCCCCTTACAACACGATGGAGGTCACCCAGGACGAAGCGATCACCCAGGTGGTCGAGTCCGCCGGCCGTTCGCTGATCGTGCTCTCGGGCGGCTCCAAGGTCGACGACGAAACCGTGCTCGGCCACGTCAAGTCGGTCATGGACGCCGGCGGTTCGGGCGTCATCTTCGGCCGCAACGTCTGGCAGCGGGAGTGGAGCGAAGCGCTCGAGATCGTCGCGCAGATCAAGGAAACCCTGCTGGCCAACGTTAAGCGCACGCCTTAGGGCCGGACGGTGCACCCGAATCCGAACCGCTGGGCTACCCCCCGCGGGGCGTTCGGGCTGGTGGTGTTTGTGCTTTGCCTGGTGGGCCTGCTCTTGGTCTACCTGGCCGGCGACGACGGGAAGGACTCCCCGGGCGCCGGGCGGGTGACGAACACGTCCCCGGGCACCGGTCGGGACACGGTCCCGGTCGACCGGGTTGTCGACGGCGACACCGCCAAGGTCTATTACGAGGGCCGCAGCCAGTACGTGCGCTACATCGGCATCGATACGCCGGAGTCGGTCAAGCCTGACAGCCCGGTCGAATGCTTCGGCGAGCAGGCGACGGAGGCCAACGCCGGCCTGATCGAAGGCGAGGACGTCCGGCTCGTCTTTGGCCCGGAGCGGCGCGACCGCTTCGGAAGGCTGCTCGCATACGTCTATGTGAGCGATCTCATGGTCAACGCCGAGCTGCTGCGTCTCGGCTACGCCGAAACCCTGACCATTCCGCCAAATGACGCCAGATCCGAGCAGTTTGATCGACTCGAAGGGCAGGCCCGTAAAGCGGACCTGGGCCAGTGGGGGCCTGCGGGGGGCTGCAGCTGACTTGCGTAATTGTCAGGGTTTGCTAACGTTCGGACAGTCTGTTTCCGGGTCCCTTCCGGTCCCGGACCAACCGTCATGAAAATGCGCCAGAGCCTAAACCAGTTTGAAAGTGCCTTCGAGCAACAGAAGGTGCTGGAGCAGCGACGGCGCGAACAGCTTCGCCACCGGGCCGCTAACCGTTCGCGGGAGCGCCGGGTGTCTCGCAGCCAGCAGGAAGGCAAGGTGCGCTTCAGCGTGCTGGCCGTATGCCTCACCGCGACGGTGACAGTGGTCACCGTGGCCATGTTTGAGGCCCTGACCTTCCTGATGACCTGAGAACGGGGCCTTCCGGCCCCGGCGTGTCTACTCTTCGTCTGAATCGGCGCTGATCGCTCCGGTGCCGCGCTCGTCGATCACTTCCTTGCGGAATACCTCGATCTCTCGGGGCGCAGTGATTCCCAGGCGGACTTTGTCACCGGAGACTCCCAGCACCATGATCTCGACGTTCTCGCCGATGATGATGCTCTGTTCTCTCTTGCGGGTCAGTACCAGCATCTGGACTCCGTTCGTATTTTCTTAGGAAATTCGGGTCTACCTAAAATTAGGTAGAAGGATCCGTTCAAACCATATCCGCCTGCACCCACGGGCAGGACGATGAGGCGGCGGCCACGAGGGCCCAGCCGGTCGAGCGACGCTCTGCGGGTGGGTTGAATAAACTCGCAGCCATATGTCTAGACGCTCATTACGCCCCCAGCTCAACCAGATCCGCGCCTGGGTCCGGGAAGGCCGCACCGATGCCTGGATCGCCCACCAACTCGAGGTAAGCGCCTCGGAGCTCAGGGAGTTCCGGCGGCAGCACGACCTCTCTCCCGACAGCGAGGGTGATTCCGGCGCCGATGTTGATCTGCGGGACGAGATCGAAGCCGAGATCGAAGCTGCCGCGACCGAGGAAGAGGCTCTGAACAAAGAACGCGAAGCTGTCGAGGCCGAAGAGAAGGCCGCAGCCGAAGCGGACGGCGAGAGCGAACCGGACGACGAAGAGGACGAGGAGGAGTCCGACGGCAGCGAAGCCGAAGGCCGCCCGCGCCGTCGCCGTCGCCGTGGCCGTCGTGGTGGTCGCCACGAGCAGACCGGCAACGAGCTTGAGGGCACCTTCGACCACGGCGAAGAGGGCTACGGCCTGTGGCTCGACCCCGCCGTCCAGGACATCCCGGCCTACAAGGAATCCTGGGCCGGCAAGCGCGACGTAACGGTCACGGTCGAAGCCGACCAGATCATCATCCGCCGCAACGACTCCTAGGGCAAACCGCAGCAAGACGCTGCGATCAGGACTCCTGGGGCAAGCCGCAGCAACACGCTGCGGTCAGCACGACTACCGGGTCAGAAGTCGAGTTCGATGCGGCGGCCG
>Ga0105050_10010145_pt1 | contig 10368 bp, 11 predicted proteins | sample FRY01_FD_78088 | JGI IMG/M metagenome (GOLD analysis project Ga0105050, IMG submission 78088) | Freshwater microbial communities from Lake Fryxell liftoff mats and glacier meltwater in Antarctica - FRY-01 | ecosystem: Environmental > Aquatic > Freshwater > Ice > Glacier meltwater ... | reverse complement strand
GTGCATTAAAATATAATGGTACAACAGCATTAGCTGGTACATTTAACGGTAGTGCAGTAACACCAGTCGGAGCTACACGACTTAACTACACAGGTTATTTTTACCCAACATTTATAAACCTAGTAGGGTCAGCTGATACTGCGGTAGCTGCAACTCATTATTTCGTGGAACAAAGTACGGATGGTTATGTTAGACCTAAGACATTAGCAAATGTAAAAACAGAACTAGTAACATCTGCTGCTGTAATTAGCGGACTTGGATTTACACCATATAATGCTACTAACCCAAGTGGATATATTACTAACACTGGTACTGTAACCGTAGTAACTGCAACTGCACCAGTAGCTTCATCAGGTGGAACGTCACCAGTAATTTCTATGGCAGCGGCTACTGCCGCTGTTAATGGTTACATGACTCTGACATATGCCGCTAAGTTAGATGGAATTGAAGCATTAGCCAATGTAACAGATGCAGCTAATGTAGCTGCTGCTGGTGCAGTGATGGAAAGTGATACAACTACTGCATTAATGAGTTTTGTTATTGATGAAGATACCTTCGTATCCGACCTTGCCACTAAAGTACCCACACAACAATCAGTTAAAGCCTATGTTGATGGAAGAGTAGCATCGAGTGTTCAATATCGTGGTGGTTATAATGCATCTACTAATGTACCAGACTTAGATACAACTCCTTCAGGTGTTACGACGGGCGATATGTACACAGTTACAGTTGCAGGTACCTTCTTTGCCACTGCACTTGAAATTGGTGATGTTCTTATTGCTGAGGTAGATGCACCTACATTAGAAGCACAATGGACTGTAGTTAATAAAGATTTAAACGCAGCATCCATTAAAACCTCATATGAATCAAATGCTAACACTAATGCGTTTGACGATGCAGAACAAACTAAACTAGCTAACATTACAGGTACAAATACTGGGGATAATCCGGGAGTAACTTCTGTAAGTGGAACTGGTACGGTATCTGGATTAACATTAACTGGATCAGTAACTACATCGGGTAACCTAGTACTAGGTGGGACTATCACTGGTTTTGCAACAACTGCTCACAACCACACCTTGGATGCTCTTTCTAATACTACAATAACTACTAATACTGCAGGTGAAATATTAAAGTGGAATGGTACTGCATGGATTAATAATACATTAGCCGAAGCCGGTATTGCCCCTATAGCGTCACCAACGTTCACCGGAACGGTATCAGCACCCTTAATCAATGTTAACACGATTGGTAATATAAACGGAAACTATTTGGTTATCAATGTTGGAGAGTCCGGGTCATATGCAACTGCTCAGGCTGGTGAATTATTATACGTCAATTCAGAATCGGGATTAGAAATTAACTCAACACCAGATAACTGGGCATCTGGATGGGCTGGTCGTACTACAGCAAGCATTAATACAGCGGGTGGTACGTCTACATTCCCAGCACAAGTTAATGTCACTGGTCATGGTAATTCGTCACAATGGAACACAGCATATGGTTGGGGTGATCACGCTATTGGGGGCTATGTAACTGGTGGTGGTACAGCTACTGGAACTAACACAGGTGATCAAACCTCAATTACAGGTAACGCAGGCTCTGCAACTGTACTAGCTACAACCAGAGCTATCAACGGCGTTAACTTCAACGGCTCTGCGGCAATCACTATTACAGCTAATGCCAACCTTGCAGGCAACTTACTTACAGCGGTACCAGCCGGTGCTTTGTTTACAGATAACAATACAACCTATACAGCCAGTAGTGGGATTCTATTATCAGGTACTAACTTTACAAACACTGCGCCTAACATTGTCCAGACTACTGTTACAGGAAATGCAGGTTCAGCGACAACAGCATCAGCAGTTAGCAATGGCAGTGCCTAGCAAAACGGTTCAGATGGTTGGTGGAGAAGTTCTGGCTCTGCTGGATGGTATAGTACAACTTATACTGGTGGGATATATATGATTGATACCACTTGGGTGCGAACATACAACTCTAAAGATTTTTATGTAGCGGGGCAAATAGCTGCTACTGGCAACATCACTGAGTACTACTCTGATGAAAGACTGAAGACAAAAATATCTACTATTGAAAACGCTCTGGAAAAGGTATGCAGTCTTGAAGGTTTTTTATACGTTGAGAATGATTTAGCCAGAAGCTTAGGATACAGTAATAAAGAGCAGCAAGTAGGACTTTCTGCACAAAGCGTTAAAAAAGTACTTCCTGAGGCCGTATCATTAGCCCCGGTGTATATGGAATCTTCAGAATTAGGAGGTATAATAACCTCTAAGTCAGGTGAAAATTATCTTACTGTAGACTACTCAAGGTTAGTACCTTTGTTAGTAGAATCTATTAAAGAACTAACTAGTAAGTTGGAAGAAGCAACTAATAGAATAATAGAGTTGGAGAAGTAAAATGACTTTACCTGTAGCATTTAACCCAATATCATTAGGGCAAATTCAGACAGAGTTTGGTGGTGCTAACCCTATAGGACTTAGCGAATATTACGGGGCAACTACCGGAATACCTGTATCACCAAACCCAATATCTTTGGGTAATTTCCATGGCAAATCAGCCCTAACCGTTACTATCACGGGTAGCTCACAAGGTAGCTTCGCACTCGCGCCCGCTGATGCGTATTGTTCAATCAACATTGATGCAAACGGAAAGTGGTACAAAGGTAGCGGTTCTGGCTATGCCAATGGAGCATTAGCACTAGGTACTTGGCTCACGGCAGGAGCGAATACCGCTGTTTGGGTTCAGATGGTACTCACATCAGGTACTCTAAGTTCAACATCCGGTACAGGGAGACTTGCGACTTCGACGACAAGAAAGTGGGGTGTAGCAATGACAGGGACTGGCGTGAAAACAGCGGGATTTACTCTTAACTTTTATAATGCAGCGACGGGAGGCACTCTTCTAGCCTCAGCAGCATTTACGGTTGATGCAGAAGCAAGTTCATAGGCAATAATGCCACAAGTAAAGGAAAAATAAAATGGAAATAATAGTAGTTGGAGTACTTACAGTAATAGCAGTTGCTTTTGTACTAATACGTCGTAAACTAAAATCAGATGCATCCACTAGAACAGGCGGTGGCGGTGGTTTAAGTAGAGATCAAGATAAAAAAGCTAACTAAACTGTCTCTCCCACTAGTACTACTAGCAAGCTGTCATTCAGTCGAATTAGTAGAAAAAACTAGTGGGCGTCCTAGTCTACAATTTAATATATTAGAGGAGTGTAGTATTAGAGGTAGAGGTTTTAATGATGTAACAGTTTCAGTTAATTGTACTTGGCCAATTAAGAGCCACCAAAAATAAATCTTGACTTTAGTACTACCTTTTAGTATAATACTTAAATAAATTTTCAAATACCAAGGAGCTTTGGTAACGCGCAATAGGAAATCAAAATGGAATTTGTACTTAAGTACTTTTCAGGACTTTCGCCTAGCCAAAGATTATTGTGGCTAGGTAATATAGGAATGGTACTAAGTGCCTTGTCCACAGGTTTCTTTGGTTATCAAATAGTAGAGGGTATGAACATTTATGTTTTTGGTGCTGGTACGTTAATGTCTTTAATAGGATGGTATGGTACTCAAAAAGACAAGCAGAGAGCTTTTATAATAAAATTAGAGGGTGCAAGACTGCGAGAGAAAAAGATTGACGCTGGGATGAATCCTAGCTTTGATAAAACTATAATTAAACTACCAGATTAGGAGATTTAAATGTCAGAAGACCAAAAGCCCACTTTTAATATCAATGGGAAAGACTATGAAGAAAAAGACTTTAATGATGAGCAAAAATACCTTATAAACCAGGTACAGGCTCTTCAGAATAAAGAAGCTCAAATTAAGTTTGACTTAGCTCAGGTAACTGTAGCTAGAGAAGCTTTTACAAAGATTCTTATAGACTCTGTAGAAGTTCCACCTGAGTTCGAGCCAGTTGAAGATTAAGATAGTCATAAAAAACCACCTACGGGCTTAATAGTAATTAAGCCAGAGGTGGTTGTTTCTATAAAACGCTCTATACTTTAAATATATCCTGCCAGTTACCAGTAGTACTAGCCTTAGAGTACTCAGTAGATCGGTTCTCAAAGAAGTTAGTATGCTCTACAGCATTTACCATATAGTCTATCCACGGTAGAGGATTTTTATCTGAACCAAAGATTTTCTTTAGCCCTAGCCCCATAAGTCTTTTATCCCCAAGAAAGCGTATATACGCTTTAATATCTTCAGCAGTTAAATCCTCAGCAGTTCCTTCAGGTAGAATTTCATCTATGAAAGCATCTTCCATTGCTACTACTCTCTCACAAGCACAAAATATATCATATTTTAAACCGTCATCCCATATCTCAGGGTTTTCCTGTATATAAGTGCGGAATAAGCGAGACATATTCTCAACATGTAAGTCCTCGTCTCTAATAGACCAAGTTATAATCTGGCCCATGTTCTTCATCTTATTATGCCTAGGGTAATTAAGAAGAATAGCAAAGCTACTAAATAGCTGAACTCCCTCTGTAAAACCACTATAAACCGCAACTGTCTTAGCTATATCTCTCTTAGTGTTCATATTGAACTTACTAAGATATTCATGCTTATCAGACATTGCTTTAATGTTACTAAACATCTGATACTCTTCCTCGGGGATACCTAGCGTATCAATCAAAGTTGAGTAAGCATCCATATGTATAGCTTCCATAGATGCAAAAGATGAAAGCATCATCCTAATCTCAGGTGGCTTAAATGTAGGTAGATAATGAGATGCGTACCCACCCGCAACATCAACGTCGCTCTGTGTAAAGAATCTAAACAGCATCCCTATTTCACGTTTACTTTTCTCATCTAGGTGCCTATAATCTTTAAGATCATCTGCCATAGGCACCTCAGAGGGGAGCCAATGCATATGCTGTGCGTCTTTATAAGCCTCAAAGGCCCAAGGGTAACTGAATGGCTTATAATAATGTCTTTCTTTAGTTAACATGTTTTCTCCAACAATCAAATATCTGTTTCCCTATATAGGGATGAACACAATTCCTTAAAACCTGGCATATATCATGATTGCCATTGTAATAAAGTTTCTCTTCATAATGTATTCCTAGCCAGTCCTGTAGTTCTTTTTGAGAGGCTAAATTCTGTTTATTAATAAAATTCTTGGGCCTAGCTACATCGTCTACTTGTATGTCGAAGTTACTCCAGAAGTAGTGTCTACCCACTACAGCAGTAGGCGGTATCAAAGGCTTATAATATGGCTTAACGTTCTCAACTACCCAACCTCCTTTGAAATAAGTCTGTAGAAAGATAATTTCCTCATACAAACCCATATCAGGGTACTTAGGATTAGTTCTAGCAGGCCCAATACCATCTTACTATGAGATTGACAAGGTGGGCTAGACCAAACGAACTCCGATATGTCAAATGTATCTAATAGAAAAGCATGGGCATCCTCTACAAAAACATAATCTTCTGGGTACATCTTTTCATATACAGCAGCTATTTTAGGGTCGTTCTCAACTGCTGTTACTTCTACATCTTCCCAAAGTTTCCTATTACCACCAAGTCCTGCGTATAAGTTAAGTATTGCAGTCATTATCTTCTCCAAACCTAAATGAATAGGTTTCTTTTATCTCAGACTTATCAGGAAAAGCAATTGCACATTCTAGCTGCCTAAGATATATGTATACTTCAATAGGAACGGGGAAGTGTTCTAACTTCCCTTCTTTATTATAGCAGCTAATATTATTCACAGGCTAGGCAGCTATCATCAGTATCAAATATAAAGTTTCGTAACTGCTCATCAGATACTACCCCAGCTCTCTTCATAGCTTCACTTCTACAGTAGTACAGTGTCTTAACTCCCCTTCTCCATGCTAGCAGATGCACGTTATGCAGCTCCTGCTTAGAAACGTTAGCGTGGAAGAACAAATTTACAGACTGTGACTGGCATATATTCTGCTGTCTATCTGCTGCAAATTCCACGATCCATCTTTGGTCTATTTCAAGAGCAGTCTTAAATACGTCTTTAGTATAATCGTCTAAGAAGTCTAGATGCTGTACACTACCCTTCTGAGTCATAATAGATTTCCATACTTCATCAGTATTCATATCTATTTGGTCTAGTACTGCTTCTAAATATTCATTCTTTAGTAGGCTTGTCCCAGACTTTGTTTTCTGCACAAAAGCATTAGCTCTATAAGGTTCAATACTAGGACTAGTATTAGAACAAAGTATACTAGAAGACGCGTTTGGCGCTATAGCAAGCAAGTGAGCATTTCTGACTAACCCTCTATCGTCATCGGGGCATGCACCACGCTCAATAGCTAATTTAAGTGTTTCTGCATAGGCATCATTCTTAATCTTAGCAAATACTCTATTGTTAAACGACTTAGCCATAGCACTTTCAAAAGGTATGCCCTTGCTCTGTAGATAAGCATGGAACCCCATAGCACCAAGGCCGATAGATCTCTCTCTCATAGCACTATAAGACGCTTTACTTAATGAGTCAGGTGCATTTTCAATAAAGCTAGTTAATACGTTATCTAACATTCGTACTAAGTCAGGTATAAACTGTTTGTTATCTTTCCAAGAATCGTATTCTTCAAGATTAACACTTGAAAGACAACAAACTGCAGTTCTTTCCTCATTAGTCGGAAGAACTATCTCAGAGCACAGGTTGGAGTGATTCACTCGTAAACCTAGTTTTCTCTGGAATTCAGGTAATGCTGCGTGTACTGTGTCCTCAAACATAATATACGGCTCACCAAGTTCAACTCGGTTCTGTAGAAGTTTTACCCACAGAGTCTTAGCAGCAATAGTTTTAGTAACTTCACCAGAATGTGGGTCAATCAAGTCCCAGCTATCATCAAAACCAGGAATTTCAGTAGCAGACGCTATAAGCCTCATAAAGCTATCTGGAATTACCACCGCATGGTGTAAGTTAGTAGATTTTCTATTAATGTCCCCACCAGTAGGCTTACGAACATCAAGAAACTCTTCAATTTCAGGATGTGACATATGTAGATAAGCTGCATATGAGCCTCTTCTAGTTATACCTTGTGAGAAAGCTAGCATTTCTGCGTCTACTACTTTCATAAAAGGTATCACACCAGTACTTTCGCTTCCATGTGATGTCTTAGACCCTACTGATCTAATAGCACTCCAGGACCCACCAATTCCACCACCAGCAGAAGAAAGCCACGCATTTTCTGTGTAGTGATCCGTAATCCCACCACGACTATCAGGCACATAGTTAAGAAAGCAGGAAATAGGTAGTCCTCTAGTTGTTCCACTATTTGATAGAATAGGTGTAGAGAACATGAACCACATATTACTTACATAATCATATAGGCGCTGTGCATGGGCATCGTCATCGGCGAAGGCCGAAGCTGCCCTTGCGAATGCTTCCTGAGGAGACCTTTCCGCAGCTATCATATATCTATCTTCTAATGTCTTTTTTCCAAACTCGGATAGTCTTCTATCCCTTCCATAATCAATTTGCATTCATGTATCCTTTAATACTCTCGTCTAATTCAGTTAGACTGTGCCCTGGGTGTACTATAGCATCTTCACAATAGCTAAGCAAATCCATCATTTTGTAATTAGTTAGTATTAAGTCCCCACTTTCATTAAGTGACTGAATAAATTTGTACGTGCCTTCTAGGGGCATTGAGTCGTATATGTCGAACGCGGAGTCGTATTGCTCTAGTAGTGCTGAGGCTCTAACAGGACCTATACCTGCTATACCTGGCACATTGTCACCTTTATCACCTGTCAACACTTTAAAACTTATATACTTCTCTATAGGGAAGTTGTAAAACTCCGCCCAGTTGTAGAAAGTAGATTCCTTTCTAGTAACTGTTGAGAATCTTGATACATTCTCATTAATAAGTAGGTCCCAGTCCTTGTCGCTCGATATTAGCCATATATTATCTATGCCTAACCTAACTCTATGCTTACAAATATAAGCAGCTAGATCATCAGCCTCTACCTTATCCTTCCTTATAATTGGATACTTTTTAGACAGTAGCGTTAAAGCAGCTTCGTATTCTTCAAAGAATAGGCGTATATCCTCTTTCTCTGCTTCTGTCTGGTCTTTATAAAGATCTTTCCTATTACCTTTGTACTCAGGACTTTCCTCTAGTCTCATAGAGCTTTTACCCTGGTCTCCAGTAATTATTACTCTACTACATTCATAAGACTGTGCTAGACTTTGTACTGTCTTAACCATACTATGTCTGAAATCTCTATCCCCGTTATGCTTCCATCTAAAAGCTAGGTTTAGAGAATCCACTATTAAAGCATTGTTATTAGGTTCCATCATTGTGTCTATAAAACTAACCATTTAAAAACTCCACTGTTTCATTATCTAGCCACTCCTCAGCTAACATAACATAACAGTTAAGCCAGGATATATAAGTGTATGCAGTGTCCTCAGGTTCTATATCTGTTACTACAAATACTTTAGACCTAGCATACTTGAAAAATAGCAGTGGTTTTTGATTTCTAAACCCCGCTTGCTCAACAATCTTAGCCCACCACTGCACCAGATAATTTGTTTTATTGGTAAAAATCTTATCGTTAAAAGCTGATTTCTCGTAGTTCTTAACTTCTATACAAAATTTATTATCCATGTGGGGAACATACAAATCTCCTTTTAAATAAGAGAGTGCCCCAGAAGCTGGAATCCTCTCAAATACTAGACCTGTGGCTTCTCTTAACAAGTCTCTAACTAAATACTCACCTCGTTGCCCTTTGGCTCTCGAATCTACCATTTATGCTATCCTACTTATATTATCGTTTTTAACGATCTCTACCTTTTCTAATAGAGGGTGCTGCCACCCATGATTAACAAGGTATGTGTTTAGGTTTTCTTCCATGAGTACCTCAACTAGCTTTTCTCTTCCAGCTTCATCAAGTACGTTCATAACTTCATCAAGAAATAATACGTTTATCTGACTAGAAGACAGACTACTCATTAACTTTCTAATAGCGAGCAAAGTGGCAGTATTAACGCGAGCCAGCTCTCCGGAAGATAGGGCCAATATATCAATAATTTTTCCATTATCCGTGATTTCAACATTTAATTTGTCCTTAGTTACAGCAAAATTTAATGTGAATCGTCCATCAGACAGTTCCGCTAGATATTCACAAGTTAATTCCTCTAATTCTTTTACTAGATTCTCAATCTTATAGGTTATTATACCGTTTGGACTAAAACTCTTTTTAAGTATCTCTAGATTACCTTTTAGGTTACCACAAGCCATATACTCTTCATTTATATCTTTTAATTCTTCTTCAAACGCAGCCGTTTGTTCTAGTAGAACTTCAATTCTCGTATTATGAGTATTGATTTCACGGTTAGTTTTATGTACTTCTGCTATTTCTCTGTCTCTAGAAATAATCATAGCTTTTATACTAGTACATTTTTCAACTAATTCCGCCTCTTGAAGCGTAACAGAAGCCATATTATTATCAACTAACTTAAATAAATCCTCCCATTCTTTCTGTTTAGCAGACTTTATTCGGAAAGATTCATTGTTCTTTTTAATTTCCTCAATTTTCTTAGAGTAGCTTGCTTGAGCACTCTTGTCTCTTTCGATTTTCTCTTTTTCTCTACAGATGTGCTCTGTTTTGAAATTTTCAGGTACTTCCTGGTCACAGGTTTGGCAGACATTTTCTAACTTCTCCATCTTTGCTATAATAGATGTTGAGGAGGATATAGAACCTGCTAGTACCCCTAAAGCCTTTTGCTCATTGTCATAGGATAAATGCTCCGTAGATTCTATACTATTAATTTCCTTAATATTTATGCCTTTTAAAAGCTCTTTATATTTATTATTTTTGGAAATATTTCTGTTGATCATTGAAATATTTTTAATTTCAGCCATCAAAGAACTAAGTTCACTTTGGTAATCTTCCGTATATTCAGTGGATTTTATAGGTACTCGTAGGGTAGTATCAACTAATTTATTCTTTTCTAACCATTTCTGAATAGTACTTCTACGCCCCTCTAATGTAGCAAATTCTTGTTCAACTTCTCTAGAAGCGTCTTTAAACACCTCAAAAGTTTCGACATATATTTCTAGCCCAAGTAAGTCTATTAGGAACTTTTTCCTATTAGCATCAGTGGCAGTTAGAAAATTAAGACTAGCATTAGTACTTTGGTAAACTATTTGTGCAAAAGTCTTAAAGTCAATACCAAGAATATCTTGTAGAGTTTTATACGTATTAGTAGCAGTGTGGCTACTAATATCAACCCCATTCTTAAGCAATTTGACTTTTAAAGCCTTAGTACGATCTACATCTATTTCATACTCATCACCCTCTTTAGAGAAAGTATGGTTTATCCAGTAACCTTTGTTAATATCTCTATT
>Ga0105050_10010143_pt1 | contig 10369 bp, 6 predicted proteins | sample FRY01_FD_78088 | JGI IMG/M metagenome (GOLD analysis project Ga0105050, IMG submission 78088) | Freshwater microbial communities from Lake Fryxell liftoff mats and glacier meltwater in Antarctica - FRY-01 | ecosystem: Environmental > Aquatic > Freshwater > Ice > Glacier meltwater ... | reverse complement strand
TGTATATCGGCACCTTTTAGTTTCTGAGGACCTTGTATTTTAAAACCATCATCAAAGACTTCAATCTCGCAGCCCATCGCCCGAAGATTAGTGGCAACGGCTTCTATGCGGTCACTCTCTTTGACTCTCAGTTCTTCGGCCCCTCTGACTTCGGTAATACCGTGACTTTGAGTGGCCAAAACTGCAATCAAGGGAATTTCATCAATGAGACTTGGAACTTCATCTTTTTGAATACTGCCACCTTTAAGGCCTGCAAAGCTTACTCGGATCTTACCTACCGGTTCAGGTAAGGCCGTGGTGATTTCTGTTTCAATCACCGCACCCATTCTCTGCAAAGCATAGATGAATCCAATGCGAGTTGGGTTCAAAGATATATTTTCCATTTCCAAAGTTGCTCCAGGGATAATGCTGGCTGCACCTATCCAAAAAGCGGCAGTCGAGGGATCACCTGGAACTTCTACGATATTTCCTTTTAACTTCTGACCACCTTTGATGCTTATTTCTTTATCAGTCACTGAAATGGCGCAGCCAAAATGAGGCAAGAGACGTTCAGTATGATCTCTACTTCCAATTTCGCCTGTAATATTTGTTGTTCCTTCAGCATCTAAAGCGGCCATGATAATGGCCGTTTTAATTTGAGCACTAGCTATTTTTAATTCGTAATTAAATCCATGAATTTTCTCCCCTGTGACAACAAGAGGAGCGTAGTTTTCATTCGTCAGTTTAAAATTGGCACCCATTAATTTAAGAGGTTCGGAAACTCGTTTCATGGGTCTTTTAACTAAAGAGGCATCTCCAGTTAATGTGGCCGTAATACATTTTCCAGCAAGCACACCCATCATCACCCGCATGGTTGTTCCCGAATTGCCGCAATCTAAATCATGAGAGGGATTTTTAAATTCTTTATCACCTATACCATCAATAATTGTTCTGTTGCCTTCTTTAGAGATAACCACACCTAAATCTTTGAGTATTCTGGCCGTGGACTGAACATCTTCACCTTCCAGAATATTGATAACTTCACTTCGCCCACTTGCCAGGGCCCCTAAAATCAGGCCTCGGTGTGAAATGGATTTATCTCCGGGAATAAGAGGTTTTCCTCGAAAAAAATGAGCGCGCTTAATGACATTTTTCATATCGATATCATAGCTAAAAATTCTTCAGAGGCGTATTGAAAAGTGCCCTCTTTTGCTGGAGTGTTTTGATCAGGTGCCTAAGTGCACTCACAAGTCGACATTTTTCTCAATTTTTTAAATGATTCTGGAGCGACTTTAGTATTTTCGGGAATTCTATTTGGCCATGATTTGATGATATTTAATTGCTAAGCTCTCGGACAAGATGGCCGATTTATCACTGAATTCGCAAAGACTCGTTTCTTGATTTTTTTCATCACGCATAATCCATACAGCACCGTTTAATCCACCACAAAGGCGATTACTAAGCGGCACTCTCGCATCAGAATATTTTTCGAGAGCAGTCTTTATTTCTTTTTTTGTTAATTTTTCCAAAGTTTTCTTTGCAAGACAATGGGAACACTTCGCTGTTATTTCTAGACCGTTTTTTTTCTCTAGATGGATTGAATGATTTGATGCTTTATATACGTTAGCAAAAACATTCGAACTTAATACAAGTGTTATCATTAGATAGTTCATTATTTAGCCTTTGCCTTATTTTTCTCAATCCATTGTATGCCTGATGCTGAATAAACGAGAGTCTTTGCAGAAACCCATACTCTTCCACCAACACACTTCTCAGGTTTTTGAAGTTGAGTGTGATAGTTGGTACAGCTGTAGCCCCAGGAGTTTTGCACCAAATATTCCATAACACCATTAACAGTTCTGCATCCGATTAGGTTTACTGCGTGCATATCGCTTCCAATACCACTCGTTGGTGCAAATGCACTTGCATGAAGGCTAATGCCCACTCCTTGAGGATTTTTTTTCTCAAACAAAATTTGAATTTTCTTATCAACGACATCATAGGAAACATTTCTCATACTATATGTTTCTGCATGAATATCTTTGGGGATGCTTACTCTGTTTTCTTTAGCACAGCCATTTTCAACTGCATTTTTTACGAGAGCATATGGATACATGCCGCCCGCATAACTATAACCATAAGTATTGTTTGATTGCTTAACTGGGTCTGCCTTAACTCTTTCCTGAATATACTGAGACATTGTAGGTACGTATTGGCCTATACCATATTTCGTAAAGATGGCCTTCACAGCGGGATAAGTTTCCTTTGCCCAGAAGTAAACAATTTCGGCAGCTTTTTGTTCAGAATATTCATCTAGATTGTTTTTTCCCTTGGTCAGTATTGTTTCTGCTTTGTCATATCGAGCGTAAGCTTTTTCTTTTTTTGTTTCGAGAGGAGCTTTTTTCTTTTTTTGAGCAGCAATGTCATTATTGACTGATTCGTTTGATCTATAACCAAATGAAGTCCAAAACCATTCTGCTCCGTATGAGCTTTTTTCGTCTTTTAACTTTTCAATTTTGCTATCAATTGCATTGACTTTTTTTACGAGATCTAAATATTCTTTATAACCAGTCGTGTAGTCTTTAATGTAGTTACAATTAGTGACTTCACCTCGTGCCATTTTGGCCGCCAGACTTGCAATGTTTTCTTGTCGCTGATGTCCTGCTTCTGTAAACGGACTGTTATTTACATAAAAGACAGGCATACCTCGATGTGACTCTATCCCTAGGATGGCCTCAGAAACCTCATCAATAATGTTTTGATCTTTAGAGCGAAATAAGTTGGAAAATAAACCACCATTATCTTTGCAGACCCAGCCTCTTTCAGAGATGGCATCAATCACACTTGCAGGATCTCCACCGTTTACATCTTGATCATTTGCAAGAGCTGCATCAAAAACATTTAGATAGTCGTTTGTTTTTGTATAAGATTGCAACAAATTGGTTGCCGAGTATGCAAAACAATTTCCATTTTGCCCCTGATTTCGAACTTGAACATTGCTATAAGGACCTGGACTCTCAGAAAGATTAATTCCTTTTGAGCTTTCACATGTCTGAGCATGAAGAAGATTTGGAAGTAATAATGCTGGACCAAGAAAATAAGTGAGTTTTTTCATAAACAAATTTAACATAAAATGGAATTAATTAGAACTGTAGGTAATTAAAACGACCACTAGAGCGTTCTTGTCAGTTATCTGCTCTCGGAAATTCGGCTTATATTGAGAGTGAAAAGATCAGGTCAAAGGATATTTTAGAAGTCCTTCGTTAGCTTATGTTAATGACAGTGAATGGGTTAAAACGATCTAATTTTTTATGAAAAAATTATTATGTTTATGCCTTGGCCTATACCTTAATCATGCAGCTGCTGCTCCTCATTTAGAACTCGTGAAAAAGCATATTTCCGATTTTATCAATATGGCCCTGATTACTCAACTTTTTCCTCTCAATGATGGTGGATACATTGTTCAGCGTTATGGGCACCTTGTGGCCCGGTATGATTCTAATTCAGAATTAATAAAAGAAATTGATCTCGGGACTGATAATTATATATATCAGAAAGGGATGCAGTTAAAAGATGGTAGAATTGTTTTCATCGACGACTCATCCATGATTAGTTTCTATGACATGGACTTGAATAAGATTTCTCAGGTCTATGTACCACGTGAATACCTTTGGGCCCCTTGTGAGATCAATAATGGTAAATTAGTCTTTGGGACATACAACGAAGAACTTATGGTTGTAATGAATAATGAAGGGAAGCTGACTGAGATCGGTAATCTTGGAAATCATTTAAGAAAAACATTCTGTGTTGATAATCAAGCGATGGTTATGTCTGAAAACGGGACTTTGAGCATTGTGGATTTGGAACAGGATGAACCTAAATTAATCTATCAAAAGGATTTTAACTATATAAATAAAAGTATCAGTCTAAAGAACCAAAAGTTGAATTTCCTTACTTATGAAGGATTAAATATTGTCGATCCAAAGACTTTTATTGAAGGATTTTGGCCAAATGATCAAATTAGGCAATATGACGGCGTGGAATATTTCTCAGATGGTCGTTATGTTTTAATAAATACCGTAAGGAATGATCAGGGTAATTACGATTCTAAGCTTCAGGTTTATTCCAAGGAAGGCATGGTGTTGGGATCTGCCATCCAAAAGAAATCAGGCGGGACTCTTGAATCTCAGATTCTGATTATCAATGACCGCTATATCCTCACCAATCATTGTTCCAGTGATTTAGTTCTTTATGAAATGGGGAATGAATTGTTGGAGATTGATAGAATCACGACAAAGAAGTTGTTTTGCCGTGAGGGTATTTCTATCGATTCAGAAAATTTTGTTTTCGAAGCTAGAGGACAAAATGAACTCGAGATTTATCATTTGAGATTGGCCAACTAAACCACTTCATCCCAAGCGTCTTTTTTGTGAGTTATTGTCTATGTGAATGTCCTCATACAAATCTTTCCATTACTATGCCCCCTCACAAGGAGGGGGGAAGTTTTTAAATTAGTACTAGAGCGCTCCAAAATCACAGCTTGGATTTGGAGAATAAACACAAAGTAAGATACATGCTGTTCCTGGGACTCTGCATCCTGGACTTGGTCTACATTTAAGATTTTGGCATTGAGGATCGTCTGGGACGCACTGAGTTTCACAAGAGCCCGGGCCTCCCGTAAACACAGTTAACTGACCTGGGCAGGGGTCAGTGCTAAATCTGCAATTTTCCCCACCGGCTTGAGCAGCTCCGGCGCAACAGATGACAAAGGCAAGGACAAACGATCTAAAGAGTTTCATAAGGACTCCTTTTGAAATATTCTTCCAGTGACCAGAAGACAGATTGCTTACGTAGGATATTTTAGTTCAGATAAACTTTGAAATTCTATAAAATGAGATTTTCTTTCAGGGATTGAGTTAAAGTGAAGGTTTAGCTCATCTTAACCAAGTTTCGTTGGTTAAAGGTAAAGAAACTGCAAATAGTTGAAAGTTTAAAATGTGAGTCTTAAATAGCCTATTTTATCGGGCACACAAGAGTGGATTATGCTTGGCTCCTGAAAGCCTCACAATGCCCGTTAATGTCGTTAACAGCTAGCGGACGATGAAATATATGGGTGCTCGTTACTTACCCTTTGGCGATTTTGATTTATCAGTGGCCGGAAATCTTCTGCCCCCGGGGGCGGCGCCGAATTCCAAAAGCTTTATTTGATGATTAATCTTAGTTTCCAATATTTGTTTTTTATGACTCGTCCCCGGTCGTTCCTTGACCTGTGCTAGGGAGCTACTACTCACCGCAAGCATGGTCATACTCGCCAAAAAAAACAGTGCCATGGTGTTACGAGATAAATTATTCTGACCTACAAAGTTCATCATTTCTGTAATTCCTCTAACCACCCATTACCTTTCCCATACTTTTCTTATGGCCACCTTATTGGTGTGAAACTGGTGGTCGATATTTATTAAGCCCAGTATCCGGTCATTCACGTTGCGGATCTAAATAAATCTATCTGTATTCGCCAGCAGGACATGATTCTGATTAGTTATCAGAAAGTGGCTTCGTCCGATCTTTAATATTTCTTGAGGCAGCAAGCAAGAAAACACAAATTAATGGCATAAAAAATCAGGTGAGTCCCATCATACGGGTAAAATCCATGAAATTCTTGCCAGCAATCGCACTGAGATGTACGTGCTTTATTTTCACGGTCTGCGAGGTCGCGCTCTTTACACTATCGAATCTGCGGGCGACAAGTTATGCATTACATATTCAAAGGAGAATTCGATGTCGACTAAAAGCTCTCTTACCAAAAATGTTATCAAGATGATCGGCCAAGCCGAGATTGCTAAGCGCCGGCCCTGATCAGGAAATCAGAATTAAACTTTCAGATGGCACTGAGCTCATTGTGAAAATTTCTCCCATTAATGGAAAGCCGTTCCTTTCAGGCATGGGTGTGAAATGAATCGAAAGTTCAAGATGCTCATAAGTTTTTAGTAGGTTATTATTTTCTTGCAAAAGTTATTCTTTATAAATATTCCGACCATTCTAGTGTCAATGTAAGACGTCTCTAGGTTTTAAGAGAGTTAGCATCCATTTAAGATGTCAGTATTATTTGGTTGTACATTTTTATAATTAAAATAGAGTTATGTTTTACAAATTTTTCCCTTAAGGAGTGTGTTTATGACGACAACTAATTTTTATGAGTCTTTGAACGAATTCGTGGCGGATTCACGTTTTAGAAGTTTGGCAGTAACTCAAAACTTTGAAACTTTTTTAAATTGCCATGGAATAAATGAAGCTGAGAACATGCACACTTTAAATTGGCTTTTGAATCCAAAAGGGTCTCATGGATTGCAAGATTTATTCCTTAAGGAACTATTAACTACATCTTGGTCTAGAATTCATGGCCAAACTGCCACGAACATGAATAGATCTGTAAGTTTTTGTTCGCGTCTTTCTCCCGTTATGCTTCAGAACAAATCTTTTTGTAACGCTTTCATTGACCGTGAAATGTCAAAAGAGATTGTAGGTGCTGATATTGTCATCACAGACATTGAGAGCAAAGTCATGGTTATAATCAATAACAAGTATAATAAAACAACTTCTGATAAAGTTGTTTCTTGCTTCAGTGCAGACAAGTATAACTATTTTGAAAATAAGTTATTCCTATCTTTCGATGGTGAAGTTCAAAGCGTTAAAGATTCTCCGTTTATTTATATGAGCAACGAATGGTTAATTAATCTTTGTGCCAACGTTATTGAATGTCCTCAGCATTCTAATTTGAAAGTTAATGGTTACTTAAGAGATTTATATCAGTTTTTAACTGGTTCTCAATATGGAGTGTCTCATCAGCATATCGCTGAACAATCTGCGACTCTCGTTTCAGACTACCACACTGTCATTTCAGAGCTTAGAATGTTAAAAGCAGAAAAAATTAGCAATGTTGCTTTGATTGATATTAATCCAAGAGACTATGCCTCTCTTTATTTGGGCAAAATTTCTGAAACAGAATACGGAATTCTTTCTTTGTTTTGGGCCCACAGGAACACATTTAATACTTTTTTCCAACTTGCTGAACTTGAAGCAGTAACTAAAGATTTGGACAAAATGGTTGAAGGGAAATTATACAAATTCGACCGCACATTTATTCGCAATGGTCTTTGCTTTACTCCTTGTTTTGATAAAATCAAAGACAATAAATCTTTCGTAAACACTATTTTTGATGTTGAAATGGTTGTAGACATGAATAATAATTTGTCTTTAGGATTGATAGTAAATAAAGGTTCTTGGGACAGATTGGCCCATGTTCAACGCGAATCAATTCAAAAGAATTTTGACTTCACTACTGTTATTCTAGATGACCGTGTAATGGTATGGAACCATTTCTATAAGCAAGACTGGAGAAATCAAGATCTTTGCAAGGAAATCATCTCTGTATTCGAAAAAGTGGATCTCTATTTAGGTAAAATTGGAATTCGCGTAGCTTAAGTTTGCACAAGGGGGAGGGCCGTCCCTTCCCCTTCATACTTTTCTAGCATTATAGTTCACCACAACGCTGTTACAAGTTGTTTAACACATAATCACACGCGACTTCGTCTGATTAATTGAGAGGTAGAAGTAAACATTCAACTGAAAGTACCTCTGTATTCCCACATAAATAAACATCTGCAAGTGGTGCTAATTTCACATAGGGTGCTAAGTTTGCACTAACCTTTGGTAAAATAGTAACTTTTGACCAAGCTCCAGTTTCTGCTGGTCCAACAGCACAGCCTCCTAAAAATTCTACTTGGTAATTATAAGAACCACTACTTCCATCCAGACAGCCCGCGTCTTGAGCGGCTTTCTTTGCAGTTAGCTTAAGTGATGGAGCTTGAGCAGCTGCGGCAGTTAACAGAAGAGTAAATGTTCCAACGTATACCAATACTTTCAACTTCAACATATCGTAACTCATTTGTTTCTCCGGCACTTTCAAATGCGGAGCTGTGTTATTTTCAATCACAACGAGAGTGTGGATTGTCAGATTAATTTCTAGAGCTGGGGGGGGTAGCACATCACTGCGCGCAATGTCCCCCTATTGAAGCACAGGTCCAGTAAAGATAATCACAGCTTGAAAAAGCCCTGATTTTCAAGATATGGGGCTCTTTTTCGATCGCAACACATTATCTTACCGTTCGCGATGTGGACCAAGTAGAAAGACCTGCATTCATCACTACGGCATGATTCTCATCAGTTATCAGAAAGTGCCTTCGGTCCGATCGTTAATATTTGTTGAGGCACAAAGCAAGAAAACACAAATAAATGGCATATCACTGGATATTTATGAGCCTTTCGTTTGTAGTTGTCAGTCAAAAAAGATTTGATCTGGCCCCATTAATCAACTACATTTGTGCCCCTGAACTCAATACAATTATTGTGATCCAGACACACTTTTGATAAATCTGATGCATGCAAATTAAATATTTTTCTTCTCTGGCGATGCTTACCATCTTACTTTTGGGCACTTCCCATCAGGCATTTTCCAAAACTCTTATCGTTTCTGATTCACATGGAACGGGTGCTTTTGGTGGCGAGCTTGCCCGTTTAATTGAAGCACAAAATGAGAGTGTTTCTTTTTACGCCTTCGGTGGTACCAAAGCTATTGACTGGATAGAAGGCAACAATCTCACTTGGGGTTTCTGGGAACATCACACGGGACGCCTGGACCGTCGGTCCATCAATAGGAATACTCCAAAACTTTTAGAACTTATCCAGACTCACAGGCCACACACGGTGATCATTGTTTTGGGTACAAATATGGTTTGGCGGCAGCAAATCCCTGAAGACGGTAAAAATGTTCAATATCTTATGAATTTAACTAAGCGATCAGGGGCGAAATGCATTTGGGTTGGTCCACCTGACCTAAAGGTTAATACTCAGGAGCAAGCCAGATGGGTCACAGAAATTCATCAACTGCTCGAACAACAAGCCGCTACCAATGGGTGTCAGCTGATCGATAGCTGGAACTTTACCAACTATCCCGAAAATTCCGGTGACGGTATTCATTACGACCAAGTTCCTGGAATTGGGGCAAGGCTTGCAGAAGCTTGGGCCCAAGACGTTTTTGCCAAATACTATAGCGAGTTTTTCTACTCAGATTAGCGCTTACAAATTTACGAAACTGACTCTTTTAATCCCGCCTAGTTTGCTCGGTTTATCTTTTCATCTATATGTCGATAACGAATTATGACAAAACGTAAATTTCATTTCTCAGAGTTTAATGAAGAATTTCTTTCAGCTATTCGTAACTCTCAACTTCCACTCAATGTCCATTTCTCTCTCATTGAAGAGCTAATGCCCTTTGGTAAAATTGTAAATTTTTCCAAAGGTGATCCCATTCTCAAAACAGGCGATCTGAATGATTCCCTTTATTTTTTAATTACTGGAGGAGTGGATATTATTGTCTCCGATGAAATTGTGGCCACATTAAAAAGAAAGGGCGATATCGTTGGGGAAATGAGCATTATTTCCAAGAGCTATTGCACTGCTGATGTTGTATCAACGGAAGCAAGCATGATGTTAAAAGTTCCAGTCGAAAACCTAAAAGAAAAATCTTCTGACTACGAGCTTCTTCTCTACAAAACTTTTTGCCATACCTTATGTGAAAAATTAGAAAACACCAACATTAAGGCCAAACAGTTTGAGGTCTTAAATCGTACATTGAAAGATGAAGTAAAAAGACGCACAAATGAATTGAGCTTAGGTTATAAAAAGTTAGAAAACATGTACGCAGATAATATCCTCACTGTAAATAAACTCTCCACGCTGGATGATGATTATATCAAGTCATCACTAAAGCTTCTCGATCAGATTGGTACACAGGATAGTAAACTTGATGTTCTCAAAACTAATTTAAAACTGGTTCAAAAGTTTCTCTCTCCAATGAAGCAACTAAAAAGCGAACAAGAGCAACTTAAAGGTCAAAGAGTATTGATTGTAGAATCAAACCCCAAACAAAGAAACATGATCAAAGTTGCCCTCGGTGAAACGGGGGTCAAGGTTGACATCGCTAAAACCAAAGAAGATGCAATGGAGAAACTCACAAATAACCCTTGTGATATTTTGTTTCTCGTAGCGGATATGTTAGAGGTTGCCGACTACGTAAAAGAAAATAACCTAAAGACCAAAATCGTTCTCACAACGAAAGAAGAGTCTAAAGAGTACATCTCTAAACTCAAACGCTATCAGTTTATTTCCAATATAATTGCTACCAAAAAAGATGATCGGGCCTTCAATATAAAAAGCATTTCAACCACTATTAGTAAAATGACCAGTGGAGATATCTTTGGCCTAGAAAAGTATCTTAACTGGGGTGTCGAAATCATTGAAATAGATATTTGTGATTCGAGTAAACGCCAAG
>Ga0105050_10010136_pt1 | contig 10375 bp, 8 predicted proteins | sample FRY01_FD_78088 | JGI IMG/M metagenome (GOLD analysis project Ga0105050, IMG submission 78088) | Freshwater microbial communities from Lake Fryxell liftoff mats and glacier meltwater in Antarctica - FRY-01 | ecosystem: Environmental > Aquatic > Freshwater > Ice > Glacier meltwater ... | reverse complement strand
TGCAGCTCATGCAGCAGCTGCCGCAGGAGCGGCTGGTCATCGCCATCCAGGCGGTGGCGGCGATCGAGGCGGCGCTGGAACACACGCTGGCCTACGTGAAGGAGCGCAAGGCGTTCGGAAAGCCGATCATCGATTTCCAGAACACGCGCTTCAAGCTCGCCGAACTCAAGACCAAGGCCCACATCGCGCGCGTCTTCGTCGACGATTGTGTTGTCAGGCACCTCAAGGGCGAACTCGACGTCGCGACCGCGGCAATGGCCAAGTACTGGACGACCGAGCTTCAGTGCGAGCTGATCGACGAGTGCCTGCAGTTCCACGGCGGCTACGGCTACATGTGGGAATACCCGATCGCGCGCCTCTACGCCGACGCCCGCGTGCAGAAGATCTACGGCGGCACCAACGAGATCATGAAAGAGCTTATTGGACGGACGCTCTGATTCCTCTCCCCCGTTAGGGGTAGAGGTTAGGTGAGGGGGCTAGAGGGGGTGTGCGATACCCCCTCACCCGTCCTCTCCCCCTAGCGGGGGAGAGGGGTATGAATTCGAGACGAAGGAGAAGACCATGACCGACGCATACATCTACGACGCCGTCCGTACGCCGCGTGGCAAGGGCCGCAAGGACGGATCCCTTCACGAAGTGACGCCGGTGCGCCTGGCCGTCACCGCGCTGCAGGCTCTGCGCGACCGCAACAACCTCGACACGCACCTGGTCGACGACATCGTGCTGGGCTGCGTCATGCCGATCGGCGAGCAGGGTGCCGACATCGCGCGCACCGCGTCGGTGATGGCGGGCTATGCCGAGACCGTCTCGGGCGTGCAGGTCAACCGGTTCTGCGCCTCCGGCCTCGAGGCCACCAACATGGCGGCCGCGCAGGTCATGTCGGGCCAGAGCCAGGCCGCGATCGGCGGCGGCGTCGAGAGCATGAGCCGCGTGCCGATGGGCTCGGACGGCGGCGCCTGGGCGGTCGATCCGGCCGTTGCGATCCCGATGTATTTCTTGCCGCAGGGCATTTCGGCCGACCTGATCGCCACCAAGTACGGCATGAGCCGCGATGACGTCGACGCTTACGCAGTCGAGTCGCAGAAGCGCGCCAAGGCTGCCTGGGATGCCGGCTACTTCAAGAAGTCGATCGTGCCGGTGCGCGACCAGAACGGCATCGAACTGTTGGCGCGCGACGAGTTCATGCGCCCGACCACGACCATGCAGACGCTCGCCGCCCTGGAGCCCAGCTTCAAGATGCAGGGCGAGATGATGCCCGGCTTCAACGCGGTGGCGCAGCAGCGCTATCCCGAGGTCGAGAAGCTGACCCACGTGCATCATGCCGGCAACTCGTCGGGCATCGTCGACGGCGCCGCCGCGATCCTGGTGGGTTCCCGGGAGTTTGGCGAGAAGGCGGGGCTCAAGCCGCGCGCCCGCATCCGCTCCTTCGCCTCGATCGGTTCGGAGCCGGCGATCATGCTGACGGGTCCGGCGCCGGCCTCGGAAAAGGCGCTGAAGCGTGCCGGCATGTCGGTCGGCGACATCGACCTGTTCGAGCTGAACGAGGCCTTCGCCGCCGTCGTTCTGCGCTACATGCAGATCCTCAAGATGCCGCACGACAAGATCAACGTGAACGGCGGCTCGATCGCCATGGGCCATCCGCTGGGCGCCACCGGCGCGATGATCCTGGGCACGCTGCTCGACGAGCTCGAGCGCCGCAACCTCTCGACCGGCCTCGCCACGCTGTGCGTCGGCGGCGGCATGGGCACGGCCACCATCATCGAGCGCGTCTGAGGGTTTTGTCATCCTGAGGCGTAGCCGAAGGATCTAACGCCAATGCCAGTGGAGTCCTGTGGAGCGAGGCAAGGTCCTTCGCTTCGCTCAGGACGACAAAGGCTCCGAGCTATGGAGAACGACAAATGATCAACTACTCTGTCGACAGCGACGGCATCGCCACCATCACCTGGGACATGCCGAACCGGGCCATGAACGTGCTGAACGAGGCCTCGATGACGGCCTATGCCGGCGCACTCGCGACCGCGCTGAAGGACGACAAGGTCAAGGGCATCATCATCACCTCGGCCAAGGACAGCTTCATTGCCGGCGCCGACCTCGAAATGATCATGAGCCTCGACACGTCGGATGCGTCGAAGCTGATGGACCAGTTCAGCCAGCTCCAGAAGATGTTTCGCCAGCAGGAGACCGGCGGCAAGCCGGTCGTGGCCGCGATCAACGGTACGGCGCTGGGCGGCGGCTTCGAGATCTGTCTGGCCACGCACTACCGGATTGCCGCGGCCAACCCCAAGACCAAGCTCGGCCAGCCCGAGGTGAAGATCGGCCTGCTGCCGGGCGGCGGCGGCACGCAGCGCATCCCGCGCCTGATCGGCGTGCAGAACGCCGCGCCGATCCTGCTCGAGGGCAAGGACCTCACGGTCGATGCCGCCAAGAGCCTTGGCCTCATTCATGAGGTCGTGCCGCCCGCCGAGCTGCTGACCCGGGCCAAGGCCTGGCTGATGGCGCCGGCGACCGAACAGGTGGTGCCGGAATATGCCGGCAAGGGCGCCAAGGCGATCGACGGCCGCGCCGTGCAGCCGTGGGACCGCAAGGGCTTCAAGACTCCGGGCTTCCCCGGCGGCCAGGTGTGGAGCCCGCCGGGCGTCATGACCTTCATCGGCGGCAGCGCCATGGTCCGCGGCAAGACCAACGGCGTGTATCCCGCGCCGAAGGCGATCTTGAGCTGTGTCTACGAGGGCCTGCAGCTTCCGTTCGACTCCGCGCTCAAGGTCGAGACGCGCTACTTCGTTTCGCTGCTGCGCGATCCGGTCGCCAAGAGCATGATCCGCACGCTGTTCTTCGGCCTGCAGGAAGCCAACAAGCTGGCGCGCCGCCCCAAGGGCGTGCCCAAGCAGGAATACAAGAAGATCGGCGTTCTGGGCGCTGGCCTCATGGGCGCGGGCATCGCCACGGTTTCGGTGCAGGCCGGCCTCGACATCGTACTGATCGACCGCGACCAGGCGGCCGCCGACAAGGGCAAGGCACATATCGCCGAGGAACTGGCCAAGCTGGTGAAGCGCAAGCGCCTCGACCAGGCGAAGGCCGACGCGATGCTGGCCAAGGTCACGGCGACGCCCGACTTCTCGGCGCTTAACGACTGCCAGCTCGTCGTCGAGGCCGTGTTCGAGAACCGCGAGGTCAAGGCTGAGGCGACAAAGAAGGCGGAGGCCACTCTGCCCAAGACCGCGGTGTTCGCATCGAACACCTCGACCCTGCCGATCACCGGCCTCGCCGAAGCCTCGTCGCGGCCGGACCACTTTATCGGCCTCCATTTCTTCTCGCCGGTCGAGAAGATGCCGCTGGTCGAGATCATCGTCGGCAAGCAGACGTCGCCGGAGACGCTCGCCCGCGCCATGGACTTCGTGCAGAAGATCCGCAAGACGCCGATCGTCGTGAACGACAGTCGCGGCTTCTTCACCTCCCGCGTGTGCGGTGCCTTCATCAGCGAGGGCCATCGCATGCTGAAGGAGGGCATTCCGGCCGCCATGATCGAGAACTGCGCGCGCTTTGCCGGCATGCCGGTGGGCCCGCTGTCGCTCAATGACGAGGTCGCCATCGACCTCAGCTGGAAGATCATGGACCAGACGCGGCGCGACGCCGAGGCGGCCGGCCAGAAGTTCGAAGGCGGCGGCACCGAGGACATTCTCGAGCTGATGGTCAAGAAGCTCGAGCGTTTCGGCCGCAAGAACGGCAAGGGCTTCTACGAGTACCCGGCCGACGGCAAGAAGCGCCTCTGGCCCGAGCTGGAGAAGTACTTCCCGGCCGATCCGGCGCTGCTCTACGGCGAGGGCGAGGACAAGCGCGCCAAGGAGGGCGAGATCAAGAAGCGCCTGCTCTACGTGCAGGCCGTCGACACGGCGCGCTGCCTCGAAAGCAACGTGCTGACCAATCCGCAGGACGGCGACGTCGGCTCGATCATGGGTCTCGGGTTTGCGCCGCAGACCGGCGGGGCGATCAGCCTGATCGACCAGGTCGGGATCGAGAAGTTCGTGGCCGAGTGCGACGAGTTTGCCAGGAAGTACGGCAGCCAGTTCGAGGTGCCGAAGCTTCTGCGCGACATGGCCGCCAAGGGCGAGAGCTTCTACGGCAAGTACCACCCGGCAAAGGCGGCCTAGCCAGCGTCGTCTTCCGGGCCGCGAGCGGCAGGCTCGCGGCCCTACGGGCGCGCGGAAGACAACGGCGAAAGCTGGCGCAGGTCGTTCTGGATCGCCTCGCCAGCCAGTTCCACGACTTCACCATTGGTCATGGGCCGGGCCGTTTCAGTCACCCGGTATCGTTTCATCCAGCCCGCTGCGTCGCCAAAGCCTTCATTCAGAACCATCAGGTAGGCGCGGAAGAACTGGCCGTGACCCACGGCAATCACGAAATCGCCTTCGAGGGTTTGCAGGCGGCGGTGAAAATCGACAAGCCTGCTCATGAAGGCCCGGAAGGACTCGGCATCCGGCCCGTCCCGGTAGTCCGGATCGCAGCGTCGCCAGTATTCCTCGATCCACGGCCGGCGCATTTCGGCGGTGGTGCCGTTGCATCGCGCCGGGCTGAGATAGGTGAGCTCCTGGATCGGCCAGATCGCGCAGGGCGCCGATGGCCACCGTTCGCGGATCGGATCGGCGGTTGCCTGGGCGCGCAGGAACGGCGACACGATCAGCAGGTCGGGCCGCCGCGCGACGCGGCCAGCGACCGCGCGCGCCTGCTCGAGCCCCAGCGCCGTCAGCGGCACCTCGCCGTGTCCGACCGCCGGAAGGCCGGCATTCGACGTGCTTTGACCGTGCCGGACGAGCCAGGTTACTGCGGGCGGCACAGCGCCTGCCACTCCCCTGGGTCGAAGTAGCGCTCGGTCCAGTAGCGCACGACCATGAGTTCCCTGAAGGGCATGAGTTTGTCCGGCAGCGGCCTGCCCATCGCCTCGTCGACCATCAGCCTGGGCATGTCGATGCCGGCTGCCGCCGTCAGGGGCAGGGTTCCGGGGAAGCGCGGGTTGACTTCGAGCAACTTGAACACCCCGTCGGCCGCCCGCTTGAACTGGACGTTGGCGACATCGCGAATGCCGATGATCTCCGCAGTCCTGATCGCGGACTGGATGACCTCGGGTACATTGACGGTGCGGGAGGCCACGGCGATCCCCGAGTCGACCTTCATGCGCTCGCGCGGCACCGCTCCCACGACCACGCCGTCGCGCCGCACATAGACGTCGACCGAAAATTCCTCGCCCGGCAGATACTCCTGCAGCAGGGCCGACCCGTCCTTGGGCTGCTTCGCGAAGTCCTCGCGGCGCACGATCTTGGCAACGCCGCGCGAACCGGCGCCGAGCCGGGGTTTGACGAAGCGCGGAAAGTCAGCGACGCGATCCGCCGCTTCCTGCGTCAGCGGCTCGTAGGCGGGGACCGGCACCTCGCCGCTGACGCGGTCGAGCAGCAGCTGCTTGTCGCGGCACAGGCGCAGGCATTCGGCCGGGGAGATCGGGAGGGCGATGCCCATCGCCTCGAAGCGGCTGCGCGCCACGGCGACAGGCAACAATTCAGCGTCGACCGTGGGCAGCAGCATCTCGATGCTTCGCGCCGCGCAGGCGTCATGCAGGGCTTCGACCAGTTGCGGATCGTCGCCGCGGGGAATGATCAGGCGCTGCGCCTCCGGAACGAGATAAAGACCGGCGGCCAGCGGGTCCATGTCGGCCATGTGCAACTCGTGCTCGGCTCCGAGGCTCTTCCAGACGCTGATGGCCGCAGCGCCGCCCGCGCCGGTTATCAGGATGCGCATGCACTACTCCTGATTGGCCGCCAGCAAAGGCTTCGACGCCGACTGCTCGTTCTCGCGATCGGGATCGGGATCGGGATCGGGAGAGATGTCGCCGGTACGTTCGCGGATGACTTTGAGGGGTTCGGCCAGAACATGGCCGGCAAAGCGGCCCCAATAGCGCGCGGTCGCCACGATCAAATCGTTCTGGATCGACTCCATGCGTTCGACCTGGCTGTGATAGGCGTCGATTGCCTTGATCTTCTGCTCGATGAAGTGGGTGATGTCGACGAATCGCTGGGGACTGAACTCTACCGTCGAGGAGGGTGACTGGTAGCAATAGACGTTGGGGACGCTGCGCGTCGCCACCAGACTGGCGGCATGGACCGCTCGATGATCCTGATGCGTGTCCTCCGAGCAATGGGTGTAGACGTGCGTCGGTCGAACTTCGCGGACCGTGGCCTCGATGATTTCGATCGTCTTTGTGCCCTCGCTGATATGCGTATCGCGGAGGTTGGCCAGCTGCAATTTCGCGCCGAGAAGCTCGGCTGCGCGGTAGGCCTCGGCCATCCGTACGTTGATGTCGCCGCCCGCCGCGCCGCGCGAGAGGGTGAGGATGTTCAGCATGTCGCCTTTGGCGCGATGTCGGGCGAGCGCTCCACCGCAGCCGATCTCGACGTCGTCGGGATGGGCACCGATCGCCAGCACGCGCTTCTGTTGGCGCAGGCGGCGCGCGTTCACGGCCCGGGCCAGCAGCAGGACCTGTTCCACGAATTCCTCGGCCGTCATCGGCCTGAACAGTAGTCCGTCGATCCGGCACTTCACGGCTTGCCGCATGAAGGAGGGGGTCTGATTGGCGGTTGCCACCAACGTGGCGACCCAGCGGTACTTGTCCTTGATTTCCTTCAGCAGGTCGAAGCCGCCCGGGACCACCGGATCGACGACCACCAGGTCGAAATGTTCGGCCGCCACCAGGGCGGAGGCGACCTTGGCTTCGGTGGCGGATTTCAGGCTCGTGATCGGCAGGCCCTTGAGAACGTGCCGGGCCTTCAGAAAGGAGGTCTCGTCGCTGTCGACCAGCAGGATGCTCAGCGGCTGTTCGGCCACCGTCGCGACCACGCTCAGTCGGGGGGTGTTCAGTTCTGTCGGATTGTCGATCGGCATGGTGTCACCAGGTGAAGCGCAGACCCGCCGTTACGCGCGTGTCGAGGTTGAGGGAATTGTAGCCGCCCACGAGCTGGAGCGCGATGCGGTCCGTCACCGGCAGGATCGTGCGCGCGTGCAGGTCGACGTTGTTGATGGTCGGGCTGTAGCCGACGCCGGCGACGACGAGCATGTTGCGCGGGCCGTAGTAGGTCACGTCGGTCACCCAGCTCCAGATGTACTGGTAGTTGTTGAAGATGGCCTGCGCCGCATTGTACGCCGTGATGCTCACTTCCCACGATGGCGACAGCGAGGCGGTGAGCCCGGTGCGTATCAGACGCCCGTCCCACTGGGTGGCACCGAACATCTGCCGGTAGCCGCCGAACCAGCGCAGGTAGTCGGTGACGTAAACGGTGGCGCTGGCGTCGAGCCAGTGTTCGGTCGGCAGGCTCTTGTGGCCGCGATAGTCGTAGACCAGCGAGGTGGCGTAACTGAGCGGCACCAGGCGGTGCCAGCCGACGCGGATGTCGTCCGATGGCAGCGTTGCGACGCCGATCGCCGTCAGCGTCTGGATTTCGTTGCCGAAGTGGGTCTCGGCGAGTTCCAGCGTGTCGAAGGCCGTGAATCCCAGCAGCGCCGTGGCCCCGAATCCCCAGGCCGTCCCGCTCGCCGTCGTCACGAGGTTGCCGTTGATGTCGAACGTGTAGCGATAGACGGTCTCGCTCTTGGACAGGCCGATCTTGGCCTCCTCGTTGTCCGGAGCCAGGGTGAGCACATGCTCGAAGCCTTTGCGCCCGGCGACGCGGTTGCGGTCGGCGAGTTCCAGCCAGGCAAGCCCGTTCAGCGCGTCGGCATCGTTCGGATTGACCGCCAGGAGACGTTCGTAGATCGCACGTGCCTTTTCGAGCCGGTTCTGGCCGCGGTCGATGCGCGCCAGCCCCAGCAGGGCCGGGCGGTTGTCGGGATCGCGCTTCAGGACTCCGTCGTAGACCTTGGCGGCCTCGCTGCCGTGCTTGGCCTCCAGCGTGAAGCCGAGTTCGAGTGCCGGATTGGGCGCTGCCGGGTCCAGTTCGTGCGCCTTCTTCAGGTAGCCGATCGCGCGCTCGCGCTCGCCGGCGTCGCGGGCCATCACCCCCAGGAACATGTACACGCGATAATCGCTCGCGCCCGCGGCCACGCAGACCTGCAGCAGCGGTTCGATCGTGGCGTCGGGACGAGGCTGCTGGCCGAACAGGCGCTGCGCTTCGTCGATGTCGCAGCCCGCCTGAGCGCGGGCGGTCGAGATCGGGCCGGGCAACAGGAGACCGATGGCGCAGGCAGCCAGCAGCAGCGTGACGCATACTCTGTTTAGAAAATTCACTCTGTCGTCTCCCGGGGCGACCTTCCTATGCGACAATCAGGTAGACCGCCACCAGCAGGGCCAGCAAAGCACAGACGCCCACCTCGCTCCACAGGATGCGGACCTCGTTGGCCATGTCCTCGGCCTGCAATTTGTCGAAGGTACGGACGGGCGGCGAGGCGTCGGCCGGCGTCATGTCGGCAGCCTCGCTTTGCCCGACTTGACCGTCTTGTCCCATTTCAGATCGGCGCTCCGGAGTTGCCCGACGATGGCACCCAGCGAGATGGCGCACAACAATGGGCCGTAGCCCACCAGTACGAGCGCGATGTCGCGCAGACGCTTGGGCGCGCCCGCCCGGTCGAGACGGTAGACTCCCCACGCGGCCAGGGTGGAGAGGGCGGACCAGGCCAGGATGACGAGGACGCCGGCCTCGCTCCATGTCCAGCTGCCGGGCGCCGGCCACTCCCCCGAGCCCGAGAACGGCGTGAGCCTGAGGACGGCCATCGACATGACGCCGACCGACAGCAGTCCGGGAAAGGCGATGCCCTCGAACCAGGCGCGCCGAGCCGTATGGGGATCGATCAGAAAGGAATACAGGGTCTGGAACAGATAACTGAGGAAGCTGACCCCCCACAGCACGCTGAAGGCCAGCGGTGCCCAGGGCGGCCAGAGGTAGAACAGGCCGACCAGCCCGATCGAGCCCAGGATCATGAACACCGGCATCAGGGCAATGCTGAACCACAGCACGCCGAATGCGAGGTTGCCGAACTGGGCGCTGCGGTGTGGCCGGAACCACAGGTCGCGGAAGGCCATTGTAATCTGCAGGTTGCCGCGGCCCCAGCGCAGTCGCTGCTTCCACAGCGCCGTCAGGCTGTCGGGTTCCTCGGCCCAGACGATCGCATTCGGGTCGAAAAGGGCGCGTCGGCCGCAGATCTGGGTCTTGATCGTGGTGTAGGTGTCCTCGGCCAGCGTGCTGGTGTCGATCCTGCCGCCGATCGCGATCAGGTTCTCGCGGCTGTGGAGCTGCGCGCCGCCGGCCATGCAGGGAATGCCGCCGGCCACGTTCTGCGCCCGCCGCGCCGCCGCCTGCGCCGTCACGTATTCGAACGCGATGAAGCGCGACAGCAGGCTGCTGGGTTCGCTGCCTTCCTTGACGTAGGCCGTGACGCCGCCCACTTCGGGATCGGCGAAATGCCGCGCCATGCGCCGCAGGGTCGTGGGCTCGAACAGCACGTCGGCGTCCATGATCATGACGGCCTCTGCCCAGTCCTCGGCCAGGATCTCGTGAATCCCGTGGTTCAGCGTGTGGGCCTTGCCCTGGCCGCCCTTCTCGCGCCGCAGGTGGAACACCGAACCCGGATACTGCGCGATCTTGGCGCGCATGACCTCGGGCGTATTGTCGGTGCTGGCGTCGTCGACGATATAGAGGCGCCACGCACCGGCCGGATAGTCGATGTTCATCAGCGAATCGATGCTGGCGCCCAGCACGTCGGCCTCGTTCCACGCCGGCAGCACGAAGGCGACGCGCGGCGTGTAGTCTGCGCATTTCGGATAGTGGTTCCAGCGGCCATGAAAGCCGACGAGCAGGAACTGCGCGAACGTTGCCACGGTCGGCACCATGCCCAGCAGCACGAAAACCAGGCAGAGAGAGATCAAGGTGTCGATCATGAGCTTTCATTGTCGCGCTGCATCCGCCACCGGGCAAGGCTCGCAACCGGTACAGGTCCTGCAACATGGGCTTTGAGCTCGAGCGCCGGGCGAAGTAAGAGAAATGCCAAGAACACAACACTCACCTGAGGGAGAATTGCCGTGGACGCCAAGGAAATCGCCGCACTCGCCGACCGTATTGTCGAAGGTCGGCGCTCGAAGACGACGATGGACTGGCTTGCTGACGCGACGGCCAGCCTCTCCGAAGCCGACGCCTACAAGGTCCAGTTCGCGGTCCACGACAAGCTCGAAGCCGCCGGGTGGAAGCTGGCGGGCTGGAAGGTCGCCTTCGCCGTTCCCGCGCAGTACGAGCCGCTGAAGCTCTCGGGCCCGGCCTTTGCCGGCCTCTACACCAGCGGCATCAGGCAGAGCGGCGCAGTGTTCGAGAAGGGCTGGCCGCTCAAGGCCGGCGTCGAATGCGAG
>Ga0105050_10010132_pt1 | contig 10377 bp, 5 predicted proteins | sample FRY01_FD_78088 | JGI IMG/M metagenome (GOLD analysis project Ga0105050, IMG submission 78088) | Freshwater microbial communities from Lake Fryxell liftoff mats and glacier meltwater in Antarctica - FRY-01 | ecosystem: Environmental > Aquatic > Freshwater > Ice > Glacier meltwater ... | reverse complement strand
TGACTTGAGGCTGCGGGTGAAATCGCCGTGGCCCAGGCCGACGACGCCTGTGTTGAAATTCATGGCGCTGGTGCCACCGGTGACCCCGATGCCGCCGGGAACCGCGTTGGCGCTATTGAGCAGCAAGACGCCTCCCTGCGCGTGTGTTGTGCCGGCGTAGGAGTTGGTGCCGGAGATGGCGAGGACGCGAGTGCCGCGCTTTTGGATGCCACCATTGGTACCGCTGATGTTGCCAGTAAGTCTCATATCCCCGTAGTTGGCCCAGAACTGCCGCACCGCGGCCGTGATGAACGGGGTGTTCAAGGTCTGCAGATTGACACTATTGTTGGTGACATTGCCATTGAGCACGAAGGAGTTGCCAGCATTCGCCGCGGTGGTGCCGTCGCCGATGACGTAGGCGGGGGCGAATTCGCTGAAGGTCATGGCGGCAACCGTAAACGAAGGCCGGTTGTTGTTGAGCAGCACGCCGCCCGCGCCCGCCGCTCCGAAGACCAGGGAGTCATTGTTTGCCGGGACCGCATCGCCCACCCAGTTGGTGGCGGTGTTCCAGGTGTCGGTGGCGCCGCTCCAGGTGAGGATGGCGGCTTTGGCGGGAGGCGCGCTGAACAATGCTGCAAGCGAACCGGCGAGGACCAATGCCATGAACGCGGAGCGGGGAGGATAGTTTTTTGATTTCATAAATCGATTTTTTGTGTGCGCAAAAATGCGTAACGAGAACTGTGAAAAGAGCGGATAATTTGCAAAATCAACGATCGAGCGGGTTGGTTGTTCACCAGTCGTCGGTGCGGAAGGGCGAGGCGGGAAGACCTTCGCGGTTGTAGAGGTTGGCACCGTCCGGATTCATCTCGAAACCATAGCGGACGGCGACGGGTTCCTTCACCTCGGGCGAGGAAACCGTGACGGTGTTGTTCACGATGACCGCGTCGGCCCAGAACCACTTCTTGTCACTCCCGGCGATGGAGAAGCGGCGGAGTTGCCCGGTGGAGTCCTCGGCGGCGGGCTTCAGGCCCTCCTTGCTCCCCACCATCATCCCCGTGCCGGTGTGGTCGAAGGCAAGTCGGATGGAGCCTTTCTCGATCTTGAGAGCCTTGAACAGAGGACCGGAGGGGACGATGTCCTTTTTGCCGTAGTCCTTGTTCAGGGCCCAGCGGGCGAGGCGCGTCCCCACGTCGAATTTGTTCGAAGGATGAATGTCGTTGGCCACCGCCAGCGGGACGGTGTCGATGATGACCGCCATGCCGGTGTTGGGGATCGACAGTGACTTGCACTGTGCCTCGCGGAGTTTCGCCCAGCCGTTCCCGCCCGCCGGGTCCTCGGTCGGGGCTTGGAAGTTGGCGAGTTGGACGAAGTAGAACGGGAAATCCCCCAGCCCCCACTGTTTGCGCCAGCCGCCGATCAGGGCGCGTTTCTTGTCGTAGTAGGTCTCGCCCTCGTTGCCGTTGGACTCGCCTTGGTACCAGAGCGCGCCCTTGATCGGAAAGCGCACGAACGGATGGACCATGGCGTTGTACATCCCGCTGCTGGCTCCGGCCCCGGCGGGGATCGCGGGTGCAGGGGTGATGGAAATCCCGGCAGCCAGGTTTTTGCGGGAGAGGTTGACCTAATCTTCCGTGGCCGTCAGGGATTCGGCGAGCTGGGCGCGGTAGGATTTCGTCGCGTTCTGGTTGGCGGTGAACTCGGCTTCCAACTCTTTGACCATTCCGAGGCCTTCGGCGGCCACCCACGGCTCGATCCGAGTGCCGCCCCAGTTGCAATCGACGATGCCGATGGGAACGCCTGTCTGCTGATGGACTTCGCGGGCGAAATAGAAGCCGACGGCGGTGAAATGACCGGTCGTCCCCGGCGTGCAGATCTGCCAGGGTGACCCCACCGGAGCGTCCTCCTGTGGCTCGCCGGCCTGCAAATGGTTGATCTTGATGCGCCGGATTTTCGGGAAGTCCGCGGACTTGATGTCCTCGTCGGCCTTGCACTGGAGCATGTTCCACTCCATGTTAGATTGGCCGGAACAAAACCAGATGTCGCCGATGATGATGTTGCTCAAGGTGAGGATGTTGTTTCCCTTCACCGCCAGCTCGAGATTTTCACCGGCCTTGACAGGCTGGAGCTCGAGCGCCCAGCGGCCGGATTCATCCGCTTTGGTGGAGGCGGATTTCCCGTCCAAAGCCGCGCTAACCGATTCCCCGGCGTCCGCCCAACCCCAGACACGCACCGGCTGATCGCGCTGGAGCATCATGTCGTTGGTGAAAATCTTCGGCAAACGCACGTCCGCCATGGCGGGAATGGACGTGAGGACCGCGGAGGCGAGAAGAAGCAGACAGGAATTGTTGGATTTCATTTTCATATTAGAGGGAGTCGTAGGAATGCAGGGGACACGGGCCGCAAGCGCGCAGCACTCGCTTCACTGAGCTTCCGGCCTGAAAACGGCAACTTTAATTGCGTGGGCAAGTAGGGCGCGGAACGCACCGGTTGCCCCGACTTTCGCTATTCGGCGGGATTTCGAGCTGCCGGCCCTTTGGCTGCGTTGTTTTCCTCAAAAGGTCTCCACCACAACGGCTGGTCCCCGGATCTCGGGCGGGAGTTGGGCGGGGAGGACAAAGCCGAGCCGGTCGAGAAGAAGTTGATGCAGTTTCTCGGGCTTGGTGTGGCGTCTCATGTAAAGGGCGCGGCCGTCGGTGACGGGGATGCTGACATCGAGCATCTGGATCTCTCCGAGCCGGGCCAGAACGTTGCGGGCGCTCAGTCCGGTGGTGGCTTTCTTGTTATACTTTTCCAAGGTGACGTGCAGGCAATAGGCGAGGAAGCTGATCATGATATGGGATTCGATGCGGCCGTCGAGCTGATGGTGGATGGGCCGCAGCCCGAGGTCGCCCTTGAGGGTGCGGAAGCTTTCCTCGATCCGGACGAGGTTCATGTAGTTGCGCCAGAGGGCGGCGGGATCTTCGCCGGTGAGGTTGCTACGCAGGAGATATTGGCCTTCGTCGCGGCAGGTGGTCCTGAGTTTGGGCTTGTCGATATGAAACCGAAAGGTGTCGGGATTGGCGGATTGGCTGTTCGCCGGAAGTGTCAGGGTGACGAGGCGGTGGGCGTTGCGCCCGGCTTTCTGTTTGGCGGCGCCGATGGCCAGGAGCAGCTCGTCGCGACCGAGGTTGGGGCGGGCCCGGAGTGCCTTGAGGCGGTTCCAGTAGGCTCTGAGTTTCTTGCGGCGCATGGCGCTTTCCTTGGCGCGACGCGGCAGGCTGCGGGCGAGCAGATAGAGTTCGTTCCCGTGGGGCAGGAGTTTGACCCGGACGTCGTCCTTGACGTCCTGCCAGTCCTTTTCGGCAAGTTGTTTCTCCAGTTTGGTGAGGCGGCCTTTGGGGGTGCCCACGAGATATCTGACGGTCGGGTCGGCGGCACGCATTTCTCCTAACACATCTTCGGTCGGGATGCCGCGGTCCATGATCCAGGTGCGGCCTTCCTTGCCATGTTGGGCGGTGATTTTATTGATGGTTTCCCGCAGGGTGGTCTTGTCGGAGGTGTTGCCGCGCATGATTTCGTAACCAATGGGCAGGCCATCGGGGGTGATGATGAGGGCGATGACGATTTGCAGGCAGTCGGGGCGTTTGTCGCGGCTGTAGCCGAAGGCTTTGAGGTTGCTGGATTCGGCGACCGGGCCGTTGGCATCGACCTCGAAGTAGCTGCTGGTGAGGTCGTAGAGCAGGATGTCATAGGTGGCGCCGAAGAGGCCGCTCCAGCGCTCCTTGAGATGAGTGAATAGAGCCGGCTTATGCTCTAGCAGCCGATCATGACAACGGTAGAGGGTGTCCTTGGCGGCGAGGCGGAAGTTGTCATCCAACAGGTCGGCCATGGCACTGCGGTCAAACCAAGAGGTGTGGAGATGCCATTCGCTGCCGGGGGCCAGTAGCCGATAGACGGTGAGGGTCTTGAGGACCTTGAGCCAGGGCGTGCCCTTGCGCGAGTCGGGTAACAGAGGCTGCCAGAAGTCATCGAGCCCGAGGCGGTCTGCGTGATCCACTGGCGCTTGCCGTGGTTTCCGGGAAGCGGATCGAGCGTGTGGTGGATTTCCGCGGATATCAGTTTGGTGCGGGATTCCACTCGGGCCCGGACCTGTCCGCCATCGGTTTCCAGGGACACAATCCTGGCGAGGGGATCGCCGTTCTTGAGGTGGCTGGCGACGAAGACATCGAGGGCCTTGGGTCGGTCGAAGACGTGTCCGTGGTTGAGGTTTGGCAAGAAGTGCAGGTTCTTCGGCGCCTTGACGAGTTGATAGGTCTTGGCGTGACTGTCCGGAGGGTAGGCGAAGTCTTTGCCTCCATTGATGAACAGCATCGGCATCGCGGCTGAGCCGACATAGCTCGAGGGGTCCCAAAGCCGCACCCAGCTGGCTTTGTCCCCTGCAGACATTTTCGCGAAATCCCTTGAGCCAGCCGCTGTTCTCGTGGAGGAAGCCGCAGTCATAGACGGGGGCTGCCGCTTTGAACTGCTGGTCGAGCCCGGCGACGATGCAGGTGAGATAGCCGCCCCAGCTGATGCCGATCACGGCAGTGCGCTGCGGATCCACCTCAGGGAACGAAAGGAGCAGCGAGTGGGCGCGAATGGCATTGGCCACGGCATGGTAGGTCCACTGCTCGGTGACCGGCAGGCTAATGGCTCCGAAGATGATCTCGTGGCTCATGGGCGGGCCACCGTCGGGCAAGCGTTGTTTGGATTGGGGGCCGCGGCCGTTGAGGTCCATGGCGATCGCCGCGTATCCGCGCTTGGCCCAGAGTTCGACCCAGTTTCCGAAGGCCCTGCCGTTGCCGCCATGGAGAAGCACGACGGCCGGGAGGTTTTTGTCCATCGATGGATCCCCTGCGAGCGTGCCCGGGGTGGCGTAATGTGCGAAGACCCGGGTGGACTTGCCTTGGTAAGGTTCGCCCTCGTATTGGAGCGAGCGGATTCCGTCGCCTTCGGCCCATTCGTATTTCGGCGGTTTGCCGAGTTGGTCGAGGTTCCAGGGCGTCGAGCCGGGCAGGGAATCCGCCCGGCGGATGGCTGGCACCTCGGCCGCGGAAGGCGGCACGGCTGCCAGGACAATGGCGGCGGCAAGCAGGAGTCTGATAGCGGTTTGTCTTTTTTTCATGTTCACAACAGGTTGATGGGCCAATCGCCAGCTGCGGGGGCGATCACCACGTCACCTTAGCTTGTCACGGGCGGCACATCGACGATCAGGAAGCTCTGCCGGAAAGCGGCAACTTCAATTGTCCGGAGAGGTAGGACGCTGAACGCACCAGTTACAGAACGCTCCCAAAAGGTGCCCGGTAAAAAAAAGCGGGGCCGCCGGCTTTCGCCAGCGGCCCCGCGGCATTTTAATAATTCCGGCCTCAGGGTTGGGTGACCTTGGCGCGGAGGAAGCCTTTGCCCGTGAGGCCGTTTGATCCGCCAAGGCTGAAGCTGCGGTACTCGTAGCCCGCGCCAGCCGCAGGCAAGCCCGTGGTGAGTGCCGTCGGAACAACGTTGACCGTGCCGTCGAAGGCCTGCAGGGAGACGCCACCTTCAATCGTGTAGGTGATGCCGTCGTGCGTGGCGGCGGGCGAGGGCGAGCCGCTGAAGACGGGCGTGCCCGCGCGAACCGCAACGGTCACGATGAGCTCTTCCGCGGTATCCGGGCTGTCAAAGTCGCTGTCCGCGATCAGCGGATAGATCCGGCCGAAGTCCGAACCGCCGAGCGGGTCACCATTGAAAGCGAATTCGGAGAGGTTGGTAACTCCATCCAGATCCGCGTCCTGGTCCGCGCCGTTGTTGAGGGCGGTGAGCCCCTTGGAGGTTGCCCAAGTAGCGTAGGGCGAGCCGCCGACGGGACCGCTGAGAACCTCGACGTAACCTGCGGTACCTAGGAACCGGGAGTTGTCGATGAACTCGGCACCCGAACCAGTGGCACCCCACGTCCCCATGGCCTGCTGGACGCCACCGAAGAACAAGGTGTCCACCATTTCATCGTCGGTAGCCTCGACTTTGCCGCTGCCGCTGATGATCAGCTTGCCGACGAAGTCATCGATCGAGACGCCATTGACCACGAGGGTGCCGCCGGAGACGGTGGTATCCCCAGTGTAGCCGCTGAAGTTATCGAGCGTGAGGGTTCCGGGTCCGGCCTGGGTGATGCCGCCTTCACCGAAGATCGCGCCGGTAAGCGTTTGTGCGGACGAGCTGGAGTGCATGAAGATCGCTCCGGAGCCAAGTGTGATTTCCGAAGAATAGATCCCGCCGCCGAGTCGGCCCGCGCCCCCGATCATCAGGGTCCCGCCATTGACGGTCGTCGTGCCCTGATAGGAATTATCGCCGGTGAGTTGCAGAGTGCCGACACCGGACTTGACCCAGCCCACGGTTCCGCCGCCCCCACCAACCGAATCGACAATCGGGACCGTCAGGGTGACCGTGGCAACGGCATCGGTGGTGTCCACGCCGAAGCTGGAACCGTTTTGCAGACCGTTGTTGTCGACGTTGCTGAGACCGGTGAATAGCGCCTCGACTTGGGCTCCGGTGAGTTCGCCCGCGCCGCCGGCGTTGACAACCAAGGCTCCGCCGTTGTCGACGCGGATGTTCTGCGGGGTCCAACTGGCTTCCGTAGCATTGTAGAGCGAGGCAGCCGAGGCGAACTGAAGAACGCCGCCGACAACCCTGGTGGTGCCGGTGTAGGAATTCTCGCCAGCCAGTACCATGGTGCCGCTGGACCTTTTCACCAAACTGCCGCCGCCCGTGACCGGACCGGTGAACGTGACATTATGGGTGGCTCCAATGTCGTCGGGTCTCGTGCTCACCACCAGGCGGGCACCGTCGGCCAGTTCGATCGGATTTGGCACATCGGACAAATTGGCAGCGATCCTGAGGCCGCCGGACGTCAGCGAGCTGCTCTTGAGTTCGGAGCGAAGCGTCCCCGTGCCCAGCGACTGGTTGTTGAAGAGCTGGATATTGGTGTTGTCCGTGCTGTTGGGTATTCCCAAGGTCAGCCCCCCTTCGAAAGTATTGAGCCCCTGAAGCGATAGACCTTGGGCGCGGCCAGCGCCAAATACCACGATACTGCCGGGGCCTGAGATCTCGCTATTCACCCAAATATCCTTACCGCCACCAAAATTGACGTTAAAGCTGACGGCCCCGCCGCTGAGGACGAAGGGATTGACGAAAGCACCAGCCGGAGTATTGCCTTCCAAATCTTCCTGTTTGAACAATGTTCCACCCGCGAGAGTCACCGGACCCGTGCCGAAGCATTGCTGATGGCCGGGCCGCACTGTCCCGCCGTCGATCATCGTGCCACCGGTATAGTTGTTGACCGCGCTAAGCTTGAGGTCGACTCCCGCGGCTTTTGTGAGCATACCACCACCGGAAACCACGCCGGTGCTCCACACCATGCCGGTGCCGGTGCCCAGGAAGGCCGTATCCACGGAGAGATTTATCGCGGTTTGGAGATTCGCCGGGCTGGCGCTGTTCTGAATCACCTTTGGAGAAGTTCCGGAAAAACTGAGACTGCTGCCGGCTACGGTCAGCGCGGGCCCGCCGAGCACCAATTGGTTTAACTCAAACCCGTCGCCCAAGTCCTGGGTGCTCGTGTAGGTCCCGGGAGTATTGAAGACCAGCACGGTATCATCAGACGATGTAGGAGATACTTGGGGGTCCCAGTTAAAGGGCCACGACCAAGTGTCGCTCTCGTCCACAATCCAGTAATTGGATTGGACCACTGCGACGGTGTAGATGGTGGTGCTCACCCCGTCTTCGGCGGTGACCGTGTAATTGACCGGATTGGTGAAATCATGCGTGCTTCCCGAAACCGGCAAAACGGTGGCAAAGGGCGAGACGGTGAGATCGGGCGCGAGCGCCGTGACATCCGTCCCCGCGGGAACATAAAGTGTGACTTCGGTCCCGAAGATGGCGCCCGAAGAGGAGCCCGAGGTGATGGTCAGCAGATCGGCGGCGGCGCTGGGCGGTGCACTGACGACGGTAATCTGATAGATCCGGGTGGAGCCGTCCTGGGCGGTGACCGTGTAATTCACCGGGCTGGTGAAGTCCTGGGTGCTGCCGGAAACCGGCGAGGATGTCGCGTTGTCGGCCAACTGGAAGGTCGGCGCAAGGGATGCCACATTCGCCGAGTTCAGGACGGTCCATGTGATGTTGTTTCCCGTATTGTTGTCGGAAACCACGGAGAAAGTTCCTGGAGTTTCGGGGGTCCCGAAGTCATAGATGCTTTTGTCCGGATTGAGCCAGCCGGTCGCTTCCACCACTTGGAAGCCGTTAAGAACAAGACCGCTGAAAGCACCGGCGTCGCCTCCGGCATTGCTCACGCCCCTCACATCAATGTTGCCGCCGGCGTCAGGAGCCACCGCATAGAAGACAGTCCAGTTGTCTCCCGGCCGCCATGTCTCGGACGTCCGGGTCGGGCTTGTGTTCCGGATGAGTTGTTCGGTGCCTGCGGCACCGATTCGCCACGAGCATTTAACGTTCGGCGTACGCGAACTCGCCAGGTAAATATTGTAAACCTTTGCTGGATCCAATCCGTTTACAGTTAGTCGATTGTGTAAAGCATTGCCGCTGCCGGAGTTCCAGACCCGGACTACGCCGCCGTTGAGCATTTTGGTGTTCGGATGGTCAAAAAACGTATAAGGCCCCTCCAGGTCGAACGGAGTGGTTGTGGAGGCTGTTGTGTAGCCGATACTCGTCACGGCACCGCTGCTGTCCAAGGCCCCGGCCTTGGTGATGGAGCTACCGGGCTCGTCGACAGATGCAATCACCGTGGGCAGGATGTGGTCGTTCCATGTTGTTCCGCTAAAGTATGACGGAGCCTGTTGGTAATTTCCGGATACAAAAGCTGTTCCGTTCATCGCATCGCCGGCATCGCTCCCGAAGTTCACGTTGACCGTCGTGCCGGGAGCCGCCGAGGCGTGATGAGTCAAGCCCGTTGCGGCAAGAGCCATCGCTGCCAGAAGTCTTATAAGATATTTTTCTGATTTCATAATTGAGTTTGGTTGTTTGGTTGTGACGCGGCATCATGTTTCCCTGACCAGATGGGGCAACTGGTTCCGCTGATTCGACAAAACATAAATCATTGGATCGGGGCAATCGAAAATTCGAAAGGCATCTAGGCGTCAAAACACACCAGTTCGATTTCCAGACGGTGCCAGCTGTTGAAACTCCCGCTGCAGGGTGCCATCACGGGTTGATCTTCAATCAAGATTAAGGTATGTCACCGGGCTATCCGCTGAAACAAGGCAATGTTCCGCTCCGTAACCGCAGACGGCTGGACGTCGCTCCTCGTCGAATTCTCATCAAGTCAAATTATGCTCTGCCGCCTCCTCATTCTTTCCTGCACGGGGTTATTTTGGTCCTCAGCCCAGGAGACTGCCGCAACTCAACAGGATCTTCCGGCCGCGCCAGAGCAAGACGCCATAACTAACAAGCCGCTGATCGAGAAACTCGACGAAGGCCGCTACCGGATCGGCAAGGTCACCTTGAACCCCGTGACACGGGAAATCCGCCTTCCCGCCCGAGTCAACATGGACAAAGGCTTGCTCGAGTTTCTGCTAGTCCTGGAGAAGGGCAAAATCCACGAATCCCTGCTGGTAACGGATGCCTCCCCAAGCCACCTCCATCTTGCTTTCAGCCTGCTGAGGTATCCGCCATCGGTAGAGTTGTTCCCGATGTTAGACGAGATCGGCCACGTTACCGGCGAGTATCCGGATGTTCCTGTTGAGGTAAGGGCGAGGGCTCGGGTTCTAATCGATGTGGAATGGAGCCGCGATGGGATGCTCATCCGCAACTCCATCAACGAGTGGATCCAGCACTCCACAAGCTCCCAGGCGATGCCGCCGGGGCCGTGGATCTTCAGTGGCTCTGCTTTTCAACGAGGCAGTTATATTCCCGATCTAACTGGTGACATTGCCGCCATCTTTGTCGCCCGGGCAGCGATGATCAATTACCCGAGTGCAGGAAACGACAACGACTTGGTTTGGCACGCGTTTTCAAAGCATGTTCCCGCAACTGGCAGCGCTGTCACCCTTGTCTTCAAACCTTGGGCGAAACCCGCGCCCGCTCCCTGAAGGTAGCGTGAATCGGAGAATGCGTTCTCACCCGCTGAGCAGAGTTCAGCCTCGTCGGCAGGCTGGGGAGCGTGGAGTGGAGGCAGCGGAACTAAGAACTTTGCTGCTAGAATCCAAAGCATAGTTGAAGGGGAGGCAGCCGCCACGGGCACTCTTTATCGCGGCCCCCGACCCCGAAGCTGACCGGCATGTCGCGCGCTGTAGCGGAAGTTCCCCCTTCAAATCGGACATAATCGTCTAATCGCCTTGTAAATCAACGGTTTCAGTCATTTTCAGCTTGAATTTGTAGCCACTAATTTTTGTATGGGAGGTT
>Ga0105050_10010131_pt1 | contig 10379 bp, 9 predicted proteins | sample FRY01_FD_78088 | JGI IMG/M metagenome (GOLD analysis project Ga0105050, IMG submission 78088) | Freshwater microbial communities from Lake Fryxell liftoff mats and glacier meltwater in Antarctica - FRY-01 | ecosystem: Environmental > Aquatic > Freshwater > Ice > Glacier meltwater ... | reverse complement strand
CCCCAAGTCAAACTCGTCGACGTCGGCCCGCGCGACGGGCTGCAAAACGAAAAGCAGCCGGTGCCCGCCGCAGTCAAGATCGAGCTGGTGCACCGCTTGCAGGCCGCTGGCCTGAAAGAGATCGAGGTCACGAGCTACGTGAGCCCGAAGTGGGTGCCGCAGATGGCCGACAACCACGCTGTGATGCAAGGCATCCAGCGCCAGTCCGGCGTGCGCTACTCGGTGCTGACGCCCAACCTCAAAGGCTTCGAGGCGGCGCTGCTGGACCAGCCCGACGAGATCGTGGTGTTCGGCGCGGCCAGCGAGGCGTTCAGCCAGAAGAACATCAACTGCTCGATTGCCGAGAGCATCGAGCGCTTTGCGCCGGTGGTGGCGGCGGCCAAAGTGGCGGGCATTTATGTGCGCGGCGCGATGAGCTGCACCGTGGGCTGTCCTTACGAGGGCGAGATTGCGCCTGAGCGGGTGGCCTATCTCGCGGGGCTGATGGCGGGCATCGGCGTGCAGCATGTGGGCGTTGCCGACACGATTGGGGTGGGCACACCGCGAAAGGTGCAGGCCGCCATCGAGGCCACGTTGAAGCACTTCGCGCTGGACGATATTTCGGGCCATTTCCACGACACCTACGGCCAGGCGCTGGCCAACACGCTGGCCGCGCTGGAGCTGGGTGTGTGGCAGTTCGACACCTCGGTCGCTGGCCTGGGCGGTTGCCCTTATGCGAAAGGTGCCACCGGCAACGTGGCGACCGAAGACGTGGTGTATCTGCTGCACGGCATGGGCATAGCGACCGGCATTGATCTCGATGCGCTGGTGGACGCTGGCGCCTGGATCAGCGAGCAACTCGGCAGACCGAGCGGCTCGCGCGTGGGCCGCGCGCTGCTGGCCAAGCGTGCGGCTTAACCGTCAGCCAGCAAGGTTTCAGCACCCTTCAAACCGTGCTGCGCGCTTGTCCAGCCGGGCGCGCATGCCTTCTTGTTTATCGGCCGTGGCGAAAGTTGTTTGAAAGGCCGCGCGCTCGAATACCAAGCCGGCCGACAGTGGTGTTTCCATCGCCATCAGCACCGACTCCTTCACCAGCCGCAGCGCCACCGCCGGCAGCGCCACCAGTTGTCCCGCCATGGCCAGAGCGCGGGCTTCTACCGCCGCATCGTCCAGCACCTCGCTCACAAGGCCCCAGCCCTGAGCTGTCTCGGCGCTGATGGGCTCACCCAGCAGCAACAGTTGCAAGGCAGCGTGTTTGCCAACCGAGCGGGTCAGCCGCTGCGTGGCACCACCGCCGGGCATGATGCCGACCTTTACCTCTGGCTGACCGAATCGCGCGCTCTGCCCAGCCACTATCAGGTCGGCGTGCAGCGCCAGCTCGCAGCCGCCGCCCAAGGCAAAACCGTTCACTGCCGCGATCACCGGCTTGCTGCAGGCTGCGATGGCGCCCCAGAGCAGGTCGTGCCGGCGTTGCAGCAGGTCCATTGGAGTCGCGTCGACGTACTCGTTGAGGTCGGCGCCGGCGCAGAAGAAGCGCGGGCCACCGGCGATTACGAGCACGCGCACAGACGGGTCGAGATCCAGCCGACGGAAGGCCTCGGCCAGTGCACGGCGCAGGGCCAGATTCAGTGCGTTGAAGACCTCGGGCCGGTTCAAGCGCAGCAGCACCACGCCATCGGCCGGCCGCTCTTCAAGCAGCGGGGGCGGATGGCGATCGACGCTCATTGGGCGTCTCCGGTGAACTTGGGTAAACGTTTCTCGAAGAAGGCTGCCACGGCTTCGGCGTGGTCGGCCGTGTGGTGCGCCAGACCTTGCAAGCGGCCCGCTGCATTGAGCGCTTCGTCCAGCGTGCCGGTGCGGGCCTGCTGCAGCAGCTGGCGCGTCCAGCGCAGCACCTGTGGCGGGTTGGCGGCGATGCGGCCAGCCAGGCGGAACGCTTCTGCCAGCAGCGCCTCTGGAGCGACGACGCGCGAGACCAGGCCGAAGTGCAAGGCCTCTTCGGCGTCGATGGCATCGCCTGTGAGCGCCATCTCGGCGGCGCGCGCGTGGCCGATCACGCGCGGCAGCAGCCAGCAACCGCCGTCGCCAGGGATGATGCCGACCTTGACGAAGCTCTCAGCGAAGCGCGCGGTCGTTGAGGCGATGCGCAGGTCGCACATGCAGGCCAGGTCGTTGCCCGCGCCGATGGCCGGGCCGTTGACCGCCGCGATGATAGGCACCTGCAGCGTTTCGAACGCGCGCGGGATGCGCTGGATACCATCTCGGTAGCGCTGGGCGATGTCTTTTGGCGATCCGCTGAACATGCCGGTGCGGTCGCGCATCTCTGCCACGTTACCGCCCGAGCAGAAGGCCGTGCCCGCGCCGGTGAGGATGGCCACGCGCACGCTCAGGTCGGTGTTCAACGCGGCGAAGGTCTGCTCGAACGCGGCAAACATAGCCTCGCCACTCAGGGCGTTGCGTGTGTTGGGCCTGTTGAGGGTGAGCAGCGCGATGTGGTCACGGAGTTCGATGCGAATGGGGTCGTTCATGTCGGTTCTCAGATTCGTTCAATCGCCAGGGCGACGCCCTGGCCCACACCCACGCACATGGTCACCAGACCGTAGCGCCCGCCACTGCGCTGCAACTGCCGCGCAGCGGTGAGCACCAAGCGTGCGCCGCTCATGCCCAGTGGGTGGCCGAAGGCGATGGCGCCGCCGTTGGGGTTCAGGTGCGGCGCGTCGTCGGGCAAGCCCAGCGCGCGCGTCACGGCCAGGCCTTGTGCGGCAAATGCTTCGTTGAGTTCAATCACGTCGAAATCGCTGATACGCAGCCCGGTTTGGGCCAGCAGCTTGTGCACGGCGGGCACCGGGCCAAAGCCCATCACGCGCGGTGCGATACCGGCGCTGGAGAAGCCGACGATGCGGGCTATGGGTTGCAGGCCGTGGCGCTCTGCGGCCCCTTCGCTGGCGAGTAGCAAGGCGGCCGCGCCGTCGTTCACGCCTGACGAGTTGCCGGCGGTGACACTGCCGTCTTATCTGAATGTGGGTTTGAGGCTCGCGAGGCTTTCAGCCGTGGTATCAGCGCGGGGGTGTTCGTCTTCACTCACCACCGTGACCGCACCTTTGCGGCCAGGCACCGCCACTGGCACGATCTCGTCGGCCAGTACGCCGGAGCGCATGGCAGATGCGGCGCGCTGCTGGCTGCGAAGCGCGAACGCGTCCTGGTCGGCGCGTGAGATGCCGTACTCCTGCGCTACGTTTTCTGCCGTCTCGCCCATCGCATCGGTGCCGTGCAGCTGTTCCATGTGCGGGTTCACGAAGCGCCAGCCGATGGTTGAGTCGTGGATCTCGGCGTGGCGCGAAAACGCGACTGTGGACTTGGGCATCACCAGAGGCGCGCGGCTCATGCTCTCGACGCCGCCCGCGATGGCGAGCTGCACCTGCCCTGCGTGAAGCGCCCGCGCAGCCTGTACCACCGCTTCCAGCCCCGAGCCGCAGAGGCGGTTGACCGTCAACGCTGGCACCTCCACCGGCAAGCCCGCCAATAGCGCGCTCATCCGCGCCACATTGCGGTTGTCCTCGCCGGCCTGGTTGACGCAGCCATAGATCACCTCGTCAATCAGCAAGGGATCGAGCGAAGCGTGCCGCGCCATCAGTTCGCGCATCGGAATCGCGCCAAGATCGTCAGTGCGAATCGACGAAAGCACACCGCCGTAGCGGCCAATCGGCGTGCGTACGCCGTCACAAAGATATGCGTTCATGAAGAAAGAAGGCTGGAGGACAAAAAGGACTGTTCAGCCCAGGACGCCGTGGAACCGGACCCGCCGGGCCGTCAGCTTCGTCCATTGGGAGAGCGCAGAGAAACCAACGCGGGGCAGTTAAATATTCAGCACGTGCTCGGCATTCCCGTGCATGATTTTTTCCATGACCTCCGGCTTGTAGTCCAACTCGTCCCACTCGCGCAGGATGCGTTCGTAGGGCAGGCTGGGGTAGTCGCTACCGAACATGATCTTGTCTTGCAGGCGGCCGCGAATGTCCACTTTGAGGTTGCCTGGAAAGTGTTTTGGAGCCCAGCCCGACATCTCCCAGTACACGTTGCCCTTGTGCAGCGCGACGGCAGTGGTCTCGTCCACCCAGGGCCAGCCGGGGTGGGCCATGATGATCTTTAAGTGGGGAAAATCGGCTGCGAGTTGGTCGATGTGTTCGGGGTGTGCGTGGCGCACCAGCGCGCCGTTGCCACCCGGCATACCAGCGCCCATGCCGGTGGTGCCCACGTCCACCATTACCGCCGCGCCCATGGCGTTGATCTCCTCGAACAGCGGGTAGTAGCGCCGGTCGCTCACGGCGAAGTGCTGCATGATTGGATGGAAGTGGAAGCCGATGAAGCCCAGCTCTTTGATGGCTTTGCGGGCCTGGATCGTCGCGATCTCGCCTTTGGCCGGCTCCACCGCGCCCCAGCACTGGATAACCCGATCGGGATGGCGCTTCCACATGCCGTGCACGTATTCGTTGGTGCAGGGCGGTGCGGCCACTGTGGTTTCCAGGTCGAGCGCGACCAGGCAAGCCTCGACGCCCGCGCCGGTGAATTCGGCGATCACCTCGTCTTCGCTCTTGCCCACCCAGTCGCGCTTCCAGTAGCGTGCGAGTTCGGCTGGGTAAGGGCCCTGGGACTCGATCCAGGTGGGGGTCCCGGGGTAGCAGTGCAAATCGATGATGCGCATGGTGTTCTTCTCTTTGTGTGTTCAGTGGGAGGTAGTGGCTGCCTGTTCGATTTGCAGTTTCTGGGCGATCAGTTCGCTCAGCGTTTTTTTGGAGACCTTGCCGAAGGTCGAAACAGGGAAGTCTGGCAACACCTCCAGCCGCTCGGGCAGCTTGAACTTGGCGATCTCCTTGGTCAGCAAAAAGCCCACCAGCTCCTTGAGATGCAGCGTCTGGCCAGTTTTGAGAATCACGAAGGCGCACATCCTTTCGCCCATGGCCGGGTCGGGCATGGGGACGCAGGCCACGTTCTGAACAGCGGGGTGCATCAGGATCAGGTTCTCCACCTCTTCGGCGCTGATCTTTTCACCGCCCCGGTTGATCAGGTCTTTCTTGCGCCCTTCGACGATGTAGTTGCCGCTGGGGTGCTTGCGCATCAGATCCCCGGAGCGGTAGAAGCCCTCGGGCGTGAACTGGCGCGCGTTGTATTCGGGTACACCGAAGTAGCCGCGCAGGGTGTACGGCCCACGCACTGTGAACTCGCCTACCTCGCCGTCGGGTACCTCGTTGCCCTCGTCGTCGAGCAGCAGCACCTCGTCGTCCTCGCAGACTGGACGACCGCAGGTTTCGAGCTTCACCTCTTCGGGGTCGCTGGCGCGCACGAACATCAGCGTGCCTTCGGACATGCCGAAGTTCTCCTGTACGAACACACCGGGTATCAGCGCGCGTGTTTTCGCGCGCACCTCAGGCTGCATGCGCTGGCCGCCGCTCTGGATCAGCTTGAGGCTGGACAGGCTGTGGTCCTGCACTGATGGGTCGTTGATCAGGCGAATTAGCAGCGCGGGCACGACCTTGAGGTGGGTCACCTGATGCTTCTCGATCAGCCCGAAAATGTCGGTGGGGCGCGTGTTGGCGTGCAGCACGACCTTGGCGCCCTTGAACATAAAACCCTGGATGCCCGGGCAGGCCAGCGGCAGGTTGTGCGCGATCGGCAGCACCAGCAGCAGCACCGAGTCGGGCGTAATCTCGCAGACGTCGGCGGCGACCTTGGAGTTGTAGGCGTAGTCGTTGTTGGTGCGCGGGATCAGTTTGGGGATGCCGGTCGTGCCACCCGATAGCTGGAAGATACAGGGGTCGGTCGGGTCGATCGGGATGTCACTCAGGCGAGAAGTGGGCAGCGTAGCTGGCTGGTTGATCAACCCGCGCAGTGACACCTCGTTAGCACCAGCTTCGCCCAGCACGATGCGGAACTTGAGCGATGGGTTCTCGGCCTGAACGCGGGTGATCACCGGTGCAAAGGCGAAGTCGCCTGAGCTTTCCGGGTAAACGCAGGTGGTGGCGTCAGACAGGTTAACGAACTGGCTGATTTCGGCGTAGCGGTGCGTGACCAGCGCCGCGATGGGGATGCAACCGATCTTCTGCAGCGCGAAATACAGCACCACGAATTCATGCACGTTGGGTAGCGTAGGCACCACGCGGTCCAGTGGCTGCAGGCCGAGTTCGAGCAGGTTGAGGGCGAGGTTGGAACTGACGCGGTCAAGTTGGGCGTAGGTGTACGTGACGCCGCCGTCAATCAGCGCCACGCGGTCTGCGTAGCGCTGGAACACCGCGTCGAACTCCTGCGCCAGCGACCGGTCTTGCCAATAGCCTTTGGCGCGGTAGCGCGCGGCGTATTCAGGGGGAAAGGGAACGAATCCTTCAAGCATGGAAATCTCCCGAAACCGAAAAAATGAAGTGCCGCTAGTGGCTAAAGCCTGCGGGGCACCAGCGGGTCGGGTTCGCCGGAAGCCCAGTGCCGCCCGTTGAGGGGGGCGCGCGCAGCGCGGCGAGGGTGGGTCAGGTCGAGCTCGTGAAACCGCCGTCGATGACAACGACCTCGCCGGTGACGAAACGCATGCCCTGGATTAGGGCCATCATCACCTCGGCCACGTCGTCGGCGGTGACGCAGCGCTTGAGCGGCGTGGCCTTGGCCCGGGCGCCCATCAGAGCGTCGTATTTCTCGCCCAGCATGCGTTCCATCCACTCGCCCTCCATCCAGCCCGGTGCGACCGCGTTCACCCTGATCTCTGGCCCCAGATTCCAGGCCATCATCTTGGTCAGGCTTACAACCGCCGCCTTGCTGGCCGCGTAGGGCGGCGGTTGCGGGCCGGGGCGCAGGCCCACGATGCTCGCGGTGTTGACGATCGACGGTTCACCGCCAGCTGCCCTGCCCTTCCTGAGCAGCGGTACGGCCGCGCGCGAGACCTGGAAGTTGCCGCGCACGTTGACCGCGAAGGTGCGGTCCCACTCGCCCATGTCCAGGCTGTCCATGTCCTTGACTTTCCAGGTCGCGGTGGTGCCGGCGTTGTTGATCAGCGCGTCGAGGTGGCCGAAGGCATCGCCCACCTTCGCCAGCATCTGGCGCACCGCAACATCGTCGCTCACGTCACACTGAAGCAGCAGGGTCTGGGCGCCCAGTGCCTTGGCTTCTTCGGCCACGCCCTGTGCGGCTTTGGCACTTGATGCGTAGTTAATGGCCACGTCGTAGCCCGCTGCCGCCAAGGCCAGTACCGCGCTGCGACCGATGCCGGTGCCGCCGCCAGTGACCAGGGCTTTTTTGCGTGGTGTCATCAGGAGTTTCCGTTGCTTAAGAAAAGGACAGCCCTACTGCGGCTGGACGCCGAGTTCGTTCACCATGCGTTTCATTGCACGTTGCTGCTGCACGAAAAACTCGCGGGCGCCCACCACGGTGTCCTGTCGCGTGTAAATGCCCATCGCGGCCAGACGGGCTGTAACCTCGGGTGAAGCGGTGATGCGGTTCACGTCGGCGTTGATGCGCTCTACGATGGCGGCAGGCGTGCCGGTTGGCACAAGGATCTGGAACCAGCCGATGACCTCGAAGCCCGGGTAAGTCTCGGCCACAGCCGGCACATCAATACCTTGCAGGCGCTTGGCCGAGGTTACGCCCACGGCGCGCAGGCGGCCCGATTCGACGTGCTTAAGCATGCTCGGAACCCCGTCCACCACGAGCGTTGCGTCGCCCGAAAGCACAGCGGCAACAGCTTCTGGCGGCGTGCGGTAGGGCACGGTGAACAGATTCATATTGCCAGCCTTGCTGACCATCTCGCCCGTCAGATGCGGCAGCGAGTTGAGCTGAGGAGCCGCGAAATTCACTTTGCCGGGGTTGGCCTTGGCGTACTTGGTGAGGTCGGCCACCGACTGGATGCCGCTGGCGAGCGATACCGCCAGCATCATCGGACTGGTGGCCACAGTGGCAACCGACATCAGGTCGGTGTCGGGGTTGAATTGCGGGTTCTTGAACACCAGTGGAGTGATGGTGCCCATGGCGGCTGGCACGAAGCCGATGGTGTAGCCGTCGGGCGCTGAGCGAGCCAGCGCCGACATGCCTGGAATGCCGCCCGCGCCGGGCTTATTGTCCACCACCACGCCCTGGCCCCATATGGTCGAGAGCCTTTCGCCGAGGATGCGGGCCACCACGTCGGGCGAGGAGCCAGCGCCAATCGGCACGATCATGCGTACGGGTTTGTCAGGCCAGGCCTGGGCCATGACTGGAGTGCCTGTTAGGGTCAGCAGGGACAGGGCCGCCAGCATGGCGCCGCGTTTGGAAATTAGGGTCATGTCTTGTCTCCAGAACATTGGTGTGATGGACGCCCGGCTTCGGGATGGAGTGGAATCTAGGCGAACGCAGCGTTCCGAATAAGATGGCGAAATCAGAAAAGCGATTCACAAATTGCATCTCCAGTCTCACGAACATAGATCCATGAAACTCGACCAGTTGCAGCATTTGATGGCCATCGTCGAACACGGCAGCCTGCGTTCGGCTGCCCGGCGGCTGGTCGTGCCGCAGCCCTCGCTAACACGCAGCGTACGTGCGCTGGAAAGAGAGCTCGGAGTGAACCTGTTTGCGCGCCAGACCACGGGCATGGTGCTGACAGCAGAAGGGGTTCGGTTTCACCGCCGGGCCTGCGTGATTTCCAATGAGGCGCGGCGGGCGCGTGAGGAGGTGCAGCAGCCCGGGCCCGACTACGAGGGCATCGTGTCGGTGGCGCTGTCCATCATGCCGCACCTGTGCATGTTGCCTGACGCCCTGCCAGTGTTCCGGCGCACCTACCCCAAGGTCAAACTCAACATCACCGAGAGCCTGATGCCGGCAGTGGAAGGTGCACTGCGCGACGGTAGTGTGGACTTCTACCTTGGCGCCGCGCCCTGGCTGAAGCCCTCGCCGGGCCTGGCGCTTCAGCACTTGTGCGACAACACGCGCGTGGTGGTTTGCCGCAAAGGTCACCCACTGGCTCGCGTGCGCAGCCTCAAAGCGCTGGCCAACGCCGAGTGGGCCACCACTACCATCGACCACAACGCCGAAGACGACCTGGCTCGCCTGTTTGCCTCCCACGAGCAGGCCGCGCCGCGCGTGATGCTGAGCGCTCGCTCGGCGCTGTCGGTCGAGGTGGCGCTGGTTCGGACCGATCTGCTGGCGATGCTGCCCAAGCAGTGGATGAGCTTTGCCATGACGCGCGACCTGCTTGATGTGATTTCCGTGCGTGAGCTGCTCCCGGCGCCTGCCATCGTGCTGGTGCGTCGCACCGACCTGCCGCTCTCGCCACCCTCCGAGTTTTTTTGTGACGTGTTGCTGCGAGGGCTGCCACGAGGATGAGCTTCAATGCGTGATGGCCCGATGGAAGGAGTCGGCCACTTGGATTACGGGGGTGTACCTACAAAGAAGAACGAAATGCATTTGACGGACGGAGATCGAGTATCTGTCAAGAAGATTCGCAGCATGGGTGTTCATGGTTCGCGAGAAGTGAATCGAGCGCACGCGTTGTCTTGCCTGGATCGCGGAGTGCCGGAGGCGCAGATCCTGGAGGGGCTGGGTATAGGTCGAGCAGCCTTGTGGCGAAGTCGCTTGGCGCCCCCGCAGGGGCGCCGGCGTTGGACACTGATCAAGCTCGAGCGTGTGCCGCACACCAAGAGGGAGGCCATAGCACCGTGAATCAAGAAACCGTTCGGCGTAAACGAATAAGTGACCTCAAATCTTGGAGGCGTCTGGTGTGGTGTGTTGGTAATTTGGCTGAGGAGTGCCGCTCTTGCTTGTACAGCCTGCTCAAGCTCTACGCAAAGCCGCTTTGCTGTGGGCAGCCAGTCATTTAGATTGACGGAAATCCTCAGCAACTGGGAAGGCACAGCCGTTCGGCGCAGCCCAAGAAGCCGAGTTTAACGACCAAGCAGGATCATGAATACGCTCGCAAAGACACGGTCAACCTGTTCGTTGCCGTCGATCAAAGCCGGGCAGCAGGTCGTCTGCGTGACCGAGAGCAGCAGCAAGACGGACTTTGTGGCCTTCGTCCAAACACCGCCGAGCAACACGTACTGGCAGCACGTCGTTTTGTCGTCATGCTGGACAACTTGAGCACCCTCTTTCAGAGATCCTTCGACGATGTGCTTGGTCGGCGCGCTGCGGGCAAACTGCTACGGGCGTGGATGACAACCCGACGGTGGGCATTTTGTTGTGCGAGCACAAAGACGAGTCGGTGGTGCGCTACTCGGTTCTGAACGACAGCGCCCAGCTGTTTGCCAGCAAGTACCGGCTGGTTTTGCCGTCAGAGGATGAGCTGCGACAAGAAATTGAGCGGGAACGCGCGGCGATTGAGATGGCGCAACAGCTGCAAACCAATCCTGAAAAATGACCCAGGCCGAACATCCGACCGCCCGTAAACAGCGCGAATG
>Ga0105050_10010128_pt1 | contig 10381 bp, 8 predicted proteins | sample FRY01_FD_78088 | JGI IMG/M metagenome (GOLD analysis project Ga0105050, IMG submission 78088) | Freshwater microbial communities from Lake Fryxell liftoff mats and glacier meltwater in Antarctica - FRY-01 | ecosystem: Environmental > Aquatic > Freshwater > Ice > Glacier meltwater ... | reverse complement strand
CCTACGCCAGTTCACCCATGACCTCATTGCCCACCTGCGCGACATTCTGGTTGTGCACGCCGCGCCACAGCAAGCCGACCTGATTGCAGCAACCGACACGTGGCGACAGATTCTGTTAACCCAAACCCGCCAGATCTCCGGCGATGAAGCGTTGCATGCCGCACGGGCTCTCATTGCCTGCCTACCCGAACAGCGGCAACGCAATCCACGTTTAGTGTTAGAACTCACTTTGGCCGGAATAATCGCCGATATGAGTGTCGCTGTGTCATTACAGAACACGTCAGTGCCAACCGATACGCCGCCCGTTGCATCACAGGTAGATGACACCCCAGCTGTAGTCGCAGCGCTAGACGCGACCCATCTGAGCAACGACACGTTAGGGCACACAAGTGACAGTGTGCCGGTGACCCCCGTTGACTCGACATCTTTGGCCGCACACCATCCGGACACCAAAGACGCGCCAGTTGTTCAACAAGAACCTGCTGCTGACGATGAACCGGTTGCCGCTGATGAACGAGAGACACACATAGCGCCGGTGGCCGAGGATGAGCCGGTCGTGGCAGACACAACAGACAACAACACGACAGATGAAGTAGACGACGCTGACGTAGAGCCGTCTTCTGTGACAGAAAATGTACCGGCAGCTCATCCAGAACAGGGGGAAGCTGACGCGCAAGTAGCCCCTGTGGCACCATTTGTTGGCGACGTTGATCTGGCAGCCATCACCAGCCGTTGGCCTGCGGTGCTTGAACTGTTGAAGCAGCAGTCACGCCGGCACCATGCCATCTTTGACCCGGCCACACCGATTGCGTTCAGCAATAACGTGCTGACCGTGCAGTATTCGAAACGGCACGCATCATTTCATGCTGTGCAGGCGCGCAGTGCATCGCTTGGCGCCGCCTTAGCTGATGCCGTTGAAACTAGTGTGGGCGTACGTGTGAAACTTGACGTGCGGGTGGATGGTGAAGACGTACGGCGACGGCCCACACCGCCGGTTGTCACGCCCGCCGATGCCGTGCTGGCACAGGATGACGAAGCAGAATCAGACGAGTCCAACGAGACGGTAATCCAAGCCGCACCGGTTGATCCGGGCACCGTCGAGCAGATTCTGGCCGACGAACTCGACGCGCAGCCTGTGGATGGCGGCTAACAGTCAGCGCTATGCACCACAGGGCTTAGTACGCTGCCAACGGCGTAGGGCAGTTAACGACAGCACAGTAAAGCGAGGCCACGATGTATGAAGGTGCGGTGCAAGATGTCATTGATGAGCTTGGCCGCTTACCGGGCATCGGCCCTAAAAGTGCGCAGCGCATCGCGTTTTACCTGTTGCAGGCAGATCCGGTAAGTGCACGACGGCTGGCTGACGTCATCGTGACCATGAAAGAAACGATGCGTTTTTGTTCGGTGTGTCACAACGTGTCCCAAGACGATGTTTGTCGCATCTGTCGCGACGACCGCCGCGACATGAGCCTGTTATGTGTTGTTGAAGAAATCCGTGATGTGGTCGCCATTGAAAGAACCCGCGAATATCGGGGGCTGTATCACGTGCTCGGTGGGGCAATTTCACCTATTGACGGGGTCGGTCCTGACGATTTGAACATCGCGTCGCTGATCGCCCGGGCAGAAAATACGGCCGTAAACGAGGTAATTTTGGCGTTAAACCCGAATGTTGAAGGGGAAGCGACCGCGTCGTATGTCTCACGCGCTTTAACCGATACGGGCGTGCGCGTCACCCGTCTGGCTAGCGGACTGCCGGTTGGTGGCGATCTTGACTACGCCGACGAAGTGACGTTAGGACGGGCTTTTGTTGGCCGACACGAGTTATTGCGGTAACCCTCTACCATAAGGTGTAGCCGAAGCGCAGATGGCGCTGGCGAGTGAAAGCGTACGTATCGTGGCTATCGTCGTGCAGAAATATGGTGGAACGTCGGTCGGTGACGTCGACCGCATGAAGCGTGTCGCAGACCGTGTTGCTGCCACCCACCGTGAGGGCAATCAGACTGTTGTCGTAGTCTCAGCCATGGGTAAAACCACCGATGATCTGGTTGCCATGGCCGAAGCTGTCGGTGGCCAGCAGCCGCCCGCCCGCGAGCTTGACATTCTGCTCACCTCAGGTGAACGCATCTCGATGGCTCTGCTTGCCATGGCCTTACAGCAACGTGGTGTAATGGCTAAATCGTTCACCGGGTCACAGGCTGGCATCATCACTGACGCGGTGCATGGCAAAGCCCGGATTGTTGACATCACACCGGGCAGAATTGTGGAAGCTTTAGACAGCGGAAACGTCGTGATTGTCGCCGGTTTCCAAGGGGTAAGTCAGGACACTAAAGACATCACGACCCTGGGGCGCGGCGGCTCAGATACGACAGCTGTGGCTTTAGCTGCGGCTCTCGGCGCCGAAGTCTGCGAGATCTACACTGACGTCGACGGGGTGTTCACAGCAGACCCGCGCATCGTGCCTGCTGCCCGCAAACTAGAGCGAATCAGTTACGAAGAGATGCTTGAACTAGCAGCGCAAGGAGCGGGTGTGCTGCAAGTCCGTTCCGTCGAATTTGGCCGCAACCACGGTGTACGCATCCATGTGCGCTCATCATTTAGTTACACAACCGGGACCTGGGTTGGTCCCAAGGAGGACATGGTGGAGGACGCAATCATCTCAGGGGTCGCCCACGACACGTCCGAAGCAAAACTGACCATTCATGGTGTCCCTGACCGTCCCGGTGTGGCCTCACAAATTTTCTCAACGTTGGCCGAGTCGAACATCAACATCGACATGATCGTGCAGAACGTGTCGCTTGACGGCCGCACCGACATTTCCTTCACCGTGCCACACAGCGACACGCTGGCAGCCCGCGGGGTGCTGGAACCGTTGATTCAAGAAATTGGTGCCGCTGGCATCAAAGTCGATGAAGAAATCGCCAAAATTTCTCTCGTCGGTGCCGGTATGAAAACCCATCCCGGTGTGGCCGCAAAAATGTTTGGCGCCCTTGCTGCTGCCGGCGTGAACATCGAAATGATTTCTACGTCCACCATTCGCGTTTCGGTCGTCGTGTCACGCAACCAGGTTGAAACCGCTGTTCAGGCTGTCCATGCTGTGTTTGGACTTGGCGCAGACGGAACACCTGACGGTGGTGATGGTCTGTGAGCGCACGGATTGCCATCCTTGGAGCCACCGGCGCGGTTGGCCGCGAGATGCGCGAACAGCTACTGAAACGCAACTTTCCTTTGGATGCAGATCCGATTCTGCTGGCCTCTGAACGGTCTGCTGGCAGCACCGTGCTGTTCGACGGGCGTGCGCTCACCGTGCAGGCCGTCTCTAAAGAAGCTTTTGCCGGGGTGGATATCGCCCTGTTTTCTGCCGGTGCGACCCGATCGCGTGAATGGGCTGACGTGGCTGTTGCCGCTGGCGCAGTTGTGGTGGATAACTCGTCGGCGTTTCGGCGTGACGACGATGTGCCGTTGGTTGTCAGCGAAGTGAATCCAGAAGCGGTAGCGCTGCGCCCACGGGGCATTATCGCCAACCCCAACTGCACCACCATGGTGCTGATGGTTGCCGCAAAACCGTTGCATGACGCGTTTGGCCTCACCAGCATGGTTACCACCAGTTTTCAAGCCGCCGGCGGGGCAGGACAGTCGGGCATTGATGAACTAATGACCCAGACGGCACTGTTAGGCCAAGACGCTGAACGGTTGCGGTCCCACGGGCAAGCAGCCGAACAGGCCGCACAAGCCAGCGCGCACGTGTTCTCCAAACCGCTGGCAATGAACGTGCTGGCACACTGCGGTTCTTTCACCGATGCGCGTTACACCGATGAAGAATGGAAGTTGGTGTTCGAGTCACGCAAAATTTTGGGGCTGGCTGATCTGGCTGTCGCCCCAACGTGTGTGCGGGTTCCGGTTGTGGTTGGACACAGCATTGCCACCCGTATGACGTTTCGGTCTGCTGTGACCCGCAGTCAGGTGCTGGCTGCGTTAAGTCGTGCACCGGGGCTGCGCGTTGTGGATGGCATTGGCGGTGAGGAAGCGTTGGCGTATCCAACCCCGCTTGCCGCAGCCGGTGAAGACGACGTGTTTGTCGGACGAATCCGTGAAGACCTTGACGATCCGCACAGCATCAATTTGTTTGTGGTTGGCGACAACCTGCTTAAAGGTGCGGCGTTAAACACGGTGCAGATCGCTGAATTGTTGGTGTGATGTCCGACCGAAAGTTTTGGCCCGCAGCGTAAACGCTGCGGGCCAACTTCTTTGGTCGGGATGGGCGGATTCGAACCGCCGACCTCCTCGTCCCGAACGAGGCGCGCTGCCAAGCTGCGCTACATCCCGCAACACAAACGGCAGCGTACACGTAGCGCTTCACCACTTGCGAACCGTCTGAGGCGGGCTAACTGTGCAGATGAATGAACGTCACTTCAGGCCGGCAAGCGAAACGGTACGGGGCAGAAGGGTCATGTCCAAGACCGGCAGACACATGTAGCCAGCGGTTGCGATAACGCGACAAGCCGCGGCCTTGACTGCGCGGCAGATCACAGTTCACCGTCAACGCCCCCACCCCAGGAACACGCACCTGACCGCCATGGGTGTGCCCAGCCAGCAAAACGTCATACCCGGCGTCACACAACCGGTCAAGCGCTTTGGTGTACGGCGCATGCACGACCCCAACATTAAGGCTCGTGTCGCTGGGCGACTGGATGTCAGCTACCGAAGGCCACACGGTTGACGCCATATGCGGATCGTCAAAGCCGCCAAACATCACCGTGCCAACCCGGGTAGACACCGCACATGTTGCACCACGCAAAACCGTCCAGCCGCAAGCCTGCAACGCGGCAACAAAACGGTCGGTATCTAGCGGTTGACCGTGAGGTCGCGGATTGGCACGCGTAAAATACTGCCACGGTTTGATGCCCTGCGAGGCATACATGTCGTGGGAACCTAACACGGCGACACCGGGCCGTCCGCGGGTTAATTCAGCCAGCATGGCGGCACACCGGTCCTCTTGGCCTGGCCCACCCAACAGATCACCTGTGGCAACCACAACGTCATAGTCTGTGTCGGCCAGCTGCCGCACAAACCGTTCACGGTGTGCCTGACCCGCACTCAGATGCACGTCACTTAAGTGCAACACCGTCAACTCACCGTCAGCACGCAACAGGCGTTTTATTGTCACGGTGCGGCGGACATACAGGCGCCGTTCAACCAACACACCCCACAGCACTGCGACCACAGAGAGCTGCAGGGTCGCACGCGCCCAAAAGCGCGCACCCGGACCCCTCACTGCAGCGGCACTATCGGTCGCGGGTTCAACGGCGGGGGCACACCCACACGTAGCACGACGCGGGCATCTTCACTGCCGTCTGGTGCCAGCGGAGTGCCCGGTTGAGGCGTCATGCTAATGACCCGACCAAAAGAACTTTCCTGTTGCACCACAACATCTTCACGTGTGACGCGATACCCGGCCGCTTCAAGTTGCTTCGCTGCGTCGCTGTACACCTGCCCGCGCACATCAGGTAGCGGTGGCGCGTCGCCGCTACCCGTTGATACAGACACTGTGATTGCCGAACCGGCAGCAACACTTGTCCCGGCTTGCGGTGACTGGCTGACAAACGCACCTTCAGACCGCCAGTGATCAACGTCACTGATGAGCAACGTGAACCCGGCGGAGCGCACAGCGTCAGTTAACTGGGCCAGCACCTCCTCGGTGAGCAGATCAAACGAGGGAATCTGAGGAACGTCAAGCAGGGTTTGCTGTGGCGGTTCAGGGAAACCTTGGGGTTCATACAGTTCAGCGACCCGGCGCATGTAGGTGCCCCACATTGGTGCCGGCAACGTGCCGCCAAAGATCTGTCGGTAACTGCGACCGCCCACCCTTACGTTCACCAGCCGCTGGGCAGTGTCGGCGGTACGCCGGCAGACATTCTCAATGGCTGCGCTGCCACAGGCCGCCTCAGCCGCCTGATTGGTGATGAACACCCGGTCGGTGTTGGGATAACCCACCCATGCTGCCGTTGACAACTGGCGGATAAAGCCGATGAACCACGCATCAATGTTGTTGTTGGTTGATCCGGTTTTGCCACGGGTTGGCCAACGGCCCAGATTCACCGATGCGGCCGTACCCCCGGCAGACACAGGCCCAGCTAAAAGATCAACTACCCAGTCGGCCACATCAGTGTCAATCACCTGGCGGCACTGCACCGAATGTTCCCACAGCACCTGACCGTTGGCGTTTTCGATGCGTTCAATCGGGTATGCGTCGCATGCCGTGCCACGGTTAGCCAACGTCGCATAGGCATTTGCCATCGCAAGCGGTGTGGTTGCACCGGCACCAAGTGCGAGCGAACAAACGACGTCGCGTGGCTCAACCGGGTAGCCACTCAAACGGCCCATCATGTCCGCTGCTGCACGTGGCCCAATCTGTGCAATCAACAGGGCGTGATACACGTTGCTTGACTGAGCCAGTGCCTGATACATGTCGATGATTCCGTCACCGCCGGTGTTACGCACCACATAGGGACCTTCGGGCGAATCACAGCCGGCAATTTCTTGGGGCCCACGCGCATCAAAGGTCCACCCGACCGGCACGCCGGCTTCAATCGCTGCCGCATTCAGAATCGGTTTAAATGACGATCCTGGCTGGCGACCCGATCCGCCACCGCCAGGCACTGCAGGGTTCACTTGGGTGCGGTCGCATAACAGTTCGCCTGTGGCAAGTTCTCCTACCCAACTGTCGTCATACTGGCAGCTGCCAAAACCGTGCGGGCCAAGCGCCATCGCGCGAATCGCACCGGTTCCAGGTTCGACGCTGACAATCGCACCAAACGGTTCGCGGGCAATATCTGCCGGCGTGTGCTCGGCCGTGGTTAACGCGTCAAGCAGGGTCTCTTCTGCGGCAGTTTGTAGGTCACGATCCAACGTGGTGAAAATTCGCAAACCCGATTGGAAGACTTTCTGGTGTCGTTCGTCAACCGAGGCGCCCATGGCAATCAGTGCCGACTGTTGGGTCCCTAGTTGTGCGGCTGTCGTTTCGTTCACCAGTAACTGTGACACCCAGCGGCTCCAGAACGGATACTCAGGGACTGCTGGTTCAGAGATTTTCACATTCAAGTTGGAGGCTGTAGCGACTGTGGCCTGCTGATTGGTGAGAAAACCTTGGGCTGCCATCTGGCGCAGAACAATGTTGCGGCGGTCGCGTGCGTTCTCGCGGCTGTTGATCGGATTGTTTGTTTCCGGCGCACGCAGCAAGCCGGCCAGCAAGGCGCCTTCGGGCAACGTCAGTTCGCTGACATCTTTAGAGAAATAACGTTGCGCTGCGGTACCGATGCCATACACCCCAGCGCCAAAGTAGGCACGGTTCAAATAGCGTTGCAGAATCTCGTCTTTGGTGAGCACATTCTCCAGCCGGATTGCAAGCAGTGCCTCTTCAACTTTGCGCGCCAGCGTCTGCTCAGGGGACAGATACGCCATCTTCACATACTGCTGGGTGATGGTAGAGGCACCCGATTCGATGCCTGCGGCACGAAAGTTTGCCACTGCAGCGCGCAGAATCGCGAGATGATTCACGCCCTCATGCGTGTAAAAATTGGCGTCTTCGGTCGCCAGCACAGCATCAATGACCACCTGCGGGATCTCACTTAACGTCGTCGGAAGCCGGTTTTCGGCATAACTCAACTCCGCCAGAAATGACCCGTCAGAAGCCAGAATAAACGAGTTTTGCGGCGGCGGGTCGGCGTCACCGATTGGCGGCATCGTCAAAATGTCGCGCCGAAACGTGTCAATGAGACGATCTGCTGCCGAAGCTGCCGGGATTGCAAGTGACGCTAAAAGGCCGGCTGTAGCGATCGTGCACACGACAATCAGCGCGATGCGCACAGATGTAGGCAAAGAACGTGACGTGACTGCCATCACTTAAGCCTCCCGCTAGTGCCCGGTTGATGCGCTGGACTAAGGATATCGGTTGCCTTGTACCGTTTGGCATTGACACGCGGCCAGATGGCCATGCGTTGATGCGGTTATGGCGCGCTGTGATATTTCGCCCAAATCGGTTCTCTGGGCGCTGCCCGATACGCTTTGGCGCATGAACACTCAAACGCACCGCCGCCTGTATGTCACTGCACTTCTCGCGATCCTTTTTACGGGTCTGATTGCCAGTGTCGCCACAGCGAATTCATCCGCAGATGTCCGGGCCGCACAGGCCTCACAACGTGTCGAAATTCTGCCACTGCGTAGCGGATTCATCGACCCGCCAGTCGTGGCACAAATTCAGGATGTGATCACACGGGCAACGACCAGCGCATCTGCACTGGTCGTGTTGCAGTACAGCTCACGCGGCGGAGTGTCAGCTGATCTTGACGGGCTGCTGGACCGCTTCAACGACGTGGAGATTCCCGTAGCAACCCTGGTCGGTCCGTTGGGTGTTGGCGCAAACGCATCTGGCGCAGCTGCCGTGTTGTGGCTTGCCGGTGACATCAGGGCCCTGTCGCAAGACGCCACAATCGGTCCGATAGACCCGGTCGATTTTGCCAACGACTCGTTAAGTGCCGCCCGCCTCGCGCAACTGCTTGTGGAGCGTGTGGGCGATCCGGCACTAATCGCAGCGTTGCGCAACGGGCCTGTTGACGCGGTGACGTTATCTGACGCAGGCGTTGCCACCTCGATTGTGGCCGGCTTAGAACCGCTGCTAGTCGAACTTGACGGGCAGTCGATTCTGTTGGCTAGCGGCACCGCTACAACCCTTGTGCTGCGTCCGGATGCTGTTGACGTCCGTTTCCATTCGCTGGGCTTGTTACGACGGGTGCTGCATGCGGCAACCACCGCACCGTTCATTTATCTTTTGCTCGTCGTTGGACTGGGCATGCTGCTGTTTGAACTGTTTCAGCCCGGTTTTGGTGTAGCTGGCCTTGCCGGCATCATCACCGCCGCAATCGGCATTTTTGGGTTGACAGTGCTGCCGGTGCGGTCTTGGGCTGTTGCGCTGGTAGTGCTGGGTTTACTGCTGTACGCCATTGATACGGCCATTGCTGGCTTTGGTGTGGTCACGCTGGCTGCCACAGCATCGTTTGTGTTCGGCTCGCTTCAGTTTTATGCCCATGATGCGCTGGCGTTAAACGTGTGGCTCATAGCGGCAACCACCCTGACTGTGTTCATCTTTTTCGTGTTTGTCATGACAACCGTGCTGCGGGCCCAAGCCGGACCTGAAGGCATCACCCTTGACGATCTGGTCGGACGTCCCGGCATTGTGCGCTCCGTGCTTAACCCAGAAGGCCACGTGTACATCGACGGGGCATTATGGCGCGCACGCTGGACTGGGGATACAAAACGGGTAAAGGTAGGTACCGCTGTGACCGTGCACGGAGTCGATGGGCCATTAGTGCTCGTGGAACCGTTTGACACCGACACGCCGGTTGACGCAGTCAGCCACGACGAGGCGTAACGCCTGGCACGTTCGCGGCATCCTCGCCACATGTTCTACGCATCGTTTACAGTGTCACCGGTTCCGCGCAGTCAAGGGAGACAGCATGCGCATCACACATGTCGATCATTTCGTCCTGACCGTAAAATCGATTCCTGACACGGTTGCGTTCTACTGTGACGTGCTTGGCATGTCCCAAGTGACCTTTGGGCAAGGCCGGGTCGCGTTGACGTTTGGTAGCCAGAAAATCAATCTCCACCCAGCCGGCAACGAGTACGCACCAAAAGCCACCGTCGCGCAACCTGGCTCACAAGATTTCTGTCTGATCACCGACACGCCCTTAGCTGTGGTCATCGACGAACTGGCCCTCCATGACGTTGTCATCATCGAAGGTCCTGGTCCGCGCACCGGCGCGACAGGACCAATCGAATCGGTGTACTTCCGTGATCCCGACGGCAATCTGGTTGAAGTGAGTAACTACCCGGCGTGACAAAAAACCCCATGACATTTTTACAGTTCGCATTTTGCCCCAACTGCCTCTAGGTTCTCCCGTGGGAGAAAGATGTGTGGGGGGGAGCAAGTTGGGACGTCCAAATAGGGGAGAAGAACTGCAGCCTTGGCCAAGAGCAGCACTACTACAGAGCGTGTTTGAACTACACGCATCATGGGGACGTGACGCGGCTTGTCAAACATCTGCGGGCACCGTTTTTTTCGGACCAAACGGTTTCGAATCAAAACGTGACCGCGGACGCCGAGAAGCCGCAGCCAAAGCAATTTGTGCACGCTGTCCAGTCGTTAGCGACTGCCGCGACTATGCCATGCGCACCAACGAAGCGTTTGGCGTGTGGGGCGGGTTAGGTGAAGCCGAACGGCGGATTCTGATGCAACGTTCACAAACACAGCACCGTACGGCCGTGTAACCGCAGGCTGCGCGACACGTCACCGGATAACGGCAGATGATGGCGTTCACCACAAACT
>Ga0105050_10010123_pt1 | contig 10383 bp, 10 predicted proteins | sample FRY01_FD_78088 | JGI IMG/M metagenome (GOLD analysis project Ga0105050, IMG submission 78088) | Freshwater microbial communities from Lake Fryxell liftoff mats and glacier meltwater in Antarctica - FRY-01 | ecosystem: Environmental > Aquatic > Freshwater > Ice > Glacier meltwater ... | reverse complement strand
TGATGTACGGGCGGGCCAGGGTGTTGTCGTGGCGGACGAAGCCGGGGTCTTCGATGCCGTGCAGCAGCATGTTGGTGACACACAGCATGTGCGGCAGCGGCTTCTTCTCCACCGCCCGCAGCGTGCCCTGCATGATGGCCTCATCCTCCGGGCGCTTCACGTAGCGGTCGCGCATGTGGCGCAGCGAGCAGGTGAGGAAGCCGCCGGTGCCGCAGGCGGGGTCGAACAGCACTTCGCCGGGGTGGGGGTCGATCCGGTCGACCATGAAGGCGGTGACGGCGCGCGGCGTGTAGTATTCGCCGGCGTTGCCCGCCGATTGCAGGTCGTTGAGGACCTGCTCGTAGATGTCGCCGAAATGCTGGCGCTCGGCGAGGTTGTTGAAGTCCACGCCGCTGATGCGGTTGACCACCTGGCGCATCAGCTGGCCGGACTTCATGTAGTTGTAGGCGTCCTCGAACACATCGCGCACCACCCGCCGCCGGTCGCGCGGCAGGCCGGTGGGGGCGAGGTTTTTCAGCTCGGGGAACAGGCTTGTGTTGACGAAGCCGAGCAGGTCGTCGCCGGTGATGCCCTCGGGGTCGGCCGCCCAGGCGCGCCATTGCAGCGGGGCGGGGATGGGGGAGCGATAGCCGGGGGTGAGGAGTTCCAGCTCCTGATCTTGGTCGTCGATGATTTTCAGGAAGAACATCCAGCACAGCTGGCTGATGCGCTGGGCATCGCCGTCCACGCCGCTGTCCTGGCGCATGATGTCCTGGATGGATTTTACGATGGTGCGGACGGACATGGGCTAGGAGGCTTCCTCGTAAAGAGCGGTCTGCAATTCGTGGACGGCGCGCTCGAAATCGAGTTTGCCACCGAAGGCGCGGATGAGTTGTAGCGGGGTACCGAGGGTGGTGAAGGGGGTAATTTTGAGGACGTTGGTGTCGTCGAGGTTGAGCACGCCTTCGTCGGCGTATTTGGAGAGCAAGGCGTCGAGCACGGCGCGGGCCTGGTCGCCGTATTTGGTGAAGGTATCGCGCTTGCGGACGTTTTCGGCGCGTTCGCGGCGGGTGAGCGGGGGGCGGTCAAAGGCGATGTGGCAGATGAGATCGAAGGGGTCGAGGTTCTTGCCCAATTCGTCGGCGATGGGGTCGAGCGGGAGGCCTTCGGCTTCGAGTTCGTCGATGATGGCCTGTTTGCGCTCCGTGGTTTTCCAGCGTTTGAGGAAGTCGTCAAGGCTGGCGAAGCGTTTACGCAGCGCGGTCTTGGTGTAATCGCGCAGGCTCTCGGTAACGAGTTTGCCGTCGGCGTCGAGGTATTCGACGCGCTCGGCGATGATGGTGGCGCCGACGCCGTCGACGTAGATTTTGGTGCGCCTGGCGCCGTCGGGCGGGATGGTGATGTCCGGTGGGGCGCCGTCGACGGTGGTTTCATCGGGCGTTGGGGTTGGTGGGACTTCGTCCTCGCCGGGCGTCAGGGGCGCATCGTCAGGCGGGGCGACGGGGTCATCGGCGCCGGGCTCGTAGATGAGGACGGGGTCGCCATCGAAGGTCGGGTCGGCGAAGTGGCTGGTGGCGCCGCGGAAATCCATGAGGGTGAAGTAGTATTTGCGGGTGTCTTCGTGGACGCGGGTGCCGCGGCCGACGATCTGCTTGAATTCGGTCATGGACCCGACTGCGCGATCGAGGACAATGAGGCGGCAGGTCTGGGCGTCGACGCCGGTGGAGAGAAGACGCGAGGTGGTGACGAGGACGGGGTGTTTTGCCTCGGGGTCGATGAAGTTGCCGAGTTGGGCCTTCCCCTCGGCGTCGCTGCCGGTGATGCGCATGACGTAGCGGTGGTTGGCGGCGTAGAGGTCCTGGTTCTCGTTGATGAGGGCCTGGCGCATGCGGGCGGCGTGTTCCTCGTCAACACAGAAGAGGATGGTCTTCTGGAAGCGATCGCCGCTCTCCTTGAGGAATTCGGTGACTTTGCGGGCGACGAGTTTGGTGCGGTCGTCTAGGACCAGGGTGCGGTCGAAGTCCTTCACGTTGTAAATGCGGTCCTCGACCTCGTTGCCGTCGCGGTCGATGGTGCCTTTCTCCGGCCGGTAGCCGGCGACATCGTGGTCGATGTGGACTTTGATGACCTTGTAGGGAGCGAGGAAGCCGTCGTGGAGGCCTTGCTTGAGGGAGTAGGAGTAGACCGGGTCGCCGAAGTAGTGGATGTTTGAGACGTATTTGGTCTCCTTCGGCGTGGCGGTGAGGCCGATCTGAGTGGCGGCTGAGAAGTATTCGAGGATTTCGCGCCAGGCGGAGTCGTCGGCGGCGCTGCCGCGGTGGCATTCGTCGATGACGATGAGGTCGAAGAAGCCGGGCGAGAACTCGCGGAAGAGCTTCTGGCGTTCTTCGGGGCCGGTGATGGCTTGGTAGAGGCCGAGGTAGATTTCGTAGGAGGTGTCGATCCGGCGTTTGCCATCGATCGCCGTGGTGAGCTCGACAGTGGAGCCGTCGGCGCGTTCGATGGTCTTGGCGTTGGCGCTGAGCTTGGCCATGGCGGCGCCGAAGGGGCGGAAATCGTTCACCATGGTCTGGTCGACCAGGATGTTGCGGTCGGCCAGGAAGAGGATGCGCTTGCGCTGGCGGGCCTTCCAGAGGCGGTAGATGATCTGGAAGGCGGTGTAGGTCTTGCCGGTGCCGGTGGCCATGACAAGCAGAACGCGGTCCTGGCCTTTGGCGATGGCCTCGATGGCGGCGTTGACGGCGTTGACCTGGTAGTAGCGCGGGGCCTTGCCGCTGGCGTCGTCGTAGTAGTCCTGCAGTACGATCTGTTCGGCCTCGGGCGTCAGGCCCTTCCAGATCAGGTATTTGGCCCATAGCTCCGCTGGCGAGGGGAAGGCGTCGAGGCCGAGATTGGTCTCGATCTGCGCGCTGGTGCCGGTGCGGTCATGGAAGACGAAGCCGTCGCCGTTCGAGGAGAAGACGAATGGGATGTCGAGCGTGGTGGCGTATTCGAGCCCCTGCTGCATGCCATCGCCGATGCTGTGGGTGTTGTCCTTGGCCTCGATGAGGGCGATCGGGATGTTGGGCTTGAAATAGAGGATGTAGTCGGCGCGCTTGGCCTTTCCGCGGGTAACGAGCTTGCCTCGGACGATGATGCGGCCCTTGGTGAAATAGACCTCCTCACGGACCTGCACCGCCACGTCCCAGCCGGCCGCAACGACCGCTGGGGTGATGAACTTGGTACTGATGTCGCGTTCGCTGAGGGTCTTTTTGTCCATGTCGCTCGCTGATTTCGTGAGCGAAGTATGCACCATGTGCTGGGATCGGCAATCATTGCCACCGATCGACAGATTTATCGACAATCAACCTTCGATTGTCTCCCCGGCGAAGGCCAACCTCTGCTCCCCCCCACCGCCACCCCTTTCATCAGCCCCGGCAGCGTCATCCCCTCTGGCTGCCTCCCATCCAGGATCGCCTCGGCCATGCCCGGCGCCAGCAGCGTCAGCCGCAGCGCACGGCTGATGCAGGTCTCGTTGACCCGCTCGGCCTTGGTGAGTTCCCGCGCTGTGCCGTGCTCGCCGGCGTCCAACATGCGCCGCCACCGGTGCGCCCGGGCCAGCGCCTTCACCAGGGCCGGATCGCCGCGGGTGGGGATTGCACCATTGTGCGCCTGATCCGGCGAAAGGGGCGCCCCGTCCGGCGCGATGATCGCCGTACGCCCCACTGTCGGATCCGCCGCGGCACTACGACGGTGACGGTCGTCATGCTGCCCGCCGCGTTTCAGCCGCACGCGACGGCACTCCCACGCTTCCCCCCATTTGCCCCACCCACCCAACACCGGATATCCCTTTCCCGAAACGCGAAACGGGAGCGCACTCATGGAAGCGGGATATCTGGGCGTCGGCGCGATGGGTCTGCCGATGGCAACCAAGCTGCTGGACGGCGGCCATCGTCTGACCGTGCTGGACATCAACGATGACGCGGTCCGCCCGTTCACCGAACGGCAATGCCCGCGCGCCATCACGCCACGCGAACTGGCAGACCGTCACGAGATCGTCTTTGTTTCGCTCCCGACGCTCGGCGCCTACCGCCACGTTGTGTTCGGCGACAACGGCCTGCTGCGAGGCGGCCGCATGAAGATCCTGGTCAACACATGCACTGTCGGCATGCCCTTCCTGCGCGAGGTCGAGGCGGCGATGGCCCTGAAAGGCGTCACCATCATCGATTGCCCGATCTCGGGCGGCCCGGCGGGCGCGCAGGCCGGCGCACTGTCAGTCATGGTCTCGGGCGCGCCGGACGCGATCGAGGCGGTGCGGCCGATGATCTCGCTGTGGGGCCAGACGCTCACGGTCTGTGGCGACCGGCCAGGCCCGGCGCAGGTGCTGAAACTGACCAACAACATCCTGTTCGCCGTCTCGCTCGCCGCCACGTGCGAGGCATTCGTGATGGGTGCCAAGGGTGGGTTGGACCCCGAGGTGATGATGACCGCCATCGGCGCGGGCAGCGGCGCCAACCGCGCGCAGCAGATGGTGTTCGCCGGTCCCATCCTGAGCCGCCGCTTCAACATGGGCGGCGCGATGCACATACTGGTCAAGGACGTCGATCTCGCCCTCGAACTCGCCGATGAGCTCGGCATTCCCATGTGGGTCTGCCAGGCCGCACGCCTTGTGTTCAAGCACGCAATGTTCGAGGGCCGCGGCAACGACGACATCTCGACCATCGTGCAGGTTATCGAGCGCGGCGCGAAGTTCGAGATCCCGAAGACCCGCTGACGTCCCACCTTCCGACCCCACGCCTTTTCCGACCGGGCACGGCATGCCACCGTCCGCGTCCGACGTATCCACAGGTCTCATCCCCAGGAGGACTCCAATGATCACGCTCTACGGCATGGGCAGCCCCAACGTCGTCAAGGTCTACATCGCGCTGGAGGAACTCGGCCTGCCCTATACCGTCGCCCCCATCGACGTGTTCACCGGCAAGCAGTTCGACGCGGACTTCATCAAGCTGAACCCGAACGCCAAGGTGCCGGTGATCGGCGACACCGACGGCCCGGGTGGCAAGCCGCTGACCATTTTTGAGTCCGGCGCCATCCTGCTGTACCTCGCGGAAAAGACCGGCAAGTTGCTGCCCGCCGATATCGCCGCGAAATATGAGGCCATCCAGTGGATGATGGTGCAGATGACCGGCGTCGGCCCGATGTTCGGCCAGCACGTGCACTTCATGCGTTTCGCCCCCGCCGGCAACGACTATTCCAAGAGTCGCTATGCCACCCAGGTCCACCGCGTGTTCGAGGTGATCGACCAACGCCTGGCCGCCAGCCCCTACCTGGGTGGCGCGGAATACGGCTTGGCCGACGTCGCGACCTACCCGTGGGCCCGCAACATCCCGGTCCTGCTGGGCGCCGATGCCGCGCCGAAATTCCCCAACGTCATGGCCTGGGTGAAGAAGATCGATGAACGCCCGGCTGTGAAGAAGGCCCTGGCCGCGGTGGATGAGGTGCGCGCCCGCACCACGCAGTTCGACAAGGCCGAGGCCGAGAACCTGGACAAGCTGTTCGGCCGCGGGAAGTTCGCGGCGGCGTAAGGGTCCGGGCTCCGCCCCGGAAACCGCCGGGAGGGCGCTGCCCTCCTGGACCTCCCGCCGAGGGCCTCGCCCATGGCGGAAATCAAAGGGGCAGAGCCCCTTTATAGGGTCGTGGCTGCTTGCTGCCTCCACTCCACCGTCACCCCCTCCATCAACCCCGGCAGCGCCATCCCCCCGGCTGCCGCCCATCCAGGATGGCCTCCACCATATCGGGCGCCAGAAGCGTACGCATCAAGATGCGGCCCCCATGGCCGCCATAAGGTTTCCAGACGCGGCATAGGGCCTGCAACACTCTCCACCCAGCGAAGGGGACTGACGATGGATACATTTCCGCCATGCCTTCTGATCGTCACGGCCGAAGTGGACACCGCGGTGGAGGCGGCCTGGAATGTGTGGTACGACACCGTGCACTTGCCGGATGCGTTGGCCTGCCCGGGCGTGCTGCGCGGCCTGCGCTACGCGACTGACGGTGTGGTGTCTAACAGCGACCGCGGAACTGTGACGCGCACGGAGCGCCGGGTCTACACGACGATCTACGAGCTGTCGGGTCCGGAGGCGTTGGAGACCAAAGAGTTTGCGGCGATGCGCGGCTGGGCGCAATTCACACCGCATGTTCGCTCCGAGACACGCGTGATCAACGACCGCTGACTGGCGTCGTCCCGGTTCCAGGCTAGACGCGAAGGGAAGCAGAAACGGCCGCTTTGTGGTGACGATGACCGTCGTGGGCCATCATGCCGGTGCCCCGACGTGGAAGATGCGCGAGCTCTGCTCCCCCCACTCCACCGGGAACCACTCCCGCAGCACATGCACCCCGAGTTCTGCCGGCTGCCGCCCGTCCAGGATCGCCTCCTCGGTCTCCAGTCTGAGTATCCATTTCGGCTGGCTGCGCCGTATCCACCACTCGGCGAGGGACGCGGTGTTGATCACGGACTGCGTGCCGCCCGTATCGTCATGCGTTTTCGGCCAATCTATCGACGAGGCGCTGACAGTAGACATTATCCGGATCGCGCTGCAGGCCGAGGTCCGCAACATCGCGAGCTCTATGATCATTCCCGGAGTGCAGGTGCAGCCACGCGAGGCGCGATAGGTCAGTCGCGGAAGCCTCGGCAATATGTCTTTCTAAAAGCTGTGCCATTGGGCGGAACACCGTCCCGCGCTCGCCGACGTCCATGGTCTCGATGATGTCGCGCTCGTTGTTCAACCAATTCGCCATGTTGCTAACCGCATGAAGCGGCGGGACACTAGTCTCGGCAGCGTTCAGGAACGCGTTACTGGCGCCGAGGACATCGTTCGCCGCACGGTACAGGAGCGACAATCGCTCCCAAGCGGCCTGCGCCTCGTGGGGTGGGGGTTGCTGTTCCAGGAAGCGGCGGACGTATTCAGCCGCTTGGCTCCGGCCGGTCACGCCCTGATCCTCATCTCGAAGGTCCGCGAGCATCAGCCAAGCTGGTGCGTAGCTGCGCGCTACGAACTCCAATACCGGACGCATATCGTCGAACGCGGACATATTCTGGCCGATGCGTTTAGCTACCAACCGGAAGAGTGATCGGATGCGCGGCCCGATGCCCTCCTTGAGGCTCCCCAACGCTGTGGGCCCGATTTCCTGGAGGAACTTGATGTCGTTCTTAATCAAGATGCGTGTTGGACTCACCCCGAGCTTCTTCGAGCCGAACAACGCCGCAGTGAGTGGTACATGGAGGAAGTCCGCTCCATCGGGTGCGGGAGTGCGTTCGATAAGTGACATTCTCAAAAGTTCGTTGATCCCAGCAGTAGGATCTCCACCCTCTATCGGGTGCCGAAGAAGCACTGCCTCAAGCGCGAGTTGCGGGACCAGCGAGCGCCATCCGCTCAAGGTCAAGAAAATACGACTTGCGACTGGCGATAGGGTTGCGAACGTTCTCTCGAAGAGAGCGTCAAGGATCTCATCCTTCCACGCAATCAGGTTCCGGGGCTTGCTCAGCGTCTTTGAGTCCGCGACTTCGCCGAGAATGATCTTAATAACGTAAGGATGACCGTCCGACTCCTCGAATATCTGATCGCGGTACTTGGGCGTGATCAGATATTCGACTTGGAGCAAGGCAGCTGTCTGCCTGATGAGCATCTCCGCTTCTATCCGTTCCATGCCGGACACCTCGATCGGATAGTCGGCCTTGAAATCGCGGAATCGACTCGTGATCATCGCCTTGTTAGGCACTCTGATATTTGTGTCAATCCACTGGAACAGATCGACAGGGCTGCGTACCGTCTCGAAATTGTCGAACACGAACAGGATGGGACCCAGCGCACTCTTTTGGAGGTGTTCAGCCATCGCAGCCACAGCGGACTTTTGTCCGTTCGCTCCATCAGCTGATGCACCAATGAGAGTCTTGAAGTCGTCGGCGATGTCACGCTCCGTTAAGACCTGAGGTTGCACGACCTTGGGACCCGTAATCGACAGATCAATGTCGCGCGCGCTAAACCACAAGATCATGTCATAGCGGTCTGTGCCCGTGATCTCGTGAAGGACGGAGAGCGCCAGAGAGGTTTTCCCGATGCCGCCGCGGCCGACTAGCGTCACAATTGGGTGTCGGTCATTCAAGAGTGCCTTCCTGACATCGTCCTCAAGCCGAGACCGATGCACGTAGCCGGCTGGCACGGCCGGAAGGTTTGTGAAAACATTACCTGCGATGTCCAACTTCGTTCCGCCGTGCGTCTCGCTCGGCGGCCGCTCGCCCGCCACGGCAAGGTAAGGACCGCCGTCGCCATCAAGACGACTATCGCTGATGAGGGAGTGAAGCTCAAAAGTCTTTCCGTTAAACGCCCCATTGGGTAGATAGAAATCTGAAGCGTTGATATCGGTATGGACCAACTCGACCCGGCGCAGATCAACGCCCACGATGTAGAGCCCGTCCGGGTAATTGTCGCCTGTGATGGCCTCAGCCGATTTCAATTTGGCGAAAGCGGTCGCATCGCCCCCTAATTCCATTACATTGTATTTGCCTGACAGATTCCGGTGCAAATATGCCCATGGTCGCGCAAAGATCGGGTTATGTTTACACAGCAATCGTATCGATCGGTCGAGAAACGGTGCAAGTTTGACGCAGACTGCCGGCGTGATCGCGCCGTGACCGCGAGTCTTGTTACGGACCTCGGCGAACGCCGAAAACCACGCTCGTAAGGTAACCTTGTCGCCGCCCGTCTGCGCCGAAGAATGAACACCACGCAGCACCTCCTGTAGTTCGCGCACGGCGTCGTATTGTTATCCACCCTTCCCGACCTGAACGTTGAACACACGCCGGTCTTCCTTTGCTATGTCGGTGAGATGTTGAGACGCTGGGCCGGTTAAAGCCTCGTCGAGTTTATTCGCCCATATTCCGACGCCGCCCGCCCGCACAAGACCATGCAGCAAACCAAAGCGATGGTGTTCGCGATCATCTTGGATTGCAGAGACGACTGCAGCAGTTGTCATCTTCACGATGAACTCGTCAGCGTATAGAAGCTCATGGAAAAGCACGGTGTCTGAATCAGCGCCGAATTTTCTTACGCGCGTCATCATCAAGTCCATTGGAACGAACCGCATTGTTCCTCCATCTGCGTCATGATCGTTAGAATTGGCACGCTACGCTACCTCAATGAACCGCCGCAGGCCCGGACGTTCTGACCCGCCGTGCACCCGCCACCCGGTAGGATAGACGTGGAGAGGATCTGGGTCGAACTCTTGATATCGGAGCGCAGACCGACCATTCAGCGCACGTCTGGCACGGGACGTGTCACGGCATTGTCTTCTCCGACGCGAAGGATCGCAATGGGTCGGAAGCTGACTCTGAAACGCCGACCACGTTATGGTATTATTATCTGGCCACCATCGCACTTTGCCCCCCCCACTCCACCGCCACCCCCTCCATCAGCCCCGGCAGCGTCATCTCATCCGGGTGCCGCCCATCCAGGATGGCCGCGACCATTTCCGGCGCGAGCAGTGTAAGCTGCAACGTGCGACTGATATAGGTCTCTTTGACCCGCTCGGCCTTGGCAAGTTCCCGCACCGTGCCGTGCTCGCCTGACTCCAGCATGCTCCGCCACCGGTTCGCCCGGGCCAGCGTCTTCACCAATGCCGGATCGCCGCGTTGGGGTTGGACCGGTTTGTATCTCGTCAGGTGCCAAGAGGCCGCCAAACCGTGCTCAGGCAACAAGATCGGCCCGCTGCTCCCCCCACTCCACCGGAAACCCCTCCCGCAGCACGTGGGCCCCGAGTTCGGCCGGCTGCCGCCCGTCCATGATCGCCTCCACGATATCCGGCGCCAACAGCGTCAGCATCAGGATCTTGCCAAGATAGCCCCGATCCAGCTTCTCCCCCGCCGCCAACTCGGTGACCGACCCGTAGCGCCCGTCATCCAGTATCTTCTTCCAGCGGTGCGCTCGCGCCAACGCCTTGACCAGCGTGTTGTCGATCCGCGCTCGCTGCGGCGACCAGGGGGCGCCGTCTGGCGCCACGACCAGCCGCCGCCCGCCACGTATACGAATGGTGATCGGTACGCGGACGGTGATGCTGGCTGACATCAGGCAGCTTCTCGCGCCGGCGCCGCCCGCAGATCTCGCACCAGGCCCGCCAGCCCATCCAGCCGCAGCCGGATGTCCGCGCCAGTCGGACTGACCTCCACGCGCTCAACCAGGCTTCGCACGATCCGCGCCTGCTCGGCCGGGAACAACTCCTCCCACAGAGGGTCGAGCTGCTCCAGCGCCTCGCGCGTCTCGGCCTCCGTCAGGTCCGGCGCTTCGGCCTGCGCGGCCCGCCACGTCCCGATCACCACCTCCGGTTGCCGGAGCAGCGCCCTCACCTGGTCCATCACCGCGCCGTCGATCT
>Ga0105050_10010119_pt1 | contig 10390 bp, 13 predicted proteins | sample FRY01_FD_78088 | JGI IMG/M metagenome (GOLD analysis project Ga0105050, IMG submission 78088) | Freshwater microbial communities from Lake Fryxell liftoff mats and glacier meltwater in Antarctica - FRY-01 | ecosystem: Environmental > Aquatic > Freshwater > Ice > Glacier meltwater ... | reverse complement strand
TTGCCATCGCGGCGACAGTGCCGCACCGCGATGGCAGGAGCAACTTTCGCCGCGCCACTTGCGGCAGGCATTCCGGTCGCAGAGTATCGCGCTGCATTGCAGCTCACGACACCTCACAGTGCCGGCGGCAGCTTACTTGACCTTTCATTGGCCGACATGATCCCGGCCAGGCAACGCTGCTGCCCCATTCGGGAAGCACGTGAGGCGTCTGCTTCGGCCTGGATGATTGTATCGGTCGACGGCTGGGCCTCTATCGTCCAAGATGATTTTCACAACTTTGACGGCGCATGCTTCAAGGCAGCCCGCAGCCTCAGCGCGTACCGCCCCGCGGCACCTCTAACGTATTCTTCCTGGCACAACCCCGCCATGACCCCCGTCACCCTCTTCATCCTAGCGTTGCTCTCCCCCTTGGCCGGCACGGCCATAGGCATCGCGTCCCGCGGCCGGCTGCCAACACATCATCTCAGCCGCGACGCTATCGACGTCATCAAGCTGGCGGCGGGTTTGATGGCGACGCTGGTCGCGCTGATCCTCAGTCTGTTGATTTCGTCGGCCAACAGCTACCGCGTCACTGTGCAAGCCGAGTCCAGGCAGGTACTGGCCAATATCGTTCAACTTGACGAGTATTTGCAGGCCTACGGGTCCGAGACGCGGGAGATCCGCACACAGGTCCGGCGCTTCGTCGTCAGCCGCGTCCAAGCACGTTGGCCGACAGAGAACTTCGGCCCCAGCGAGCCCGCCCCGAAGGCCAGCCAGGACCAGCTGGTGGATCTACAGAGGCGCATCGCCCTGCTTGAACCCACCGATGCGGCTCAGAAATGGTTCCAGTCCCAGGCGCTGCAAATCACCAACAGTATCGAGTCGCTTCGCCGGCTGATGCTAAACCAGGAGGCGGAAGGGTCACCGCTGCTGCCGGTCTTCGCGCTGGTTTTCCTCAGCACTATTGCAATCTTTGGAAGCTTCAGCCTGTTCGTGCAGCCCAACCTGACGGTCATCACTGCCCTGACGATGGCCGCTCTGGCCATCGCCGGCGCAACCTTCCTCGTCGCGGAACTAAACTCTCCCTTTCAAGGGCTGCTGCAGATTCCGAGTACTGCGGCACGCGCCGTTCTGGATGCGCTTGGACACTAGCAACGCCTAACCGACAGTGCTTTTCTGCAGATCGCGCCACGCCTGGCCGAGCACTTCGCTCATCCGGAGATCAGGGTCTTCGGCAGCCTAGAGCGAGCACGCGCCCTGTCGTGGCTACAAACTGGGTGTGGCATTTACGCAAGGAGTACGGCCCTGGCAGCATCGCAATCGCGATGCCGTGCGAACGACTCTTCAGGCTTCGATTCCGTTGCCATTGGAAGGCCAGATCGGCCCACACAAGATCACGTCAGCTTTTGGCACATCGCGTCAGTCCGGCCTGCTACGCAGAAGGGCCGCTTACGGCTCCACAGCGGAACTGCGCGATCAGCCGACGCCTGCCGAGATGCTTCATCTGGTCCCTGCCGTTGAGCCGCCAGGCAATCAGGCAAAGCCCGTATCGCCAATGCTCATGCGCAGCGGCACGCGCCAACCCGACCGACCAGCAGATCGACTTCCAGCGCTCGCCGCTGGCCCGCCGCCACACGATCTTCGCATCGAGCGGCGCCAACCACAGCAGCCATGGCAGGGCGGCGTCCATGCGGCTGATGGCGGCCGCCGACGGTGGCGGCAACCGCATGGGCTCCGGCGTCTGGCCCACGAGGTCACTGAACTCGACGAACATCTGGGGCCACGTACTGAAGTAACCCTGCCCCCGCTCTGGCAGGGCTGTCCGGGGAAGTTCAAGCATATCTGAACTGGAGCTGGTTGGGGTGCGCTCCTTGACGGGGTCGGCGAGGGTTGTTCTCGGGTGGTTTGTCGATCCGAGCGACGGGCTTTCGGTCGAACCGACAATGGCCGACGAGTTCGGCGAAGCGGATGGGCAACAGGGCGATACGGTTCAATCGAGCGGCCAGGCGCAGGAGCAGATAGGCGATCATGGCGGCGACGATCTGAAGCCGGATGGCGTTGTCGGAACGGCCGAGGAAGCAGCGGATATTGAGGTGCTGCTTGATCCAGCGGAACAGCAACTCGATCTGCCAGCGGGTCTTGTAGAGGGCGCCGATGCCGACGGCAGAGCGCTTGAGATCGTTGGTCAGCAGGCAGATCGTCTTGCCGTCGTCGTGCCGCTTCAGGCGGACACGCCGCATCGGAATGGCCAGCTTGGAGTCGCCCTTGCTGACGAGTCTGACCTCGGCATCGTCGAGGATGGTGAAGCCGTCGCCGGCGCGGCGCTTGAGCGGCCGGCGACGGACAGCGCGGAAGCGAGCATTGATCTTCTGTCGGGTGACGAAGCGGGCGCCCGCCCGGTCGATCTCGGCCCACCAGCCGTAATGGCAATAGGCCTTGTCGACGACGTAGGTCGCGCCCGCCTCGATCGGCACTTGCCGGCCGAACTCGATGTCGTTGACGGTGGCGGGGGTGATGGCGATGCGGTGGGGGATGTCGGTCCGTGGATCGTAGACGATGTGCAGCTTGAGCCCTCGGATACGACCATTCCACTTGGCCCATTCGACGACCTGGCCGAGTGGGATCGGCGTGGCATCGATCAGCCGCAGCATTTGCCCGCCGTCGCGCTTGGTCGTCCGGTCGGCCTGCCCGGCGAGCAGACCGAAGATTTCCTCGAAGATCGCTACCGGGCGCCGCTGGTTGGCATCCGACAGCGTCGAACGACTGAAGCCGCCGACCCCGAGATGGTAATGCTGATGGGCGTTGACCTTCCAGGCGGCCTCCAGCCCGCGCAGGCTTTGCACGCCGCCGAGCTGGGCGAAGATCAGCGTCACCAGATGATCCCAGCTCCCGAAGGTCTTGTCATAGGCATTGCCGTTGTGGCGCGCCACGATGGCCTCGAACCGGCGCCGTTCGAGCGGTTTGAGAAGGCTGGCAAAAATGCTATCGCGGTAGCGCATGCTCGGTCTTTCTTTCTGAGTCTCGACAACCAGAAAGTAGCGGACTTGTGCCGCTAGAACCGAGCATGCGCCTGCGGCACAGTGAATCTTCCCCGGACAGCCCTGCCGCTCTGGCGGGAGCCGCCGGAGCACGGTGGCGGCTTCGACCAGCCGGGCCTCGACGATCTCGGGGGTCCAGTCATTCATGGCGACCCTCCTGCTGCTTTTGCTTGTCGCCGTAGAGCTTCTCGCCGAGCTGTCGGACCAGCTCGCGCTCCGGCCAGGTCAGGCGCTCGTCGTCAGCGTCGATCACCAGTACGCGCTGGGCCTGCCAACCCTGTCGCTTGATGTCCTCGGGCGGCCTGCGCTCGCCCCCGTAACCCCGCGGCGCCCACTTCATCGCGACACCTCGCAGAGCACGGCGGCGTAGCCGGCGACATCCCGGAGGGAATCCAGGTGCCGGGGGTCGCGGGCCAGCCGGGCGAGTTTTAGGTCGATCATGCAGAGGGCGACCTGGGCCGGCGTCACGGGGTGGCCCAGCGTGATCGACCAGCGCGCGGCGATCGCGGCCATGCTCTGGTGCGGATCGCCGTAGGCTGCCCGGCGGTCGCGCAGCACATGTGCGGCCTGGTCGAGGAGGGTTTCGGGGGTCATGGCCGATCCCCCGCTCCGCGCCCAGCGCCGCCGTGGGTTTTTGCGACATCGCCGTCAGCACGTAGGGAGGTAGCGGCCACCCCCGCCGTCGCGTTCAGGTCCTTTTCTCCAAAGGGATTCGGGACCGTAGCGGCGCTTCTGGCGCCCAGCCTCCGCCCCCACTCCCGCTGCGCCTCGCTGGCCGGCGCCCGCCACGGGCTCCTGCCCATCCGGAACGGCCAGGCCGGGCATTGCACATGCGTGCACAGCCGCACCTCCGCCGCCGACGCGCCGGAGCAGTCGATGCAGCGCAGCCGCAGGGCCTGCTGCGCGCTCATGCGGACATGGCCAAGTGCAGTGAGTTCCTCAGCCCTCATGCCGCGGGGGTCGCGGCCCACGGCCTGCCCGTCGCGCAGTTCGAGGCCGATCGCGCGATCGCCAATCATCGCACGCCTCCCCGGGTCTCCAGGGCCCAAAGAAGAATGGCGATGGCATCGGCCTCGTTGTCGTCGGCCGGGTGGTAGCCGCGGGCACGAACCGCTTCGATCACAGCGGCCTTGTCAGCGTTGCCCTTGCCGGCGATGAAGCGCTTGATCGTGCCGACGGGCACGCACTGGTACGCACCAACCCGCATCTGGTCGCTCTTGGTCCAGCGACCCGGCTCGACGCCGATCGCCTGTTCGAGGATCTCGCCCACCGATACATCGGCGAAACGGTCCACAAGACGGGGTTTGCCGGCGGCCTCCTGATATTGACGGCGATCCGGCAGGTCCTGACAAACTGGTGCGTCGCCACCGTACTGGGTTCGCAATGTCACTGCCTCAGGCTGGTCTTCCCTTCCCCCAGCCCGCTCGGCCGGCCGATCCGGATGCATGGAGTGAACGGCTGGAGATAGCCTTCGCGGATTCAACGCGAACGCAGGGTTTTCTCATTCTGGCCGAGGAGGCGGAACGAGTTTTCCCGGGCGATCCCAACATTCTCTTGCAGGCGGCGACGGCGGCACTGCTCGATGGACGACCCGACAGGGCGCAGCTTTACCTCAAGCGCTATGCCAAGCGATATGGACCCCACGAAACCTGGCACCTGTTGTCGGCGCTCGCGCTCGGGGTCGGTAACAAGCTGAGCATGGCGCGGGCGATTCTGGTGCGCCATCGGCTTGGCGAGTTGATCGACGCCGTGAATGCTTTTCCTGCGGGGAGGGCCCGGCTCGCGTGGCTGTCCGGGATGCTCAACTCTATCATGGGCCGCGGGGGAGCGAACCGCAGACGCAAGCCGGCAGCAGGGTCCGCCGGCGCCAAATCTGCCGGCGCCAAACCTGCCAGTACCGGACGCGCCAGTACTGGACCTGCCGCCGCCAAGACCGCTTCCGCAAGCCCACCGCCACTTGCCTCCGCCGCGCCGCCGGCCATCCCCACACTGGAACGGTTGCAGGTGGACATTCCGTTCGTCGTCGAGCCGGACCTGGGGCCGCTCCTCGCCGCCGCCACCGCGCGGGTCGAGAGCGACGGCGGCTGGTTCGGACTACGTGAAAGGCTGGCCCATTTCGGTCTGGCCCAGGGCTTCGACGAACTGCTCTGCCTGCCCCATCTCAAGGGCATCGAGACCTTCTGGTACCAGACGGAGACCGTGCGCAAGGTCCTGAAGCAGTTCCGCGGCCGCGTCCTGCTCGCCGACGAGGTCGGTCTGGGTAAGACCGTCGAGGCCGGCATGGTGCTGAAGGAGTATCTGCTGCGCGGCATGGCCGAGCGGGTCCTGGTGCTGGTCCCGGCCTCGCTGGTCGGACAATGGCGGGAAGAACTGGAGACCAAGTTCGACATTTCCTGCGTCACCAGCCACGACCCGCTGCTGCGCGACGACCCGGAGCGTTTCTGGACGTCGCCGCGGATCGTGGCTTCGCTGGCGCTCGCTCGCCGCGGCGAGCACGCGCGGCGCCTGTTCGCCCAGTCGTTCGATCTGGTGATCGTCGATGAAGCCCATCACCTGCGCGACCGCGCAAGCCAGAGTTACAAGCTGGTCGACGGCCTGACCAAGCGTTTCCTGCTGCTGTTGTCGGCCACGCCGGTGCAGAACAATCTGATCGAGCTTTACAATCTGCTGACACTTCTGAAGCCCGGCATCCTGAAGACCCAGAAGGAGTTTCGCGCCGCCTACATGGTCGCGGGCAAGCCGCGTCAGCCGGCGAATTCCGACCGGCTGCGCGACTTGATGCGGGACGTCATGATCCGGAACACCCGGGCGGTGGTGGCCCTGAAGCTGCCGCGCCGCCACGCTTCGACCCGCCGTGTCGACCTAGCGCCGGCCGAGCAGACGGCCTACCGGGAACTGGCCGACGCGATCCGTGCCCATGCCGCCGGCGGCGGCCAGGGCCGCCATCGCCTCGGTCTGCACCATCTGTTCGCTGCCGCCGGGTCCTCGCCCGCCGCCGCGGCCGCGGCGATCGCGCGCTTTGCCGCCCGGCAGGGTGACGATCCGGTCTGGCTGGGACTGGCGGAGCACTGGGCTGCCCTCGGCACTGGCGCCAAGGAGACGGCGCTGCTGGAATTGCTGGCGCGCAATCCCGCGGAAAAGAAGCTGGTCTTCGTGCACCACCGCGAGACCATGGCCAGCCTGGCCGAGCTGCTCAGCCGCAACGGCATCGCCTTCGCCCGCTTCGACGGCAGCCTTGCCGGCCCCGAAAAAGATGCCGCGATCGCCGATTTCCGCGAGCGCGTCCCGGTCCTGCTGTGCACGCAATCGGGGGGTGAGGGCCGCAACATCCAATTCTGCAACACCCTGATCAATTTCGATCTTCCGTGGAACCCCATGGCCATCGAACAGCGCATCGGCCGCATCGACCGCATCGGCCAGACACGCGAAGTCTTCGTGTTCAATATGGTGGCGCGCGGAACGGTCGAGGAGCAGGTGCTGCGGCTGCTCGACGAAAAGATCAACATGTTCGAACTGGTGGTCGGCGAGGCCGGTGCCATCCTGGGCGAACTGGAGGAGGAACGGGACTTCGCCGAACTGGTGCTCGACGCCTGGCTGGAGACGAGTGTGGCCGCCCGGGACGCGGCCTTCGAAACCCTGGGCCATCGGCTCGACGAGGCACTGACCCAATACAATGACGCCAAGGCGCTCGACGACGCGCTGTTCGGCGAAGACTTCGAAACTGCGTAGCACGAGGAGATCGGCGTTTGGCTGACCTGCGCGACTTCGTTGCCGAATTGCTGGAGCGCCAGGGCGCCGCGGTCGAGACACTCGAACCCGACGGTCTGGAAGTCATCGCGCCGGAGGAGGTTCGCGCGGCGTTCGGCTGGCCGGAGCTGGTCCGGCTGGGCTTCGGCGCCGAATTGCCCGTGGCCGCTCAGCGCATCGGTGTCGAGGGAGACTGGTTGGAGCGCTTCGGGACACTGATCGCTGCCCGCGGGCAACATGCCGAACGCCAGATCGCGCTCGACCACGCGCCGCCCGCCGGCGATCCGGAGCGTCTGCTCGAGCATGCCCTGGACCTGCCCAATGCCGTGTGGCGGTTTCAAGGCCAGCAGCCGGCCTGGACTCGCTGCCTGCTGATCGCCTTTCGAGCCACTGCTGTGTCCGACGAGAAGCGCGAGAACGTCCTGTGGCTGGGTTTCAATATCGCGACGGGCGCGGCCCTGGGGCCTGTCCTGCCGCGCCTGCGGGCGATCCTGGGTGGCGACCGGCCCTGGCAGGCGCCCGATGCGGCGGTCCGGGAGGCGGCGGGACCGGGATGGAACGCTGCCAGCCTGGAGGCCCGGGTACGGCCGGCGCTCGACGCGGCCGTACGGGCCGAGCTGGCACCCTTCCTGCGGTCCATGCAGCGCCGGCTGGCGCGCGACCACACGCGTCTGCACGGCTATCATGACGATCTTCGCCGGCAATCGCTCGGCCGTCTCGCTGGGCTCGAAGGAATCGAGGGCGCCAAGGCAGGCGCCGACCGCGAGCGGGAACGGCAGCGCATCGCCGCGATTGAGCGCGAGTACCGCGCCAAGCTCGACGATCTGCGTCACAACTACGCGCTGCGCGTCGGCGTCGAGTGGATCCAGACCCTCGAGGTGTTCGTGCCGACCCAGCGCCTGGAGGTGCTGATCCGCCGCCGCAAAGGGGAGCGGCTGATCCATCTCGATTGGCATCCACTCGCCCGGCTGGCCGAGCCGCCGCTTTGCGACTGGGGACCGGGCCTCGGTCCGACACGCCTCGTTTGCGACGAGCGTTTGCACCTCACCCATCCCTCCGGCCAGGATCCATGCCCCGGCTGCTCAAAGTCCTTCTGTCGCGCTTGCCACCCCGCGGCCTGTCCGCGATGTGGCAAGCCGGTGGCGCCGTAAGGCGGCGGCCGACGTCGATCTCTTCCCGCGGCAAGACAATCTGCAGGAACTCGGGCCGGCCGGCGAAGGAGGCCGCGCTGCTCAACGGCGGCATCGATGACCTCCTGCACGGAGACCCGGCGCTCACTCAGCACGGCTCGCCATTGCTCGATCACCATGGTGAGGGCTTCGAGCCTGAGATCGGCCTCGCGGACCTGGTCATGGTGCTCCAGGCAATTACAGATTTTTGGGCTTGGCGGGTGTGGGGGTACCAGGAGATGGTGGACAGGGCGTTCCGCTCAAACGAGACAATTTGGCAGCAGTGACGATCATGGCCAATACGACCACGCATGTGCTGCGCACCTCCTTGAAGGCGAGGCTTTATCGCGAGATCGAGATCGAAAGCGGGAAATCTCTCTACGCTTTGGCCGAAGCAATCGTTCAAGCATTCGGTTTCGATTTCGATCATGCCTTTGGCTTCTTCAGCAACCTGACCGGGAACGTATTTGCTTCGCCCACACGCTACGAACTCTTCGCCGATACGGCCGAATCCAAGAGTGTGAAGCGCACAACCGTGGCTGAGGCGTTTCCCGAGACCGGCAGAAAAATGTTGTTCCTTTTCGACTACGGGGATGAGTGGCGCTTTAAAATCGAGGTCATCGGCATCGGCAAGAAGGTCGCGAATGCCGACTATCCGAAGGTGCTAGCCGCCGTGGGCAGCGCCCCCTCCCAGTATCCAGACATGGAAGACGATGGCTAAAACCCCATCGCACGGTGCTTGAACGGTGATCGTCGCGCCGACTCAGTGCAAGAGAGATCGATAAAGCAATGCCTTATGCAATCATTCGAGGAAAGAACGGACACCGCCATGAAGTCGACTTTGGCGATACGTCTCTTCGTGTCAAAATTCATTCCAGCGAAAAGATAATCGAACTTTTCATCGAGGCGGATTCCGAGACAGTCACTGAAGGGCGACGGCGCTTCGCAATCCTAAACATCCCGCGGCATCGCTTCAGCGAAGCCACTGGGGCCGCAGCGACCCGGGCGAATAAAAGTCACACAGTCGCAGCACGGGTGATTTACGGGACGCTACCTCACAGCCCTGGCGTTCTCCCCTCAAGCTACGGGATCGAGACGTTACCTGGCGTCGATCAGCAGCTTGAAAAAGCCGGCGTCAGACTCGCCGCCACCCTGAACGCGGTGCTTTCCCGATGATGGGATCGGCATGAAACGTCGAGGCAAACTCGTTATCGTCAATGACAAGATGCAGCAGGGGTACCGCTACATTCTGTCGGAACCGATCGGCCGCAACTTCGATCCGGAGTTTCAGCCTGAACTGACACCCAAGGAAATGCTCTTTCTCGGCGTCTTCGGTGGCAAGTACATGACCGATTGCCGAAAGGAATTCCCTGCGAGTTGGTTCACGCACGCCAAGCTCTCACCCTCGGGTCGAAACAACTCGCTCAACTATTTTGGGATCGACGCCAGCAAGCCGCTATCGGTATGGAGCAAGAATGGCTGGCTTCACGACGAAGATCCGCGCGGTTGGTTTCAGTGGTATTGCCGGTATTACTTGGGCCGAAGGATTCCTGACGAGGATAGACGCCAGATCAAACGCTGGAAGGCATTTCGACGACATATCGCGCAGATCAAGAGGAACTGCGAGCCGGGTAACCCGTTTTGCAGGCCGCGCCAGCGTCAGGCATTACTGCATTGGGCTTACGACAGTCGCATAATATGAGTGCACCACCGGGATTCGTGAGGTGCCGAGTGAGACAAACTTTTGATTTTCCAACGCATGATATTGATCGAAACAGCCGGCGTCAGACTCGCCGCGACCTTGATCGATGCGCTTTCTCGGTGATGGGGTCGGCATGAAACCCCAAGCCGAATCCGCAACCCAGGAAGTCCTCGCCGGTCTGGTCGAGCGCGTCACCTTTCACAACGCCGACAGCGGCTTCTGCGTTCTACGCATTAAGGCGCGTGGTCACCGAGACCTGGTGACGGTCATCGGGCACGCCGCAATTATTTCACCCGGCGAGTGGGTCACCGCATCGGGTGAATGGAACAATGACCATACTCATGGCCTGCAGTTCAAGGCCCGCTTTATGCGCACCTCCGCGCCGACGTCGATTGACGGCATCGAGAAGTACCTCGGCTCCGGAATGATCCGTGGCATCGGTCCGGTCTACGCCAAGAAGCTGGTCAAGGCATTCGGCGAGAAGGTCTTCGATATCATCGAGGCCGAGCCTGACCGACTTCGCGAAGTCACTGGCATTGGCGCAGTGCGCGCCAAGCGCATCACCGATGCCTGGGCCGATCAGAAGATCGTCCGCGAGATCATGGTCTTCCTGCACAGTCACGGCGTCGGAACGGCGCGGGCCGTCCGCATCTTCAAGACCTACGGCGCCGACGCCGTGCAGGTCATGACTGAGAACCCCTATCGGCTGGCCCGCGATATCCGGGGAATCGGGTTCAAGACCGCCGACGCGATCG
>Ga0105050_10010118_pt1 | contig 10390 bp, 8 predicted proteins | sample FRY01_FD_78088 | JGI IMG/M metagenome (GOLD analysis project Ga0105050, IMG submission 78088) | Freshwater microbial communities from Lake Fryxell liftoff mats and glacier meltwater in Antarctica - FRY-01 | ecosystem: Environmental > Aquatic > Freshwater > Ice > Glacier meltwater ... | reverse complement strand
GTGATTCCATCGGTTGCGGGGGCGGTGGACGCCGGGCCGACCGTGCTGACGCTGCGCGATGTGTTCGACGACCTGTTCGCCGCCTGCGGCACCCGGTTGGAGGATCATGTCACGCTGATCCCGCAACCCCTGCTGGCGCGGCACTTTTGGCCGGATGGCAGCACGCTGGACTTGTTCGGTGATACGGACGCGAGCGCCGCCGCAATAGCCACCTTCGCAGGGCCGCGCGAGGCGCAGGGCTTTCGCCGGTTTCACGCCATGACCGCGCGGCTTTACGCGGCGTTTGAAGGCCCGGTGATGCGCAGCCCGCGCCCGGATCTGCCCGCCATATTGCGTGTGGCGCTGCGCAACCCCGGACTTTGGCCCGCGCTGTTGCCGGGGATGACGCTGGCCCGCCTGCTGCGCCTGTATTTCCGCGACCCGCGCCTGCGGCAGTTGTTTGGCCGTTATGCCACCTATGTCGGCGGGTCGCCCACCGGTTCGCCTGCCGTTCTGGCGCTGATCTGGCAGGCCGAGGCGCGCGGGGTTTGGGCGGTGCAGGGCGGCATGCACGGTTTGGCGCAGGCCTTGGCAACACTGGCCGAAGCGCAGGGCGTGCGGTTTCGCTATGGCACGGCCGTGGCGCGCATAGTCTGGCAGGGTGGGCGGGTTTCGGGCGTGCAACTCGCTGACAAGCGCAATGTGCCTTGTGGTCATGTGGTGTTCAACGGTGATCCGGCGGCGCTTGGCGCGGGCCTGCTGGGCGCGGGCGCAAAAGCAGCCCTGCCCGCCCGCGCCTTTGCGAAGCGAAGTTTGTCGGCATGGGTATGGGCCTTTGCCGCCAAGGCTGACGGCCTGCCGCTGGCCTATCACAACGTGTTCTTCTCCGCCGATCCGGGCCGCGAGTTCGGCCCGATCCGCAAAGGCCGGATGCCCGAAGATCCCACGCTTTACCTTTGCGCCGAAGACCGCGCGAACGGGGCCGCCCCCGATGGCCCCGAACGGTTCGAGATAATAATGAACGGCCCCCCCGGCCACCCCCCGCCCCCTGAGGAGGACCGCCTGTGTCGCACCCGCACCTTCCCGCAACTGGCCCGTTTCGGCCTGCACTTCGATACCCCGCCCGACCGCACCGCCCTGACGACACCGCAAACGATGGCGCGGCTGTTTCCGGGGTCGGGCGGGGCGATCTATGGCCTGTCGCCCGAAGGGGCGATGGCGGCGTTCCACCGTCCGGGAGCGAAGACTGCATTGTCGGGCCTGTATCTGGCGGGGGGCGGGGCGCATCCGGGGGCGGGAGTTCCGATGGCGGCGCTGTCCGGCAGGCACGCGGCCGAGGCGATATTGACGGACCTTGCTTCAACGTTGAAGTCGGGCCGGACGGATACGCCTGGTGGTATGTCGATGGTGTCTCGGATGACGGGACGCGGGCGATCTCGGTCATCGGATTCATAGGGTCGGTGTTCTCGCCGTGGTATCGCTGGGCCGGTCGGCGTGACCCGCACAACCATTGCTGCATGAATGTCGCCACCTATGGGCCGGGTGGCCGCTTTACCATGACCGACCGGGGCCGCGCCGCCTTGCGCCAGACGGCGGATACGCTGACTGTCGGTCCCAGCCTCATGCGCTGGACCGGGCGGCAGCTGGTGATCGAGATTGACGAGGTGGGCGCCTTGCCCATGGTCACACCAGTGCGCGGACGCATCGTGCTGACGCCTGCCGGTGTGACGGATGTGGAGGTGGCCCTGACCCCGGACGGACGCCACATCTGGCGCCCCTTCGCCCCCACCGGGCGCATCGAGGTCGATCTGACGCAAGGCCACCGCTGGCAGGGTCACGGCTATTTCGATGCGAACTTTGGCACGGCGGCGCTGGAAGCGGATTTCCGCAGCTGGACCTGGGGACGCTACCCGCTGCGCGACGGGGCCGCCTGTTTCTACAACGCTATCCGCGCCGATGGATCGCGCCTGGCACTTGGCTTGCATGTGTCGCCGGACGGTGCCGTACGCGAGATCACGCCGCCCGCCCCGGCGCGGATGAAACGCACCCTCTGGGGTATCAAGCGCGATACCCCCGCCGACCCCGGCGTTGCGCCGCGTCAGGTGATGGCGATGCTGGAGGCGCCCTTCTATTCCCGATCGCTGGTGGAAACCCGGCTGAACGGCGAGCGCACGGTAGGGGTGCACGAGGTGCTGGACTTGCGGCGCTTCCGGTCGCCGCTGCTGATGCCGATGCTGGCGGTCAGGGTGCCACGGCGGGCGGGGTGGCGCTTTGCGGAATAATGCTCACGCAAGAACCTGACGATCCCGGTTCATCCACCAGACCGACGCATTCAGCGCCCCCGCAATCGTCACCCACAGAAGATAGGGCGCAAACAGCAGCCCCGCCAGCGTGTCGAGCGCGAAAAAATTCACCATGGTGGCGGCGACGGCCAGCCAAAGGCACCCCATGACCACAAACGCCGCTTTGATACGGTGCAAACCGAAGAACACCGGCGTCCACAGAGTATTCAGTGCGATCTGCACCGCCCAAAAGGCCAGCGCCTGCCCCGATCCCGCCAGAAGTGCCACCCGCATGGCAGCCAAAGCCATGCATATGTAAAGCGAGGTCCAGACCAGCGGAAACACCCAGCCCGGCGGAGTCCACCCGGGCTTGTTCAGGTTTTCATACCAGACACCGGGCTTTATCATCGTGCCCGTCGCAGCGGCAGCGCCACACGCCGCAAGATAGGTTAGGAACAAACCCCAATCCATGACACAGACCTCCGCAATGTTGCCCTCTACTTAGGGCAGATGCCGGGTCTATCCAAGGCGTTGCCGCGCCATGCCCGCCGATTGCCGCCGGTCGCGGGCTTCAAGCTGCGCCAGCACCGTCAAAAGTGCATCGGACCGCGCCTTTTGCGGGGCGGCGCGCGCCGCAGCCTGCACCAGAAATGCCACTTCCGGCACCGGGGCGGCATGCAGCACCGCCCCCTGAGGTGCCAGCGGCGAGATCGCCGCCCGCAGCGATGCCAGCATCAGCCAGCCAATCTTGCGCGCCTTGCCGGTACGGCCGCGCCGGGTGATGCTGTCATGCCCGTTGCGCGCCACTGCACCGCCGATGCCTGCATAAATATGCCGTGCAGCAAATATACCCGGACGGCAAGCCAGCGGCAGCGCGGCGACCCCGGCATCGGCGCGGGTGTAAAGCCGGTCCGCCTCGGCCAGAAGCCGGGCAATGACGCGCAGGATGCGGGCGTCCGGCACGGGGTCGGCAAGAAAGCCGTCGGGGCACAAACCTTCGGCTGCCAGCCAGTTGGCAGGCAGATACAGCCGACCCGCGCGCGCATCTTCGCCGACATCGCGGGCAATATTGGTCAGCTGCATGGCAAGCCCCAGATCGCAGGCCCGCGCCAAAGCATCCGCATCGCGCACCCGCATCAGCACGCACATCATCGCGCCCACTGCCGCCGCAACCCGCGCGGAATAGGCCAGCACCCCCGACAGATCGTCATAGCGCCGCCCCATCGCATCCCAGGCCAGCCCCTCCAGCAGGGCTTCGGGCAAAGCACGCGGCATTTCGAAATCCTGAACCACCGCGGCAAACGCCCGGTCGGCAGGCGCATTGCGCGGGCAGCCCAGATACACAAGGTCGAGCCGGTCGCGCAGGGTCAGCACGGCATCCGCCTTGGCCCCGGCATCCTCGGCATGGCCCGACCCCACGGCATCATCCACAGCATCATCGGCCAGCCGACAAAAGGCATACAGCGCCAGCGCCGGGTCGCGCACCTTGCCCGGCAGCAGCCGTGACGCCGCATGAAACGACAACGACCCTTGCCGGATTGCGGCCCGACAAGCGGTCAGATCGGCGGGGGCGATCATTCGGCGGCCATCGGCAAGCGGCTGGCTCCGGCGCGCTGCGGCGCATCCGGAACCAGCGTGCCCAGCACCTCGGCCGACGCAATCACCCCCGGCAAACCCGCACCGGGATGGGTGCCGGCCCCGACAAGATACAGTCCCCTGGCCTCCTCCGACACGTTATGCGGTCGGAAATACGCCGATTGCAGAATGCGCGGCTCGATCGAAAAGCCGGAGCCATAAGGCGACAGATAGCGGTCGCGAAAACTCTCGGGCGTGAAGACAAGGCTTGATGTGATGCGTGAAGATACGCCCGGAAGCAATTGCTTTTCCATGACTTCAAGTACCTTCTGGCGGTAAGGTTCAGCCTCGGTCTGCCAATCCACCGGGTCTTTGAACCCCAGATGCGGCACCGGCGACAGCGCATAGAACGTGTCATCCCCCGCCGGTGCCACTGACGGGTCAGTTACCGACGGGCGGTGGACGTAAAGGCTCATATCCTTCGACAGCCGCCCTTTCAGGAAGATGTCGCGCACCAGCCCCTTGTAGCGCGGCCCGTTCAGGATGGTGTGATGCCCGGCATCCGGCCACATCCCCGCCGTGCCCTTCGTGCCGAAATACCAGACGAAAAGCCCCATCGACCACCGCTTACGCGAAAGCTTCGTGTCCGTCCACCGTTTGCGCGGCAGGTTGCGCAGCAGCCGCGTGTAGGTGTGACCCGCATCCGCGTTCGATACCACAAGCCCCGCCCGCACCACAGATCCGTCGGCCAGCCTGACACCACGCGCCACGCCGTCTTTCACAAGGATTTCATCGACTTCCGTGTTGAGCCGGAAACTGCCTCCCTGCGCTTCAACCACCCGCGCCATGGCCGCCGCAATCGCAGCGACGCCACCCATTGCGTAGTGAACGCCGAATTCCTTCTCCAGATGGCTGACCAGAATATACATCGAGGTCACATGAAACGGATCACCGCCGATAAACAGCGGATGGAACGACAGCGCCATGCGCAGCCGTTCGTCCTTCACCCGCCGCGCGGCATGGGCGTAAACCGAACGGTCTGCGCGCATCCGCACAAAGGTTGGCAGCACCTTGATAAGGTCCGCCAGTTTGTGCATCGACCGCCGCCCAAGGTCTTCAAACCCGAACCAATAGCGCGCCTCGCTATCTTTCAGGAACCTCTCGTAACCCTTTGCATCGCTTGGGGAAAGCCGCGCCACTTCGGCCCGCATGGCGTCGGTGTCCTTGCGCGCGGTAAACCGCGAGCCATCAGGCCAACGGATTTCATAGAACGGATCGAGCGGCCGCAGGTCCACATCTGCCGCGAAATCGCGCCCGCAGGCAGACCACAGATCGCGCAACCCCTGCGGCACGGTTACAATCGTCGGCCCCAGATCAAAGCGGTGCCCGTCTTGCGTGATCGACGATCCCCGCCCGCCCGGCATATCCAGCCGGTCTATCACCGTCACCCGCCACCCCTTCGCGCCCAGCCGCATCGCAGACGCAAGCCCGCCAAGGCCCGCACCGATGACAATGGCATGGCCCGCATCCTCCGCGTCACGCGCGGCAAGACGGGGGGCGAAGGCGGGGCTGGGTGCGGTATCTGTCAACATCCTGATACGATATACTGTCCATTTCAATTTACAATCTTTGACTCGCCTCAGCATGAAAATCGCGGAAAGCCTTCCCCTCACGGCCGAAACCTGTAAGATCAAGTTGACACTTGGTGCCGGAGGATGCCGCAATTCAAACCGTAACGTTAAGCCTGTTCCGCTTCGATTCAGCCCTGTCGCGGCTGTGGGTGCTGGGCCAGATGGCCACCGCGCGCCTGTCTTTGCAGGCGATGCCGGGCGCTGGGTTCTGGAAACTGTGCGGATCGGGCACCGGTGAAGGCTTTGCACCGAAACCAAACTGGGGGGTTTGGGCGATTCTCGTGGCCTGGCCGGATGAGGCGACGGCGCGCGCCCGGCTGGCCGAAGCGGGGCTGTTCCGGCGCTGGCAGGCGCGGGCGTCGGAAAGCTGGACCGTGTATCTTGAGCCGACTGCCGTGCGCGGTGCGTGGGCGGGGCGTCAGCCGTTCATCGCCCGAAGCGGGCCGTCCTCCCCCGGCATTGCCGTGCTGACGCGCGCGAGCCTGCGCCCGTCAAAGATGCTGCGCTTCTGGGCGCGGGTGCCGGGCATTTCCGAGGTGATCGGGTCCGATCCCGACGTCGCCTTCAAGATCGGCATCGGGGAATTGCCGCTGCTGCACCAGATCACGTTTTCGCTGTGGCCCGACACCGCCAGCATGGCCCGCTTCGCGCGCGGCGACGGCCCGCACGGCTGCGCCATCAAGGCGGTGCGGGCAGAAAACTGGTTCCGCGAGGAACTCTACGCCCGCTTCCGCATCCTTGGGGCCGAAGGGTCCTGGGCCGGGGCCGACCCGCTTGCTTCATTGATGAAAGACGCTGCATGAAACAACCGTTCCCTTTTTCTGCCATTGTCGGGCAAGAGGCGATGAAACTGGCGATGGTGCTGACCGCCGTTGACCCCGGCATCGGCGGGGTGCTGGTATTCGGTGACCGTGGCACCGGCAAATCCACCGCTGTGCGCGCACTGGCCGCGCTGCTGCCGCCGATCATGGCGGTGGAAGGCTGCCCGGTGAACGCCGCCCGCCCGGAGGATTGCCCGGACTGGGCGCATGTCGCCTCGACCACCCTGGTTTCGCGACCGACGCCGGTAATCGACCTGCCCTTGGGCGTGACCGAAGATCGCGTTGTGGGCGCGCTGGACATTGAACGCGCGCTGACACGGGGGGAAAAGGCGTTTGAACCCGGCCTGCTGGCCCGCGCCAACCGCGGCTACCTGTATATCGACGAGGTGAACCTGCTGGAAGATCACATCGTCGATCTGCTGCTGGACGTGGCGCAATCGGGTGAAAATGTGGTGGAGCGCGAGGGCCTCTCGATTCGCCACGCCGCACGGTTCGTGCTGGTCGGCTCCGGCAACCCCGAGGAAGGCGAGCTGCGCCCGCAACTGCTGGACCGTTTCGGTCTGTCGGTCGAAGTGGCAAGCCCGCGCGATATCGAAACCCGCGTCGAGGTGATAAAGCGGCGCGATGCCTATGATGTGGACCATGATGCCTTCATGACCCATTGGCGCGCCGAGGACAGCCGGCTGCGCGACGCCATCCTTGCCGCCCGTGCCGCCCTGCCGGTGCTGAAAACGCCCAATACCGTACTGCATGACTGCGCCGCGCTGTGCATCGCCCTGGGGTCTGACGGGCTGCGCGGCGAGCTGACGCTGCTGCGCGCCGCCCGCGCTTTGGCGGCGTATGAAGATGCGGCCATCGTCACCCGCGCCCATCTGCGCGATGTGGCTGTCATGTGCCTGAGCCACCGCCTGCGTCGTGACCCGTTGGACGAGGCAGGCTCGGGCGCCCGCGTGGCCCGCTGCCTGACAGAGGTGCTGCCCTGACGTCGCCCGATAATCCTGCGCAAGCCCCGTCCGCTGCGGCACCCAAATCTCCGCCGATCGCCCTGGAACCGTGGGCGCGGGTGGAAGCCGCTTTGGCGCTGCTGGCCGTCGATCCGGCCGGGCTGAAGGGGTTGTGGCTGCGCGCCCGCGCCGGGCCGCTGCGTGATCTGGTGACGGCAGCATTGCACGCCGTGCCCTTGCCGCAGCGCCGCCTGCACCCCGGCATCGGCGACGAGGCGCTGTTCGGCGGGCTGGATCTGGCCGCGACCCTGGCCGGGGCGGCCCCGGTGCGGGCGCGCGGGGTGCTGGCAAACCCTGCCGCGTTGGTGCTGGCAATGGCAGAACGCAGCCCGCCGGGGCTTGCCGCGCGCCTTGGGGCGGCGTTGGACCAGCCGGCCCATACTCTGATCGCGCTGGATGAGGGGATCGAGGATGAAGCACTGCCCGCCGGGCTTGCCGACCGGCTGGCGTTGTTTCTTGATCTGGACGGCATCGCATGGGCCGATGCACGGCCACCGGTGCAGGATGCAGACCTCCTGACCGCAGCGCGCGCGGGTTTGCCTGATGTGCAAACGCCTGACAATGCCGCCGAAACGCTCGCCCGCGTGGCCGCATCGCTTGGCATAGCCAGCCTGCGCGCGCCAACGCTTGCCCTTGCAGCCGCGCGTGCTGCGGCCGCATTTGCGGGGCGCAACCGGGTGACGGACGATGACCTGCGGCTTGCCTGTGATCTGGTCTATGCCCATCGTGCCCTGCCCGCTGCCGGGGACGTGCCAGCCGATGCCCCGTCCGACGACCCGCCGCCTCCGCCGGATGCACCACCCGATGCGCCGGGCGAAGACCAGCCGCTGCCGGACGGCCTGCCCGAAGACATGCTGATCGAAGCCACCCGTGCCGCCTTGCCCGCAGATCTGCTGGCACGGCTTGCCGCAGGACGTGCTGCACAGGTGGCAAAGGGGGCAACCGGCACAGGGGCCGCAAAGGCAGGCAACCGGCGGGGACGGCCGCTGCCATCGCGGGCGGGGCGGCTTGGCTCGGGGCAACGCATCGACCTTGTGGCCACCCTGCGCGCCGCAGCCCCCTGGCAACCGCTGCGCCGGGCTCAAATGGCGTCGGATGCGGTGCTGCTGGTGCGCCCCTCCGATATCCGCCTGAAACGCTTCGTCGAAATGTCGGACCGGGTGCTGATCTTTGCCGTCGATGCATCGGGGTCCGCTGCGATGGCACGCCTGGGCGAGGCGAAGGGTGCGGTGGAACTGCTGCTCGCGCAAGCCTATGCACGGCGCGACCATGTGGCGCTTCTGGCCTTCCGGGGGCGCGCGGCGGAACTGATCTTGCCGCCGACGCGCAGTCTTGTGCAGACCAAACGAAGGCTGGCGGGACTGCCGGGGGGCGGCGCCACGCCCCTGCCGATGGGTTTGCAAATGGCGCTGGAGGTCGCACGGCAGGCCCGCGCCCGTGGTATGACGCCGACGATTGCGCTGATGACCGACGGACGCGGCAATATAGCCCTTGATGGCAGTGCCGACCGCGCCTTGGCCGAGATGGACAGCCTGCGTCTGGCACGTGCCATTCGCGCCGCAGGGCTGCCTGCGCTGGTAATCGACACCGCCAACCGCCCGCAAGCGGCGCTGCAAACATTGGCGGTGGCGCTGGATGCGCCCTATATCGCCCTGCCGCGCGCCGATGCCAAGCGCCTGTCGATGGCCCTTGGCCAAGCCCTCGGAGCCTGAGGTGGACGCGCGCCGCATGCCCTCCGACTGGCCGAACCGCGCCGCGATGCGCCAGATCGCCGTGCGTCCGCACCAGTGGTGCGTGATGGAACAGGGCACCGGTCCTGCCGTGCTTTTGCTGCATGGTGCAGGCGGAGCAACCCACAGCTGGCGCGCGTTGGTGCCGCTGCTGGCCCCGCATTACCGGCTGGTAGTGCCTGATCTGCCGGGGCAGGGTTTTACCCGCGCCGGCACGCGACAACGCTTCGGGCTTGACAGCATGGCCGAAGACCTGACCCGGCTTTGCGCCGATCAGGGCTGGCAGCCGCAGGCCATCGTCGGCCATTCCGCCGGTGCGGCGATTGCCCTGCGGATGGCCGAGATCATGCCAATCACGCCACGCGCCATCGTGGGGATCAACGCGGCTTTGGGTGCGTTCGAAGGTGTCGCGGGCTTTCTGTTTCCGCTGATCGCCAAGGCGCTGGCGCTGAACCCGCTGGTGCCCCGGCTTGTGGCGCGTCTGTGGGGGAATGAGGCGAAGGTGCGCAACCTGCTTGGCTCCACCGGGTCCGCTCTGGATGCGGCGGGCATCGCGCATTACGTCACACTGGTGCGCGACCCCGCGCATCTGGATGGTACATTGTCCATGATGGCACAGTGGCGGCTGGAGGGTCTGATGGCGCGCCTGCCGGGCATCACGACGCCCACACTGCTGATCGCGGGCAGCCAGGACCGCGCAGTGCCGCCCAAAGTATCCCGCGCCTCTGCTGCGCTGATGCCCGACGCGGCCTATGTCGAATTGCCCGGCCTCGGCCACCTGATGCATGAAGAATCGCCCGACCGGACTGCCGCCCTGATCATGCCATTTCTTGCGGCAAGACTTGCGCCCTAGCCATTAAATCTTGTGATAATAACCGCGCCGCCTGCCCCGCACAGCACGGCCCGGGATTACAGCGTTACCCGCAGCCCCGCCCCGAAGATCCGGTCCATATGATCGGCCAGGTAAATCCGCAGCCACGGAGTAAAACGTTCGGGCATCCGGCGCACCTCGGCGCTCAGGTCATAAAGGTCGGTCCAGCGCGTCTCCCACACCTCGGCCGGGTCCGGTATGATGGTCAGACCGACGGCGGCATGACACAGGAAAATATCGACCACCTCATGCTCGGTAAGCCCGCCACCCACATCGGCGCGGTATTCCACCCGGTCGGCAAAGGCAGGAGCAAGGCCGGTGATGCCCAATTCCTCGCGCAGGCGGCGGATAGCGCAGGTCGCGGTATCCTCGCCCCAGCGCGGATGGGTGCAGCAGGTGTTCGCCCACAGCCCCGGAGTATGGTATTTTTCGGCTGCGCGCCGCGGGATCAGCACCAGCGGCCCCGCCATGACAAACACCGACACCGCAAGATGCCG
>Ga0105050_10010111_pt1 | contig 10396 bp, 9 predicted proteins | sample FRY01_FD_78088 | JGI IMG/M metagenome (GOLD analysis project Ga0105050, IMG submission 78088) | Freshwater microbial communities from Lake Fryxell liftoff mats and glacier meltwater in Antarctica - FRY-01 | ecosystem: Environmental > Aquatic > Freshwater > Ice > Glacier meltwater ... | reverse complement strand
CTGGCTTCATGACCGCTCACGCGCATCTGTTGGACGAGGAAGGCCGCCAGCGGTTGGTGCGCCACGGCTTTTTGCCGGAACGTGACGTGATGACCGGGATCGGGACGGTGCCCGTGCAGGTACCGCGCGTTCGCGACCGAGGTGCCAATGAGGATGGCAGCAAGATCAAGTACCGGTCGGCGTTGGTTCCGCCCTATCTGGGGTCTGATGCCGGAGAGTGCAGGATCGTACGCTAAGAATTCTAACCTATTGAAATATAAAGCCTTTCTAGACACGATTTTTTCAGCCAAACCTGAGAAAAGGTAACTAAAAATATACAATGATATCAAATACTTATTTTCGCTAACGTATGATCCTGCACTCTCCGGCATCAGACCCCTTCCGGCGAAACCCGAAGCAGCTCAGTGAAATATCTGGATTCGCTGCATGCAGTTTACAAGACCCATAGTCGATGGCCCTAACGTCAAACTGGAAAAGGTGCACGCCGTCCCAACCCATCGCAACTTGAAGGATCCCATGCAACTCACGCAGGGTGGCTGACGATGAAACCAATATGCGCCGCCAGATTATTGGGCTGATGCCCAAAAGGCGGATCTTCAGTTGGAAGGTTTCGGGGGCAGAATGCATCCATAATTCTTGCCAGCATCACCAACAAAACACAATTGCCCCACGCTTTGGGGTACTCTCCCAGTCTGACACCACCGACTGCGCTGCAAAAGGGGGCGGTGATTGTCGGGTGGCTGGCAGATTATGCGTTGATACGCCATCAGGCGTGGGCATGCAGGTGAATGACGGTCCGCGGATATCGCGCGGGAAGCGCCAAGCATATCAACCGGGCAATTACGCACGGCCCGGTTCACGGATCGCCCGGTATTGCCCTAACGATTCTGGTAATTCGGGATGCAACATTGCGAGCAGCCTTGGTCAGGGGGCGCTGCTGGCTGGTTTGGATCACCACATAGCGCTGGATGCCGGGATTTACGATGACGCTTGAGGCGAATGCCTCTGCCGAACCCTCCCTAAGCGTCTGCGCCGCCTTGATCATATAGCAGCCGCAACGTTCGGCCACGAGTTTTTGCGCCACGATGGAGTCGGCGTCGACAAACACGTTGAGCGAGAATTTCATCCGTCGCGCCACTGCTTCAACCGCCACCCGCAGCCCGTTCGGGAACATGGGCAGCACCATCGGCTTGCCTTCAATATCGGCGAAATCGATTGTCGCTGGCGTGGGGCCCTGCGCCCGCGCCCGCGCGAGCACCAGCGGCGACGAGAAGATCGCCGGTTCCGTCACCTGACCTACCTCGCGGTATTTGCTGACCAGCCCAATCTCGACTGACCCGTTGGCCAGCCAACGCTCGATATGGTCGCTGAACCCCTCGCGTACTTGAAGTCTGATGGCTGGCTCGTCTTGACTCAGTTCAAGGGCAAGTTCCGGAATCACAGCGCCGACCATCGAGGGCGGGATGCCGATGGTGACCTGCCCCGCCGGACGACGGTTTGCCTCCCGCAGGTCCTCGGTGACCTGCTCCGCCTCGCGCAGCAGCGCGGTGGCCTTGCGGAGGGCGATCTCGCCGAATTCCGACAACTCCACACCACGTCCAGTGCGGTAGAACACCGGCTCGCTCCACTCGGCTTCCAGTTCCTTGATGACGCGGCTGATCGTAGGCTGTGCGACACCCAGTGCCACCGCGGCGCGGGAAAAGCTGCGCTTCTCGGCGGCCGTCACGAAGATTCGAAGGGAGTTCAGATCGAGCATCCAACCTATCCGCAAAATGGATACCTCATATTAAATAGATGCAATTGACGGATTGCAAGCGACTGATATTGTCTGCATTGCAAGGACCGCTGGAAAATACCTGTACGGTCCGGAAAACCGAGGGGGAAATACCAATGAAAGCCAGTGCACCGTTCGCCGGTCTTCTGATAGCAGTGTGCGCAGCCGGGGCCACGTTCGCCCAGACGCAGGTTGTCCGCTTCCTGCACAACGAGACCGATCCGCCGAGCATCGAGTTCTTCAACCAGGCAATCGCCGAGTTTGAGGCTCAGCATCCAGATATCGACGTGCAGATGGAGGCGATCAGCACCGACGGTCGTCTGCAAAAGGTGCTTGCCTCGATCAACACCAAGACAATGCCAGAGGTGTTCAAACTGCTGCCCGAGGAGCGGTTCGATTTCGCGAAGCGTGGCTACATACTGCCGCTCGACGACTTGGTGGACGAAATCGGCCGCGACAACTACGTTGACGGGGCCCTGATCGCGGTGGACGGCAAAAACTATGACATTCCCTACACACTTGGGAACTTCAGCCTTTACTACACCCGCAGCGACCGCTTTTCTGAGCTTGGGCTGAGCCCGGCAACCAACTGGGAAGAACTGAAGGCGAATGCCGATGCACTGACGAAGGATGGGGACTTTGGCTTCATCTTCCCGGCCGGCAAAAACCGGATGACCAGCATTTTTCTATCGCACTTGATGTGGTCGGCGGGCGGCACCTATTTCGATGCCGATCTCAATGTGACCTTCAACAATCCGGGCACGGTGAAGGCATTGGAATTCCTCCGCGACATGGCGGCCTATTCGCCCGAGGGAATTAGCTCCTACTCCTACGGCGACATGATCAACGTCTATCTCACGGGCCGGATCGGGCAGGATATCTATGCCCCGCGACTGGTCGCTAACGCGCTGGCCAACACCCCTGATTTGTTCGCGAAAACCGACGTGTCACCACTCCCCGTCGGTCCGAGCGGTGCGGCGGTAAAGTTTGTGAACGCCAACAGCTTCGCGATGTCTTCCGAGGCTGTCGGGGCGAAGAACATCGAAGCAGCGCGCGAGTTCTTGAAGTTCATCGCCACCGGCGACCGGTTGGAGAGATTCTCGTTGACCGCCTTCCCGCACCTTATCCCGCCGCTTAAGGACGTGCAGCAACAGGTGATCGAGAAAGGGACGTCCAGCCTTGGCGGACGATCGGTTATCGCAGAGACGGCGTTCGACACCTCCAACGGTCTCGACTTCGACCGGGAGGCCGGCGCAAAGTTCGAGAACGGCAAGGTGATCCGTTCAGGCGTGATCAACCCCTATATCGGATCGATCGTGGCCAGGCACATTCCGGCGGAAGTCGTTCAGCGGGTCGTTTTGATGGGCGAGGATCCGGCGGCTGCAGCTACCTGGGGTCAGGAGCAGATGCAGGCGATCGTTAATGATCTGAAAAAGAACTAAGGACCCGCACAACGTGCGGTCCGGGCAGCGAAATGCCCGGGCCGCGACTACGAAAACAATAACACAAACGGAAACAGTTCTCCAATGTTCAAGGATACACCGTTGGGCGAAGTATCGCTACGCGAGCGTCTGTCCTCGCCCCCCTCACAAAGCCTTGTAAACTCCTACTACGCTTATGGCGTAGCGGCAGGAATCAAACATAGCTTCGAGCCAGAGATGCGCGTCCATCTTGCACACGCACTGATGCTGGCCGACTGCGGCATCGTCGCGCCGGGCCCGATCCGCGAGATACTGCACGTGCTTCTCGCCCTTCAGGAGAAGGGACCTACGGTCTTGACGATCGACTACAAGTCTGAGGATCTCTATTCCTACATCGAGCGCTACATCGTCGAAACACTTGGCGCGGATGTCGGCGGCCGCCTTCACACGGGACGCAGCCGCAATGACCTGCACACGACTTCCTGGCGCATGGCACTTCGGGCGCGGCTGGTCGAACTGCTGGAGGTGGTCGGCAAGCTGCGGCAGACGGCGATCGCGCTGGCCTCCGCCCATATCGAAACGGTGATGCCGGGCTACACCCACACCCAGCACGCGCAGCCGATTACCTTCGGCTACTATATGCTTGCCGCTGCAGAGGGGTTGGGGCGCGATTACCGCCGCCTTCGTGCAGCGCTCGCCTGCGCCGACCGCTGCCCGCTGGGCTCGGGGGCTCTGGCGACGACCGGCTTTCCCATCGACCGGGAGGCCACCCGGGACATGCTGGGCTTCGGCGAATTGCTGGAAGTCGCCTACGAGGGTGTCTCTTCCCGCGATGACATTCATGAATCGGCCGCGGCGCTCGCCTTGCTGATGACTGGAATTTCGCGGGTGGCGACCGACATCCAGCTCTGGAACACCATGGAATTCGGATTCGTCGAACTTGACGACAGCTTTGCCAGCGTCAGCAGTATCATGCCGCAGAAGAAGAACCCCGCTGCGATGGAGCATGTCAAGGCGGTGGCTGCCATGGCGACCGGAATGCTGGGCACGGTTCTCGCGTGCAGCAAGAACACGTCTTTCGCCGACGTCAACGACGGGGTAAGCGCCGGAAACGCGCCGTGCCTCGACACGATTGAGCGCACGGCGCTTGCGCTAACGGTATTCGAGGGGGCGATCTCGACGCTCAAGATCCGCCCCGATGTCATGCGTCGATCTGCCGAGATCGGCTATGGAACCGCGACGGAGCTGGCCGACATCATCGTCCGTTCTGCCGGAGTGTCTTTCCGCATGGCACACAACGTCGTCGGCCGCGTGGTGCGCGAGGCGCTGGAGGCGGGTAAGACCGCCGACCAGCTCACCACGCATGACATCGACGATGCTGCCGAAGCGCTGTTTGGCAGGCGCTTCGCCATCTCTGCGGAAGAGGTGCAAGAGGCACTGGATCCATTGGAGAACGTTCGTAGCCGCAAGGTTACCGGCGGACCCGCCCCTGAGCGGATGCGCGAGATGATTGCCGACCGGCAGACACGGCTTAAGGAGGAATTGAGCGAACTTGCCGCGGTCCGCGCGCGGATCGAAACCGCTTACGCGGGGCTTGATGCGCGCGCGAAGAACTTCAGAATTGGCGCCGAGCGCCCTAACCGCGGATTGTGAGGAAAATCGCATGGCGCAAGTAGAGATCCGGCGGATCAGCAAGATATTCGAGGGGCACACGGCAGTTTCTGATATCAATTTAGTGGTTGATGACGGCGAGTTCCTGGTGCTTCTCGGACCGTCGGGCTGCGGAAAGAGCACGCTCCTGAGGATGATCGCGGGGCTCGAAATGCCAACCTCTGGAGATATCGTAATCGGCGGCAAGGTCGCAACGCGGCTCAAACCGAAGGACCGGAACGTTGCGATGGTATTCCAGAACTATGCGCTCTACCCGCATCTGACGATCTATGAGAACATTGCCTTTCCGCTGCGTGTTCAAGGGGTGGAGAAGTCGAAGCTCAACCAAAAGGTGCGCTGGGCCGCCGATCTGGTTGGCATCGAGCCGCTCTTGCAGCGCAAGCCGCGGCAGACATCGGGCGGAGAACGTCAGCGCACCGCACTCGCACGCTCACTGGTGCGTGACCCGCAACTGTTTCTGCTGGATGAACCGCTCTCGAACCTCGACGCCAAGCTAAGGCACAGCTCGCGTGAGGAGTTGCGTCGTTTTCAGGACCGTGTTGGTGTCACCTTTATCTATGTGACCCACGACCAAGTGGAGGCGATGGGTCTGGGCGACCGGATCGTTGTGATGAAGGCTGGCAAGGTGCGGCAGGTTGGGACCCCAAAGGATATCTACTCTCATCCGGCCGATACTTTCGTCGCCACATTCATCGGATCACCGCCGATGAACTTGGTGGAAACCGGGCCCACCACGGTCGGCTTCCGCCCCGAAATATTTCTTCCGAGACGCGGTTTTGTGGAAAGCGCAAATCTATTGGAGGCACCGTTTCGCATCCGGCGAATCGAGTACTTGGGTGGCGACCAGCTGATCTACGGCACCGTGTCGGGAAATCTGCCGGAGACCGAAGTCATCTCGCGAATCCCTTCCAGCGTCCGATTCGATGGAGCGGAGGGAGAAGAGATTGCCTTCGCGGCTCATATTGAAGAAGTGCGCTACTTCGACACAGAAACCGGCGTGGCGGTTCTGGCAAGCGACGTCCAGGGCCAGACTCGGAGGGCAGGACATGCCTGACGCACGGACCGTGCAGCCGGGCGACCGGACACTCGCTTATATAACCCTTGCACCCAGCGTGGCGCTCCTGCTCCTTTTGTCGGCCGTACCGACGATCACCGTGTTAGCCACCGCGATGCAAGACGTTGGCCTTGGTTCTCTTTCTGGTCCCTGGGTCGGGCTGGACAACTTCGTTTGGGCGCTGAATTACGACGCCTTCTGGCGGGCGCTATGGAACACCTTTTACTGGGTGTTCGGCTCAGTCGCGGTAGAGATGGTCCTAGGTTTGGGCATCGCGCTGCTGCTGCACCAAAACTTCGCGATGCGAGGAATCGCGCGCGCCATCCTGCTTGCGCCCTACTTGATACCGACAATCGTGGCGGTACTTGTCTGGCGTTACATGTTCCACGACATCGTGGGCATCCTGAACTACTTCCTGATGAACCTGGGGCTGATCGAACGGCCGCTGCAATGGCTGGGCAGTACCCGCTGGGCGATGGTCTCGGTAATCATCGTCGGGGTGTGGAAGTTCTTCCCCTTCGTGGTGTTGGCGCTGCTGGGCATTCTCCAGTCAATCCCGCAGGAGCAGTACGAAGCTGCCCGCATCGACGGCGCCAGCGCTTTCCAGCAGTTCTGGCGGATCACTTTGCCCTATATACTGCCTGTTTTCATTCTTACCGCTCTGCTCCGCACGATTTGGACCTTCCACAAGTTCGAGATCATCTACCTGCTGACCGGCGGCGGTCCGCTCGACGTGACAACCACCCTGCCGATCCTTGTTTATCAGAAGGGTTTTGTGGACTTCGAACTGGGCCGGGCTGCAGCTATCGCAATCCTGACTTTCGTAATCCTTGCAGCGCTGATCGCTGTGTACTTCATGTTGATGCGCCGGGCGGAGTCCAAGCAATGACTGTAACAGCCGATGACAACGCACCTGCCCGGGCCGAGCCCCGGAGGCATCGCCAGACCGACGACGTGCACTATCTCGCCAACCGCGTGATGATCTATCTTCTTGCTCTGACTGCGGTGACAGTGGTGGGCTTTCCGCTGTTCTGGATGGTCATTTCGTCCTTTAAGCCGGGTTCAGAACTCTACATCTCGCCGCCGACCTTCCTGCCAAACGAGTGGACGCTTAAGAACTACCGCGACCTGTTCGTGCAAACCAACTTCTCGGTTTATTTCCTCAACAGCCTGATCGTGGCGGCCTCATCCACCGCGCTGTCACTGGTGATCGGGGGGTTGGGGGCCTACAGCCTGAGCCGGTTCAATTTTTTCGGGATTGGTAGCTTCGCTCGGGTGGCGCTGTTGTGTTACATGCTGCCAGAAGTGCTGATCGTCCTGCCGCTCTATATCTATGTTATCCAATTGGGGCTGGCCGACACACTGGTCGCGCTGATCATCGCGAACACCGCCTTTACCCTGCCGCTGGCACTGTGGTTCATGCGCTCGTACTATAATGCGATCCCGATGTCGCTGGAGGAAAGCGCGATGGTGGACGGGTGCACCCGTCTTGGCGCAATGTGGCGCGTGACCCTGCCGCTGGCAGTTCCGGGCCTCGTGTCGGTAGGAGTCTTCAGCTTCAATCACGCTTGGAACGAGTTCCTTTTCGCGCTCGTGTTCACCTCGTCAGAAAGCAAGAAGGTGCTGCCCCTCGGTCTCGCAACTTGGATAGGGCAGGACAACATCTATTCCTGGGGGATGCTGCTGGCGGGCGCTGTGTTGATTACATTGCCGGTGATGGCTTTCTACCTGCTGGTACAGCGCAAGCTCGTTGTCGGCCTCTCCGAAGGGGGGGCGAAAGGCGAATGAAAATGACTTCCAAAAAAACAACGAGGGCAAAATGAAGATCACCGGCGTAGACGTCATCCCCGTAGAAATCCCGCTTGCGCGCACTTTCGGCGGCAGCCGGTACAGTGTCGCCAGCCGCTGCACCGTAATAACCCAAATCCGCACTGACGCCGGACTAGTAAGTGAGGTGTATAACGGTGACAACCGCACTCACCTTCGCGAGATCGTCACAATCATCAAGGAGGAACTCGCCCCGATCGTCATCGGCCAAGAGGTCCACGCTGTCGAACGGCACTGGAAAGAAATGGCGAAACGCGCGGAATGGAATCGCGACCGAAAGCTGGTGATGGAGGCGATCGCCTGCGTCGACACTGCGCTGTGGGACCTGATTGGCAAAGCGGCTGGTGTAAACGTCTGCCGATTGCTTGGCGGCTTCCGTCAGGACCTGCCTATCATCTCCATCGGCGGCTATTACGAAGAAGGCAAGACGCTGTCCGACCTAGGTCGTGAGATGCAGCGCCTGCGTGAGTGGGGAATGGCGGGCTGCAAGGTGAAGGTTGGTGGACTGAGCGCCGAGGAGGACGCAAAGCGCGTAGCCGCAGCCCGCGACGGCGCAGGGCCAGACTTTATGATCGCGGTGGACGCGAACCGCGGCTGGCCCCTCTCGGAAGCAAGGCGATTCGCGAAGATGATCGAACATCTCGACATCGCCTGGTTCGAGGAGCCCTGCCACTGGTATGACGACATTCGGATGATGGCAGAGATGCGGCGCGCGACATCGATCCCAATCAATGCAGGTCAAAGTGAGATGAGCGCCTCGGGCGTGCGCCGTCTGGTCGCCGCAGAGGCCGTGGATATCGTGAACTTCGACGCTTCCGAGGCAGGCGGCCTGACCGAATGGCGGCGGGCGGCGGCGCTGTGTCAGTTGCACGACATCGGCCTTGCACATCACGAGGAACCGCAGATCGCGCTACACATGCTGGCGGCCTTCCCGCAGGGGATTGCAGTGGAATGCTTCGCCGATCCCGATCGCGACCCGATCTGGGCCGGGCTGATCGCCAACCGGCCCAATCCGATCAACGGCATCATAGCAGTCCCGCAGGGCCCCGGCTTCGGGCTGGAGCTGAACTGGGATCTGGTAAAGAGGTACCGCTTGAATTGACCAAGGCCACAGTCGCTCCTGGCAAGCGACCGGCCCGCCGCGAAAACGCCGCGCGCCGCCAGCTAATCCGGCGCGCAGTACGTGCCCGGGTCGCTGCAGGCTTCGTCCTAATGGCGATTTCTGGACTGGTCTGGAGTTCTTTCGGCTTGTTTCTTGTCGCGCTTCAGAAAGAGTTTGACTGGTCACGCGGCGAAATCTCAGGAGCGTTTGCCATCTTTGCGCTGGCCAACGCCGTTTCCGCCCCGTTTCTGGGCCATGCCATGCGTGTGTGGGACAGCCGTAGGATACTGGGAGCGCTGTCGCTGCTGCTTGGTGCGGCACTCTTTGCGACTGCTGCCTTCGTCAGCAGTCTTGTCGAGTACTGGCTGGTGTTCGGCCTGCTCGGTGGGATCGGTGCGCAATGCGTCAGTTCCTTCGCGGTGTTCGCGATCCTCGCGCGGCGTATTCGCCGCCGCCTAGCCACGGCGATGTCTCTGGCTGACGCTGGATCCGGGCTGGCTACCATGTTGGGGCTGCCGCTCATCCAGATGATCATCGAAGCCCATGGCTGGCGCGCAGCCTACGCGATGCTTGGACTGTTGGTGTTGTTGTTCGTCGTAGCCATCCATCTGACGATACTCGACCCCGTCCGACCGGAACAGCGTCGTCGCGCGATCGGGGCTGTCGCGTTGCCAACGATTATCATTCGTTTTAGCGCAGGATCTTGGCGCATGGCGGTTACATGCCTTTCCTTTTTTTTCGGGTCCGCTTCTTATCACGGGTTGCTGACGCAGCAGATCGCCATCTTCGATGCGGAGGGGATCTCACCAGACCGAGCGGTCTGGATTGCCGCCTTCGGCGGCGGGGTGGTTTTCTTTTGGCGCCTTGGCTCGGGCTGGTTGTGCGACGAAGTAGGGGTGCGCAGCGTGATCGCGATCTCCACACTGGGCGTAGCTTTTACTTATGTCGGCATGGGACTCGTCATGGCCGACGCACAGGGTCTTTTGCTTCTGGTCTACCCACTGGCGCTGGGTGTCGGTTTCGGCGGGCAGCAGGTTATTGTGGCAATCACCATGCGTGGGCTCTCGCCGCTCGCCCACTTTCCCGTTAATCTAGGCTACGGACGTCTGGCATCGGGACTGGGAATGGCAGCAGGGCCGCTTGTCGGTGGGCTGGTCTACGACTTCACGGACAGCACTCTTGCGGTCGTGTCATTTCTGGCGATCAGTTCGACTGTGCATGTTGCGGCGCTGATTGCTGCAACAATCCGGCCTAGCGCGGCGTGAAGGGCTTCACATAGGCTGTCCTTGCTGTGGGAGGAATATCGTAAGCATCCGGCGGGAGCCGCGGCTGTAGATTTCCACGCGGAAGTGACCCAGGTTTTCCACCGAGAACTGACCCACCTTGAGGTTATGTTCCGCGGGTCAGTCTTGGGTCAAGACATCATGGGGTCGCTTAGGGATAGGGGCAGAATGACACCCTAAGGCGTATTTTTGGCTGCTGCGCGCTGTAAGCACCTATAGATTGTTGGCCTTGAGACGGAGAAGATCTCAGCGAGGTCGCTGATG
>Ga0105050_10010110_pt1 | contig 10396 bp, 8 predicted proteins | sample FRY01_FD_78088 | JGI IMG/M metagenome (GOLD analysis project Ga0105050, IMG submission 78088) | Freshwater microbial communities from Lake Fryxell liftoff mats and glacier meltwater in Antarctica - FRY-01 | ecosystem: Environmental > Aquatic > Freshwater > Ice > Glacier meltwater ... | reverse complement strand
TTCTTAGCGTCGCCCGCAATGCGGTCGACCGTAATGATCGAGCCGACTTCGACTTTTTCTTGACGCCCACCTGCGCGCACAACCGCATAAACCACGATGAAAACCTGCCTTGTTGCTGGAGAAGATGAAGGTGCCCTGGGAAAACGTTAGGAAAACCGCACCGAGCCTCAAGAATAGACCATCCGGGGCCCGCTCGGCAAATACACGACGTGCCTCAGGTTCTTTGAGGGCTTGGTTTCGACCGGTGCCTCACCATCTTTGAGCGCGTAACACCCACGAACTGGGTACAGGCTTGCCTCTATGGAAGGCAAAATACCGATGGCTGCACGCCGACACGTGACCAATAAACTCCGCACCGCTGACGCAGAGGCCGCCAAGCTCGACGCAAGCAAAAGTTTAGGCGACGTGATTGCGACCACCGGGATAGGTCACTCTAACGCTCGTCGAATGTTGACCGGTGGTGTCGCCCCAGACCCTTTTAAACACCCGGATCAACTCCGGTTGAGACTCAAATGGTTCAGTGACGACTCCCGCCCGCTCTTGGAGCATGTGTAGGCGTTGAGACGGTTCGCCTACGGCCAATATGTGGAGGTGGTGGTCGCCATCTGGTTATCAAGAATTGCGGAAGTGGACGATATGAAGATCCCCAGGTTTGCTGTCGCTCCTGCGCGCGTCGCGCCTCCAGGTTGAGGGTCGCGTAGAGGTTGCTCTCCGACCCAGCCAGCGGTCGCGTATTCCGCGTCCGCGATGATCTTGTAGGCCCGTCGTGGAAGACGGTGGTGCGGGTGCATTCTGCTTTGCAGAGCCCGTTGACGGTCTCCATACGGGCATTGTCGCAGGCGCCTCCGACTCACCCATCCAGGGAGCGATGCCGTCCAGGGCGAGTTTCTCGGTGCACGCCAACAAAATATATTGCGATCTAGCGTCCCGATGTGCACCTAACTGCTGAGGGTGGATGGGGGTGGCCTCGACGATCTTGTTCCTACAGGCTCATACGCGGCGCGGCCGTCTTGCGCCGCCCATAGAGACCCTCGGGGTGAGTTTGTGCTTTTAGAAACCCGCAGGATCCACGACGATAGCCCGCGCGGTGTCACGGAAGGGACCAAACGACTGCACGTCAGCGACCGTGCAGTCCAAGACGAGACGGCCTCGCCGAGCTCGGTGGGTGGGCGCCGAGATCTGGCGGCCCTGCTCCCGCAGGACCCGCCAAAGCGACCCGACCGCATGCCACGGGGATCTCATCGTGTCGATGAAATCCATCATCATCGGCTGAGGGGGACGACTTTCCTACGAAGAAACTCGTCGCCGCCCGAAGGATCGCAACATCTTCACGCAGGCTTGTGTTTTCCGCTTTCAGCTTCTGGATCTCTACATGCTCGGCACAGGTCACCCCGTCCCAGATTCCATCATGAATATCGGCTAGCAGTGCCGACCGGCGCACGGACTTCTGTCCGACGCCGATCTGGCGGGCAACAGCAGCGGACGAGGCCTTCAGCGACGGACACTCCGACCGGTGCTCGCGCACCAGCCGGACCGCCCGATTGCGGAGGGCAGGATTGATTTTCTTTGGCATGACATACATTTTTCCGACGCACAGGGATAGGAAATCAAACCCAGGGGCCCGTATTCTGCATTATCGATAATGCTTGACCCGAGCGGTTTGCCGTGTTAGTTTGAACGCATTAACCACCACAAGGAAGTGGAGTACTCATGTGTCTGACCTTTCTGTTCGCGGCATGAACAAGTCGTTTTTCGGCCATCCGGTTCTCTCCGGCGCAGGTTTCGACCTCCGCGGGGGCCAGGTTCACGGCCTCATTGGGGAGAACGGCGCCAGCCGCCTCACACACATCAGAAGAAATAACGTTGATGGTCTCCGCTGACATGCTCTACTCAGCCCAGGACCGCAGTGATCTGCGGGGGATCGCCCGAGTCCTCTACCCTCACGATGGTCTCGGAGATTCACCTTACGAGCGAGTAGTGAGTTCTCTCGAGCAGCGCTCGAGCAGCGAGCCTGCGGTATATAAGGTGCTTCAGGCTGGGTTGGTCGACCTGCGCGTGAACTCCGGAGCGCGACTGTCCGACCTCGACCAAGACGCGTTGCACCGCATGTTGCTCGAGTGCGAGGAGACTGAATTCTTTTCTCTCATCCGCCGACTTGTGGCCTGGTACCTCTACGACGACCGCGAGGTGTGGGCGTTCGTCGGATATCCGGGATCTTCGTTTGAGTTTGGCGGATACATCAACCGAGGCTTCGATGACCTTGCGTGGCTGCCCGACCCGCGAATCGAAGAGGTTGATGACTCTCTTCCCGACATCGGAGCCCTGCTTGACACGGAGATCCCTCAGTGATCACCTACTCCCACAGCGATGACGATGTCGCTGTCATCATTGGCTCCGGTCCTGGCGGGGCAACGCTGGCACTACGACTCGTTCGCGCTGGCCTTCGCGTCGTCATGCTCGAAGCGGGCAAATGGATCTCCAATGAAGAGTTCATCAACGACGAGCGGCGCGCGTTCGACCAGCTGACCTGGACTGATCCGCGCCTGGCGACCGGCACTTGGGGACTTGCTCGCAACTTTCCCAACAGTCCGGCATGGATGGGCAAGGTCGTGGGCGGGACGGCGATTTTCTGGACTGGACTCACGCCTCGGTTCAAGTCGCACGAATTTAACACAAGGTCGGTCTACGGGCCAGTCGACGGCGCAAGCCTCGCAGACTGGCCGCTCGGGCTTGAAGACCTCGCGCCATACTATGACCAAGCCGAAATGGCGATGGGCACATCCCACAGGCACGGTCGACCTGCACTGCCTGCAAATAACAACTACAAGGTACTGGCGAATGGAGCCGAGCGGGCTGGCTACCGTCACTACGCGACCGGACCATACGCCACCAATCGCGACCCTTTCGACGGTCGGCCCGGAACGCTACAAGACGGCTTCTGCCAGCAGGGTGACAAGAGCCGGGCGAAATGGTCTCCCCTGGTCAGCGAGATACCTAAAGCACTCGCCACGGGGCTGCTCGAACTGAGGACCGAAAGTCAAGTAATCCAGATCACCCTTGACAACTCCGGGCGCGCCAACGGTGTCGTCTATGCGGACGCCGAGGGTGGGTTGCACAAACAGGCTGCCGCATTGGTCGCAGTCGCAGGAAACGCAATCGAGACCCCCCGCCTACTGCTTCAGTCGGCGACCGTGGGACACCCGGACGGTCTGGCGAATGGGTCGGGGCAGGTCGGCCGGAACTATATGCGTCATACGACGGGAGTCGTCTACGCAGACTTTGATCAACCGGTCCACATGTACCGCGGAGAGCCGATGGCGGGGATCATCAACGACGAGTCTCGCCATGACCCTAGCCGAGGATTTGTGGGCGGGTACTACCTGGAGATGCTCGCTCAAGGCCTGCCGTCTTTCACCACTTTCTTGTCACCAGGCGCTTGGGGGCGGGAGTTCACGTCGAAGGTGGAGGCATACTCCCGGACCGCTGCCATGTGGATCTGCGGAGAAGACATGGCACGTGAAACCAACAGGGTCACCCTCAGCGGCACGGTAGTGGATCGCCTGGGGCTACCGGCTCCTGTCGTCCACTCCGACGATCACCCCAACGATCTTGCGATGTTGGAACACGGCTACGCACAGGGCGAACGGGTCTTCCGAAGTGTTGGCGCACGACGAGTTACCAGGGCGCCTGCCATGCCATCCGGTCACAACCTAGGGACAGCTCGGATGAGCACCAGCCCGGCGGATGGCGTGACGAATGAGTTTGGACAAGCTCATGAGATTCCAAATCTCTTTGTGTCCGACGGCTCCCTTTTTACAACAGGAGCTGCGGCGAACCCCACTCTCACGATCATGGCGGTCGTGCTCCGCCAGGCCGACTACATCATCGCGTCTCGTGGGCGCCTGAACGGTGCCGCCCCAGAGCTACCCGACCGCCTACCAACGGGTCAAGAGAGGAATCCCTCTTGATTGACGCCATCGTGATTGGACTGATTGAGTCCGCGCCAATCATCCTCGCTGCCGTGGGATTCACGCTCATCTACTACCTCAGCGGGTTCATCAACATCGCGTACGCCGAAACCCTGACCGTCGGCGCCTACGTCGCGGTGGTCTTCAACACGATGCTGGGCTGGAGCTTCTACGCTAGCCTCTTTCCGGTCGCGTTGCTGTCGGGGTTGTTCAGCGTGCTCACTTACCTGCTTGTTTTCCGTCCCGCGATTAACCGGGGCGTAGGACCGGTGGAGATGATTGTCCTCGGCGTCGGGCTATCGTTCCTCTTACGCCACGCGGTGCGCGTCGGCTTCGGCGTCGAGAGCTACCAGATCGATTTGGCCGGCACGTCATACCTGTCCGTTCTGGGTACCGGCATCACGAGCAGCCAGATCGTCTCGCTGGCGCTGGTCGCCATGGTCGCAGTGGGGCTCTACCTGCTGATCTACCGAACAAACCAGGGCGGGCGCATCCGCGCTCTCGCTAGCAACGAGCCACTCGCTCTTGTGAGCGGCATCGACCCGCGCAAGGTCGCCGTTCTTGTGTGGTTCCTGGCCGGGATAGTGGGCGGTCTGGCGGGTGCGTTCACTGCGTCTTTCTCCTTCGTCGACTATGAGGTTGGCTGGGACATGATCCTGATTTTGATCATGATCGCAATCATCGGCGGCATCGGAAGCGTCCGAGGCGCGATCATCGCCGGCTTGGCCGTCGGTCTGGTAACCGCGGTCGTCACATTGCAGACGGGCTCGCCAATCTACGCGCAGGTGGCACTGTTAGCGCTCTTCATCCTCACTCTACGTCTGAAAAAGACTCTCCCGCTAAAGAAAATTCTCCGGCTGAACTTGAGCGGTCGCTCCATCTTGAAGTGGGGGAGCTAGTCATGGCTTACACCATCTTCGCGGCCTCCTCAATGGTCGTGTACATTGCGCTCGGCACCTTGTTGCACTTGCAGTTCGGCCGGACCGGGATGGTGAACTTCGGGGTCGTGGGATTCGTCGGCATCGGCATGTACGGATTCGGAATCCTGGTGAGCCGCTACGAGCTGCCTGTCGTGGTCGCGCTTGTGCTGGCCACGCTGATCACCACGCTGCTGGCAGCCATCTTGGGATGGCTAATTCTCGACCTCGACGGTGAGGCTGTCTTGGTGGCCACTCTGGCCTTTGCCACGATTGTCTACTACCTGACGGTGACGCAGAAGGATCTGACCGGCGGCGTCGCAGGTCTGGGGGGCATTCCCTATCCCATCGACGTCGGCCTGGACTCCGCGCTCGCGCTGCTCGTGATCCTCATCTTCGTCGCGCTGCTGTTCCTCGGCTACGCCCATCGTCTCGGGCGGGTTCCCTACGGCCGCCTCCTGGCCAGCATCAAAGACAACGAGCCGTTGGCGAGGAGCCTCGGCAAGTCAACCTTTCGCGAGAAGCTCATCTTCTTCTCGATCACGAGCGGGATGATGGGACTCGTCGGTGCGCTGTATGCGTCGACCAACCAGTTCCTGGTACCCCGGATGCTCGCTGCCGGACTGACCTTCACCGTGTGGATCGCGTTGACCCTCGGTGGCCGGGCCAAGGTACTTGGCGCCGTCGTCGGCGTCCTGATCAGCGTCGCGCTCTTCGACCTCGTAATCGAGCCTTTCCTGCCGGTGCCTCGCTGGGTCGGCGCGCTGATGCCGGACCTGCAGCTGATGTTCTACGGGCTCATCCTCGTGACGGTGATCTTGTTCCGACCCCTCGGACTGCTCGGCGGCCGGCAGAAAGCACAACGCTCATGACCGAGGCGAGGATGGAGAGCACACCGTCGACACGGCCAGCGCCCCGGGCATCACTGGTGCTGACCGACGTGGTCAAGTCGTTTGGTGGGAGGACAGTGGCGGATATCCCGCACCTCAAGCTCGGCCGGTACGGTGTCGAAGGTCTCATCGGGCCGAACGGTGCGGGCAAGACGACTGTCACCAAGCTCATCACCGGTGCTCACTCTTTGGACCGAGGCACGATTTCCTACCACGGCCCGTCCGGCGTCATCGACCTCAGCCAGCTCCCGTCGCACCGGATTGCCCGCGCAGGCGTGGTGAAGTCGAACCAGGTGATCCAGGACTTCGAAACACTCACCATCCGCGACTCGCTGCTGCTCGCGGCGGCGCGCCCACGGGACGAACGCTTCTGGTATTTGGGTCGATCGCGCACAAGCGCTGAGCTCGTGAACGACATTGACGGGTACCTCGAGTATTTCCGGTTCGAAAACCCCGACAGGCACGCTCTTTCTGCCGGCGAAAAGAAGTTGCTCGACATCATCCGGTGCTTGCTGGTCAAGCCGAAGTTTCTCCTGCTAGATGAGCCGACCGCAGGTCTTCCGCAGTGGGAGACCGACCAAGTCAAGGAGCTCGTCCGGCAACTCGGCGCCGAGGGAGAGATTTCAATCCTGATCATCGAACACGACCTGGAGCTCATGTGGAGCGTCTGCGACTACGTACATTTCATGGCAGACGGAAAGCTCCTTCTCCAGGGCACGCCAGATGAGGTTCGCAGCGATCCCACCGTCATCGAGAAGTACTTAGGGGGCGGCCATGTTGAAGGCTGAAGGCATTTCCAGCGGCTACGGGGAGGTCAAGGTCCTTAGGGAATTGACCTTCGACATCGGCGCCGAAATCCTCGCGGTGCTCGGCGCGAACGGAGCAGGCAAGAGCACGCTGATGTGGACAATCGCCCGCGTGCGTCCGCTGATGTCGGGTCGTCTGTGGATAAACGGTCAGGACGTCACGTCGATGTCAGCGCACCGACTCGCTGCCAACGGTGTTGCTCTGGTGCCGCAGGAGGCAAACGTGTTCCCGGACCTGACAGTCGAAGAGAACCTCGTCATCGGGGGCCTGGTGAGCCGACGGGATCATCATGACGGTCTCGACGACGTGTTCGGATTGTTCCCGGCGCTCAAGGAGCGTTTTCGTCAACGAGCAGGGACCCTGAGTGGTGGTGAGGCACAAATGGTTGCAGTCGGCCGGGCGCTGATGCAGGAGCCCTCGATTCTACTACTGGACGAACCCACCGCGGGTTTGGCACCAATCTATGTCGACACGTTCTTTGAGAAGATCCGAGAGATCCACGAGACACGGGGCATTTCGATCATCCTCGCCGAGCAGAACGCCACAAAGGCATTGTCCGTGGCGGACCGGGTAATGCTGCTCCAGCTCGGCAAGATATCGCTCATCGCACGCAAAGACGACTTGGATACGGATGCGGTCAGACGCGGATACGGTTTCTAGCGCTTCGCGAGTCCCACCCACATAAAAGCTCCCGCACCGACGCGGGCAACCAAGAGAGAATGGAGACACACAATGAAAGAGACAAGGTTCAGCAGATCAATAACGCCGCGTGGCCGAGCGCTAGCCGCGCTTATGTTGGCTGGTGCTCTAGGCCTCACCGCGTGCGCCCCGCAGGATGGGAGTGGAGGAGAAGATTCCACCGATCCGATCACGGTCGGCCACCTCACACCGCAAACTGGTGCCTTCGCGGACGTCGGCCCACTTCTGGACGGGGCCAGCGCCTTCGCAATCGATGTCATAAACGAAGATCCGCCGCTCGGGCGTGAGTTCGAACTGATCAATCAGGACATGGGCACCATCGGCGAGGCACAGGCCTCCCGCCTCCTAGTGGAGAGGGAGGGTGTCGAGATCCTCTGGGGCGTGGCGCACGAGTACCTGTCATATCGTGACTGGCTCGTCTCGACGGTTGAGAGCGCCAAGGGTCCTCTGATGCCCACCGTTCACGGCGGCGCCATACCGGCCAAGTACGGAGGAAGCGGCGAAGAGCCCATCTTCCGCGGAGCGCCTATGGACAGCGGCTCGGCGATTGCCGCGGTGCTGCACGCGCGGACGGGCGGCGCCCAGAGCATTGCCATCCTGGCCACCGAGGTAGAGGGTAGCCAGCTCCAGAAGGAGGCTGCCGTTGTGGCGGCCGAGGCACTCGGCATGGAAGTCTTGAGCGTCTTGGACGTCCAGCCAGAGCAGTCCTCATACCGCAGCACCGTCAGCTCGCTCCCGTCCGGCGCCGATGCCGTCCTGATGTTTACCCAGGCGCAAGACGGCGGCACCATCGTTAAGCAGGCGGCCGAGGCAGGTCTCTCGCTGAGGTTCATCGGCACGCAGGAGTGGATGGGCAAAGCGTTCTTCGACGTGGCGACCCCCGAGGCCATTGCGCAGCACGAGGAGGTGGCCATCGCGTCCTTCACCCACGCTGACAGCGCGGCTTGGACGTTCTTCAAGGAGAAGTGGGATGCCTCGCAGTACGCCGAGCTGGCCGATGCCGAGAACTCATACGCCATCCAGTTCTACGACTTGCTGATCGTTACGGCGCTGGCAATCGAGGCCGCCGGCACAACCGATGCCGGACCGTGGGCCGAGAAGATGCGTGAGGTGTCGATGGAGCCGGGCACGAAGGTCTACACCTACCAGCAGGGCATCAACGCACTCCGCAACGGTGAGGATATCGACTACAGCGGCGTGACCGGCGAGTACGACTACAACGAGACCGCAGTGGTCTCCGGGTTGTTTGGCATCTTCGCGTGGACTCTCGAGGGCAAACTCGAGCGGATCGCAATCATCGACGACGGCGAGGTACTCGAGCTGGAAGCCACCAGCTGACTCGTACGCTAATCACCCGAGTGGGGCTCCGATCCGTTGTGATCGGGGCCCCACTTGTCGCTTCGGTCGACAGGCGCCATATCAAGTCTCTGCTCTTCACCGATTACGGCAGCCACTTACTTCCGTGAGCTCCGCATGTCGCGGATCACCGTGACCAGGCGGCCGGCATCTTAGGTTCCCGTCGACAACCGCTCGCACTCTGCGGAGCCGAGTGCGGCAACGGCCACCCTTTCCGTTCGCGTTGGAATGTATTCCCCACCTCCAACACTTGCAGAGGTCGCTGGAGCGCATACACGGCGGTCCCATCGAGAGGAGCTCGGCGCGTGCCGCTTCAATCAGCCCAGACGCTGAAGATGCGCATCTTCTTAACACCGCGTTCCATGCGGATGATGATGACCCAACGTGCGGGTATCGGTTCATCGCTGACGAACCAACCAAATTGGGCTTCACCATCTCAAGGCCAAATCAGCTGTGGCTGAACGACACAACGGAACACAAAACAAGTCACCGAAGGCTCTATCTCGCACAGTTGTCAGTCTTTTTCCCGCCGCGTCTGGTAAAGATGGGGTAATCCTGGCCCCCACCGTGCCTCGGCGTCGATACTCACGCACGTCCATCGCGTCACCGCGATCGACTCGATTGGCGGAGTCCTCGCCACTGTCAGGACCGCAAGCGACGTCTGCGCAGGCTCAGGAAAGTCCGACACGCTCGACGCCAAGAACGCTGCCAAAGCTGTCCTGGCAGGGTTTGCGACCGCTATCCCGAGGAGCACTGACGGGGCCGCTGAGATGATCCGGCAACTGAAATTCCCGCACGAAACCGAGGTCAAAGATCGCTCGGCGGCAATGATTGTGCGCGCCCCCGAGTTGTTGCACCCCGAGACGGCCCGAAAGACTCAGAGAATGACTGTCCACCACTGCGCAGCGCTCCGCCCGCGCGTTCTGGAGACACCGAGCCCCTCTATCCGCCACACGCTCCGATCACTCGCGAAACGTTGGCTTGCCCTCGATGAAGAAATCAAGAAACTCGTCCCGATGGTCGAGCAGCTGATCATGAAGCGGGCACCGCACCTATTGGGCGAGTTCGGCATCGGCGTCGATAGCGCGACCGAGATTCTCATCGTGGCCGGTGACAACCCAGAGCGCATCCACTCCGAGGCAGCGTTCGCGAAACTCGCCGGAATCAGCCCCGTTCCGACCGGGTCAGGGAAGACCAGCGGGAACCATTGCATCAACCACGGCGGACACCGACAACTCAATGCCCCGAGTTATCGCACAGTGATCGTCCGCATGCAGTACCGCGAGCTCAAGGAGGCTTAGGTCGCCCGCAGAGCCACCAAAGCCAAAGCAAACGTGACATTATCCAATGCCACAAGCGTTACGTCATCCACGAGGTCAAGCAGCTCGTCAAAGTAAACCTAAGAACAGGAGAAATCACGAGTCGGCACCCAAAGGAGCATCCACGCCTTGATGGAGACGATCACCGGGCTCTAGAAGACCGAATGAATTCGCACGGCCGTGTGCCATGACGGCGATTACAGTGACTATCGCAGAGGTCAAATTCGCGACCGCCAGCCGGATCGACTGGAACAACAACCGAGGGCTTCACTCGTGCCTCGGCTACCTCCCACCAGCCGAGTTCCAGAACCCCCGCTACCCGACCGCCAACCGAGGACCGCAACCCACATAAAAACGGTAAGAAACCTGGGGCACTTCAGGCTGAATAGAAGGGAATGAGCCATAGACTGAGCGACATGGTAACAGTCTCAGGGACTCGC
>Ga0105050_10010106_pt1 | contig 10399 bp, 13 predicted proteins | sample FRY01_FD_78088 | JGI IMG/M metagenome (GOLD analysis project Ga0105050, IMG submission 78088) | Freshwater microbial communities from Lake Fryxell liftoff mats and glacier meltwater in Antarctica - FRY-01 | ecosystem: Environmental > Aquatic > Freshwater > Ice > Glacier meltwater ... | reverse complement strand
AGGATATCACCGATCCGTTCAACCCGGGCGCAGACTTCCAGATCGTCGGGGAGGGCAAGACATCGACTATCTGGAGCGTCACCGGCACCGCTTGCGTGTTCTTCGCGAACGGCGCACGCGGCCAGATCAAATCCATGGAGATCCGCAACACAGGCGCGTTGCCGCCACTCGTCGCACTGACCGGCGCACAGGCGGGTTACGACGACGTCAAATTCGGGCCGAGTGCTTACGGCGGTTGGCTGGCGCAGTCGGGCGCTCGCGTCACCGGCAGTGTCGGATCGGCGGCGGGCTCCACGTTAGCCCCTGGCGGCGCGAGCTGGCCACGCTTTGCGCTCGCTGAAGTCCACGCCTCCGGCTACCTCGGCGGCAGCCTGTACACCGTGGTCGGCGCACCGGTCTGGACCGATGGCTTCCTCGTCGCGGGCCAGCACTCGCAGATCGGCTTTGAAGGCGCGACGTTCTCGGGAGCCGCGACGGGACCCCGCGTGCGGATCGACAACGGCGGCATCGTCAACGACGACCATTGGCCGACCACCCTGTCAGCGCTGCCAGGTGATACGAACGGCACGCACGAGAGCGAGATCCGTACCTTCGTTGAAGACACCATTTTCGAACAGGACGTGCAGGTCGATGGGCAGCTGAACGCGACCGGTCTTAGCTCGGCGGGTGGTTTCGCCGCCAACATTGGCGCGGGCGCGTTCCAGCAGATCAATGTGAATGGCATCCTTGTGCTGCGTACTTACGCTATAGCAGCCCTACCCTCCGCGGCCGACAACATCCGAGGCATAATCTACGTCTCTGACGACGCCGGCGGCGCGACGCCCGCCTTCAGCGACGGCACCAACTGGCGTCGCGTTGCAGACCGCGCGATCGTGGCTTAGGATCAAGCATGACTGACGACATCTCCGCGCACTGGTCGCTCGACAAGCGCGTACCTATCGCAGCCTTACTCGCGGTCGTTTTGCAAACCGGCGCGATGATCTGGTGGGCCTCCGGTGTGGAGGCGCGCGTTGGGCAGCTCGAGCAACGGCATGACAGCACGCTACCTTCTCGCATCGCGGTTGTTGAGTCGAAGGTGGACACGGCCAACCAGAACTTCGGCTACAACCGTGCGGTTATGGATAAGATCGACGGCAAGCTGGACACCTTACTCAACGACCGAAAAAAGTAATGGCCAACCGCACCCTCGAAGACCAGCTCACACTGCACGAAGGTAAGCGGCCGGGGCTGTACAACGACGGTTACGGCCACATGTCCATCGGCGTGGGCCGCAACCTGACTGACGTACCTTTGGACGAGGAGGAGATCTCGTTCCTCCTGGCGAAGGACATCCGCCGCGCCGCCGAGGGCCTCGACTACAGCCTACCCTGGTGGTCGAAGCTCGACGCCATCCGGCAGCGCGTCATGCTCGACATGTGCTTCAACCTCGGCATCGGCAAATTGCTCACCTTCCGCACGACGCTCGCCAACATCAAAGCGGGCGAGTACGAAGCCGCAGCCGTCAACATGCTCAAGTCCCGCTGGGCGAAGCAGGTCGGCACGCGCGCGCTACGCCTGGCTGAGATGATGAAAACCGGGCAGGACTACACCCGGTAAAAAAGTGGCCCGCAGGGGAGGAAATCCTGCGGGCCTAGACGGGGGGTGTGGGGGCCAGTCAGGCCGAGTGAACCCTACCGATTTACGGGGGCGTGTCAAGCACCTCTCTCAAGACGTTGTGCCCGCCGTCTACGACCCACCTCCAGCGTGTTTTGCACGGGTGGGTGACCTCATACTCCACCCACGCTCGCCCGTCCTCCAGCACGCGCTCACGCACAAATGCGATGGCTTCCTCAAGCGTGCGCGTGGACCCACAGATGTGGGGCCGCGGGCTCGCCAGGTACGCCGAGCTTGCATGGATCTGGTACGGGAAACTAGGCAAGGACTTTCAGCCAGGTCTTGTCATTCTGCCATTCCTTTTCCGGCGGCCTCGAGTTGCTGTTTACAGTCTCGATGGGCCGCCCACAGCAGGATTATAAAGCCGCCGAGTTCGGCGTCGTTAGCGTCCGTCGGCGGCACGGCGGGCGCGTCAAGGCAGCGGAACCAGTCCGCGGGGTAGGAGGGTGAGAGGATCACCGGTGCTAAGGGCCTGGGTGTCGCGCACCCAATCAAGAGCAGCGACGATAGCAGGACTGCTAAGACAAGCGTTATTAGACGGAGCAAGACGAACCTCCTGGATCGCGGCCTGGACGTCGGCGGCCTGGGTCACACGCACCGCCTGGCGCGCGACAGTCTGCGCCATCTGCTTGTTATACACAGCCTTTTGCGCCAGCAGCGCACCTGCTAGTTTCTGGTCGAAGGCGACCTCGCGCGCGAGTTGAGCCTTGGCGTCGTCGTGGTGAAGCTTGTTCGCGCAGGTGGCATAACCACCCACGAACGTCGTGACGAGAAGAAGTAGGTAGGCGATGTACTTATACACGGCGCTTCATTGCCTCCAGCAAAAGGTCCTGCACCGCACGCTTACTCGCCAACCTTTCGTACACTACTTCGTCGATTGTGTCTGCGGCCATAATGTAGTGGACGAACACTGCACGGTCGTGGCCCGCCTGCTTCTGGCGCATCGGGCCTATTCGCTCGATGATCTGTTCGTGGTTCTCGAGTGACCAATCCAGGGAAAAGAAAACAAGTATATGGCCGCCGTCCTGTAGGTTAAGGCCATGACCGGCCGAGGCAGGCTGGGCAAGTAGTATAGGGATACTACCGGCGTTCCACTCACGGAGTGTGTTGGGTGAAGCATCAAACACGCGAGCTTTAGGGAACGCTTTTCGGAGCCGGGCCAGATCACTTTTGAAATGGTAAGCCACCAGTACAGGCGCGCCGGCAGCCTCCTCAACCACGCTTTCCAGTGCGCTGATTTTGACATCGTGAACCTCTTTCCATGCACCTTTGTCATCGATGTAGACTGCGCCGGCCGCGAACTGCAGCAGCTTCTGTGACTTGGCCGCGGCGCTGAACGCTTCGATCTCCGTCTCCGCGCTGAGCTGGGCGTAGAACGTATTCTCCATATCGCGGTAGAGCGCACGCGCGCGCGCAGGCAGCTCGACGCGGATGATGTTCTTGCGCGGCTCGGGCACCCAGGGTGCGGTCACCGTCAGGCACACGTCGCGCAACAGGTCCTCGATCTCCCCTTGCGAATGTTCGAAGGGGACCATGCCGAAGCCTGAATAGTCCGGCCGGAACCAGCGTGTCTCAAACGCGCTGAACGATCGGCCCAGGCGCTGCCCGCCGTCGATGAACCATGCGGGGCCCCACAGGTCTTTCACGCCGTTGGGTGCAGGCGTGCCGGTTAGGCCGTGGAACCGCTCGACGTGCTTGAAGGCGATGCGTCCGAGCGCCTTGGCTCGGGCACCGCCTTGTCTTGTTCGGAAAGACTTGAGCCGGGTTTGCTCGTCCGCAATGACAGTCTCAAAAGGCCAGCGGTCGCCCAACGTTTCGCAGAGCCAAGGAAGGTTTTCGTAGTTGGTGGTGAAGACGCCGGCATTGCTGTTCCTCAGTGCTCGTCTGCGTTGGTTAACGTCGCCCGTAACGGGCTGCACTTCCATGTCAGAAAGATGTTCCCACTTCTGACACTCGTCCGGCCAGGTGGATTGGGCCACGCGCAGGGGAGCCAGGACCAGCGCGGGCTTCGGGTCAACGAGCTGCAGATCGCGGAGCGCGGTGAGCGTGGCCGCGGTCTTGCCTGTGCCCATGCCCGCCCACGTCGCGCCGCGCCGAAGCGTCAGCTGGTGCGCGCGGATGTCGAGCTGGTAGTCGTGCGGGGTGAAGACCTTACGCAAGCGCTGCAGTCACTATCTTGCGGCCGACTTCAGTCAGCTGGTAGCCCTCGGACCAGTATGTTCTGATCGTGTCGTGGCCGAGGACTTGCCGGATCCGGCAGACGTAGACGTCAACGATTTTCTGGGAGCGCTCGTTGAACTCATCCTTGGCCGGCACCCCGGCCTCGATATCGACTTTGCTCATCAAGCGCTTCGCGTCGTAGAGCACCAGGAGCAGCTTGATCGCGGCGGGCGGCAGCTTAGGCCACAATTCTCTCATCTGCCGCACTCTGTTTTCCGACAGATCGGGCACGATCGCGCGGTCCAGTTTGTCTTCCAGCTCGCGGACATAGGCCCGCAGCTCACGGACTTCCTGACAGTTACACACCGAAACATTCCTCCAGCATTTTATCGACAGCGTCCGCACTGTCGCACACCCAGATCTCCAGTCCTGCACGCCGCATGCGCGCGTGCTCGCGCTCTTGGTAACTCTCCGCGCCCTTCCGCGGGCGCTTCAGCTCGACCCACACAGACCCGCCGGGCATGAGCACAAGGCGATCGGGCGCGCCGCGGCGGCCGACCCACTGCACTTTTCTCACCTCGCCCTTCGACCGCGCGACCCGATTGCGCAGGTAACTCTCGACGTTCCGTTCCAAAATCATGCAAAATCCTCCCAGTTAATCAGCACTTTACGCGGCGCCAGCACTTCGTCAACTTTATTTTCAAAACCCTTTACAACATTCGGTTGTGAGTATACTTATAGTCCTGTTCCGGAGGAAAACAGACATGCCCAAGCAAACCCGCACTACCAAGAAAGTAAAAACCCCCGGCTTCTGGCTGGGTAAAGCTGCGTTGTTCTTGTTTTCAGCTGTCCTCGGTGTATTCTGCATTGTGGGCTGGCTCGAAAGCGACGCGAACGACGCCAACCGCTACGTTATGTCCGCACTCGCCGGTGCTTCTGCCCTCGTGATCCCCTTCACGATCGGTGCGCTCGGCCGCAGCGCGGCGTCTTTCGCTCTGCTGCTGCCAAACGCTCTGGCGCTGCTGATGTCGGCCTACTCGACCCACAATGCGGTCGAGGTTCTGGTCGAACATCCCCGCTATGAGGCTCACGTGGCGTCCCTGGAGGTTCTCACCTCCGACCTGGCATCCGCCAAGGCCGCCCGCGCTGCGCTTCAGGCACCTCTCTACGTGGCCCCTGCGTGCCAGAGCTTTTGCACTAACCCTATCAAGGCGGCGCAGGCGACATGGCAGGCACAGCGTGACGCGTACAACGCCGACGTCAAAACGGCCGACGCCGCAGTCGCCGCGGTGCAGGCTCGCTACGACACGGCGATGGCCTCTTACGCGCCGTTGATCTCGGGTACGTTGGTCGCCATCATCGGCGGCCTGCTCGACCTGGGTGTCGCGGTTGGCATCTGGGCGCTAGAAGCGACAAGCCGTCGGATCGAGCGTGCAAATCGCGCCGACGCCGAACAGCGTCAGGCCGAACGTCAACGCGAGAAAGCAAAGCGCCAGAAGCAGCTCGCTAAGAAACCCAGGGCGACGACGCCAAGCAGCGTGCTCACTGCTGCGGAGATCGCGGCGTTCAACCACAGCGGCGGGCTCCGCGTCGTTCGCTCGAACTAGATCCGCTTCGACGTAGGTCTTCGTTCCTGGCAGCCAACTGATGAACCCCGCTTCGGCGGGGTTTTTCTTTTGCTCTACGTTTCGCATAATCTGTGCACCACTAGCTCTTCCCTGGACTTCAGCTCTGACGTGTAAATGAACACCTTACGAGTGTAATGCGCGTAGGACAGCGTGACACCACAGCCGCAGTCGCAGAGGAAGCCACCTTTTGTGAAGTGCTGCCTGCGCCACTGCCGGATCTCTCGATACTTCCGCGTCACTTTCTATACCGCTTCGCCTCAAAACCTTCAGCTGCCAGGGGCAGGCCGGCCGTCCAGTCCGCGCCGCTGGTCATCAGCTGCGCCAACGTATCTGCGTCGTAGTCGTCGGTGTCTGGGCACTCGGTCAGGTTCTCGTCGTGGACCGTCAGGACCAGCTCGTATCCCGCAGCCTCGGCGGCCTCCATACCCAACGCCAGCACGTCACGCGCGGCGGCCTGGGTGGCGTTCTCGAACAGCTTGCCGCCATACGTCTTGATCCTGTCCCACCTCCGGCTGAACTGGTTGACGCCCATATAGCTGATCGATGATCTGTTGTCGTCAATCTCGCCGACGCCTTCGCACAGCGGGCAGGTCTTCGTGCGCTCGTCTTCCTGGAACAAACCTTTGCCCGTACACACCGAGCACTCTCTCTTGCCCGGCGCGAAACGCGGCGAAGGGTAGCACAGAAAGCGACCCGATGGCAGGCGCATCTTCAGCCAGGCGTTCTGCTTCGAAAACGACAGGAGACCCACCTGCTGTTCTTCTGCGCCATGCACGACACCGATCGCGGCGTCGCGCAGGGCGGGCCAGGTTCCGGTGATGTGTGGGTGCGCCGCGCGCCACAGGCGTTTCAGCGCGTCACAAACAATGAACACGTCGCGGCTGAGGCCGTGAGTGTTGCCCAGCTTTTTCTGCCAGACCCAGAAGTTCGAGGCCTCCTCGATCACCCACTCGGGCAGCGTGGGGTAGGCGGCGATAGCCATGGCATCCAGGTCGATGCCGTAGGTCTCGGCACCCGTGAGGAACGCGCCGACGCCGCCCTCATACTGCAGCATGAGTTCCATGACTTTACCGATCTGGCGCTGCAGAAAACCCTCTGAGGTTTCCTTGTCGATCGACAGCGGATCGACGTTGAACGCGCGGCCGTATGCGACGCAGTAGAGATCGGGACCGATGCCGTCGTCGTAGTCTCGGAACGCCTGCAGCTTCCACTCCTCGCCGGCCAGCCATGCTGCGACGCGACCCTCGATCGCGGACAGGTCGGCGACGATCAGTTTTTTCCCTGGGGAGGAGACGATGCATCCGCGGATCGCGGCGCTCGCGGCGTCCATTATGTTCGGCGTGACCAGATCCTCGCACCCGAGTTTCATGGCGTCGATCGCCATCTCGACTTCGTTGCGCTTGATCGTCGGGCGCGGAAGATTATGAGGCTGGAAGACGCGCCCCGCCCAACGTGCCGTGCGCATCGCGCCGGCGAACTGGAGCGAGCCGCGCAACCGGCCGTCTTTGCTGACCGCCGATGTCAGTTTCTTGTACTTGGCCGTCGAAGAGGTCGAGGCCTGCAGTCTTATACGCAGCAGCTCGCGCAGGTCGGCGGGGATCTCGTCATCGCTCAGCGCGCGCTCGACCGTGTCAGCCTTCAGGTCGGGCAGCGCCCACCCATACGCCTTCAACACGTAGAGCAGCGTCGCGTCGCGCTGCGTGGTCGAGGCCAGCTCGCCGTCTGTCAGCTCGACGGTGCAGTCTGCGAGGCGCGCCTTCTCCTGTGTGACTGCGCGGATCGCGCCGGCGACCAGGTCGGTGTCAACGGCGAAGCCGCGGTCGTTGATGAGCTGGTCGAGCTGCCACAGTCTGTGCTCGGGGTGCCCGATGTCGTAGTTCCACCGCGGCAGTTTCTTGTACACCTCGCGCATGGATGAAATATCGGACTTGGCGTAGTCGATGAAGCGCGCCCACTCTTCGGGGTGCGTCGCCGTCGTGGCGCGCGGGATCTTGCGACCAGCTGGTTGCGGTTTGCAAAACAACTGGATCAGTTGCTTGCCTGCTTTGTCCTTCGACTTGTCCGCGGCGACGCCCAGCACATCACAGAGCGAGCTGAGCGAGCCGGGCAGTGAGTGCGCCAGCGCGCCGACCATTGTGTCGTAGACCTTGGACGGCGAGAGCTGCACGCCCAGCGCGTGGCGCATAACGGTGCGGTCGAAGTGGCTGTTCTGAAGCACGACGATATCGGCCCCGTCGATCAGCTCTTCGAGATCTCCGCGTGCGGGGAACTCGATCGCCTCAACGGGGCCGTCGTCGATCGCATAGGTTGCGACCATGATCTCGACACCTTCGGCGTAGGCGTGGACGCCCCGAGCGATCGGGATGGCGCTGTACGTCTCGGTGTCGAGGTAGAGGATCATGTTTCAACCGTGGTGTAGTTGTCAGTGATAAAGGCGACGAGTATCGCGTCCATGGATTTGTACATCGTCACCTTGCGTTTGTAGCCCTCGCCGCTGACCGCGACGATGCGGCCATTGCGAGCCTTCAGGTGCCAACGCCATTCCTTTTTGGCGTCTTGGAAAATGTAGAATTTCATAGCACCAACTCCGCAATACGACAGTCGGCGGCGTAGCCGTTGTCTACACAAAGTTTCGTCTGGGTCACCGCGCACGACGTCATCATAGCAAAAATGACGACGATAGCTGCGACCCACGCTGCAGTGGTGAAAGCGTTATCCGGGTCCATTAGCCTTGTCCTCCGTTGATATCGGGCGTTGTCAATTCGAGCACGCCCGGCTCGTCGCTCTGGGTTTCTTCAACCGGTGTGATCCGTTTCGGTTCATAGCAAATCGGGGTTTCACAGTTCGCGCGGTAGAGCTTCATCGGCGTGCTGATCTGCGACAGGCTTTCGCAGACTTTCTCAGCATCGGCGAACGAGACGTAGGCGGTCCCGAACGTGCCGTCGCGCGCCTGCACGATGTACCAGGGTGTCGTTTTCACCTCGGGCACCCAGGCGTTCTCCTCGGCCGCAGGCCAGAGAAACGCGTAGATCTGTCTGGCTTGGCTTACGTCGTTGCCCGCGAGGCCCAGCGCGTGCGCGCGGCGTTCTTGGTCATCGCTCATGCTAATTCTCCTATGGACATGAGGTACACTTGCAGAATTGCTTCGTGGTCCTCGCGGGCTTGACGATCCTGCTTGCGGAATTTGATGACCGCGCGCAGGGCTTTCGTATCGTAGCCGAATGCTTTTGCCTCGGCGTACCTGGCACGCTTCAGCTCGGCGAGTTGGCGCTGCTCCTCTTCTGTCGTCTCGATCGACGCGACGACCTGCTTGAGTTTCTGCCTCGCGGCGGCCGTTAAGTTGGCCGCCGCTTCGTCTCCGCTGTTGTGTCCGATGTCGGCCATTACACAAGGTCCTCCGACACGGCCAGGTCTTCGAACTCGTCCGCGTTGACCGACGTGCCGCCCGAGAACGCCTCGCCGTCTGCGACGAACTGGACGCCGCCAAGCGACGCGTTGATCCGCTTGCCGAACTTGTTTTCCTGGGCCCACAACTCGACGATCACGTTGACGTAGCAGCCGCCGTAGGGACGACCGTCAGCCTGGACGAGAAGAGACCGGTCCTTGTCGAGCACGGCCGGCCGCGTCTTGTTGTTCGCGGAGACGTACCAGTTGCCCTCGAACCCCGCATAGGGTTTGTCGTCGCCGTCACGGAAGCAGACCTTGCCGCCTTTCTTGAGCAGCTTGAGCGTGTCCGTGCCCTTCGCGCCCCACTTCGCAGTGGCGGCCTCGAGCATCGCGGCGTCGATCTCCGCGAACTGCGGGTGGTTGGGTGGGATGATGAACGAGCCGCCGAAGGTAGGCTCGCCGTCGTTGACCGACTTCGCTTCGAAAATTTGCGAGAACGCGAGGCGGCAGCTGTGCTTCGGGTCGACGCTTCCGTCGGCCTTCAGCTTCGTGGTGATACGGAGCTTCGTGGTGATACGGGGTTTCATGGTTCAGCGTTCCTTTTTGAACAGGTGTGGGTAGTTGTAGACAGCCCGTGACCGGGCCCGATCAATTGCCTGCAGGCGTGCGTAGTAGTCGGGCAACGCCACTGCAGCCTGCAGATCGGCCAGTGCGTCAGGTGGTAGCATCGGCGGATAAATCCGCTTCGGCTTTGGCTCCACGTCTTCGGTCAAGTAAGTTCCTCCTCTGTCACGTCGTCGAAGTCGGCGGCGCTGGTCGGCACAAACGGCGCGCGCTTGTCGCTAACTGGTGCAACCGACGGTTTGCCGGCTTTCTGCGTAATCAACTCCTGGATCTGCTCCAGCTGCTTCGGTTTGTTCTTCAACAGCTTCGAAGCAACCGGCGCAGAGATCAGTTTCTTCTCGTACATCTCGTCCGCCTTGAGCCTGAACTTGGACTTCAGCATATCTTCGGCGGCGGCGGCATCGCTCCAGGTTCGGGCACCTTTCTTGCCCTCGACCAGTTTGAAACCCGGAACCGTGGCACCGGCGAACAGCCGACGCTCGACCTCAGCCCTGACCGCCGACAGGAATTGCTCGACCAGATCCGTCGCGGCCATGAGTTGGCCGAGGCGGCTGTCCGACATGGCCGGCGTGGGTTTCAGCACGTCGCCCTGAGCCGCGAGCGCAGAGATGTCGTCGAACTCGATGCCGATGTCCTGCTCGAGCTTCCGCGCGAGCGCGGGGCATTCCGCCTTCGCCTTGCACCACCGGCACTGCTTCGTGCCAGGGGTCAGGAAGTTCGAGAGGTTCTCGGCCGTGTAGGCAGCCTTGGCAGCCTGGGCGGCGTCGTAGTTGGCTTTAGCCCAGGCTTTCAGGACGTCCACGTTGATCGTCCACGTCGAAGGTCGGCCCACCCGCGGTTGGTGGATCGTAATACTGACCAACGTGAATTCGCCCAGCTCGCCGAACGTGTTCAGCGCACCCAGCGCGTAGAGCATAGCCTGCTCGTTCTCCTCGCTGTCCACCGCT
>Ga0105050_10010105_pt1 | contig 10401 bp, 10 predicted proteins | sample FRY01_FD_78088 | JGI IMG/M metagenome (GOLD analysis project Ga0105050, IMG submission 78088) | Freshwater microbial communities from Lake Fryxell liftoff mats and glacier meltwater in Antarctica - FRY-01 | ecosystem: Environmental > Aquatic > Freshwater > Ice > Glacier meltwater ... | reverse complement strand
ATAATATGAGTATAGGACAGATGATAAAAAGCGCACGTGAAAGCCGAAATCTTACACAAGAAGCATTAGCGAAAAAAGTCAACAAAAAAAGAAGTTATATATCAAGATTGGAAAATGATGGTACTAACGTCAACTTAAAAACTCTGATGGAAATAGTTGAGTTTGGGTTTGAAGGAAAAGTAAAAATAGTTTTAGATATACATTAATGGAAAGCCTTCACAAAGAGATTGGTACAGCCAAAGACAACAGGACAAGTCCAGTTCATGATTGGTATCGTTTTACAGCTGGGTTTTCTTATAAATTAGTTGAGAAAATTATTGAAGAAGAAACACTTGGGGCTGCTGACCGGATCTATGAGAGCTTTGCAGGTTGCGGGACAACCTTAGTTTCAGCACAAAAAAAGGGTATTTCAGCGATTGGACATGAAGGTCAGGAACTTTTATTTGATGTTATTAATGCCAAATTAAATTGGGAGGTCGAGGCAAATCATGTTTCCGATGTCATCACCCATATCAAATCACGATTGATTGGCCAGGCCGAAAGATTACCTTATCACGAGTTATTAAAAACATTATACTCCGCCGGTGATTTATATGAGCTTTATGTCATAAAGGATTACTTAGAAAATGAGGTTACTAACGAAAATACTTACCTTTTTCTTAAATTGGCGTTGACACAAACACTTCACAAAGTAAGCATTCATCCAATTGCAGTGCCATATATTTCCCGTAGCAAAACATTAAGTAGTACCTTATCAGCTGCTGAAATGTTCGAGAAAACTGTAAATAAGATGATTGATGATCTAAAAGGAATTGAAAATAAGCAACGGACAAGCGAAATATTTTTGCATGACTCACGGTTATTAAATGCGGCCATCCCAGACAATCATTGTACGATCTGTATAACCTCGCCACCATATCTTAACAATTTAGATTACGGGGAGGTTTCAAAGGTCTGTTCCCATTTTTACGGCATAACAGATAGTTGGAACGACGTGACCGAAAAAGTTAGAAAAAAACTTGTGACTGGCGCCACTACTCACTATAAAAAAAGTGACTTCTCTTTGGATGAATGGAAGAAGGGGATTTTCTATGAAAATAATAAGGTTGTCCTTGATGGAATAATGCCTAATATTTTAGCCATAGGGGAAGAAAGTAAAAAGAGAAAAGGTAAAAAAAGCTTTGACATTCTGTCTTTATACTATTTCGAAGATATGTACAAAGTTTTGCTTGAAATGCGACGCATCTTGAGGCCAGGCAGCAAGGCTTATCTCGTCCTGGGTGATTCAGCACCTTATGGAGTTTATTTAGACACCATAGCAATTTTGGGTCAAATTGCTTGTAGGCTTGGATTTAACAACTATCGGATAGTACCGATTCGTGTCCGCGGAACTAAATGGATGTCCCTTAAGTACAGGCATAATTTACAATTATCCGAAAGCATTTTAATCATTGAGTAATAGCGTTGACACTTCATCCTTGCCGTCTCGACAACTGCCATTAATTTCAGATGGGGATGCTCGAACTTTGAATAATAAAGGATGGTCTTTTTTTAATGTTTACTCGTTGAGGGAACTTAGAGACATTTACCTGTTATATCAAGGGCGACCAAATTTGACTGTATCAGCATTTTTCAAGATTATTCAAAAGAGTGTTGAACATGAAGAGAAGGAATGGAGTGAACGACGTGTGTTAGAAAATCTTAACGCGTTAAAAAATTTGAAAATTATTAGCATTGAGGGAGACGTTTTACAAAACATTTTTGAGGAAAGTGTGATTAATTATCCGTTGTCAATTAATGATCGAGACAAATTTAAAGAACTATTTTTTTCTTACTTCCGGTTTAACGAAATGTCGTCGTGGTTTTTCTCTCCACAAACAGACCAAAGCTCATTTCACAAGTCTTTAGAGGCAAACTTGGCGAAATTTTCCCAGCCAATTTACTATTTGTCTGATAATAATCGATTTACAAATACTTTTTTATATAGCATCGAGCAGGCCGATTGCAAGTATTTAATTCCCGACAAGATGAGTCATGCTATGCGTTTTTGGGACGTGTTTTTAAAATGGGGTGTAACCCTGGATCTAATCGATAAGTTTAACATTTCAAGACTTGCAATAAAGACCAGAGATCATAAAGAAATATCTATGGCTTATTTTGTAAGACAATTTCAGCCTTTCAACCTTTATTCATATTTGTCCGAAAACATTAGGTTTTCTACTAGAAGTATTTTTATCCCTGATTTGATATTTGATATCGTCCAAAACACCAGATACGGTGTCGAAATGGTTAAAGAACATATTAAATTAGAAATAATTAACGACAATAGACTTACCTTCGAACGGACTTCTGAAATTTTTATCATAAAAGGAAAGCAAAGCCCTAAAAGAATCAAAGAGGCTACCTATTTATATCCAATTATAAATGATAATTACATTTCTCACTTAATCATTAGAAAATGAACGTTGAAGATATCATAAATAAAAAAAAAGATCATCAAGGAGAACGATTTATAAAATTTGGTTTAAATTTCAATCCGTTTCCCAAGTCTGGCACGGCAAATATAAATGAGTCGAGTGATTTTACGAAGGCGTTAACTCCTATCGACGATGGAATTCACGCCAAGGTTGCCGAATATGTGGCAGATTCGCTCTATTCTGTTGAAGAAAGCGATCATAAACTTATTTGCACCATAACAGGGGATTATGGTACGGGTAAAACCCAGCTACTAATGTATGCAAAATGGTTAATACAGAGCCAGCCAAGAAAAGCATATGTGGCTTATATCAACAATCCGGGGACAAAGTTGGCTGAACTTATTGGCCTTGTCATCGAAAGTATAGGTCAAGAACAATTTAAAAAGTACTTATGGAATCAAATTATTGATATCATTAAATACAATACAAATAACTATCGGGATGAATTGTTAAAATTTATCACCAATCCACAAATGGGGCTTTTCGATAAAGCCAATCCTTTTTCAACTGAAAACGAAGTCAATCACAAGGCTTTCTTAGATTCATTTCTTCAACAAATAGGTGACAAAAACAAGAGAAAGCAATTTAACGAAAAATTGAAGGAAGTAATTGTTGGAATATTGCAAGAGCAAAATTCAGATGATTCAGTAATAGCAGATTATTTTTACAATCTAGTATCGGAGGATCTAGGAATCAATAAAACATGGGAAACTATCACAAGTGGTAGTGGCCCCTATTTGGATACAAAAGTCGTCAAATTACTTAATGCAATTATTGATATCATACAAGGGCAGGGCTTTGAGAGGTTCTACCTACTTGTAGATGAATTTGAGGATATAACATCCGGACGTCTAACTAAAAAAGAGGTAGACAACTATTCCCATAACTTACGAACGCTCATTGACAAAGAGCGACGTTGGTGTCTGCTTCTTGCTATGACTTCAGATGCATTAAAAGATCTGAAAGGCATTTCACCCCCATTAGTTGACAGGCTAACGGATAGGGAGATTAAAATTGAGCGATTAAGCAAGTCTCAAGTAAACAAGATCGTTATAAATTATTTGAATCTTGCCAGGGTAGAAGTTGCAGACAGTATCTTACCATTTACTCAGGAAGCTTTGGATCACTTGAATTCAATTTCAAATGAGCTTCCTCGATTAGTATTACGACGTGTAAATTACGTTTTGGAACGAGCTGCTGATCAGCTAAATGCTGGTGAACTAATAACAAAAGAGTTTATAGAAACACAGCTAAACCGGTAAAATGGAAGATCATTTAACCGTGCTTCCTGAGTTTAAGGTTAAAATAGCAATTGATACTCAGGTTCTGGCCTACTTATTAGATAATACATATCCACAGCTTACCCAGTTCTTTCAATGCTTATTTGACTGCCCTTTTGCGGAAATTGTGGTTTCGCGTTTTACTACTTTTGAGTTCATCGGCGTCAGAAAACTGGAACACTATCTTCGGGCGATACATGCGAAGACTAATGAAAACGGAGGCATAATGGGCTTTTCCTCTGTTTTGAAATATAAAAACGATTGGAGTGCTCCTGAGTTACCATATCAAGATGTTATAAATGACATAAAACAAAAGGTAGAAGAAGATTTAAGAAAGGTAAATGATGACTTCGGAATTATTTACAGTGACGGTATTCATGATGATCTCTGGGGGCCACATCAAGATTTAGTTTTATCCTCAAAAATCTCAAAAGAAGATAGTTTAGTATTATTATCTAATATCCTCACCCCGGAAGGATCAAAAGAGGACTATATTATTTTCTTAACAAATGATGATCAATTTTATAGGGCTAGTTGTACCGACTTAAAAATGGACGAGGTTGATCAAGTTTTTACGAAACATCGATTAAATCGTCCACAGATACTTAAACTTGCTAAGGTTTTGTGCCCTATCAATAAAAAATCCATTGATTTGCTAAAGGGTCGTGAAACAGAGTACGAAATTAAAAGCTTTTGCAAAAATTTTATTCTTGAAAATATACGAGTAAAAAATAGTGAACTTTTGCTCGGAAAAGTAATGTCTTGTCCTGCTAAAATGAAAGGTTTATTGCTATGCTTTCATCTTTTAAAAGACCATTTGAATGATAATCTTTACATTTCCGTCGTATCAAAAGATTTAGAGTTTATCTACAATCATCCTGTCAAGCTTTCGGGTTTTCATAATATAGCCGCTATCCAAAACTATCCCTATGTACCGGACGAAGAAGAAACCTCCAGAAATATTTCTGTAAGATTTACTGACGAAGAAGGGAACAGCTTACCAGATGAATTATATACACAAGCTACCACAAATGGGAATCTTATTTTTTTACATCCGCACCTATTTTTGGTGTAAAAACATTTGATTACTAAGCGGTTATTTATTATTTTTGAGTATAGCATTTGCAGCTATACCATAGCAAAATTGAGTGGTGAGTAGTTCGGTGAGTACATAATAAAAACCCTTGAAAATATTGAAATAATTCGTAGAAATGAGGGGGTTACAAATCCCACCCTCACTGCAGTACTAAACAAAAATACTGCTAGCTACTAATCAAGACCATTATTTCGTAATGCATATTCAAGGCAAACCTCATTGGTAGATTCCAGTAAACCGGAGTTAATGCACCATGTACCTTATATGCGCACCCTATTATGTTATATGACAATTGGTTCAATTACATCTGTGTTAATCTGTGGTTAATTGTTTTACACGTTGAGACACCAATACTTTATAGGCAGTTCGATGCTCTTCTGTCAAAAATGACCTATCAATCAATTTAATGGCTTCGATTAGCCAGATACTAAGCCTTTTATTCACCGCCTTTATTTGTTTGGCATTTAAATTTAAAACACCGGCAAGCCGGTCGAAATACCCTTTGTTGAAATTCATTTTTTTACCACCTAGCAACAATGCCATATCTTCGGTATCCTGTGGTAAAATCATTTTTACATTCAAAAGATCGTAGGCTGGCGCCAATGTCCAGCCAATTTCGGTTAGCCACATGGAAAAGTTTTTCAGGTGCATATCGTTGTTGCCAATCACATAATTAAACACAACCAGTTCGAAAAACCTTAATTTGTCCAGTAGAGTGTTAGTCGACAATTCGCCTATGGTTTTTCCCAGCCTTTCCATGGTTCCTTTGTACTTATCTTCTAACTCAAGAATTTGCAGGAAATCAATCATATGATTTTTTGATCCGTCTTGCTTACGATCAATGCGTTTGGTGATGTAGCACAATTCGCCTGAGGCCAAACGGATCATATTAACCGGCACGATATCTATCTTAAACAATGCCGCCAATTTCATGGAAAGATGTTCGTTCTCTGGCATCTGTGGGTATTGTGCATTTTGAGGTTTCAAAATATACTGCCCTTCCAATGCATCCATGATGGTGAGGCGGCCTTGGTGCCCATTTTTTAATTCTGTTTTAATCCATCCCAAGGATAATTTTGGCTGCACCCCCGGTACCGATATCGATAATTCTGCGGCCTCTTTTGCCAATTTTTCCATTTCCGATAATCGATACGGTAAGCTCGGAGCATGTGTGGTTCCAAAGAATGCTTTGCTACACTTAAAGTGATAATCACCTTTATGCTCTGCATCTATCTCCCTATAACAATACAAACATTTATGCATCTGTCGGCTCATTTACAGGATGAACACTTACAGCGCCTATTGCATTTTGGCAACATGCCAACAGGAGCCCCATTCGATCGTTCTTGTTTATTTTCCAGCTTTTCGCTGCAATATTCAATAGCCAACCTTCCGGAATCAGACCATCAAAAAACGGAAATAGTCTTTTACTTTTATAGGCCTGTGAGGATACAGGCATTAGAAAGCTGATGAATTGATGGGGATATTTGTGAATATACTGTTCGTTGTACACAAAGAGATATTCTCCATTGTCTTCCTCCCTTAAAACACCGGCCAGTTCATTATTGTATTTCACTATTCCTTGTCGCATTATTCTCGTTTATTGGAGCCAATACATGGCCAAATAGGTGTAGAACCTGATTTACCTTTGATAAGCTGAGATTTTCTTTGCCTTGTTCAATCTTTCTGATTACCGTTAGCGCAACCCCGGCCTTTTCTGCAAATTCTTCCTGAGTTAAGCCCAATTGTTTTCGTCTGGCTTTTACAAATTCGGATAATCGATTCATCTTATATGGATTTACATATAAAAGTACTAAAAAAAACAATACTATATGTATTTGCGTATAATAGTGATGAATTCATCAAATTTATATGCTTTTAAATATAAATTTTCAAGATATTTTTAAAATTTCCTCAGCTTTTAGCCTTTCGTTCCAGGCAGTTTTCAGATAGGCCAATGTTTCAGGATCAGGGGGAAATACTATTACCGCCAATCCGACATCAATGATATACTGTATTAATTTCCTGTGGGCGGTGATAACACCGACCGCAGGGAAATACAATCCGCCAAGAAGCAAAGAACATTTTTTGTATTAGAACGACAGGAATGTAATGTGGTCGGTGATAATACCAACCACAGGGAAATACCACCCTCTCCGCTAAAAGGGATTGTAGGAAATCCACCGGAAGGTTGCTCCAAAAAGAGCAGCCTTTTTTCTTTGATTATCAAAATTTATGATGAAAGGGTGGATTGACCCAAGGTGTTCTAAACACCCCACACAAAGCAAGAAATTATAGAATTTAAATAAAAGGTTGGTTATTTGCCAACTTTTTATTTACTTTTAATCAAATCATTCCAGAAAGATCCTGGTTGAATAGTGTAAATTGGAAAATCGTGAAATCGTGAAATTGTAAGGAGATCGCCGATAGATAACAAAAAAAATATAAAAGATGATCATCATCTATCAAACGAAATTGAAGGATTTTGCCAAAAAACATGCAGACGCAGCTAATAGTATAACTACCTGGAAAAAGGTAGTTGAACAAGCCAAATGGGAAAGGGGGGTTGATATTTTAGCTGACTTTCCAAAAGCGAAACTTATACCTTCAAAACGTGCACGTTTCAAAATTACCGGTAATAAATATCGTTTAATCATTGAAGTGGATTATGCAGACAAGATCGTAGAAATCCGATTTATTGGTACCCATTCTGATTATGATAAAATTGATGCGAGTATTATTTAATGAGTTAACCTAAAAGCATGAACAAGCCACAGTGGTTTTTAATTGAAACCGAACATGAGTATAATGATGCTGTTGCCAGATATGAAGAAATCAAATATGCAACAGCAGGAAAAGAACATCAGGAAAAGCTCCTGCTTGTACATCTGATTGAAAATTATGAGAATAACCTTTGGGATCTTCCAGAGGTTGATCCGATTGAAATGATTAAAATACGTATGGAGGATTTTGGCTATAAAGCAGCCGATCTTGCCGCCATATACGGTGATAAAGGTACCATAAGTAAAGTATTGAATTATAAGCAACCATTATCACTTACGATGATTAGAAAATTTAGTAAATTATTACACTTACCGGCTGCAGAATTGGTTAAAGAATATCAGCTTATTTAAGATCGTATTGCTCTGTCTTGATTAAGAGTACAAATTCCTTTATAATATCCAATGTTTTAGCCGAAGTTTTAATTCAAGCCTATTAAAAAAGATTCTGCTCATTTACTCTGGAGCATACAATCAAGAAAAGAATTTAGACAATTAAATTACATATAGTCAAGCTCCATCAATTCCTTCCCAAACTCTCTCAATCCCTTAGTGATCTTAGAAATTTGTTTAGCAGAGGGTTCTTTACTGCCATTAATGTATTGGTTTAACAACTGGGTATTCATTTTGATTCTTTCACTAAAAGCCTTTGCATTAATCTCAAAATAATCGAAAACCTGAGGCAAATCTAATTGAATACTAATATCTTCCAAAGTAACCTGCTTTTTCCCCTGTTGTTCGAATAGCAAATTGAGCGATTCTAAAGCATTTTTCTTGACTTCTGTAATAGTTGAACCAACTGATACAGCATTTATGTGATCATCCTTTCCGTATGCCGAGTAGCCTGTATCAGTTTTCTCTACAATGAAGATGTATATTTTCATTTCTGTTCCTTTTGCCATTTCTTTTGAACCTCCATCAGGAAATGTCATCAAATCACCATCTGCTATCACAAGGATTATAAGACTTTCCTTAGCCTGCCGTAGAACCTCAATTCCATCTCTTATTAATTAATCGTAATAAATCCCTGCATTTCATTGTTCATGATTTACAAAATCAAAGGTATATTTTTTTATACTATTTTATTGTGAGGGAAGGTCGGGATAGTGGGCGGTGATAACACCGACCAAGGAAAATAAACTATTTTATTGTGAGTGAAGATGGGATAGTGGGCGGTGATAACACCGACCACAGGTAAAATCAGGTAAATAATTGAAGGCAGAAAGCTTATCACTATGTTCATACATTCCACTTATTGATCCCGGACTAAACACGGACTAAACGCGGACAAAACACGGATGAAACCCAAATATATCTGCGTTTCATTTGTGTTTTCTCCCTGTTATATAAAGTTACAATTTGCGCTTGAACAAGAACTGGTAATATGCCTTCCAAGATGTGCTAAGAAGCGGTATTGGTATGAGCAGGAATTCAGATCCTAGTGGAGTTTAAAGGTTCCTGTAAGAAGCCTAATGGCAACACTTTTTTGTCGATGATTTTAGAGTTTTACACTGGGACAATAAGTTAAGCCAGCAATTATGCTGATAGCCGGCTGATTATATAGTCGATTTCCCTGATGTTCCCTGTCTTTTTGTACAGAAAACAAAAATATTTTCTTAGTTTTAGTCAAGTGGTTCTAATTAATAACAAAACAGATTTTATGTATCTAAATTTTACTCCGAAGGCCTTTAATAAATTCAGTATTCTACTTTCAATATTAATTTTATCGGGGAATCAAGTTGCATTTAGCCAAACCGCTCAACAATATGATATTGTAATCTATGGTGCTACTTCAACTGGCATAAGCTCAGCAATTCAAAGCTCTAGAATGGGTAAAAAGGTTATTTTAATTGAACCTACTAACAGAATCGGCGGACTAACAACGGGCGGACTCGGGCAGACAGATATTGGAAATAAACAGGCAATTGGTGGATTATCCAGAGAATTCTATCAAAATGTAAAAGCTTATTACCAGAAACCAGAAAACTGGATCTGGCAAAAAAGGGAAAGCTATAAAGACGGCGGCCAAACCACCAGCGCTAGTCATGAAGATGCCATGTGGACTTTTGAACCTTCGGCTGCATTGAAGATTTTTAAAGAGATGCTGAGTAAGGAAAGTAACATTAGTCTGGTTTATAACCAGCGTTTAAACCGGAAAAGTGGAGTTAAGAAAACTGAAGGAAAAATAACATCCATTCAAATGGAAAGCGGTCAGGTCTACCAGGGAAAGATGTTTATCGATGCCACTTATGAAGGAGATTTAATGGCAGCAGCCGGTATAAGCTATTCTGTAGGCCGTGAATCTAATGATCAATATGGTGAATCATTAAATGGTATACAAGCAAACAAAATTAGCTTGACACTGCGTAAAACCATATCAATGAACACTTATAATCATAATTTCATTGAGGGGGTTGATCCATACATTAAAAAGGGTGATCCTAAAAGCGGTTTGCTTCCATTTATTAGTCCGGGGAAACCGGGAATTGATGGAAATGGAGATAATAAAATACAGACCTATTGTTTCCGTATGACCTTGACCAATCATCCGGATAACAGAATACCATTTGCCAAACCTGCAGGATATAAAGAACTGGATTATGAATTATTACTAAGAAACTATGAAGCCGCGAAAGGTCCTGTAAATAAAATGTATGATTATGGCGACCCATTGGTACCTTGGATAAATTCTGACATGCCAAACCGTAAAACAGATACCAATAACCAGAAAGGTTTCTCAACAGATTTTATTGGTCAGAATTATGATT
>Ga0105050_10010102_pt1 | contig 10403 bp, 11 predicted proteins | sample FRY01_FD_78088 | JGI IMG/M metagenome (GOLD analysis project Ga0105050, IMG submission 78088) | Freshwater microbial communities from Lake Fryxell liftoff mats and glacier meltwater in Antarctica - FRY-01 | ecosystem: Environmental > Aquatic > Freshwater > Ice > Glacier meltwater ... | reverse complement strand
GAAACTTCCAGAGGAAGTTTGGCTTAATCCTGAACGGATTCGGCCTGAGGAATTAAAGAAAGCTGCGTGAGGTCACGCGACAGGTTGGTTGACAAACACCGCCTACAATCAGACTGTATTTGGTAGTTCATGCCACCATCCGGGCCGCCGTCACCATGATCAAGTTACTGATAGTCAGTTTGTTTACATTGTCGCTGGCAGGATGCGCCGGTTACGCACCCACCGATCGCTTGCTCGGTCAATCCCGGGATGATGTGCTGCATGTTCTTGGTAACCCTGCCAAAGAAATAACGCTCAACGGCGAAACGACGCTGCACTATCCACGTGGCCCTGCCGGCACAGACACCTATTTTGTGACACTTGGACCGGACGGTACCGTCTTACGCTGGGAACAAGTGCTCACAGAAGAAAATTTTGCGCGCATCACACCAGGTATGCACAAAGACGCGGTGTTGGCGCTGATCGGAACGACGGCCATCGTCAATGGCCTTGCCCGGAACCGGGGCACTGTGTGGTCTTATCGTTACCCCACCTTTGAATGCCGGTCTTTTATGATTGAATTCACGTCGGAAGATACGGTGCGGTCAACAGAGTATCGGCTGCGCAGTGGCAGGCAATGCCGCAAGGTCGGCTTGTAAAGTGGGTGTGCCTTCATTATCCTGCGCAAAACGCTTTAGTTTTGCCCGCACGCCTTTTGCCAGAGCGCCTCGGCGGCTGAGGCTTGTTGCAGTGGCACCCACTCTTGCTGAGGCTGGTCTTCTGATATCAGCGCGCCACCGTTTGCCATATTTTCGGGAAAAATACTGAACGCGATTTGCCGCATAACGGATTTTTCACAGTCAAATTCGGTGACGGATTTTGATGACAAATACTGATGCTCACCCAGCGTTTGCATTTTATGAAAATCCTGCGAACTCGCCAGCGTGACGCGCGCACCATTTTTTTCCGCAGCATCAAGGTCCACGTACAAAATATAATCCCGTGTTTCTTTGACTAATTGCCAGGCTGCGAAGGCATGACTCATCGTTAGGATATACAAGGCGCATAACAGCGAAATTTGTTTCATCTTGACCTCTGGTTAACCTTGTTGATCGACGTTGCCTTCATTTTACTTTCAAAAAAGAGCGCACTATGCTGACCACGCTGATTGTCTGTCTTGCCAATTGTATTGCCGCGCCGGCGTCCGTCGAGGATCAGCTCGGCATGTTAGCGGGAAGTTATGTGCAGCTTTGTCATGAAATGCATCACTTAAAACGCGCGCAATGTCCGGCAAACCTTGATTTACCGGTGATTATGCAATGCTACAGCGATGTGTATCGCGAATTGCCGGCGCGGTATCGGGCAGAGTTTAAAAATGGCATCAGCGATATGCAGCCTTTCTTTGAAACCGGGCTGGCCTCCCAGGTAGAAACTAAATTCAATCGCTTCAGGATTTCCACATCAAATGATCAGGAATTGGCTTGCCAGGAAATGAGCAACGAGAATAAGCGCGAGCGATTTCAGAAAATGCAGCAACTGAAGATTTTGTCGAAAAAACCCCGCTGAGTCATGCTGCATCGTCCTTGCTTTATTCGCCAGATGCTTTAAAAACAATGTATTCACTACGAATGTCCTCATAAAAAAAAGAATGCGCGGCAGTTGTGCCTGCGCCATAACAAAACGCCTTTTCCCACGAGCAAAATTTAATAGTACGTTGCCGATCAAAGCAGGCTGGTTGCCCGACAAGTGGGCTCGAATTGCCCTATTTATAACCCATCAATTTAACCCGGCCGCAGGACTTAAACCACGACATACGCCTAAAGACGTATTTTGTCTCCTAGAAATATTGCCCATAGTATCGGTGCGTCATTTCATAACAAGACCAACCAAGGTCACCCTAGGAGACAGCATGTCAAACTTTAACGATGATTCACCGTTCTCAGCGCAACGCCGTCGCATCTTACAAGTTCTGGCGGCTTCTCCGCTGGCCGGAATGTCCACTTTCGCATTAGCCCAGCAGTTTCCCACTTCAAAAGTCAATACGACCAAACTTGCCGTTACGGATACCGAAGTCACGGTCGGTCAGTTGCACTCGGCTACGGGCACTATGGCGCTGTCTGAAACCGGTTCGATACAGGCCGAGCAGCTCGCCATTGACCAGATCAATGCAATGGGCGGCGTATTAGGACGCAAGATTAAAGTCATTAAGGAAGACGGCGCATCAGACTGGCCGACCTTCGCAGAAAAATCCAAGAAACTACTTATCAATGATCGCTGCGCGTCGGTCTACGGATGCTGGACCTCCGCATCACGCAAAGCCGTACTGCCCATCTTCGAAAAAGAAAATGGCCTCTTGTACTACCCGACCATGTACGAAGGTCTGGAACAAAGCATGAACGTGATCTACACCGGTCAGGAAGCGGTGCAACAAATTCTGTGGGGCCTGGATTGGTCTAAGAGCGAAAAGAAAGCCAAGACCTATTTTTTAATTGGCTCGGACTATATCTGGCCCCGTACCTCGCACAAAATCGCGCGCAAGCATATTGAAAATAAACTGGGCGGCAAAGTGGTGGGGGAAGAATATTACCCGCTCGGCCATACCAATTTCAATTCACTCATCAATAAGATCAAGGTCGCCAAGCCAGATTGTATTTACGCCATCGTTGTGGGTGGCTCCAATGTTGCCTTCTACAAGCAAATGAAAGCCGCCGGCGTCACGGGCGACAAGCAGTTCTTGCTGACGATTTCGGTAACGGAAGATGAGGTACTTGGCATTGGCGGCGATAACTTCCAGGGATTTTATTCAACCTGTAAATATTTTCAGTCAATTGACAATCCGAACAACGCCAAATTCATTGCTGCATTCAAGGCAAAGTACGGCCCGGGATCCGTCATCGGCGACGTGACACAGAACGCCTATTTGGGTCCGTGGCTTTGGAAGGCAGCCGTGGAGAAAGCCGGCAGCTTCGATGTGAGCAAGGTATCAGCCGCTTGCGGTGGTATTGAGTTCAAAGACGCGCCGGAAGGCTATGTCCGTATTCACAATACAAACCGCCATCTGTGGAGCAAGGCGCGTATCGGCATGGGCCAAAAAGACGGTCAGTTCAAAGTGGTCGCGGTCTCGCCCGAACTCATCGAGCCGGATCCATTTCCTAAAGGTTATCAATAAATCAGCATGACAAACGAGAGAGCCGTTCCGGCTCTCTCGTGGCTTTGTCACGCGCCCTGCTTTGCCGCAGGGCGAGTTAATGCCTTTGAAGAAAGGCTGCCACTGAAATTTGATGCGTACTAACCGGGATTGCAGACATGACTGTCTCTGAAATTTTCAATATCGTTTTGATGCAAGGCTTTGCTGGACTCAGCCTGTTTTCGGTATTGTTGCTGATGGGGCTAGGACTTGCCATCATCTTTGGCCAGATGGGCGTCATTAATATGGCGCACGGTGAATTCATGACCATCGGTGCCTACACCATCTTTATGTTTTCCCGGCTTTGCGAGCTTTATGCGCCCTGGTTCACCGATTTGTTTTTTCCTGTTGCGATTATCACCGCGTTTTTTCTGGCATTTGCTGTCGGCTGGGCGCTCGAATATACGGTAATCCGTCACCTCTATCACCGCCCTCTCGACACCTTGCTTGCAACCTGGGGCGTTTCACTGGGCATGCAACAGGTGTTCCGTTCGACCTTTGGCGGCAAGGAAGTCAGCCCCGCGCTACCAGATTGGCTCATGGGCTCATGGTCGCCGATCGAAGGCTTAGACATTCCTTCCAATGGTCTCTTTGTGATGGCATTAACCACCGTCGTCACTGCCGCCGTGGTGTATTCCATGTATCGCACGCGCTGGGGCTTACGCGTGCGTGCCACCGTATCGAACCGCATGATGGCCAACGCCACCGGCATTAATACCCGCAAGACCGATAGGTTGACTTTTGCTATCGGCTGCGGCATCGCCGGCATTGCCGGCGCGGCCTTCACGACCATCGGCTCAACAGGACCAACAAGCGGTTCGCTCTACATCGTTGACGCGTTTTTAGTGGTGACATTTGGCGGCGCGGCGAGTGTATTTGGCACTGTGGTCTCGGCATTCGGTATTGCACAGACCCAATCGATTGCTGAATTCTTTATGACGGGATCAATGGCAAAGGTAATCACGCTCTCGACAATCGTATTTATTTTAATGCTCAAGCCCCAAGGCTTATTTGCCTCCAGGATAAGACGTTAATTCATCCGAGCCAGTTTCGTGGTTTCGTACAACATCAACACAAAGCGTCAGGTGGAAGAATGAACAGCTTGAAAGAATGGATGAAACGCAGTCAAGTGGGCGGCCTGGCTTTGCTCATGCTCATACTGGTGGTTGTTTTTCCTATGACACTGGATTTATTCAGACTTAATTTGTTGGGCAAGTACCTGAGCTTTGCGTTTGTCTCGCTGGGCCTTGTGATGTTATGGGGTTACGGAGGGGTATTGAGCTTGGGCCAGGGCGTATTCTTTGGCCTTGGCGGCTATTGCATGGCAATGTTCTTGAAACTTGAAGCCGCAACAGACTTTGTCGACAAAATGCAATCGACGCCCGGCATTCCTGATTTCATGGACTGGAATCAGATCACCGCATTACCAATGTGGTGGTTGCCATTCAAATCTTTTCCGCTCACCGTCATCGCTATTCTGGTCATCCCGGCCGTGGTTGCTTTCATCATTGGCTATGCGATGTTTAAACGGCGCGTCGGTGGGGTGTATTTTGCGATTATTACCCAAGCGGTCGCCTTAATCTTGACGGTGCTCATCATTGGTCAGCAAGGCTATACCGGCGGACTCAACGGCATGACCGATCTGAAGACACTCATGGGCTGGGATATTCGCACCGACGCAGCGAAATACACACTGTATTACGTCAACGTCGTGCTGCTTTTCGTTTGCATTATTGGTTGCGCCTGGGTGCAGCGAAGCAAACTCGGCACCTTATTGCTAGCCATGCGCGATAAAGAAGACCGAGTGCGTTTTTCTGGCTATGACGTGGCAGCTTTTCGTATCTTTACCTTCTGTCTGGCGGCCTCATTAGCGGGAATTGGAGGGGCGATGTTCACTTTGCAGGTGGGCTTCATGTCACCAACCCTGATCGGTATTGTGCCCAGTATTGAAATGGTGATTTTCGCCGCAGTAGGCGGGCGAAACTCACTACTGGGCGCCGTCTACGGGACGCTGCTGGTGAATTTCGGCAAAACCTATTTCTCGGAACAGTTCCCCGACCTCTGGTTATTTGCGATTGCCGCCATGTTTATTGGGGTCGTTCTGGTGATGCCGGATGGCCTGGCCGGTGTGTACAGCAACAAGATTTTACCGTGGTGGCAAAGTCGCCGGCCAGGCTCGACTGGTGACGGCGTTCAAAAGCAGGCTTGAATCCGGAGAATGATGTGGAAACCCAGAATAACGTATTAGTGCTCGAAAATCTCACCGTCGGATTTGACGGATTCAAAGCGATTGATTCATTGAATCTGAATGTGAGAAAAAACGAGCTGCGCGTCATTATTGGTCCCAATGGGGCCGGCAAGACTACTTTACTCGATCTGATTTGCGGAAAAACCAAAGCCAGTAGCGGAAGCATCAGATTCAATGACGTAGAAATGCTGGGGCTGCCCGAGCATGAAATCGTTCGCTCTGGAATTGGCAGAAAATTTCAAACGCCTTCCATTTACCAAAACCTCAGCGTTTTTAAAAATCTCGAAGTGTCATACCCGAGCGGGCGCAGTGTATTTGGCGCTCTTGCATTTAAATGTACGACCGCCATCCGCGAGCGCATTCACGCTATGGCTGAGGAAATCGGACTTGGTGATGCCCTGGAGATCAATGCCGGCCAGCTTTCGCACGGACAAAAGCAGTGGCTGGAAATCGGCATGTTGCTCATGCAAGAGCCAGACTTGTTAATGCTTGACGAGCCAATTGCCGGCATGAGCGTCAGAGAGCGCGAATTAACGGCCGCTTTACTTAATCGCATTTGCAAAGGGCGATCTATGATCGTTATAGAACACGATATGGAATTTGTGAAAAAAATCGCTGACAAGGTCACGGTTATGCATCAAGGAAAAATCTTGGCGGAAGGTTCAATGGATCAGGTGCAGGCGGACGAGCGCGTCATTGAAGTCTATCTCGGACATTAATTATTAAAGGCAAACCGATCGGGCGCTGAAACCACATGAAATATGCAGATCGTTTTTACCCTGGGAATCAACATGTTAAATGTCAGTAATCTATTTGCAGGCTATGGCCAGAGCGTAGCATTGCATGGCATTACCTTTAATGCTAATAAAAATGAAACCGTCGCCATCATGGGTCGAAACGGCATGGGTAAATCAACACTATTCAAAGCACTGATTGGTGCGCTACCTATTAAATCCGGCAGTATCAAAATAGATGGATTCGAAATTTCTAGCGACGACAGCTATCAACGCGTTGAGCGTGGCATCGCTTATGTACCGCAGGGTCGGATGATATTTCCAACGTTGACGGTTCTGGAAAATATCGAAACCGGTATGGAATTTTCGAAAAGTAAGGTTGTACCGGACGAAATTTATTCGCTCTTCCCGGTGTTGTATGACATGCGTTCCCGCAAAGGCGGCAATTTGTCCGGGGGTCAGCAACAGCAGCTGGCTATTGCTCGGGCGCTCGTCACAAATCCAAAAATATTATTACTGGATGAGCCGACAGAGGGCATACAGCCATCGATCATTAAAGATATTGCCAACGCACTTAATCAAATTCGCAAAATGCGAGAAATTACCATTGTGGTGTCCGAGCAGGTATTGAGCTTTGCAATGGATGTCGCCGACCGGCTATTTGTGATCGAAGGTGGAAAGTTGTTGTATGAAAGCACGCGAGAAGATACCGATACAGACAGTATCCGCCGTTTTTTATCTGTCTGATCTTTGTAGTTTTAACCGTCACGCCCTAATCTATAAAGGAGTTTCATCATGACCGAGCCATTGATCAAAGTTGATCTTAATCAGTCACCTTATGAAAACGAGAACATTCACAATCGCTGGCATCCGGATATTCCAATGGCAAGCTGGGTCAAGCCAGGTGATGACTTTGTGCTGGAAACCTATGACTGGACTGGCGGCTACATTAAAAATAACGACAGTGCAGATGATGTCCGCGATATTGATTTGTCGACGGTACATTTTTTAACAGGTCCCATTGGTGTGCATGGTGCAGAACCGGGAGATCTGCTGGTGGTAGATTTACTGGATATCGGCGCGAAGTCGGAGTCGCTGTGGGGCTTCAATGGATTTTTCTCCAAAAAAAATGGCGGTGGATTTCTCACTGATCATTTTCCTGAAGCACAAAAATCGATTTGGGATATCAAGGGCATGTTTACCGAATCGCGCCACGTACCTGGTGTTAAATATGCCGGATTAATCCATCCCGGTCTCATCGGCTGCCTGCCGGATCCAAAGTTGCTGGCCGAATGGAATCGCCGCGAAGTCGGACTGATTGCGACCGAACCAGATCGGGTACCGCCCCTTGCGAATCCGCCGTTTTCACCAACGGCCCATATGGGTAAACTGCAAGGCGATGCGAAAGCCAGGGCAGCGGCTGAAGGCGCTCGCACTGTGCCACCGCGTGAGCACGGGGGTAATTGCGACATTAAGGATCTCTCGCGCGGCTCTAAGATTTTCTTCCCGGTCTATGTGAAGGGAGCTGGCTTGAGTGTGGGTGATTTGCATTTTAGCCAGGGTGACGGCGAAATCACATTCTGCGGCGCTATCGAAATGGCGGGTTGGGTGCACATGCGGGTGACCGTTATCAAAGGCGGCATGGCCACCTATGGTATCAAAAACCCGATCTTCAAGCCTAGCCCGATTACACCGCACTACAATGATTACATCATTTTCGAAGGCATCTCGGTCGATGAGGCGGGCAAGCAGCATTATCTCGATGTCAATGTCGCGTATCGGCAGGCCTGTCTGAATGCGATTAACTACCTGACAAAGTTTGGCTATAGCCCAGCTCAGGCTTACTCGATTTTAGGTACGGCGCCAGTACAAGGTCACATCAGCGGCGTGGTAGATATTCCGAATTCCTGTGCAACGCTGTGGTTGCCAACGCAGATATTCGAGTTCGATATCAACCCCAATGCCCATGGCCCTGTCGTGCAGGACTTCCATGGCATTGCGATGCCGTTGTCCCACGATCTTGTTTAGCGGATAAGCTTATGCCGACTTACGACTATGAATGTGCAAGCTGCGGACCCTTCGAGGCAGTGCGTGCAATCAATGACAGAAATCTGCCGGCGGCTTGCGGTGAATGCGGGGCCGCGTCCCACCGTGTGATGGTGGCCGCGCCCCGCCTGGCTATGATGTCATCAGACCAGCGCATTGCGTTTTCAACCAATGAACGCGCAAGTCATGAGCCTAAGCACTCGTCGACCTACCGGCATCCTGCGGGATGCAGTTGCTGCAAGCCTGTGAGTAAAAACAAGCAGGCCGAGGGACGCGGTAGCGGCGATGGTACCAACAATAAGCCGGTCAAATCATTTGCCAATAAAAGGCCGTGGATGATCAGTCATTAGAAAGATTTACCGGAGTAGTAACGTTCTACAATTCTCTATGCCTCTGATATAGGGTCCAACCCACTTATGTGGGTTTTTTTTGGCGAGTTATTTTAAATTTAATTTTGGCTGATTTTAATATTTTTTATCCAGCGGTTAATGGCATCTAGACGGTGCATAATACCCCATCACAAAATAAGAAATTAAGCGCGACACAATATGAAATAATTTTTTTGCGAATGGACGCAGATGGTAAAGTAAAAAGGGTCTGTATTCATGTTGAATCAGACAAATCACGCAGACTGATTCACGTCAGGGATACGCGCCGTCTATGGCTGCCACAACACAAAAGATATTTCGTGTTCGCCGCGACTACAACTCTTGGGTAGCCAATGAGTCCATGGAGGATTACGCACTACGCTTTACGCCGCGCAGCTTTAGGAAGTGGTCTGAATGGCGAGTGGGCAATACCGCTCTTGGCGCGGTCTCGTTTTTGGCGCTCGAAGCCATTGGTGGCTCGATTGTCCTGAACTACGGCTTTACGAATGCTATGTGGGCAATCATCGTCACAAGCATAATCATTTTCATCGTCACTATTCCCATCAGCTATTATGCTGCCCGCTATGCGATTGATATGGAATTACTCACGCGTGGCGCGGGCTTCGGTTATCTTGGCTCGACCATCACCTCGCTGATTTACGCTAGTTTTAGTTTCATTTTTTTTGCCTTGGAGTCCGCCATCATGGCGGTGGCTCTACAGATGTATCTCGATATCCCGATTACCTGGTGTTATGTAATCTGTTCCCTCGTCATCATTCCTATGGTCATTGGCGGTGTCACGCTGATGTCCAAGATACAGATATGGACACAGCCGTTCTGGGCCTTACTCTTGCTGCTGCCTTATCTGGCCGTGGCCTGGAAAAATCCGCAGGCCTATGCTGACTTTACCGGGATGGCAGGCTTTACTTCTGGCGGTAATGAATTTGATCCCCTAATGTTTGGTGCGGCCGCGACGGTCGCTTTTTCGTTGGTCGTGCAAATTGGTGAGCAGGTCGATTTCCTGCGATTTTTCCCCGAAAAAAGCCAGGCGAATAAGAAAAAATGGTGGGCTGCCGTGATTCTTGCCGGCCCGGGCTGGATTGTGCCGGGCATGCTCAAAATGATGGGTGGTGCGTTTCTCGCATTTCTTGTTTTGCAAAACCATCACCCTGCCTCGAAAGCAGCCGAGCCTACCCAAATGTATCTGGCCGGGTTTGCCTATGTTTTTGAGGATCCGGCATGGGTGCTGGCTGCCACCGTAATTTTTGTGCTTATCTCCGAGATAAAAATTAACCTGACCAACGCGTATGCGGGATCGCTGGCGTGGTCTAATTTTTTTGCACGTTTAACCCACAGTCATCCGGGCCGTGTTGTCTGGCTATTTTTTAACGTAGCGATTGCCCTGGTGCTGATGTCGCTAGGCGTGTTTCAGACACTGGAAGTCGTGCTCGGTTTATATGGCAATCTGGCCATCGCGTGGATTGGTGCACTGGTGGCTGACCTGGTCATCAATAAGCCTTTGGGATTAAGTCCCGGGGGTATTGAATTCAAGCGGGCGCATTTGTATGACGTCAATCCCGTTGGCCTGGGGGCGATGCTGATAGCAGCGGTTTTCGCCATGCTTGCGTACTCGGGGCAGTTTGGCCCCTTTGCCCGCGCCTTTTCTCCGCTCATTGCATTGTGCAGCTCCATGATTCTGTCACCAATAATTTGCATCCTGACGAAAGGACGTTTTTATCTCGCCCGTAAACCCATGCAATGGGACGCAGCTGTTACATCCAAAATATGCGGCGTTTGTGAAAATAAATTTGAAAACGAAGATATGGCTTATTGTCCGGCCT
>Ga0105050_10010098_pt1 | contig 10406 bp, 7 predicted proteins | sample FRY01_FD_78088 | JGI IMG/M metagenome (GOLD analysis project Ga0105050, IMG submission 78088) | Freshwater microbial communities from Lake Fryxell liftoff mats and glacier meltwater in Antarctica - FRY-01 | ecosystem: Environmental > Aquatic > Freshwater > Ice > Glacier meltwater ... | reverse complement strand
GCTAATGTCAACGCCGTGGCTAATGTCAACGCCGTGGCTAATGTCAACGCCGTGGCTAATGTCAACGCCGTGGCTAATGTCAACGCCGTGGCTAATGTCAACGCCGTGGCTAATGTCAACGTTGGGGCTAAGGTTTACCAGCGTTATTGGTAACGTTATTGGTTGAATCTTGAGATCCCCATTTGTATTTCGATTTGACTCGTCCTTCGGACAAGGCCTTAATCATACCGCCGGGAATCTTGGCTTCGGCATCCAGCACCAAGGATCGATTCTTGAACAATTCAGCCGTCATCTCTTGTTGGAAGGCCAACGCTTCGGCGCGACGAATTTCTGCGTGGGCTCGTGCGGTGCGAGTATCTGCCTCGGCTTGATCGGTTTGCAATCGAGCCCCAATATTTTTGCCAACGGTAATGTTTGCGATGTCGATCGACACGATGGCAAAAGCGGTGTTTGTGTCCAGGCCTCGTGCCAGTACGCCCTTGGAAATTCGGTCGGGCAATTCCAACACATCCATATGGGAATCCGCAGACCCAATCGCAGTGATAATGCCTTGGCCAACGCGAGCGATGATGGTGTCTTCGGTTGCACCGCCAATCAGTTGGTCCAGATTGGTCCGAACTGTCACTCGGACGTTGATCAACAGTTCGACACCGTTGCGGGCCACCGCGCTAAGTGAGGTTCGCTTTCCGGCGGCGCGGGAATCGGGGCAATCGATCACTTTGGGTGATACACTGGTTCGCACGGCATCTAAGACGTCGCGACCGGCAAGGTCAATCGCGGCGGCCCGATCAAAATCCAGATCAATACCGGCTCGGTTGGCCGCAATAATCGCTCGGACCACATTCATCACATCGCCGCCCGCCAAAAAGTGGGCTTCCAGGTGATTGGTGTTGATTCCGCCTAGGCGTTTTACGTTAATTCCCGCTTGAGTCGCCATGATTTTAGCGTTCACAATCAGGCTTGGGCTGACTTGCCGAAAACTCATCCCGATCATACTTGCCAGGCTAACGTCGGCGCTGGACATCTTTGCGGCTAGCCACAAAGATCCAAAGCTAAAGAAAGCGAAGAAGAAAATGAGGGCGATTAGGCCACCCAAGACGATGCCGCCGATGGCCAATCCATCCAACAGGTTATTATCAAAGAACACTGCGAATCCTGAAAACATATCTGACTCCTGACTCAAACATTAAATCGTCCGAGGAACAGCCGATAGTTCAGGCGGCGGAAAAACCTGCAGCGTACTGCGGTGGTCGGTCATTGGAACGACCATCGAACTGGGAAGCGCAACGCAATAGCGAATTCGTCAAGCAACGATGGCTTGAACACCTAAAGCTATGGCTGGAAAAAGTAGCGAGATTACCAGTGGCTTCCGAGCGAAATTGTGGTGTATCAAACAAACCTTAACCCATACAGCCTAGCACAAATGCCCATGCAGGGCAGCGGCGTGAGCAAATTATTCCGTCAGGGTTAGCCAACGGGTCATCGGGTAAGAGTACTATTTGGCCTTTGAGCTATTGGCGGGAGCAAATCAACGGTTTGGTGCGAGCATTCGCGTGGGATGGCCAAGGTTAGCGACGTTCGCTTGGTCCGCTTGGTGGTTCAAAGGGCAGTGCAAGAAAAGGAAAAAGCCACCCCAGTCACAGACTGGGGCGGCTTTTCAATATATTCTCAGTTCGAGACCAGATTCAGTTCTGGGCCAAGACCGACTTAGTTGCAGCCACAGCTAGGAGCGGCAACAGCTGCACTGCAGCCACTGTCACATCCGCTGTCACAACCATTGCCAGCACCGGCTCCGCAACCGTTTCCGCATCCACTGAACAAGCCGCGAAGTTTAGAACCTAGACCTGCTCCGAAGCATCGACCCATTGCAGGGCGGCAGCTAACGGTGACAGGAACTTGCTCGCATACAACTCGTGGTTTTCGAACGGTACGAGTGTAAGGAACTTGTTCACATACGCGACGAGCAACACATACTTCTTTTTGCTCGCACACTTGACGGCAGCTTACATGTGGAACTTGACGAGTGCGAGTTTCGCAAACCCAGTTGATTTTGCAAACTGGAACTTGCTTGGTCATTTGTTCGCAAACGATCCGTACTCTCTTAACTTCTCGTTGACGAGTTTCGCAAACAAACTTGCAAGTTCTGTAGCAAACCATCTTGGTCTGAGGTTCGCATACCCAGCTGGAAGTGCAGTAATTAACAGTCTTAGGCTGTTGTTCGCAAACCATCTTGGTAACGGTGGTCGGAACTTGTTCGCAAACAGTCTTCTTGACGCAGTTGAATCCGCTTACAGTTCTGGTTTCGCATGTTGGAACCCAAACCTTCTTGCATACAGTGCGATCTGGAGTTGAACAGCATACAGTTGTTGGGCAACCGCGAACCGACTTGCAACATCCTGTGCAAGGATCAAATTCGTATGAACGCTCGCCACGAACTCGTTTGCTGTACGATCGACCTGGGATAATTTCCTGACGGGTTTCCCAGTGACCACCACGAACAGTAACTTCCTTAGTGAAAGGAACTCGTTCGGTAACAACCTTCGAAACGTTCTTCATGACCGTTTCGGTAACTGGTTTACGAACCGTTACCATGATTGTCTTGGTGTGATTTTCTGTAACCTTACGACGAACGTTCGTGGTTACTTCCTTTTGGTGCGTTTCCCATACAGGGCGACGTACCGTGTAGTTAACCATTTCGGTTTCGCAAACTGGTTTGCGAACTGTGTAGTTAACTGTCTTGCAGCTAGTTTCGCGTACTGGACGACGAACGGTGTACTCTTGCGTCGTGTAGCTAACTTCACGAACAGTGCGATTAACGTTTACCATCTTCTTATCGTAAACCGTTCGCATAACATTTCGCATGCATTCGACTTGTTCGGTTTCCCAAACAACTTTGCGTCGAGTTCGCATGACTGTGTAGCTACCGCAACCGCAATCGCTACCTGCGTCTGAAGCCATAGCTCCGCAACTGTTGTAGTTAACAGCACCGCAGCAGTCGGCCCATGCCGAGTTAACTGACAATGTAGCTGCAACAGCTACGACAGCCAGTAAACAACGTACCATCTTCATTTTCGTTTCTCCTACTGACAAACTAATACCGTGGATGCGGCAATCTGGCACGACGAACCGTTCGTCCTACCGATTACTTGTTTCACAACACCCGCCGTCAAGGTTTTCTTATTGGGATACCTTTCCAACAGCGTAAAGACTTGCCAAAACTATCCTGACTTTGTAAGTCTCAATGTCATGTCCTCAAAAGTACCATTCGGCAGTTTGGGTTGGTAGATTTAAATGAGAAGTCAAGGAAGTTAACAAAGCTTGAGTAGTCAAGTCGTAATGGAACGTGTGTAACGACTGCACTGCCTGGGCTGTGTGGGTAGTTTGTGAAAAAGAAAGTTAGGGTCTCATTAAATATAAACGGTAACTTAGGTTATGTGAGAAGACTTTGTTGATAAGCAAACAGATTCGAATCCAGTCCACTGGAACAACTACAGTGACCCTAACGATTGGAAAAGTGAATGAAGTTTTCGGTTTTACTTTTGACGTGCAACTAAGGCAAAGCTATCTGTACTTACGTTTAGCATCAGTCATGGACTGGTTTGATATCCCGTGAGCATCAACCGAGTGATACGTAGATAAATGGGTAAATGAAAAAATGAATGTTAACAAGAAGAGCGGTTTTACATTAATTGAGATTTTGATCGTTGTTGTTATCATGGCGGTTTTGGCATCTGTGGTTATTCCGCAATTCTCCAATTCCACAAAGCAGGCTCAGACTTCGACAACCGAATTCAACTTGCAGATAATTCGAAGTCAGATAGAACTTTATCGTAACCAACACGGTGGACGCTTGCCTGCGGCTAATCTTAGCGAACTATCGACCACCACCGACGCATTGGGTGGAAAAGGATCTGGCGCTCAGTTCCCCTACGGTCCTTACCTAAGAAGCATCCCGGCCAATGCGTTGACAGAACAGGCTGCAATCAAGACCACCACAAACGATCCTGCCGGCAAAGCAGATGTCACAGCAAATAGTAAAGGCGGTTGGCTTTACAATGCAACCACCGGTGGATTCTGGGTCGATCATGAGGAATTGGTGGTCAAGTAATTGCGACCAAGAACACAGTCCTAAATGAAAAAGTCCGTGCAAGCTTAAATGAAAAAGCCCGTGCAAGATTGCACGGGCTTTTTTTGTTCCCAAAGCGAAGCAATCTCCCAGTCAAGGCGATTTACGTTTCTGGCCTTGCAGCATAACAAGCAAGCCATTGACCGAGCGGCACGAGTGATCGAGCGGCTTGATTTCATCGCCTGCATCACGTTGCTTGAACTACTTGGTTCCCATGGTCTGCAGCCATTGGATGGATCCGGGGATTCCTTCAGCATGGACCGATTGGAAGTGATCTCCCAATGGAATAAAGTTAGTCGTTACGTCAACGCCACGATCTTCTAGCGTTTTCGCGGCGGAACGACTATCTTCGATCGCCGCCTGAATGTCATCCTCGGCATGGAAAAAGTAAACCGGGCAATTGATCATATCCAAGTATTCACTGGGCGATGAGGTTTTCGCGAAGTCGGCAAACCCTTCCAACTTGTCGGTTATTTTGCTGTTCTTCAGGACTTTCGAGAAATGCTTGGTCACATCGATCACCGGTGCCAAGGCGACACAGCCTTTGATTCGTTGGTCATTTGCCGCAAGCACCAACGCTCGACTACCCGAGGTTCCATTTCCTACGGCGTAAATCTTACTCTTGTCTACGATCGTCAAATTGGATGACGCAAAGTCTACAGCCTTGGTCGCATTGGCTAACGATGCTTTTGAATCGCGAAACGCATTGTAGGCAGCGACGCCTGCAATCATCACCTTGGAATCATTTTCACGCTCCTGTCCGATGGGGTCGACCAGCGGTCCGTCCTGCGAATACATGATGACGATCATCCCTGCTTGAACATAAGGACTGGCTTCGCCATGATCGTAGTCCAAAAATTCAGATCCATGCCAGTATTCAACTGTCATTGGCGGCAGGACCACGCAAGGCAGCGAACCGTCGGCATGATTTCCAGTGGGAATATAAATGCGTAACTTGGTTCGTTCGGCGGGCCCATTGCCTTGCACGTCTATTCCCAAATCAACCGAAATTACATTACAACCTTTTAACTCGGGTATGTTCGCTTCGATCGGCTGACCGTTGGGAATCATCGCAACATAAGGATTGGTCGCTGTCCGCGGTTGCATGAGCAAAACGACAGCCGCCGCAATCAACCCAACAGCAAGTACTGATAATAAAGCAACGAGCGAACCGACGTTCACGCCTCCTTTTCGGTTGACATGAACATGAGTGACGGGTGAATGTTTCATTGCGGAAATTGACCTTATTATATGATGGTTAAACCTAAGCAGGCAGAGTCGATATGCGGCTATCGATACGCAACCAATGACAGGTGCCCCGGCAACCTTACTGAACTGCTTCATCGATACTTCGAACGGTCTGCGACCTAACGTCCCAAGCCAGTGCGGCATTATAGTCGAATGATGCAATGAACGAGAGACGGCAACCTTGTCCGGTACTGGAAGCGTTGTCGCCCGGTTGAGAGGGCTGATCGGCACGGTTTATGCCTAGCAATGGCTGATTTTAAAGCGAACGATCGTGCTGTCGGCAAAGCGTGGCGAGTTAAGCCGCGAGGAGCTAACTGTAATTCGCGGGGGTTGCACGTGTGAAACACTGCCAAGCGTGACGAACAAAAGCTTGGCGACAGACCCTTCTTGTATCGGCTTGGAACTGACGCCCAACGGTTCTGACGCGACGGCTTTGACATGGATTCGCGGACTGCACTTGGGGACCGAGCGTCAATCCCCAAACCCATGTTTCCAGTCCGCAAGACGAAGTCTTGGTGTCGCCCAAGTTTGCTGCCACCGTATCTCTATCTAAGCGTGCCGCATTCCTCGCCAGTGGACTGGGTTGCTGAAGTCCAGTTGAACGTTACGCGACTTTTGACAACAGACCTTGTTCCTGGCACATCTGTTCGAAGATACGCTGGAATTCTTTTTCATTCTTGAAGTGGACGATCATCTTGCCCGCGCCTTTGGACGCAAGCTTAATTTCCACTTTCGTGCCTAGCGACATGCGGGCTCGATTTTCTAGCGACTCAATTTGAGGGTTCGTTGACTTGCGTTTGGGTTTCACCGCCACACCGTCTTGTTCGGCGATAAACTGCGATACACGACTTTCGGTTTCACGAACGTTCCAGCCTTCTTTGATGATCCGATTGCAAAATAGAATCTGTTCCCGAGCTTCGCCCAAAGGCAAAAGAGCGCGTGCGTGTCCTGCTGTAACCGAACCGCTACTGACGTTGTCTTGGATCAATTGCGGCAGTTCCAACAGACGCATCAAATTGGCGATGGTGGAACGATCGATCTTCAATCGAGCGGCAAGCACCTCTTGAGTCGAATGATGTTCATTCAAATAACGACGAAACGAAAGCGCTTTCTCCAAAGCGTTTAAATCTTTCCGCTGCAAGTTTTCAACGATTGCCAGTTCAGCAACCAAGCGGTCGTCGGCAATTCGGACTCTGGCTGGGATCGTTTTCCAGCCCGCCTGAATCGCTGCCCGCAGTCGTCTTTCGCCGCTGATCAACTGGAATCGTTGCCCGACTCGGCGAACTAAAACCGGTTGCAGCATATCGTGTTCTTTCAAGCTTTCGGAAAGCGATGCAATTTCCGATTCGCTGAAGACTCGACGCGGCTGGAACGGATTGTCTTCGATGTCAAAAACATCCAACCGTTGGATGTCACTGATGCCTTCGCCCTCTTCATCCAAGGGAATACCTGAGTCATCCACCTGCAAGACTTTATCACCGGTCACAGGCTTTGACACGGATTTGGTGCGATCGATTGCGACTATGGAGTTCGTTACGCCTGTGAAACGAGTGGCCGAATCCAATGTCGACATTGTGCTGGGTGGCGAATGCAGTCCGCCCGCGTGCTGTCTTTGCAGGTTGTCGTTATGGGATGCGACGGCATCGGAGTGGGTAAGACCTGCAGGCGAAAGATTCGCAGCTGACCCGTGGGCGGCCGGGCGTGGAATCGATCCGATGCTAGCACTGCCCGGGGCCATCGCTTTGGCGGCAAGTAAATCTGCCATCGACTGGGCTGGAGCAGGCGTTCGCAGGGTTGGCGTGGCTGGATCGGTCGTAGCTGGATTGGTTGTAGCTGGATTGGTTGTGGGTGGATTGGTTGTGGGTGGTGCGGTGTGATCGGGGGCCTCGGTCTTGGCCTCTGGACGCTCCAACGACTGCGAAGTACTTGCCAGGGTGGACGCTGAATTGTGACTGTAGGAACCGGCAGCACCATCGGGGCCAGGCGGTTTCAGATTGTCTTCTAAGCTGCCTGTCGGCTTGGTAGAGACTTCGGTGGCAGCGGGCGACGTCGCGCTAAGCAGAGCTTCTAAGCCGCGACCCAAACGTTTTTTCTTGATGTTACTCACGATCCAAAACCTCCATGCACAATTCTATAAACGCTCGAGTGGCTCGTGACCGAGGGGCGTAGTCCAACACACTTTTTCCGTGGCTGACCGATTCGGGCACTGACACATCGCGGGGGATTACGGTTTCGAAAACGATGTCGCCAAAGAATTCTCGCACATCGTCATCGACTTCCAAAGTTAGTTCCAAATTGGGATCGTACATCGTCAGAACGATCCCACCAAATTCCAGGTTTCGGCCTGGTTGATTCATCACGTCACGAATCACTTCAATCATTTGGGTTAGACCTTCCATGGCGAAATATTCGCATTGGATGGGCATGATCACTTCGTGACTGGCGGCTAAGGCGGCCCGGGTTAGGTGTCCCAAACTAGGCGGACAATCCAACAAGACATAATCGAATCGTTCGCCACTCTTGGTTAGGTGATCCACCAATTGTTGCGAAGCCATCGTTCCCGGACTGGCTAATTGATCGACGTCGTGAAAAGATCGGCTGCCTGGTAACAGGCGAAGAAGTGGGTTGGTCGTTTCCAGCATTCCCTCTTCAACGGGAATGTCGCCCACCAAGGGATGGCGGGGTTGAGGCTTGTGCCCAAGTCCGCCGGTGGCGTTACATTGAGGGTCAAGGTCCACAAGCAGCACGCTCTGACCAGCCTTGGCCAATGAATCGGCAAGGTTCAATGCGACGGTGGTCTTACCCACGCCGCCTTTCTGGTTCGCGACACATAAAACGCGACCCACGGTATCGCCTCCATGCGATTGCAGTTTGATTATCGTTGTGGGAATTCAATCGTTGGGTGATTGAACTGATCCCGCCAAGGCATCCATGCTTTGGTCAATTGATTCTGGCAGCAGACTGGTGTTTGGTGTAACTAGGATCTGCTGTAAATGCTAGGCAGTCAATTCCGCTATTTTCAGCCGGAGCCACCTGCATTTCTGGCTTTTCGCAGCGGGATTGGGCTGACCCATTTCTCACGTGCTTCCTGCCACGGCAGATTGGCAAATTCTATCGTGCATCGAAAAAGTGAGTAAGGTGAATGTGCCGCCAAAGTGCTGTCACTTTGGACAGCGGTTCCTGGCAGTGAACCTCAGCCAGAATCCGGGCCCTCGAGTCAGACGCGGCGTCTGGGCAAAAGATCGCCGGGAGTCGACTTTCGACAGGGGGTCCGACCAAGGATATGGTCTTGAACTGGACAGTAGCCCGGAGGGAAATTGTTTCGGGAAAGTCCGCTGAACAACAATCCGGTGTTGCTAGTTCGCGCTTGAAACGCGGGGCACCAACCGCACGGGTCGGGTAGTGCCCAGCGATTGCGGTTGGGATCGCTTGACCACCGCCCCACCGACCAAGTGGCCTAGTGGTGGCGAATCTTGGTTAACGGCTTTGCAATCGATTGTTTCCCGTGAAACCGCACATTCGGTCGAGGCGTTTCATGTGAAACATCTTACCCAAGCGGGTTAATCACCAGCCCACTTAGCAGCTTGGGATAAAAGTAAGTACTCTTGGCGGGCATGCGTTCGAACGCTTGACTGACGTTTCGAATATGGTCCAAACTGGCCGGCATCACCATCGCGCAAAGCTGGAATGGTTGGCCTTCGCCTACTTGTCCGGTGGCATCGCGCCCCACATCATCACCCGTTTGGATGCCTTGAATCACTTCTTCCACGCGGTGAACGTACTTGGGGGTCGGCAGGTCGGACAATCCCAAGCAGTCCTGAACCAGCAGGTGGTGTAAGATCGAAACCCCAAGCCCTCGCCAATCGTCACAATGATCAGCGGCGATTTCAGCCAGGCGATCCATGCCTTCAGGTGACAATTCTACTCGGTTCCAACAATCATCTTTCGCCGTATACAAACCCAAGACCTCTTGGCTGCCTTCCAATTCAATTTCTTCCCACAGTTGTTCGGCCACGGCCGCCCCGGTTCCAATCTTGGTCACGACGAAGCGGTCCGCCAATTTGGATTTCAATTCCTGGTGATCCATCGGCGGGATCCCTCGGAACATCCTATGAGTTGGAAGAACGACCATGCCTGGGTCGTCCATACTGACCAGCATCATTAGAACGTAATCGCAAACGGCGGTATGAGTGCCTTCGGCGATTCTTGCGTCCCGATAGTTGCAAGCGGTTTCGTATCGATGGTGTCCGTCGGCAATATAGACTGGTAAATCGCCGATCAATTGGCTAACTTTCGAATTGACGTCCGTGTTGGTAATCGGCCACATTCGATGAGTGACCCCCAATTCGTCAACCGCTTCCAATGGCGTAATCGAAGGCACCAAAACTTCCAATGATTCCTGCACCACGTTGTCGGGATCGGGATACAAGCCAAACACTTGAGACAGATTGGCTTTACACGCAGTGATCAAATTCAGACGATCTTGTTTGGCTTTGCTGTGAGTCTCTTCGTGGGGGAAGATGTTGCCGGTGCCAAACGGTTCCAACAAAACGCGGGCCATGAAGCCGCGCCGAGTGTAAGTTTGGCCTTCATGAGTGAAGGTCTGATGATAGACGTAAAGGGCCGGTTGATTTTCCAGAGTCATCACGCCCTCTCGCTGCCAATTGCGTAACTCTGCAGCCGCCCGAAGATATTTCGACTGAGGTCCGTCGTCCGGTTGGTCGCGATTCAAAATCAACCTTATCACATTTTCCGGGTGTCGCTGGTACAGACGATCCTGCATCTTGGAATCGATCACATCATAAGGAGGAGCAACCACATCACTTAGGGCTCCAACATTTCCAAGGTCATAACGCAAACCACGAAAGGGCTGAATATTTGGCACGATCAACTGCATTCAATAGAGTTCAAAATAGGAAAACCAAGTCCCAGCGGACAGGCTCTATTGTGATGCATAGCCCTGTCTTTCGGTAGGTGACCAAACGACCATCTTATCCGCCAAACGAGTCATTGATCGCGGAATCGACCCAAT
>Ga0105050_10010095_pt1 | contig 10409 bp, 9 predicted proteins | sample FRY01_FD_78088 | JGI IMG/M metagenome (GOLD analysis project Ga0105050, IMG submission 78088) | Freshwater microbial communities from Lake Fryxell liftoff mats and glacier meltwater in Antarctica - FRY-01 | ecosystem: Environmental > Aquatic > Freshwater > Ice > Glacier meltwater ... | reverse complement strand
AGCGGATGCCTAAAAAAATTCCTTGCCCTGGATTCAGCATGGGCGAAGACCTCAAGATTGTGCCAACCCTGAAACGCTACTGAAAACCAATCTGAATCTACCCACAGATTTTGCGGAAGAGCCAAACTTTAAATCCGATCAGGCGATTTCATCATGGATGATCCTCTAAAAAACGTTCACACCATCCGCATCCACGCGGCTTGGGAAAGAATCGAAATCGACGCGGGGATGGCTGCGTCACCGGCCAAGAAAGTTTCTCTACCGGATGAAGTTCCTATCGCCGCGACAACCGTGTTTGTTGTCTATACACGCCGCTTCAATCGACCGTCGGGGCTTGGCGTTGAGCATCGCGTGGAGCTCGAATGCTCGCTTCGAATCGCGGCAAATGCCGCCTCTTTGAATGGACATCCAATCGTCGTCGGAGACGAATCGGCATTTGATATTACAACCCTGTTGCTGCCTCACAACGAGTTGACATTCACCGTACCCGCTCCATTGATCGCGGACGCAAGCTCAGGAACGGCAAGACTTGTGATCACCGCGTCATGATGCCATCCGTTGCCCCATCTTCGGCATCGGCTTGCCCTTGAGTTGGTAGACGTAACGGAGCACTTCGGCGACCGCTTGATATTGGTCAATACCGATCGCGGCACCGACTTCAACGTTTTTGTAAAGGAACTGGGCAAGCTCTTTGCGTTCCACGATCGGGACCCCGTGCTCCAACCCGATTTTGCGGATCTTTTGAGCCACAAGGCCAGCCCCTTTCGCGATGACGATGGGGGCGATCATCGTCTCCGGGTCGTACGAAATCGCAATCGCAAGTTCGGTTGGGTTCGTCGCGATCACGTCCGCTTTAGGGACTTCGGTATTGATTCGCTGCATCATCATCTGACGCTGAATCTGCTTACGCTTCGCTAGGAGCTGAGGATTGCCGTTGCTTTCCTTCATCTCATCGCGGAGCTCCTGATCCGACATCTTCAAGTCTTCTTCATATCGCCACCACTGAAATCCATATTCCGCGACTCCCAGGACAAGTAGTGACGCCGCGATCCACATGCAAACATTGAACAAACACTCGAACAGCAATCTTGCAATCACGGGAACCGATTGTGACCACATCAGTACGATCATTTCTTGCTGGTTCTTGACGGCGATGTAGGCGACCACAGAAATGAATAAGACTTTGATCATGCCGAAGCCGAGCCGCATCGCGCCGCGGACCGAAGTGATTCGCTTGATTCCGGCCATCGGGCTGACGTGACTAAATTTTGGTATCAGCGAGCCGGTATTGAAGATCAATCCCGTCTGTGACACGTTCACGATGATTCCCGCGGCAAACATCAACACCAGCACCGGCACAATCGCGAGTGCGAAACGCGAGCCGGTGCGAAGGATATGCTGGCTCGCGTCCTGAGTCGTCCAAGCCCCTGAGTCCGTAATGGAAAGGCTTTCGACCATACCGGCGGCCATGGTCTCGCAAAGCGGTCCGCCGAGCCAAGAAAGCCCCATCAGCGCAAGCACAAGCATCGCTGCGGAAGAAAGATCCGCGCTCTTGGTGACCTGACCATCTTCGCGAGCCTGCTCACGTCGACGGTCGGTCGCAAAGTGTTTTTTATCTCCCTGGTCTTCTCCCGCCATCACATTCCCTTACAAGCCATTTCCGGCTCGATTTCTAGTCCTGAAGCTCCACCCAGAGTCCGGTCAGTCTTTCAATCGTCCCCGCAAACTCCTCTTGGAAAACATAGCCCGCCGAGCCAATCGAAAGCGCCGCTACGGCGAGCAGCGCCAATGCGTTGATCGATAAGCCGATCGCCAGCACGTTGATCTGCGGCAATGTTCGGCTGATCAATCCTGTGATCAGATTGGAAAGCAACATCGCCGCCACGACCGGGGCCGAGACTCGCACGCCCGCGCCCAGCGACATGCTCAATTGCGAGGTCACCATCGACATCATTGAATCGTGCAATTCCACTCGCCCAGGTGGCATCGCATGAAAACTGTCGATCAACGATCCGATCAGCATCCGGTGCCCACCGATCGCGATCATGATTGCGATCACCAACATGCCAATCAAACGAGCGAGTGTTGGCATGGCGCTGCTTGTGGTTGGATCGATCGCGTCGCCAAGCTGCATGCCTCCCGTCCCAGTCATGATTTCACCCGCCGTTTGCACGCCGGTAACCAAGAATTGCACGATGGTGCCGATGAACAATCCGATCATGCCTTCCCTGGCAAGCAAGATTGCCAGATCCACATTGCTGACCGCGTGCGGCGAATAGCTGGGATCGATCGCGATCACCGTTGGTGCAATCAAGAACGTCAACAATACCGCAAGCATCGCGCGGATCCGCTTGGGCACGCCGGTTCCGATGGCGGGCAACGTCATCAGAAGCATGCTCAACCGAGTCATGACCAGAATCATCAGAAGCAGGTGATTCGTGAAGTAGTTGGTAATCTCGTCAATCAATCGCAAGCTCCCGTCACGGCGTTCCCGCGTTCTCGAAGACTTGACGAGTGAATTCGACCATTCTTGTCAGCAGCCATGGCATGCAGACAATCATCACCGCGGCCATCGCGATCAGCTTCGGGACGAACGAAACCGTCTGGTCTTGAATCTGTGTCAACGCTTGAGCCAAGCCGATCAGAAGTCCCGCCGCCATGCCGACGATCAACATTGGCGCCCCAATAATCAGCGCGGCAATCAACGTATGGCGACACAAATCGATCGCAGCGTTAGAGTCCATTTAATTTCCTCCGAAGCCATCCACATCAACAAAACGAAGCAAGCGAGCGTCACTGATGCACTCGCGAGAATCGCCCACACGCACCGGCGAGTGGCGACTTGTGAGTTCCCAATTATCCGCTCAGCGTGCCGAACGAATTCATTAACATTTCAACCACCAATCGCCAGCCATCGACCAATACAAACAACAGCAGTTTGAATGGCAATGAGATCACCGCCGGTGGAAGCATCAGCATTCCCATCGAAATCGTGACGCTGGCCACGACCAAATCTACCACTAAGAATGGCAGGTAAATTTGAAAGCCCATCAAAAACGCCGTCTTCAATTCACTGAGAATGAACGCGGGTAACAACACTCGAATCGGCACATCGTCAAACGTGCTGGGAAGCGTACCGTCGGGATCCATATAACTATAAAACAAAACCACGTCTTCGTGATTGTCCGCGACATTGATTTGCCTTGCCATGAAGTCGCGAATCGGTCCCGCGCCGGCCTCATAAGCTTGCTCCAGCGACATCGGCTCGGTCTGCTCGGTATACGGCACGATCGCGTCTTCGTAGACTCGCGTCCAAACCGGTGCCATGACAAACATCGTCATGAACATCGCCACGCTGGTCATCACCTGACTTGGCGGCAATGATTGCAGGCCAATCGCTTGGCGAAGCAATCCCAACACGATGATGATGCGAACGTAACAAGTCGTCATCAGTAGAACCGCGGGTGCAAGGCTAAGCACCGTTAGCAGCAGCATGATCTGCAAGCTGCTTGCCAACCCCTTGGGACTGGTCCACTGTTCCGGACCGCCGCCAAGAAATTTTAAAGCCTCAGGCGTGACCGCGACTGATTGCGATTGTGGCCCCAGAATCTGAATATCATCGCCAACATCGTCCTGCGCATTTGCATGAGTTACCCCGAGCGAAATGGAAAATACCATCGCGGTCATCAGGATTCCAGAACGAAACAAACAGCTAAACACCGCGAATCACCATCCATGCGATTCAATAATCAATGGCCACCTGTCGGCAGCATCACGCTGGTACTTTAGAAAAAAATGGCGTTTTCGAGGAAGGCGAATTGTTCGCCAATCTTCCTCTCAATCCCAAGTTTCAGCGAATCCACTTTGATAGCAACAAAGCGTTGTGGCGACACGCAGCGTACTTTCTCTCGATGACGTTTTTCCACGCGATGGCGTCATCGTCCACGCATGGCTCGCTGTAAGCCTCGCTTGGTGTCGCGTTCCTTCATCGCTTCTCGCTTGTCGTGCAGTTTCTTACCTTTGACCAATGCCATCACGCACTTGGCCAAGCCGCGTTCATTGAAATAGACGCGTAAGGGAATCAACGTCAGCCCTCGCTCTTTAGCACGCCCCGCAAACAAATCGAATTCTCGGCCGTGAACGAGCAGCTTTCGCGGACGTCGTGGATCGTGGTTCCACATCCCGGCATTTTTATAATGGGCGATGTCAGAACCGATCAACCACAGTTCGTTACCTTTGATGCGGATGTACGCCTCGTCGATCGATAATTTGCCCTCTCGCATCGACTTCACCTCGCTACCCATCATTTGCATGCCGCATTCGACGCTGTCGAGGAGTTCGTAGCGATGCTTGGCCTTGCGGTTGTCGGCGGCCATTTTCAGGACTGGCGCGGGTTTCTTCGCGGCCGCTTTTTCGGTCTTCTTCTTAGCCATGGAGCAAGTAACAATAAAGGACGCACGATCAACAAGGCTCCCCATTGTAACGGCCAGAGAAAGGTTTCCGGTAGCTGGTACCGGAACACCTGTTCACATTCCAGAAAACCGAAAACCAAAAGCCGATCTTCGGCTAAACTTGTCACAACAGCAAACAACCCTCAATCCCAAGCTAACGCAAATAATGGCCTTTCGACTTCCTGTCATTGCACCGCCTGAAATGCCCACTGGAACCGAAACCAGTGGTTCAGGACGTTTGCCAAAGTGGCTCAAGCGACCCATTCCGCAAAAGAATTCGAATCACCTAACAGCTGAGTTGCTTGAAGAATTGAAGTTGGAAACGGTTTGCGAGAATGCAAAATGTCCCAACCGAATGGAATGCTACAGCCAGAAGACCGCCACGTTTATGATTTTGGGAAACGTCTGCACGCGGCCATGTGGCTTCTGCGCCGTTCATCGTGGCCGTCCGCCGCAATTGCCTGAAGCGGACGAACCTGAGCGAGTGGCCGAAGCGGCTGCGCGGCTTGGTCTTCGCCACGTGGTTATCACCAGCGTGACGCGAGACGACCTGCCTGATGGCGGTGCTGAACATTTTTATCAGTGCGTGGTCGCGGTGCGCGAGCGAACCGGTGCGACCACCGAAGTACTCACCCCCGACTTTGTTCACTGCAAGCCCGCCCTGGAACGCGTGATCCAGGCCGAGCCCACCGTGTTTAATCACAACATGGAAACCGTTCCCCGGCTCTATCGACGTGTGCGGGGGCCCAAGAGCGACTATCGCTGGACGTTGCAGATGATGCGGGAGGTCAAGCGGTACAATCCTGCGGTGAAGACGAAGAGCGGATTGATGCTCGGCCTCGGCGAAGAGCGAGGCGAACTGCTCGACGCACTCGCGGACCTGCGTGAGTATGGCGTCGATTTCCTGACCCTCGGCCAATACCTTCAGCCGGGTGAAAAGTATCTGCCGGTCGTTCGCTACGTCGCGCCCGAGGAATTTGACGAACTCGCCGATTTGGCTCGGGAGATGGGATTCAAAAAGGTTGCCAGTGGGCCGTTTGTAAGAAGTAGTTACCACGCTCGCGACATGGCGGATACGGAAGGCTGATCTTTCGGCGGCGAATTTTCCATATGTCGACACTTACGCGTCGTGGCACATGGGTTAAAATGCTAGCCCGCCCTAGGCCTACCACCTCCATCGCTGACCCGCACGGCTCTGTCGTGCTGATCGAATGTCATGAATGCACCAATCCCTCGCTTCTGTTTATCAATCACATGGCTCGCCTTGATCACCACGATCAGCGGTTGTGGTCCGAAGTTGGTTGCTGAACGCTCGCAGAAAAAACCGATTACGGATCTCGCGGCGGAGACGATGGTGGTTGGCTTCCAGACATGGCCAAAGGTGGTTCGCAGCCAAGGCGAATTGCGAGCCGACGAAGTGGTTGCGATCGGGATGCGAGTTGCAGGACGAGTCGCCAAGGTTCATGTCGATCTGGGTGATGAAGTCGCCGCAGGTGATCCGCTGGTTTCTCTTGATCCCGAAGAACTTCAATTGCTCGTCGCGCAGGCCGAAGCCCAACTCGCCCAGACTCGCTCCGCCGTGGGCCTTGCTCCGGATGCACCGGTCGACAGTCTCAATCCGGAAAACTCGCCACCGGTTCGCCAAGAGCGAGCGATTTGGGATGAGACGAAGTCAAGTTTGCAACGCGCCAGCCAACTGCGAAAACAAAACGCAATCGCCGCAGGTGAATACGATCTGATTGCCGTTGGGGAAAGAGTGGCGGAGGCGAGATATGCATCGGCGCTCAACGGCACCAAAGAAAAATTGGCTCTTATCGGTGTCCGTCAAGCGGAGCTTTCGCTCGCTCGCCAGCGGCTCGCTGATGCCGTTGTGGAGGCACCTTTTGACGGATTCATTCAGCAACGAGCGGTCGCACCAGGCGCCTACATCGACGTCGGTGCACCTTTGCTTTCGCTCGTTCGCACCAATCCGCTTTGGTTCCGCGGAACGCTGCCTGAACGTCTCGCGGGTGACCTTCATGTGGGCCTTTCGATTACCGTCAATCTTCAGTCGATTGCCGAACCGATTCAAGCCACGATCACTCGTGTGAGTCCCGCGCTCGACCTGCAAAGCCGATCCCTTATTTTTGAAGCCCGTATCGAGAACCCAGACAACCGGTTGCGAACGGGCTTGTTCGCCGAAGCGGACGTGAGCCTTGATCCGGCCGCAAAATCAATGGTCATTCCTCTTGCCGCCGTGACGCAGTTCGCCGGTGCGGAAAAGGTTTGGAAGGTTGTCGATGGTTTGTCAGTCCAGCATGAGATCATCGCCGGGGTGTCACGCGATGGCTTTGTGGAGGTAATCGACGGATTGAACGTGGGTGACGTTCTCCTCGCCAATGGTGAAAACGGTCGTGTCGCTCGGATCGTCCCGCTGCAGAAATCCGATGACTCCGACATTGGCAAAACAAAGCCGGTTCATGTCATGGTGGATCGCTCAAGCCCCGTGCCCGAAGGTTAACTAAAACGATGAAGGTTAACTAAAACGATGAAGGTTAACTAAAACGATGGATTGGCTTGCAAGACTTTGTGTGCGTCGACCCGTCTTCGCCTTGATGCTGATCGCTGCATTCGTGGTCGCGGGGTTGGTTGCATTTCCGGGACTTGGGGTGGATCGATTTCCCAATATCGATCTGCCGCAGGTTTTCATTCGAACGAATTATCTGGGGGCGGCGGCGGCTGAAGTCGAGTCGGAGGTCACGGCGATTCTTGAGGACGCGGTCGCAACGGTCGCGGGAATCGATGAGCTTCGATCGATCTCGTCAGACGGTCAATCGATCGTCATGGTTACCTTTCAATTAAGTCGAAGCATTGATGGGGCGATGCAGGACGTTCGAGACGCAGTATCGGCAACCGCAAATCGCCTGCCTCCGGGAATCGATCCCCCGTCGGTCCAAAAACGCGATCTCGAATCATCTCCGATCCTTACGCTTGCGGTCTCCGGTGATCGATCGCCTCGCGAGCTTTACGTGCTGGCCGAGCAGTCGGTAAAGAATGTGATCGAGTCGTCGCAAGGCGTTGGCCAGGTGCAAATTGCCGGTGCCGCCGACCGCGCCGTTCAAATCAATGTCAACGCTGATCGGCTTGCGGCTTACAAACTCTCGATCCTGCAAGTTCGTGAAGCCGTGCAGCGGCAAAACGCAGAAATCCCCGCGGGACGACTCAGTCAGGGGCGGCGAGAGCGTGCCATGCGAACGCTCGGCCGATTTACCGAGGCAAAACAATTCGAAAACTTGGTCGTTGCCAACGTCAATGGCATCCCGATTCGACTCAATGATTTAGCCGAAGTGCGTGATGCGACGAAAGAGGTTCGCACGCTTGCGAGACTCAACGGCGAGCCAGCTGTGATCCTTTCGGTACAGCGGCAATCTGGTGAGAATACCGTCGCTGTGATCAATCAAATCAAATCGCTGCTTCCTCGTTGTCGCGACTTGTTGCCCGCAGGTGTCGAAGTTGAAGTCATTCAAGACCAGTCACGCTACATCGTTGCGGCGTTGCATGAAATCGAACAGCACCTGATTTCAGGCAGTATCCTCGCCTGCATCACGGTGCTGCTATTCATGCGATCATGGCGTTCGACCATCATTGCTGCCGTCGCGATTCCCACTTCAATCATCGCCACATTTGCCTTCATGCGAATGTTCGGTTTCACACTCAACAACGTCACGATGCTCGCCCTCGTTTTGATGGTGGGCGTCGTGATCGATGACGCGATCGTTGTATTGGAAAACGTGTTTCACTACATCGAAGAGAAAGGCTTCTCCCCAGCAGATGCCGCAATCCATGGCACACGAGAAATTGCACCTGCTGTTCTTGCGACGACGATCTCCCTGGTCATCGTGTTTTTGCCGGTCTCGTTTTTGTCCAGCGTAACGGGTCGAATGCTATTCCAATTCGGCGTCACGGCAACGGTTGCCATCATGGTGTCGATGTTGGTCAGCTTTACGTTGACGCCGATGATGTGTAGCAAGCTGCTTCGGCCAAGCAAAGCCTCATCAACAGCCGCATCGCGTGGTGGTCTCTATGCCATCGTCGAGAAAGCTTATCTACGTTTGTTAACGGTGTCGCTCCGTTTTCGATGGTTGGTCCTGTTGGTGGTGATCGGAACGATCGCATCCAACTTTACGCTGCAGTCCTGGGTGCAGCGTGATTACGTACCGCTGAATGTGGACGAGTCGGAGTTCGAGATTCGAGCCGAAGCGGCCCGCGGCGCGAGCATCGTGGCCATGACGGAGACCATCGACATGATCGAGGCCGAGTTGCGACAAATCGATGGCATCGAAACGATGTTGACCACCGTCGGCTCTCGCGGCTTCGGAGACGTTAATCGTGCTGAAATCTATGTGCGATTGCAGGACAGCGAAGAACGAACATTTTCGTTTGGACGGCTGTTTAAATCTCTGCTCAAAGGCGATCCCGGAGAAGCGTTTCGTGGCAATTATTCGCAGCGAGAAAAGATGACCGAGGTCCGCAGTCGGTTGACCACTCGGCCTGGCCTGCAGGTGTCCGTCCGCAATCTCACTTCACTTCGGCAAGGGGCGCCCGTCGATATCGACTACGCGATCACCGGATCCAACTTCGATGACCTTCAGGAGTTCAGCGACAAGCTCTTAGCGAAGGCGAAAACGATCCCCGGTTTTGTGGACGTCACGTCGACGTTGCAGATCGACAATCCCGAGCTGCTTGCTTCGATCGATCGCCAACGCGCCGCGACCATGGGCGTTGAAGTTGCCGAAATTGCGGATACGCTTCGCGTTGCGGTAGGTGGTGATGATCGCGTTTCTCGCTACCGAGATGCCAACGTTGACGATGCATACGATGTCGAAGTACGTCTGGTCGGGATCGATCGCAGCGACGTGCCCGCAATCTCACAGCTTTATGTTCGCACCGGCAAACCCTCTCCAACATCAACCGTGATGCCGATGGACGAAGGAGCAGAAAACGCAGCGTCGCTGACACGAATCGACAATTTGGTCAATTTCGAATTCAGCCGAGCTGCCTCGCGGATCGACCGTTTCAGCCGCCAACGCATGGTCGCCGTGCGTGGCAACATCGGCGGCGGCTACGGATTGACCGATCGCATCGAAGCACTGAATCAAGCAGCCGAAGAAATCGGCGTGCCTGATGGTATTGACATTCAAGTGCTCGGTGGCGGCCGTGAACTGGATCGCACAATCATCGATTTTCGGTGGACGTTCTTGATGTCGTTTGTGTTCATGTACATCGTTCTGGCGGCGCAGTACGAACATTTGGTCTATCCGTTCATCATCCTTTTGTCATTGCCCATCGCGGTTCCTTTCGGTCTGCTGAGTCTCTATTGGGGCGGTGAAACGCTGAATCTTTATTCGGCGTTGGGGATGTTGGTTTTGTTCGGTGTCGTGAAGAAGGCGGCGATCCTGCAGGTCGATCACACCAATACATTGCGAGCATCGGGGATGGATCGCCACAGTGCAATCATGCAAGCCAACCGAGATCGATTGCGTCCGATTCTGATGACGACGCTTTCCTTCGTGGCCGGACTGCTGCCACTCTTGATCGCGACCGGTCCCGGTGCCGAGGAACGTCGCTCGATCGCAGTGCTGACCGTCGGTGGACAAACGCTGTCGCTGATCCTGACGCTGATCGCCATCCCGGTGCTTTACACCTTCTTCGACGATCTCACGGCTCTGGTCTGGAAACCAAGTAAGCAAGAAGAATCGCCGCTCATCGAGCAGGTTCCTGAAGGCTTGGTGGTGGCGAAATAATCAGATGGGTGCCTGATCAGACGATGTGACGCCAAAGCGACCGAAGCTTCTTTAATGGTTCTTCTTGGATTTTAGTGGCAAGGGTGAGGTTCGATTTCGGTCTTTCGACCTCGGAACAGGGCGGTGGATTTTTGCAGGCATCCGCTCCTGCGTCCAATGATTTGGCAGCAGACGT
>Ga0105050_10010092_pt1 | contig 10411 bp, 12 predicted proteins | sample FRY01_FD_78088 | JGI IMG/M metagenome (GOLD analysis project Ga0105050, IMG submission 78088) | Freshwater microbial communities from Lake Fryxell liftoff mats and glacier meltwater in Antarctica - FRY-01 | ecosystem: Environmental > Aquatic > Freshwater > Ice > Glacier meltwater ... | reverse complement strand
CGTGCCGGTTGGCAGCCTCGACCCTGACTGCATTCACCTGCCTGGCGTTTATGTCCAACGCATGATTGTGGGCGCGCCATATGCCAAGAAAATCGAGTTCCGCACGGTACGCGAAAGGGAAAGCGCATGATCGGGCGATTTGCAGTTAGCCTTGCCGCGCTGGCGCTTGCCGGCTGCGCGGCGCAAGGTCAGCAGGTTGCGGCGCCGGTATTGAGCAAGGAAGCTTTGGCGACACAAATCGGTGAGAAACCCTCGCTTGTTTCTCCGCCAACGGGACAGCAATGGCTATATGGTTCGGCAGAGGGCGCAATTGCCTCTGTACAGGTCTATCAGTCGATGGCGCAATTTGTCCGCGCCAAGGCACTCAATCGTGCGATAAAATCCCAAGTGATAATGGCCGACGGGGCGACGCCGGACGCCCCCAGATTTGACAGCTGCGGCACGAAGCCGCTCGCGGCCGTATTCGACGCTGACGAGACCCTCGTCTGGAATGTCGGCGCGATGCGTTACATGGCCGAGCAGGGGAAGGACTTCGATCCCGCTATCTGGAACCAATGGGAAAAGACGGGGGCTGGCAAGGCACTTGCGATGCCCGGGGCGATTGAGGCGCTGAAGGTCATGCGCGACGCAGGCGTGACAATCATCGCCAACACCAACCGGACGGCTGCCAATGCCAAGGGTACCGAAGATGCGTTGCGGGCGGCGGGACTAGGCGAATTCAAACATACAGAAACGCTCTATTTAATGGGTGACGATGCAACTGGTTCCAGCAAGGATGGACGGCGCGCGGCGATCGCTGCCAAATATTGTGTCATTGCCTTGGCTGGTGACCAGTTGGGAGATTTCGTCCAGGCGTTCAACGCCAAGGGCATCAGCGTTGCGGATCGTAAACGGCTAGCGACCAATCCGGCTATCGCGTCTTTGTGGGGAAATGGCTGGTTCCTCTTTTCGAACCCCGTTTATGGCCCGTCGATTCGCGGTGGTTATGATAAAATCTTTACGCCCGAGACGAAATGGGATCCTGCGCAATGAGTGACAAACCAGTCCCCATCGACTTGGTGCCTTATGCCAAAATGCTGGGCGATAGTCGCGAGTTTCTGCGCGTGTGGGCGAAAGAAGGCGGGCCAGTGACCTGCTTTATCAACCCTGTTCCCGTCGGCGGCGACCCGATGGCTTATGGTGTCGCTTTGGTCGATTGCATTCGTCATGGTGCAAAAACCTGGGCGCGCGCGACGGGGGTACCCGAAGCGCAGGCGATGGCACGTATTTGGGAAGGCGTTGATGCCGAGCGCGCGAACCCGACGGATTTACCGACCGAACATCCCACAACCGATGAAGATGGATTGATACATTGAGCTGGACCCGTGACGAAATGGCCGCGCGCGCGGCAAAGGAATTGCGCGACGGATATTATGTGAACCTTGGCATCGGCATTCCGACGCTTGTGGCCAATCACATCCCGCCCGGCGTTGAAGTGACGCTTCAGTCTGAAAACGGCATGCTGGGTATCGGGCCTTTTCCCTTTGCGGGCGAGGAAGATGCTGACCTTATCAATGCGGGCAAGCAAACAATCAGCGAGCTGCCGCAAACCGCCTATTTTGACAGCGCCGCGAGCTTTGCCATGATTCGTGGCGGGCATATTGATCTGACCGTCTTAGGCGCGATGGAAGTCGCCGAAAATGGCGACATCGCCAACTGGATGATCCCGGGCAAGATGATCAAGGGCATGGGCGGGGCAATGGACCTTGTCGCTGGCGTGAAGAAGATCATCGTTGTGATGGAGCATAATGCAAAGGGCGGCTCGCCGAAGTTCATTCCCGGCTGTACGCTGCCGCTGACGGGGAAAAATGTCGTTGACATGATTATTACCGATCTTGCTGTGTTCCAGCGTCCAGACAAGTCATCGCCGTTCAAGCTGATCGAAGTTGCCCCCGGCGTCACCGTCGATGACGTCGCGGCGAAGACAACGGCGCATTTCGAGGTAGCGGTTTAAACCGAAACATGCATTTTTCTGTCAAAGCATTGATTGGCGCTGTGGTCCTTGCCGGCGTTAGCTGGGCTGCAGCGGACTGGTTCGCGGACGACGCACAAGTCGCGGTGGCCTTACGCAAGCTCGTGAAAATTACGCCGGATTATCCGGATCAGCCCGACGAATGGCGTGGGGAGGTCGATTATCCGTTGCTGGACCGCCAGCTGGCTGCGTTGACCGCGCGATCGGAAATGGCCGGATTGGCTGTTGCAGTAGTAGAGGGCGGCAAGCTGCACTTCGTCGGGACCTATGGCGTTATCGATCGCAACACCAATGTCCCCGTCTCGCTTAAAACCGTGTTTCGGTGGGCGTCTGTATCGAAGACAGTCGCCGGCACCTTAGCTGGAACGCTCGCGAACGAGGGTGCGATCAATCTGGATCGTCCTTTGTCTAGCTGGAAGACCACGCTGCGCTTACCTGATGGTGCAGAGTCACGGGTAACGCTTGCGCAATTGCTGGCCCAGCAAACGGGGCTCACCAAAAATGCCTATGATGAAAAGCTGGAGTCGGGAGAAGACCCGAAAGCAGTGCGGGCAAGTCTGGTGGAGGCGCCACTGCAATGCGCGCCTGGCACATGCCACACCTACCAAAACGTTGCCTTCGATGCAGCGTCTGAGGTTTTCGTGCAGGCGACAAAGCGGCCCTATGCCGATGTCGTGACCGAGCGTTTTTTCCTGCCCCTCGGCATGACAAGCGCAAGCTTCGGAATGGCGGGACTACAAGGGGCCAAAGAATGGGCGCGTCCGCACAATGGCCGACAAGTGCGGCCTTTGCGCGAAAGCTACTGGCGCGTGCCGGCTGCTGCGGGCGTTGAAAGCAATATTATCGACTTTGCCCGATGGATGCAGGCAACGATGGGCGATCGTCCTGACGTGCTGCCCGCAAACGTGTTGCGCATTGCCCAGTCGCCCAGAGTTGCCACTGCACCCATCTATGGCGGAGAGCTTAGGCAAGCCAATTCCAACGCACATTACGGCCTTGGCTGGCGTAGCTTCACTTATGACGGACGCCAGTTTATCGGCCATTCGGGTGCGGTCGATGGCTATCGGGCGACGCTCATCTTTGAACCCGCAACCCGAACAGGCGTTGTTGCCATGTGGAACAGCAATTGGGGCACCCCCTTTCGCATTCCTTTTGCCGTTTTCGACAGTTATTACAAACGCACCGACTCACGGTGGCTTGAGCTGAAAGACAGTTCCGCCGGTTAATGAAGCAACGCCCCGTCGCTGGAAGGATGATGAAATGGCCTACACTTTGATAACCGCTAACCGGAATTATTCGAGCTGGAGTCTTCGTCTGTGGCTGCTGATGACGTTACTAGATATCCCTTTCGTTGACCGCATCGAACCATTCGCACAGCCAGATAATTACGACGCGTTTCGTGTGTTTTCGCCTACCGGACAAGTGCCTGTGTTGTTGGACGGAGCGTGGACTGTCTGGGATTCGCTCGGAATTGTCTTGTACTTAGCCGACCGGCACGAGGGCGTCTGGCCAGACGATCCTGCCGCCAAGGCATGGGCGCAATGTGCTGTAGCCGAAATGCACGGCGGTTTCTCAGCTTTGCGGAACGACTGCACGATGAATGTCGGGGTGCGGGTAACGCCAAAAGCCATGTCGGCCGCTTTGGAGCGCGATGTGGCCCGGATATCCGAGATATGGGCGCAGGGGCTCGACAGCTTTGGCGGCCCGTTTCTGGCAGGGTCGCAGTTTACGGCAGTCGATGCATTCTTTGCACCGGTCGCTTTCCGCGTGCGTACTTACGGCCTTGATGTCGGGCATGCTGGACAAGAATGGGTGCATAATATGCTTGGGCTGCCCGCAATGCTGGCATGGGAGAAAGATGCCCTGACCGAAAGTTGGCGCGAAGCCAGCCACGAAGCAGAATTGCAAGCCTGCGGCGAGACAATCGCCGATTATCGTCAGGCATAAAAAAGGCCGCCCGAGAGCGACCTTAATTACCTAATCTAGTGTAGTTTACACTTTGTCGCCGACACTGCCCTTAAGCTTGCCCTTAAGATTTTGGCCTTCGCCTTTGTTTTCCTGTGCGATCCCTTCGCCCTCAAGGCGCTGGTTATCGGAAGCCTTGCCAGCAGCCTGTTTGACGTTGCCTGCGATTTCATTGCCCAGGCCTTTAGCCTTGTCTTTAAATTCGCCCATAAAGCTATCCTTTCTGCGTAACCAAGCCTCGCGGAAACTGCGTGCCGGTACAGTTGGCAAATCACACATATGGGCTTTGGTTCCGCTGAGCGTGCCCGTTAGGCTGTTGCCAGCAACGCTTGAGCGAAAGCGATACCATTGTCGGGAGCAAAGCGCAGGAAAAGCGAAGGCTCAATGAGTTCAAGCTCCATCAAGCGAAAGATGCCGCCGTCGTCACGCAAGATGTCAACCCGGGCATAAGCAAGTGTGCCAGTGCCCGTAACAGCTGCGGTGGCCGCGAATGCACGCTGGGCCAGGTCTTCGGCTCCTTCGGGCGGTGTTACCGCTTCTTCATAGCCGCCATATTGCTCTTGAACGCGGAAGTCGCCAGCAGCGGGGCGTTTGATGATCGCGTGGCTGAACACGCCACCAAAGTAAAAGAGCGAATATTCGCCTTCCTCCGCGATCGTTGGCAAATAGGGCTGAATCATCATGCGGTGGCCAGCAACAGAATCGGGCACGCCATCACCAAGGGCAAGCCGGAATGTCCCATCGGCACCCCCTGAAATAGGCGGTTTGACCACAAGCGTGTCGGCGGCAAATGCAGCGCGGGCATGATCAAGCGCAGCATCGTCCAGCGCATCGCTTACTAATGTCGGGACGGACGGGATGCCCACCGCGTCAAGTTCCGCGAGATAGGATTTATCGCTGTTCCACCGCAAGATGCTGACTGGGTTGGAGACCCGAATGCCATTGGCTTCCAACCGGTCCAGCAGGGCAAACCAGCGCGGGCAGTCGCGGGGGTACCCCCATGCGAGCAATGGCGTAACGAGATCAAAGCCGCTCAAGTCGTCAGCCTTGGTCCAGTCGATAAACGTCGCCTGATCGCCCAGCAGGCGGGCATAGTCGGCCTTTATATGCGACCAGTTTTCTTCATATTCCGGGACAGGTGCAAGGATCGCAATCTTTGGCATGTTCATTCGCCTGCCATCTTCAGTATCTCTTTCCACTCGGTTGCGCGAACCGGGGCGATGGACAGGCGCGACTGCCGAAGCATCTCCATCTCGGCAAGATTCGGGTTCGCCTTGATGGCTTTTAGCGTCACTGATTGCGCCAGTTTGCGGACCGGCTTGACCTTGACCGCTACAAAGCGGGCCTTCTCATCGGTCGGGTCAATGAAATGTTCATGGCTGATGGTGATGATTGCGACGACTTCGAGGCCGATGTTGCTGTGGTAGAAGAAAGCTTCGTCGCCCACCTTCATCGTGCGCAGGTTTATCGCAGCGCTATGGTTGCGCACACCGTCCCACGTACCTTCGCCTTCCGCAACGAGATCATCATAACTGTAAACGTCGGGTTCTGACTTCATTAGCCAATATTGTTTTGCCACCTGCTGCTCCTTTTCGCTGGCATGCCTTTAAGGCAGGCAGTAATGCGCTGTCCATGACACATATGCCCGTTATTTCATTGAGCAGCGATGACGCTGACGCTCTCGGCCAACAGCTTGGCAGTTCATTCCACACCTATGGATTTGCGACCGTTGTAGATCATGGACTTCACCCTGATCTGGTTGCCAAAGCCTGGGCGCTAACCAAGCAGTTGTTCGAACAATCCGAATCGGAAAAGATGCGGGGGTTCGATACCGCGATTGCAGGGCAGCGCGGCTACACACCGTTCAAGACCGAAATTGCCAAGGGCGCAGACCATCATGATCTGAAAGAATTCTGGCACGTCGGGCGTGATGTTGCGCCCGATAGCCCACTTGCGGGATCGATGCTGCCGAATATCTGGCCAGATGTTCCCGAGTTCAAAGAGACGTTTCAGTTACTATTCGATGAGATGGACAAGGTTGGTGCTCGGATATTGTCGTCGATTGCGCGTTATCTCGATTTACCCACGCGCTGGTTCGACCCAGCGATCGACGACGGCAATTCGATTTTGCGGTTGCTGCACTATCCGCCAATCGCAGGCGATGCCGAGGGCTGCATCCGTGCTGGCGCGCATGAGGACATCAACCTGATCACGCTCTTGCTGGGTGCTGAGGAGGCCGGGTTGCAGATTTTGCGTCCTGATGGCAGCTGGATGGACGTGTCACCGCCACAGGGGGGATTAGCGGTCAACGTGGGCGACATGTTGCAGCGGCTGACCAATCATATTCTGCCTTCGACGACCCATCGTGTGATCAATCCGACAGGGGAGCGTTCACGATTCAGCCGATATTCCATGCCCTTCTTCTTGCACCTGCGGTCCGATTTCCCAATCGCAACGCTTCCACAATGCGTGACCGAGACCAATCCGAATCGCTACCCGGACCCCATTCTCGCGGATGACTACTTGCGCGAGCGCCTTATCGAGATCGGTTTGCTGAAGGCTTGATCCGAGTTTACCTCACGTAAAGGCTATGCCGTTATAGAGCGGTTCCGCAATTGTGTCGCGGTTCCGGGGTCGCAATGAATTTGAAACTAAAAAAAGGGTTAGAAAACATCGCGGTGGCTGTCGGCTATGACACCCAGCATGTCACCCGCACGGTGGCCTATCGGGAAATCGATCGCTGGCTTGACGGTCTTGGCACCGGACAGTTGGATGCGCTTGAAATCAGCGCAGGCTGGAAATGGCGGCACCGCCAATGGGGCAGTTTCACCGAGATGAATTGGCCCGAGCACGACATCTGCAAGGATGTGCTCGACCGACAATTCGACATCATTATCGCCGATAATGTGTGGGAACATCTGCTTTACCCCTATCGCGCCGCGCGCAATGTGCACGCTATGCTGCGCCCGGGCGGCTGGTTTGTGAACATTACACCGTTCCTGATTCGTTATCACCCCATCCCGACTGACTGTACCCGGTGGACCGAATTGGGCATGACTCACTTTCTCGAAGAGGCCGGATTCGATTCGGCGCAAATCAAGACCGGAAGCTGGGGCAATGCTTCCGCGGTGAAGGCCAATTTCCATCGATGGGCACGGACCGGCTGGCAACGCCGCTTGCCAAATGATGTGCGCTTTCCGGTCACCGTCTGGGCGATGGCGCAGAAGCAGTGACAATATTAGCCCCAATTTGCGTCATCGTACTGGCGCATAATGAGGAGGCGCGCATAGCGGCCTGTCTGCGCAGCCTGCCGCTGGCGGACGAAGATATCGCGTTTCATGTTGTCGTAAACGGTTCGACCGATGCAACCGCACGAATTGCGCAAGGCTTTGCGGACCGTCACCATAATCTCAAGCTCCACGTCTTAGAACGGGGCGGCAAGGCGCGCAGTTGGAACCGCCTCTTGTTCAACGAACTGCCCGATTTTCATACGGTGCATGTTTTCGTCGATGGTGACGCAGAAGTGGCGGCCGGGTCCATTCGAGCGCTGGCTGCTTCATTGGTAGCCGATTCGCAGGCAAATGCCGCTGCGGCACTGCCGATGAATGGCCGAAAAGTTGCAGCCTATCAGAAACAGTTGCGGCAGGAACATGGCCTGTTTGGAGATCTTTATGCATTACGCGGCAGTTTTCTGGCGCGGATGAAGGCTGCGTCGATCCGCTTGCCCGATGATGTTGTTGGAGACGACGGGCTGGTCTGCGCACTGGCTAAAACCGATTTGGCCGACGAATTATGTTGGGACGATCAGCGCGTAGCAGTTTGCGAAACTGCGGGTTTTTTCTGCGCTCCGGTCAGCGTGTGGTCGCCTTTGAGCTGGCGGATGCAGTTTCGCCGGATGATCAATTACAGCGTCCGCCATTTTCAGAACGTCCTCATCACCCAGTTGATGCGTGCAAAAGGTCCCTCCCAGTTACCGCGACAACTCTCGGTCCTTTATGCGGATGCGCTGCCAAAGATGCGTCCACGTGGCGGGCTCGTTCATATGCTGTTCGACCGGTTGGCACTGGCACGCATGGCGCGTTCCATTCGGGGCTGAGGGAATCCGCATTACCGCGTCTCGGGTGTCGGCGGCTTCCTGCGAATCACGAGGTTGATGACTTCCATCGCCGTCGGTCGTGCCCCATACCACAGTAAAGCAACATAGCTGATGCCGCCGGCAAGCGTCAGTGCCAACAGATGCAGCGGTGCGGCCATGTCCCGCCACACATAGGTCATTACCAAATGATCCGCCGCCCACGTCGCGACTGCCATGACAGCTGCCGCAGCAAGGCCGGGCAATACTGCTGCGCCGAGTTGGGCCATAGTGAATCCGATGTGCGGCTTCGCCTTGTAAATCGTGAATGCTGATAGCAGCGGCACAGAGACGAGCCAGCCAGCAGCCAAGCCATGCGTGCCATATCCAATCGCTATGACATACACGATGGGCATAATCACCGCGCCTGCAACGGTAAGGTGCAACGTCAGGCGGGGCAGGCCCACAGCATTCAGAGCAGGCGCAAACAGGATCTGCAAAGTCAAAAAAGGCATCGCCAGCGCCAATGTTGCCACCAAAGGCGCTGCCTCAAGCCATTTCGGTCCCATCAAGGTTTCTACAAACGGCTCCGCCGAGATCGCCATGCCAAGATAAAGCGGGCAGGCCACCAGCATGATGAGGCGAACGGCTTTCAAAAAACCAAGCGTCAGGGCTGGACGGTTACCTTGCAATCGGGCGTAGGCCGGAAAAGCAACTTCGTTCAACGGGGGGACAAACTTGACCGCAAACAACTGCGTCAGGAACAAAGCCTCGGCATACAGGCCTAAATCATGCGCATCGAAATAGCGTCCGGCGATAAAGATATCTGATTGGCTCTGGATGATGAAGAAGGCCTGGGCCGCCAATAGGGCGAGGCCGAAACCGAACATGTTACCGGAACCGCGGAAATTGAAGCTGGGCATCACAATGAACCGCGTTGAAACCGTCAAAAGGATGGCGCGGCACCAGAACATTGCGATCGGCGCGAATACCAGCGTCCAGACGCCATAGTCATTCAGTGCAAGTATCAGCGACAGGGTTGCACCCACCAAGGCGGTGAGCAAGTTGATGATGGCCGGCTTTTTGAAATCCAGATTGCGGGTCAGCATGGCTTCCGGGAGAATTAGGAATGGTGTGGAGAGGTATATGAGCGATTGCCACCGAAGCATGTCAGCGATCACCTGCTCGCCGTAATAGACCGCCGCTAGCGGGGCCAAGGCAAAGAACTGAAGCATTGCAAGTACCCCGTTCAGGAGAATCAGCATGCCAAATGCCTGACGAATCCGAACTGGCTCGACCGTGTCCGACTGGATCAGGGCCGATACGAATCCATAGCCATTCAGGAAATTGAGGAAGACCAACACCACAGAGGTCATGGCGAATAGGCCATAATCACCGGGCTCAAGGATTCGGATTACGGTCAATGTCGCAACCCAGCTGATCATCTGTGCGAGAATCTGGGTCCCGGAACGCCAGAAAATCGCAGACTTCACGCGATTCTGGAACGCATCGGGGGCAAGGTCGTTATCAAGCGCAGTCAAATCCATGGCCCGCATATATGCCAAAAACCTTACAAAACCTTGGCGTTGGGCAGGGGTTGCATTTTTTTTGTAATAAAATTGCAAATGCCTGTTGACCGAATCTCGAAGTCGCTTTAGAGGCCCTCTCACCGGACGGGAAGCAAGCGTTTCTGCGGTTCGGTCGCCAACAAATAGGTCACCTACTCCTCTGGTAGTAATATCAGGGAACCATAGGTGTCCGCTTTTTTGTCGGTGGTAATCGGGTCAAACCGGTTCGGCTCTTTGACATTGTGATATTTAGATGAAGGGACATGTGGGCGACGGCGCCAGGTCCGGGGGTTTTTAGGCCCCGGGTGCTTGGTTAAAAATTAGCTGTTCGCACATAATGTCCTATACACCATGTATAGTAATTTGTGCAGGAACAACGCCTGAAAGTTCGAGCCTTGCTAGTTTGCGGATTTATCCGTGCTAGTCTGGTTTTTGAATCAAACTTGAGAGTTTGATCCTGGCTCAGAACGAACGCTGGCGGCATGCTTAACACATGCAAGTCGAACGAGACCTTCGGGTCTAGTGGCGCACGGGTGCGTAACGCGTGGGAATCTGCCCTTAGGTACGGAATAACTCAGAGAAATTTGTGCTAATACCGTATGATGTCGAAAGACCAAAGATTTATCGCCTAAGGATGAGCCCGCGTAAGATTAGCTTGTTGGTGAGGTAAAAGCTCACCAAGGCGACGATCTTTAGCTGGTCTGAGAGGATGATCAGCCACACTGGGACTGAGACACGGCCCAGACTCCTACGGGAGGCAGCAGTGGGGAATATTGGACAATGGGCGAAAGCCTG
>Ga0105050_10010091_pt1 | contig 10412 bp, 12 predicted proteins | sample FRY01_FD_78088 | JGI IMG/M metagenome (GOLD analysis project Ga0105050, IMG submission 78088) | Freshwater microbial communities from Lake Fryxell liftoff mats and glacier meltwater in Antarctica - FRY-01 | ecosystem: Environmental > Aquatic > Freshwater > Ice > Glacier meltwater ... | reverse complement strand
ATCGATTACATCAGTCAAATCAATAGAAACATTACATCTCATCATTCCAACTGCTTTGATACCCGCTTTTCTAGTTTTCTTTAAACATGCTGCTGCAAATCCCGTAGGTAGTGCAGTTGAACATAATACATTACAAATTGACATTTTTTATTTTTTTTGATTGTTTGAAATAGAAGAAGTTTTTTCGCTTGTTTCTTTTATTTCATTTTCAATTTTTTCTTTATAGTCCTTAGTAGGTATATCAACTACATAATCAGCAGGGATTGCATTTAGTATCTTTAAATTTTGATACACAGTTGCCGTAATTTCTTTAACTTTGCCCGTATTAGTATTTTTTAATTTAATTGTATTTTCAGCCATTTTTGCTTAATTTTATAATTGTATTGAAAAGAAAACTAATAGTAATTTCATAATATCCAAATTTATTTTTAAAAAAATTAAAAAAGAAAAAGATTACAATCAACTTTTACATCAATTATGAATTTTAAGAACCCATTCAAATCAATAAAATCTAAGTCGGCAAAAGTCGGGGAGAAGCAAGTAGAACTTATCGAAGTGTATCAAACAGGTAAAAATAAATTCTATTCGCCAAAAGATATTACCGATTATCCTTTTATTCGCATTAATTTGATACATACGTATTCTAGGTACGCTGATTTAAAGCTAGACAAAGAAAGACTACACCTGCTTTTATCTGTCCTTAAAAAGGCTGTTAGCGAGGGTAGTTTAGAAGATGTTACAATCCTAGTAAATGAGATTGAAATAGCAGAAAGTTTGTTTTGTGAGAAAAATACATTACTAGACTTAGCTGCAGCGATGTTCTTAATTAATGATGAGCCTGTTAATAGTTGGAACGAAAGTTATCACAACCAAAAGAAAGAAATAATGTTAAACGATGCAGACTGTATGGCTTTTTTTTTGCCTACTGCTTACCAAATGTTGCAGAGCTCCAAAGAAAACTCAGCATTGCAGGTTTTAGATTATTTACAAAAGAGCCTCCCACTAATCGAGAGATTCAATTATATAGTAGGGACGTTTTCGCAGGAATGACCGATGATATAAACATTAGTTTGTTAGCTATTTCGGAGCATACACATACTCCAATTAACAATTTAATTTACAACATTACTACTCTCGAATTATTTAGCATCTGGAACGCTATTATTCGCAAAGTCGAGATACAAGAAAAAGCAATTGAAGATTCAAAAAAATAAATATCATGAAAAGATTTAGAAAGCAAACAGTAATTAAGACAATGAATAAAATTATACATGAAAATTCTCATGTAGATAAATTTTATCTTTCATACACCGACTACTTAAAATTCCAAATGGAATGCAAATTGATAATAAATATCAAAGCAAGAGTAACAATCAATTCTTATTGCGGAATACCAATCGACTTCTTTAATTGTGCAACAAATAATGAAAGTAAATATTTCATTTATGGTCACGAATATAGCCTAAATAATAACTAGCAACGCTTGTTAAAGGTCTGACAAATACCCTCTAATTTGATTACAGGAAACCAATTAGAACCCGTAGCATTACCTTTGTCAAAACCACCCCGTACTTGTAGATTATAAACATCTCCATTACTATCTGTAAGTGTTAAATTTGTACCTGCTAATAAGGCTTGTAATCGCTTTACTTGCCATTCGGGAATATCCCATACACGTAACTCATATTGGTCTATAATCTTGCCTTTTGTCTGTCTGTATCGTGAAATTAATGAGGTGCTAATTTCTTCATAAGTATTCTCAACGGCAACGCTAGTTTTTTCTAAAACGGCTTTTAATCTCATGCAATTACTCATTGATACTTCGGGAGTAGGGAACACAAAGAAATCACTATCAAAAGAAAATACAACACCATTGCAGTCTTTTCTCACGTAATCTGAACATAATAAAATGCTTGATGAATTACATTTAACCTTGCAGAACGGCTCACTCATGTAGGTTTCTACTGCGAAATTTACTTGAACTTTAAAGCAATCAGCACCTGCAAATAAAGAAATAGCATCCATATCAAATACTATATTAGTTTGATAGCCGTATTCATTATTAAATCCCGTATAATCCAAAACAATAACACCCATATCGCTTCCATCAATTAAATAAACATTAATAGAAACGGGTAATACATTACTATCGCTATGAATTATTTGATAAGTAAAGCTATCACCCTCTATGTAAGGTTGGCAGTAGCATGATGCTAGACAGCCTTGTGTTTCGTCAAATCCTAAGTTATGGGGGCAGTCTGCAAATCTTAATTTTAATCGCTCAGTGCGACTTAAATTAGAAGTAAATGGTGCTGTGCATAATGGGTAGTTATAAATTATCATACTTCTTTCTTTATTATTATTGCAATTTCGTAATCCTTTGTCCTATCCAAAGTTGATGTGTCTAAATAAAAGTCTGCACACAAATTGCCTACAACAAAACTTGTAGGAACACCACTAAAAAACACCGTATTTAATTGCGGTAAAACTCCAAGACCTGCATAGCTTTCTTCTTCGCTAATTAAATTAGTGCCGACCTCATAGATTACAGGAATTATATTAAATGGTGTTAACAAATCAAACCTACATATAGTTACTTTAAAATAAGATAAGCAAGAACTCTTTAAGGTCATAATATTGCCCTCCATAGAAGAAATTACCGCATTTGTAATAGGGTCTTTTAATTCAATTTTATCTATCAAAGGGACTGCCAAAGCATTGTCATAATTCAAAACATAATTGATTGATTCAGCTACAACCGTTTCTCCGCTAGTGCCATAGTAAGTAGTAAACTCTAATTTAGCAACAATACTATCTCCTAAATAGTCAAATATATTTCTGTACTCATAAGAAAAATACAAGAAAAAAGCATCTTGTGTAAATGTTACATCACCCGTAGTCCATAGTCCACTCCCTGCATTATAATTCATCCCTTGAGTGAATAGAATGTCACCCGTTGACTGTCTTGTTACGGTCAAGAAAGCATCCTTATTATAATTGTTAAATCCTACTGGGTAACATGGGCCGCCATACAAACTAATGTTATTAAATATAGTTTTACTCACTTGAAATTCAGCAATTACTCTCTCATATAATGTAGATTCAATACACCCATTCATTGAACGATTGTAATCCTTATAACTCCATGTTATTTGTGGATAGCAACCCTTTATAACCGTTAATGGGCCATTAGGAATTGGCTTACCTAATTTAATGCTTATAACCTCTGTTGATGCCGAGAAATAAATCAATGCCACTACTTCCTTTTCTTGCAAAGTTTTAGCCGTTAAGGATGCTGTAACTTTCCAATTTGTACCTGCCACCAAAGAAACAACACCTATTTCTTCATCCTCAATGATTGCAGGATTCGCCAACTGTAAACTATTTTCGGGAACAATATTGACAAGCATTAATTTTGCCGAAGTAGGAATTTCAACACCCGGTACATTAAAATTTACTTGTGTAAATATCGCACCATCTAAAATAAATTGAGGTTGATTTGTAGTCCATGTATTAGTAATAGGACTTGGAGAAAAGTTATCATAAAACTTTGCAGTCACTAAATCATAATCTAACATCTCATCACTTTTTGAAGTAGAAATATCAATTACTTTTATATGCTTGGTGAAATATTTTGCAGATTCATAAACAGAATTTCCCGTTGATAAAGTATTTGCTGATTGTGTATCGATTGAACTATTCTGCAACCACTTACCATAAGTGTTGGATTGCGTTTCTGCTATATAACCGTTCACATCATCGCCTACATAAAATTTATGTCTTATCTTAAAATTAAATTCATCTACTATCCATATTTGAACTCTATAATTTTGATTTGACCAATAGTCTTGACCTTGTGTAGAACCGTTTACTTCTAGTAACATTGTAAGCCACACCCCTACTGTAACCGTTGGTAGAATGGTTATACGCCATGAATTATCTATCGTAGGATAGTCGGGAGTAGCCATTGCAAATGCAGGATTATATTTCACAATAGAACCAAATAAACCAACACAATCAGTCTTATATTGTGCTTCCATTATTTTAGATTCCCCTATGGCTGTTTTAAAAGATGTAGATGAGGGTAAACCTCCTATATCATCAGTATATGCAATTGAAGTACGTATCATATTAATCCTCTTATTTGTGCTGTTCGTTTTTGAAAATCAAAATCTATATTATCTATTGGTGCTTTTATGATTGTTCCAAACAAATTAATTGAAATAGAACTATCACTCTCATACGCCAAATATTCGGCACAAGTAAACTCTACTTCAACACTATATTTTAAATACTTTTTTGAATACCGAGAAAGATAACCTACATTATTTGGTGCATTTCTTGGGTTTTCAATAAAATGGAAACAATCATAAAGATTACAATTATAATATTTTGATGTTGTTGAAGTAGGAAAAGCCACTTTAGCTATATCACCCACTTCATACATTGGTCTATTTTGGTCAAACACTCTATTTGTATAAGTTCCTGCATCATAAGTACCTATACTATTTCCAAAACCAAGTTGAACTGCTCCTGGAATTATTAGCGCTGGAGGTGACAATATAAAAGGTTTTTTTAATTGCATTTCTTGACTTCTAGAAACAGGAACTCCAGAAAAAACACATGCAGAATAATAAGCGTCTTTTTGTAAAGGACTGACAGGATTATTCCACTCTCGAATAGTTTTATAGGCACTATAAGCATAACCAATAGCACTCTCGCCCGAAAAAGAACTAGGAGTAGTAAAGCTTATATCTGCATAAGCATATCTATTTCTATCGTTTAAATCGAAACATACATCATACGATGTACAGTCTTTCCAAATTGTGGATGATTGCTCAAAATAATCTTTTCTTTCAAAAATAAAATGAACATCTGAACCAACTTTTTTAATTAAAAAATCTGCATTAAAAACAGTTTTCAATTCGTTCAGAAAATCCTTTATAGTTCTTAAATATTTATGTTGTTCATCTATGTAATTGCCCACATCTGATAGTCTTTTACCTTTGCTAATATCACAATTTAAAAGATAAAGATAGTTGTAAGGATTCAATGTACCCATAGGCATATCTACTGTTCCTGCTACGTCCCATGACATAGACAAATAAGCACTCATATCTATTCCATATACATCGCCAGTCCATCCGTTTAAACCAGTTGCACTATCTAATATTGAAGATTTAAAAACAAATTCTGGTAAAGAACGAATTGAATTTTTTAATAACCCACCAACACGTACAGCAGGCTGATATGTAGTTTGTACAATCAATGCACTTGTATCAACATTTGGCACGTTTATAAATACCTCTGAAGTATCTGCCAAGTACGCATCATAATTCAAAATATTATTTAATGAATTATAAGCATCAGTTACCTCATCATATTCAGATGCTCTACATTTAACAAAGCACTCACCAGTACACCACTCAATTTTGTCTCTTGTGATTTGCCCTGTAAAAATATATACATTACAATCACAATCATATATCCTTACCCACATATATTCAACAGGGATTGCTGAATTATAAAACGCATTTAGAATAAGGTCTTTAATGTTGGAAGTGCCATTATAAAAAAGTAAATCACCAGTCATTTTCTTTTTGACTTGATTATTTTCTTCTTTTGTTATTTCCAAATGTAATTCATCTATACCATCAACATATGTATTATTGAGTTGAAACCAAGCAGGAATAGTCTTACTTAGATTATAAGGTGTTGGAACTCCTCCTACTATTGGTGTTGGATATGCTAATTCTAGTCTCATTTTAAATCTTCACAAGTAAAGTTTCTATTTTTACAAAGGAAATTACATAGTGCTCTCTTGCTTATAAATTTTTTACTACACCCATCAACATGTGTAAGGGTTCTTGATTGAGGATAGTAATTACACTCTTTAGCGCATGAAGAAAAAAGTATCACCGCAAAAATTATTAATAAATATTTCATTTGTTTGTTTTTATCGTTTCCAATTAGTTTCTTTAATTTGTGTTTCCCTTACGGTCATGCTTAAGCCATACATATCCGCATTGAAGGTAGCTCTAGGCATCTTATCAGGCAGACTTAAAACTGCTTTCTCAATAGCATCTAATCTACTCTCTAATTCGCCATTTTGATTTACCATAGTACTGCTTAATATGGGGTTAAAGTTAAAACCTTTTAAAGAATTATTCGCCAAAACATCTGATAAATTTATTTTGTGTTTTCTAATCACATCGAAAACGTCCTTATTCATTGCAGAAGTTTGTCTATCAAATATATATTCACCTCCCTCATATTCGCCCACATAATCTTTTCGCCCTCTGATTGAGAATTTACCACCTCCATTCTCGTGACTTGGTGCATCTATTAACCCGTAAGGAGTTTGTCCACCTTGCTTGAATTGCTGTGCCGAAATAACACCTATTTGTACTGCTCCCAACACACCTGCAAGAGCAGCCATTGCAACTCCCAATAAGAATGGTTGTGTTGTTAACGCAGAAGTAATTGATAAAGCTGTGTTTGCTATCGCTTCTGCAATTAAAGCTTGTTTTCGTCTATTACCCTCCCTTCTCCTTAATTCTTCTAACTTTTGTAATTTTTTATTCTCGGCATCAAGCAACTGACTGTTACCTTTGTCTGCTATGACTTTTGCTTGAGTTACTTCCTCTTTTTGTCTGTCAATTAATTTATCAAAATCTGCTATGTTGTTGGAAATATCTCTTTGAACTAAATTAAATGTACCAGATATGGCTTGTCTTGAAGCCTCTGCAACTTTTCTTATTTTTTCTTGAGCAGTTATAGTATCGTCTGCCAATGCAATCGCCACTAAGCCCAATCCACTAAATACAGCCCTTAAATCTCCATCAGAAATTATATTTAAAGTTTCTTGATAATTTCTTGCAAATTCATTTAATTTTTTCTTGGATGCTTCACTTGTCTTGTCTGTAATTTCAATTTTATTAATCTCTAATTTTAATTTTTTAAATTCAGAATCGACATCCTTTATAATTTCTTTTAAATCAATAGGGGTGATTGGTGGCAATAACTTAATATTCTTAGGCTGTATCTTTAGCTTCTCGGTATTTACAATTGGTACTTTATTTGTTTTTGTTTCAACTAATCCAAAAGTATTATACAGTTTTATTATTTCTGCATCAACTTCTTTTATCCGACTTTGAGCTGCATTTAATTTTAATAAAAAAATCTGCTGCGGGTCATTCTTTAATTTCGCCAAGCGAGCATTGTTCTCCTGCGTATCGCCAGCCAAATCAATTCCCTGTTTTTTGCTCTGCGCCTTCATTTTGTTGAGGAAGTCCTGATTTTCTTCTAGCAACAATCTATCATCAATAGAACCAGCCGCAAGCTCTTTAGCCTTTGTGTCGGCTGCCGAAGCCAAAGATTTTTTTATAATTAAGTCTGTTTGTCGTTTTAAAGCCGCCTCAATTAATGCACTATTATCTATTTGAGTAACATCTATTTTATTGGCACTATCAGCAATTTCATTATACGCAGCTAAAGCTCTTACCCTATCATTGTGTGATATGGTTTGATTCTTTAAGGCTGCACCCATTGTAATTACAATACCCAATTCATTAGCAGCGTTCTTGGCAGCCTCTTTGCTTACCTCATTTATATCCTGTTTTACTTTTAGGTTTTTCTTTTCTACTTCACTTAGTGCTTTTGTCGACCCGAATAAACTATCATAATTCAATATTAACAAAGCCACTCCTGCAATTATTAAAGTTAATCCTGCTGTGGCAATCGCCCATGATGCTGCCATACTTAATCCCGTTACCCTTGCGATAGCTGTTACTGCTGTCAAAGCATAGCCATAAACAGTAGTAGCTATTGTGTTGCCACTCTTAGCCGCTATATCACCCTCATTTGCCACTATATCCAATTCCGTTGCACCCGTTGCAATCCTTTGAGCAACCGCTTGACTTGCTAAGGACTTACCCGTTAAATCACTCCAATACAACTTAACTGAATTTACAAATCCGCTTTCAGTATCTAGTGTATTTTGGATTTGCTGTAAACCTTGTAACAATGACATCGCAGCTGTTACCTTTAATAATGCTTTCTGAACTTGCTCATTTTCACTACCAAATAAAGCACTTGCACCTTGTAAGGATGCGAAGATAGACACTCCAATAGTTAAGCCTTGCATCGCAGTATCTAATCCCCTTGTGTCACTCGCTAATAGCTTAATCTGTGCTTGTTGGTCGCCCATTGCATCAGTTACTTGTGCTAATCGTGTTTGTGCTTGGACATATTGTTCGCCCGACAAACCGGGTTGCCTTAACAATGTTTTTAATTCTTGAATTTCTGCCCTATAAGACTTGGTTTTAGTTACCACCTTATCAGTTTCAGTTTGCATCTTACGTGTTGCATCAACGCCTTTATTAATGGCATCCTCAAGTATCTTTAATGCTTGTGCTTCATCAATAGTACCTTTCTTAAATTCTTGTTGAACTCGCTTAGTGACTTGATTAAATTCTTTAGATTTAGTAAGTACGCCCGTTAATTCTGCTGACAATTTCTCAACTTCATTTACGGATTCCATCATGGAAATGTCAGTAAAGGCTTTCTTTGCCGTTGCTAATTGCTTTAATCCATCTGCTCCACCCTTAACCGTTTCATTAAAATTAGTTACTGCCTTAGCCGAAGTAGTTACACTATCAGCTATTCCTTTACTAGCAGTCTGAAATGATTTATTAAGTTGTTCTGCAGAATTATCTACAGCATCCATTTTGCCAAATAATCCCGTTAATGATTTCTCGGCACTATCGGTCTTAAAATATAAGTCTAGTATTACGTTTTCCTTTGCCATCGTTTTGAAATATAACAATATTAGAATAAAAAGCAAAAAAAAAGCCTCTCACAGTTAAACTGAAAGAGGCTTTAAACAAAATGAAATGAACATGGCAAATATAATCTTTATTTTCGTTATTCCAATTTATATTTTTTAATAAAAATATTACCCATTTGATTTATTATTTTTTTAATTTTGGATAAGTCTGGATTTTCTCTATCAACTTCTTCAATTGCTAATTGATGCAGTTTATGTATTTTATCAAGGTGTTTAAGTTGTTTTTCAGTAAGACCACTATCTAGTACTTTTTGAATTGCAAATCCCACATCAAACTCCATGTTTGCTTTAAATAAAGCTTTCCTTAATCGTAAAATGTTATCTTCCATATTATTTTCTTTTGCTGACAATTATTATTGATTTTCTGATTACGCAAATCTTGTTATCAATGTTTTTAGTCCAATTCCAACGGTCTAGCTTACCCTTTGAAACACCTAACTCATTTGAGTTACACAAGGCTACTATGCTACCATAATAGGAATGCTCACCCGTTTCTTTGATTTCTAAATGATATATTTTCTTCATTTTAGTATTCAATTACTTCGGTGATAAAGTCTAGATTTTCATCAGAACAAAAAGAACAATACCTTCCATTTTGATGGAGTGTTATTTGTTTTTCATAATCTCCTTCCCTAAATTCACTTCCTAATATAATATAAGGCGAATTTAGTATTACAATGTCAAAGGGTTTAGTTAAGTTGATATCACTCGGAAAGTCGATTCCTTCTAATGTTAATTTTATTTTAACAATAGAACCTACTTTTAGTCTCTCGTCATATATTACATGCTTACTTTCGCAGAATGCTTTATTAAAAACTTCAAACTGCTCTGATGTGCAAACTTCCGCAAAATCAAATATCTTTTGCGACTGTTCAACTGAAATAGTCCTTGTAGTTTCTGCTTCCAAAAAGTCTTTTACTGATTGTGTAGGTTGGTCGGTGTCATCACTACACTCCCATATTTTATTAATGTCGATTGGTGGAAAATAAAACCTAAATGCTCCAGCAAGATGTTGGTCACTATTAGGAAAAGCTAATTTAATAACTTCTCTCAATTGCTCCAAGGTACCGTCATTAATAACTGCACATTTGCCTAATTCTAGGTCTTTAATTGTGAATTTTGCCATTGTATTTATTTTATATTGTTTAATTCTGATATGTCAACTTCAATAAATATTTTATCAATCTTTATTTCTAGTTTGCCACCGAAATTCAATGTTTCCCATTTAATAAATTTGCAAATTTTACCTTTCCAAAAAATAGGTAATGATTGATTTAATTGTGCCATTTTGTTTAGTTTAAATTGTTTAAAAATTGTATCTAATTGCTTGCATAATCAAATCTAACACCTTTTATCGCCATTAAAATACTCCAAACCTCAGCAAAGTTTTCATTTGTAATCTGCTGTAATACATCGGCTACTAAGACAGCTTGTTTTTCAGTTAAAAGAGCATCTATAACACCTCCTTTTTCCTCTATGTTTCTAACATATACATAATTGCTTTTAACTTCTGCCCTTATTTTTGATGTTGATTTAAAATATTCCATTTTGTTTAGTTTTAATT
>Ga0105050_10010088_pt1 | contig 10413 bp, 8 predicted proteins | sample FRY01_FD_78088 | JGI IMG/M metagenome (GOLD analysis project Ga0105050, IMG submission 78088) | Freshwater microbial communities from Lake Fryxell liftoff mats and glacier meltwater in Antarctica - FRY-01 | ecosystem: Environmental > Aquatic > Freshwater > Ice > Glacier meltwater ... | reverse complement strand
TTTGAATGGGCACCGTCGCGCAAATGCAAACGGCACCGTGGGGTCTATTCCTGTGTCATTGAGTAATATTTCACACCCAGAGAAACTCCCAGAGCAAGTCCCACAGCAAGTCCCAGAGCAAGTCCCAGAGAAACTCCCAGAGCAAGTCCCACAGCAAGTCCCAGAGAAACTCCCAGAGCAACTCCCAGAGCAAGTCCCAGAGAAACTCCCAGAGCAGAAAATAGAGAAAATCCAAGAGCAAACAGGACGAGATACCATGTCAAGCAACACAGAAACGGATGATATAACAGCAACAATCACCGCAGCCTACAGGGCAAGCATGCAGTCGCCAAACATTGTGCAGATGATAATGTTGTACGCAGTCTGTTCATATGTCCCGTTCTTCCTGCATCGCACGCCGGATTCGATTCGGCTACCTGTGATATTGGAAATTGTGCAGCCCTCGATTTCCTGTTTTGCAGCTGTCGTGTTGTTTTTGGTCAGTGTTTCCTCGCACTGTGGCTTTGTGCAAAATGGATTCATGTATTCGTCCGCATTCATCGCTTACATCTCGCTGATACCGGTCTTGGTGTGGTGTTGCATCTACTTTGTGATCAAGGCTGCCCGCACCAAGACCACGAGCTACGTGTGCTGTATTTTCATGCTAGTGCTGTATATCAAGATTCTGCACACCACCAGCACGTTTCCCGAGAAAAAACACGGAGTGCAGCAGGTGTCTGTCTTTGTTGGTTTTGTGTGTGCTCTGTACACTGTGTTTATGACCATTTTCATACGCATGGAGAACAAGTGCATACAAATGGGCTGGGATTCAAGACCGGACGACGAAGACAACGACTACTTGTCGTCCGACGGCGTAGGAGCCAACCTACAGGACACGCGGCAGATTTCACCTCGGTACAGCATAGATGACGTCCTGCAGCGTGTTACGCAAGACATCAAAACGACTGAATATATACTGTCACATCAAAACACTCCGAGCGCACATCCAGCGCACAATGTAGTGGCTCCCGTTGCCGCGGAAAAGGCCTCATGCGACCAGCACAACGATACCGCAGACCTGGTGGAAACGGGCGCTGCAAGCAGTCTGTTGCCCATCCACGAGCTTCCGGAGCAGGACGCCGCAGGAAGCCACGATATGTCCGAAAATGATGTTGAAAACGTGGCCCTTCTTTCTTCACAACACACGCACACGCAAAACACGCACCGCACATGAGAAAATCAACAGACCGAACGTGTGCTTGCACCGCTTGTCGGAACCCACGAGGCGCGACGACTTTGCCACTTTGAAACTTTGCAATAAACTCCCTATATAAGTACTCGTTGTGTCAGCTTGCAGTACCCTGCGTGCTTGTATATCCCACTGGATTATCGTAATGCGATCCCTAACTACACGGATCCGCCGCATTGCCGTGCTGCTGTTCTCGCTAGCGCCCGGCCTTGTGCACTGCAACAATTACATCATGCACACGACGACTGTGCCGAGTGCGTGCCAAGTGCAGGTTCTTTCTGTCATGTCAAACGAGTTACAGCTCGAAATATGCCGCCAGTGGACGCACAACAAACCCATCCAAAACTGGAACATGAGCGCCTGGGAGGTCATATCCGACCCGTTTGACCTGAGACTGACCACCAAACACATCCACATGCTACCGGGAGACGCAGTCTCGGCAGCCAGCATCACATACACGACAACAGTGAAGCTACCCTCCGTACTCGAAAAACTCACAAGTATCAACCTGTCCATTACAGTCTCGAAGAAGCTTTTTATCTACAAACAAAAAGTTTACTCGTTTGTGCACATGGAAAAAGTGCCGCTCGTCGAGTACCTGGTCATTTCCAATGTAGCTTCCATCATTGGCAGCAACTCCGTCACATCCAAACACATGATTTCTCACGGCGATATCCCCTGGTACGCCAAGTGGGCCGGCGACATCCTCAAAAATGAGATTATCAAGAGCGTCGACCAGTATGACGCAACGTGTATCTCAGTGTACTGCGCGTCGCAGTGAACGGGTGCATTGTAATGGCACAAAACATGTATTTTTATACCGGAGTGTAATCACGCAGACTGGGAAAAGAAACGCCACTCAGACACCAACGCTCAGTGCAGATTCTCAATCTGTACACTCCCGCAAACGCCTGGTACGGGATGCAGACATTTCTCTGACCAGTGTTGTTCAAAAATACGCAGGGAATCGTCATCATATGAAATGGTTGCAACAAGTGACATTGGACTGTCCCGTATGCGTGGGCTGTCACTATTGGCAATTACACGTGTGTTTCCAGAATCTTTCTGAGGCGAGGGTAGCGTCGTCATGACTCATACCAAACGGGTACACAGCAGACGACAAGTGCCGTGCAGGTAGTCAATGTCGTTTTGCAGTCTGGTATTTTCCAGCTGCATTTTCGCTGCTGCGTCTGTGCATCGTTCCAGCTCCGCTTGCAGTCGACGGCACTCAGATTGCTCAAACGCCTCGAAAGCCGCCTTGCACGTTAGTGAAATATCGTGCGTCCTCATGCTGACGCTTCGGGGGGGGCTGCCGTGGCACAGGATATTCGTCTGTCGTGTAGTGTATTGAGAATTGCGCATGTATATAGTGTCAACGTAGTTGTAGTGATAAACTCTATGATGCTGTTGCCCAACTCGTGACGAATGCGTCGCGGTAAACACCTCTTCGTGTTGCAAGTTGGCTTTCGCTAACTGCAAAAAGTGTAGCCCGTATGAGATGTCGGCCACCAGCATGCACAGCGACAGGAAGAGTACCACTATTGAAGGCGAGGTGGCAAGCTTGTGCATCTTCCTCACTATGCAATCGAGCATGACTAGCTCCAGACCCACAAAAAATCCCAGCATACTCAAGTACAAGACAGGCATGTGTCGGAAAGCAATGTCCATTGCTAGTCTAAACATCGTGAGCAAAGTCGCGACACAGAAGACAGCGCGGTCTTGTGTGTGGTGCATCTGGTCGACGCACAAGTGGATCACGGTGATGCAGTTTGTAATAACGGCAAAGTGGTACAAACGCTGATAGTCTATTTCTGGCATTTTCGAAGCTGGTGAACACACGATTGGCTCCCTGCACTGTGTTGTACTCCTTTAATAATAAACACGAGTGTAAATATGCTTTCCTATCTTTTGCACCAGCACAGCAAAACAGCCGAGCGTGCAATACCGTCTGAGAATTGGACAATTGCCAGTGTATGGCGTTTTTTCTATGCCAGCGGACAAGTCCCGTCACACACCGAGCGAGGGCAGGTAGATGCCACTATCGCGTGTGCCGCTGCAGTCCGTGGCAAACATGGGCAGATTCCCATACATGGTGTCGCTTTTCCAATCATCTGCATCGTGCGGCATGAGACGTGCCGGAAAGAATTTGTTCGCAGTGTTTTGGACCGCGTCGGGTGGATCACATGCCGAATTGCTGGCGCTGCCTCGTTGGTAACAGACGTTCTTGTCAACTGACGATTGCGGGGCCCATTTTATGTTGAACTCGCCAAAGGTCAAGACCTGCTGCTGCGTGTCTGCAATCCGCTTGCTGTCTTGTGCACACTGCTCTTGTTGTAAGAGAGGCTTGCGCACTTTAACAAGTGTAGAGCCTGCAAATTTTGTGCGTGTTTGCATGGCTTTGAGAGCACGCTTCTGCAGTTTTTGCGCCTGCAAGCTCGCCGCTGGCACGCTTTGCTGGTATTTGCGCTTATTCACCAAGGCTTTGCCATGAAGCACGTGAATGCGCATGTGGTGCTTTTTTGTGTGGTAGAAACGGTCGCCCTCGTAGTCGCATTCCCTACACGCATACATGGCACGCTTGTGGTGTGTTGCTGGTGACCACACAACACCATCATATCCGCTCAGTGTCCACTCCCTCTCCTTGCAGCTGAAAGGCGCAAGCAAAGACGATGAGACAACGGACATGCTGCAACAAGTGTCTTGTGTGTGCCAGTGGGCTGCGATAATGCCCCAGGCTGCAGAGGGTGTAAAAATGGCCCACATTTTCCCGAAATAGCGCCGAAATGCAGTGGGGGGTTCGGTCTTCGCACGAGCGGGGCAGACAGACTGGCATAACCAGCGCATTCGCCGCGAATTCCGCACAGTGTATGGGCGCGGCGTTTGCGTGCTGCGATGCCGGAGCCCGCGCGGCATTGTATATATAGCAGCGAAAAATGAGGCAAAATAGTGTGTTCCGACACGGCGCACGGTGTGGTGCAGACGGGTGGCATGCTGTTTGTTGACATGATCCACGTGCACTGGCAGAACTCTACCAAAACCGGGAAAATTATTGTTCGGGGGACAAACAATGTGTTTCTCTTTGCCTGTGAACTGTTGCCATGCGACACGGCACACACCCCGGGGCATCCTGCTCGAATGTCCTTCTATTACCAGACTCAAAACAGCAGGCTGGCACGCAGTATAGACACGGGAAAGCCCGCGTTGTATGCGGTTTCCGAGGGCGTGGACGTGAAAATTCACCCCGTGCTCACCGTGCTCTACCAGGAGATGTACGCGGAGAATGAGCAGGTCTTGGGGACCGTAGATGTAACGCACAATGTCATCCTTTTCAAAAGCGGATTCTTCGCCGACAGCATTATGCAGCAAAACGGATACGGAATCCTTCTGCTTTGTCACGCATCACAGAACAACGCTGCAGATATTCCGGCATGCCAGCCCCAAACCTTTCATTTTGTCAATTGGCGGCAGAGCAGGTGTCTCCTGAAAGAGCAGGTGCATAAAATGACTCTGGCGCGACCTGCTGCCAGAATTGCTTCCAACGCGCAGGCCATTGCAATCAAGCACCGCCACAGCATGGCGCACGACACGGAGCTCGCAGTTGCGAGCGCTACTAGCACACAGTGGGAATCCAGCCTGTATGCGTCGCTGAAGCACAATATGTGCCAGACTTTCAATCTTTTGCGCTGAGAAATCGGTGCATATCTTAGCGCATGTTCTCCGGAACAATACTGTGGGTTAGTTGCAAGGTATTGCGGTATGTTGTATTATGTTGTGGGTAATAGCAATGGGTGTCAGTGCGTCACAGTGTGATGCAGCGTGTTGCTATGAGTTGCTGTGTGTTGCAGTGTACGCAGGTGTATTGCCACTCGGCGCGTCAGTAACTGGCTCCTGCATTGCTATCCCCTGGCATCTTCACAAATCAGACTGTGGAAAACTAGGCCCAGCGGTGTTTTGAGAAGCTTTCGGTTTTGGGATGGAACGCATAGAAAGCGGCGTCCTTTGCCATTTCTTTGTCCTTTTCCACCTGTGTTTTGTTTTTTGTTGTAGCGCTGATTTTCTGCAGGAGCTCGCGTGCAATATCAATACTGGGCTTGTCTGTTGGAACGTGCAGTCCATGGCGCGAGGCCGCGGACAGTACCTCTAACACGCTGTGGTGATCGGCGCCCACCAGCCACACCAGGCAGATCAGCGTCCACTTTTCAACGTCAAAGTTGCGGAATATGCTCATAAACGTCAGCATCGCGTGCGTGTGTCCGGACGGGCCCGCAATAACGTCTTCCCCGCGGCGGGTGGCGAGAAGAAAAAACGCACTCGTGTGCACCATTTGCCAGCACATGTGTCCCGTCAACCACGGCAGCGTAATGCCTGCACTCGCCGGTGTCGCGCCCTTTATCTGCAATGCGCTGGCGACGTATGCATTACATGCGTTCTGCTGTGCGACGTTGGTGTCCTTTGCCGTCGGCGGAATCGTTGTTGGTAAGTCAGTAAGGACGCCATTGCCGCCCAGCATGGTGGAATACTGGCGCCGATTTGGCCACTTTGAATTCAGCTGCACCAGCGCGTTGGAGGCGTATGTGTGCTGCAAAGACAACTCGCGCCACGAAAGACGTGGGATGGCATCATTCTTGTGCATGGCGTACAGCTGTTGCTCCGCGACAAGACGCGGGACCCTTATATTCTTGCGCGGACAGTTCACGACCCGGCACAGCGCCTTGCGGATATCCTTTTTGGCACACTGCTCATCTGCAGAGCACATTTTGTCACCAGCCATACACATGCCCAGCGCGTTTTTGTACAGAATAAGCCGTTGCGTATTGAGCGTCGTTGGCAACCACGGCACTGTCTCGTGCATGTCCTGCAAACTGCAGCACCTTTCGCATTTTTCCGCGCACTTCACATGCCCCAGGATCCACAGCATGACGCGGTGCTTTTTGTCGTGACACAGAATATTCATGAGCACGGCACACCGCTCGCGGATGTTGCCACTACGCAACACCCCGTCAACATCACAGTTGTTTACTGACCCCGGGTGTGTAATGTTGCGCGTGGTGCCCAGATTTAACAGCATATACATGGTCTGTTCGTACTGGTAGTGCTCTGGGTTGGCGGGCGCTGTCTCGTACTGCACACTCACACACGAGCTGATTTTTTGGAGCACCCCTCGCATATCGTGGCACACCCCTCGCATATACTCTTTGAGAACCTCGTTTTCGTCGATTTCGTGCAGCAACTTGCGCGTTTTATGGTCTAGAATACTACGTCTATACATTGAATGAATTGATAATAATCCAAAAGCAGGACTGATTTTCACGGCGCATGTCAGCTTATATACTCTTGCTGTCTGGCCCGGTTTATGCCAGAAATCTGCCACTCTTCGAATCCCACACCCCATCAGACACCCCGTGATTACGCGCAAAGTACATCACCACATGTGCTGTCAACAAACACAACCACTGTGTCGTTCTTGTAAAACCTTTATTGTCACACGCAAAAAAAAACACCAAAACACTTGTGACTTTTGGAGGCATATGTCTCAGACAGAGCAAGGGCGCACAACAACGATCTTGCCCTGCACAAAGTCGTGGCAGTCGTATCCGAATCCAAAAATCTTCTCAAACTCGTATGACTCGTACTTTCGCAGAGACTTGAGATAGGTGACTCCTTTGATGACTGCGTACTCGATTTCATACTCGTGATTTGAAGACACAAGTAAGAGACGGGTCTTCTTGAAGACGATGTCACTGTTGTGCTTGATGATCGTCATGTCCATTTCTTTCGCATCGCCCACGGTAAGTATGCAGTACGACAAGACTTTGGTGGAGAGTGGCATGTCGTGTGTAGCCGTCGCGTGTGTGTGCTTGACACCGTGGTAGGTGGTGCTAGTGCTGTCGCAGCGCGTTATGCATGTGTCGTCGCCGGACGCAACCGCCATCGCACTAGAGCCCGTGGCAACCGCAGACGTGTTTTTCGAGTCCCGATTTTCCTGCTCTTTATTTACGCGGCTTATATTCCTATTTCAGGCATGTGTCAAATCCAGCAGGGAAATGGCGCGCTTTTTTGGCTGGCAGCGATTGCCCCGTGTTAATTGTGCATAAAGGGCTGTGTGGTACCATGTAGTCGCGTGGTATTTCGGGTGGGATTGGCGCAAGCTCAGTGGGAGGAAATCTATATAAAGAGGACTCTGTTGGCAGAAGCCACAAGGATGTCGGGATTTGCCGCGATTGACATAGAAGAGTTGCGCACGTTGCTTTCGCAACCATCGCTGGATTTCGTTGCGCGACAGCAATATCATGCTGCGTCAAGGCTCATGCAAGACATGGGCAAGCAGAACAGCAATTTCTGGGTGGCACTCGATGACGAGTTCAGTGAGGAGTTGGAAACGGCAAAACTAGCTGCGGGAGACGAGTCACAAGCATACAGGGCCGTGCACGTGCAAAAAGCGGCAATTGTATCGGAATTGTTCCGCAATTTCCACAGCGACCGCCCTGGACGGTATGTGGATTGTGCTATGATTCTGGTGCGCGCCATTGAATACAGGGTCCCAGCGATGGTGCTGCAGGTGGTTCTACACTGGTGTCCCATGACGCAGAATTACAAGAACCGCGTCACCGGCACAACCATTGTGCATTTGGCGCTGATGCACCAGTGCTCAATCGAAGTGATCAAGGTGCTCGCGCCTAGTAGGTGTACGGCGCTACAAATGGTGGATCGCGATGGACTGACTGTTTTGCACTATGCTGCAATGTTTCGGCTGCCCCTCGACATAGTGGAGTACTTGTACCACCTGTACCCGGAACTCGTCGCATACCGCAGCACCAACACAGAAACCAAGGAGGTAGCAATCGAGATCGTGGGAGTGTGTCGCGAGGCGGACGAGGAAACATCACTGCAGAACGGAGCGGTATACAGGTGTCCAGGACGGAGCACACCACTGTGTGTGGCAGTCTTCCAAAACAAATACACACACACGCTGCAAGACAACTCCACCGTAATCATCTTCTTAGACCAGGTTTCTCCCAACGTAAAGATGGTGCCCGATGTTAGTGGCAACACGGCATTTATGATGTTATTGCAGGGCATCTACACCGAGACGGTCATGAAGCGCCTGCTGTTGGCCTTTTGCGCGTCACACGCGGAGCATGCGCGCATCATTGCCTTTTGCAACGACTATTCAAAACGCATGATGCTGCAACTTGCCATTCAAGCCAGGTTGTCGCCAGAATGCACGAAGATCGTGTGCGAGTTCATCATCATGCAGTTTGAGAGACTGAATTCTACCATACACGGAATGTGGGTGCACGGGCGCAGCAACGACCAGGAAAAACTTGGCGTGAAGATTGCACCGGGCGACGCGTGTTTCGACGTTGATGGCGTGCTCACCAGCGTGGGCGGCAGCCAAATAAGAGTGCAGGTGCCTGTTGCATCTGCGTCGCAAGTGGTGCACGATTTCACATCGTCAAATCAAAAACTGATGGATCGTGCAGAAGCAAAACTGTGGTGCGTTCACATGTCGGCCTGGGTCAACCCGCTCCACCGCGAAAATCACAACAGCGAAACCGAAGTGCTGTCCAATTTGATCGAATTTATAGGTCCGTGGTTCCGTGGTCTGCAGTGGATAGCTTCTGAATCCGAATCGTACAAACCCACGTACACCCAAATCATAACATATCTGCAGACGGCAATCCAGACATATCACCATGAAAAAAAACAGAGACAGGAAGCCGTGCTCGCGACACAGCAGCAAAAAGCGCAGAGCAATGGCGACGCGCTCCTTGCCGAGTTGGAAGCCGAGAAGGCTATGGAGGCGGCAAAGGCTGACAAAAGCGCGACAAAAAGCGCAAAAAACGCCCGAAGACGGCAGCGCACGCAACAACAGCACAGTGCCCAGCAAAGCATGCAGCAGCTCGAGGCCCAGCAGCGCGAAGAAGCGCACTGGGCGCAAAAACACACTGGCGCAAATGCCAGGAGCACAGACGCCAATGCAGCCGAAGCTGGCATGGACATTCCTGCGGATCCGGTGCGCCAGCCAAGCCACGCCAAGCTCGAACAAGCACGCAAACACACATATGAGCAGCAATTGCTGCAGCAACTGGAGTGGGAGCGCACCGAGCAGGCGCGGCTCGCACACAATATACACGCTTCCCCTGTGGCATGCGGGGGCAAAAATGAGGACAACGACGACGATGCGTTCTCCGATGCCTTTGAAAACGCAATGCGCATGTGCCTGCCGCAACTGCTACCGGAACTCAGCGAGGCCGACAAAGTGATGCGGGACTCGGGCTGGCTGCTAAACCACGACAGATCCAGGAGATTCTCCGAAGCAGTAAAGTCCTACAAGGACGAAATGGGACAGGAACTGAAAACTGCGATGCAACATTACGTAGACGACGAAAACAGCAACGAGTGCATACTGTGCAGCGCAAGAGAGATAGACACGGTTTTCATGCCATGTATGCACAGATGCTACTGCTCCGTGTGCATCGACAGTGGTGAATTCTTTGTGTTCTCGCCCGAAAACAAAATCAAGTGCCCGCTGTGCCCCGCAATCGTCGACGAGATCATCTTGCTCCAGTAAGACCAGCCCCGTGTCATTCTCCGCCAAAAAAAACTAAAAACATGCAACCAACCTGTGCTACACCCAAACAGTGTTTACTTGAAAATACACCGCTTCGCATTGTTGCTCCTATCTTCGCGAACCAATTAACAGCGAACAGTTGCATATAAGTTCGTGAATTAAAAATACAACGTTTCGCATTGTTGCTCCTTGCGGGTCGCGAACCCAAACTCGACCGGCCAGACTCCGACCACACATGCCCACTGTGTGACCACCTGTTTGTTACGCACACGTAGCCGGGCCTTGACACACACACCAGGAGCTCTGAGCAAAGTTGTTCTTTGGAGCAGTGCGAGTGCTGGAAGCAGGTGTCTTTGGCCAGGCAGATGCCCTGCTGGCTGTCAATCAGCCCCTCTGGACCGTCTTCAGAGCGAGTCTTGCACACGAGCCCGCAATTTTCCACGCCACTGCAGCAGTCTGCAGAGTTCGGCTGGCAGAGCATCAGCTGTGTAGGGGCGCAGTTCTGTGGGATGGTGTCCTCGGTGGTGCCGTATGTGTCAACCTCGTCGTCGAGCCAGTGCGGCCACAGCGAGTCCAGAGCCTCCTCCAGCGCCGCGTCGCGCCCGTACAG
>Ga0105050_10010087_pt1 | contig 10414 bp, 8 predicted proteins | sample FRY01_FD_78088 | JGI IMG/M metagenome (GOLD analysis project Ga0105050, IMG submission 78088) | Freshwater microbial communities from Lake Fryxell liftoff mats and glacier meltwater in Antarctica - FRY-01 | ecosystem: Environmental > Aquatic > Freshwater > Ice > Glacier meltwater ... | reverse complement strand
TTCATTTATTTAATTCATTTATTTAATTCATTTATTTAATTCATTTATTTAATTCATTTATTTAATTCATTTATTTAATTCATTTATTTAATTCATTTATTTAATTCATTTATTTAATTCATTTATTTAATTCATATTATTGTCCCATACAGGCAAATCAGTAATCATTGTTTCATTATAATTATCTTGTTTTTTTTGGTAAGATAATTGTTGGAGTTTTGAAACAATATATTCTTGTTTTTCACGATTTTTCAATTCTATTTCACGTGGAGTAAGACTACCTTTATATCTATACAGTAAAAATATAGTAATTAATACGATAAATAATATAGTAATGCCTATATTAAAAAACAGATTTATATAGCGATCTTTAAATTTACAACATTCTTTTAATGTTCCTCCTATAAAATATCTAACTCCTGGTTCAATCAATGAAGGCGCATTATTAACATAATTCATTCAATATATACTATATTATAATTAATAATTTATTTTATTAATAAAATTGTATAATTCTATAAAATAAATTATTAATTATAATATATAAATGAGTGATCCTTCTTCTGCAATATTATTATTTTTTATTTTAACAAGTATTTATTTTGTCGTTAAATACAATTCAGAACCTAGTAAAAATAAAGTTTATTTTGGAATATATGTGCTATTACTTATTATTGGAGAATTCTTTATTAATATGTCACTTACCTCATCATTATGTGGTTCAGCGCAAACAGGGTCTGCCATATTTATTACGATAATTCCATGGTTCTTGATTTTTGGAATACTTAATTTAATGCTTATGGCATTTCCCGGATGGTTATCTCCATTTTCAAATACTTTTGGGTATGGTGTCACGAAACTGTTCGGTATAAATGATTTATTAAATACAATTTTTAAACCGAAAATTGATAAAACTGATATTAAAAATACAAATATCGAATTAATGGCAGAAGCTTTAGAACATATTTATACTGATCGGTCTTTATTAGTGAATGAAATATCACAAACTAATTTTGAAAAATTCTGGTCTAATATGTCACCTTTGTTTAAATCAAATGTAAAGGACAATTTAGAACTAAAAAATAAACTCTTGAATTTTATTCGTTTAAAAGACATTGTCGCTGAATACATATGGTTTATGCTTACAGGTACGCTAGTCACATCAGTTGGTTATAATTATATTGTAAATAATGGTTGCTCACAAAATGTAAAAGAAATACAAAAACGTCATAAAGATTACGAATCACAGGAAAAAACAAAACTACAACAACAAATAAAGGATGAACCTCCACGTATATATTCTTCGAATGAATAAAAAAATAATGAATGAAATAAAAATAAAAATAAAAATTAAAATTAAAATTATTTTATTATAAAGATGAAAATAATTATTGTAATCGTTGCGATGAAACATAATAAAATAATATGAAATAAGACATTAATGATAAAAATATTGATAAAAACCATACTGGGATAACCGTTTTTTTGCTAAATCCAACACCAAATGTTCTTAGACTACCGTCTTTATTGTAAATAAAATTCGGTTTATAAGCAACAATTAATATATAAAAAATTAAAAAGAGTAAAATAGAAAACAATGTTATATTTGCGCGAATTAAATTACGAAACATATTTATATAATAATTATATAATATTATTTAATATTATATTAAATCATTATTACCTACCGATTAATCGAATAAGATGCCGTTGTATCACATTCATATGTTTCAGGGTTATCCATATAAATAATATGATATTTATTATAATAACTGTAATCATGTGGAATGATTTTAATATACTTCTCTAACTCAACATAATTATTAAATTCACTAGAAACCCAATTCGAACAACATTTATCTTCTTCAGAATTTTCGCATAAAGGGTCATCGTGGAGATAAATACATGAGTAATTACAATAGGTTTCAAATGGTGTTTCTATAAATTTATAATCATCTGTCATACAATGACTGCTTTCTTTTTCTAATTTTTTATGTAATTTTTCCATATTAATATATGTCTCTATCTCTTGTCTTGTTCCTGTAAGAATATAATATGTATTTTTATAACCTATATCATTCCGTTTAAAACACATATGAATTTTTGTTTGCGATATATCATTTGTATTTATTTGTTGTTCCTTTTCGGCATTAACAAAGGCACGTTCAACGCTAATTGGAAGAATCATACTGATACTTAATTAATAATATTTTGGGGGTGGGGGTAAATAATTATAATTACTTTATAACCATTTCAATTTTTTGTATTAATATAATTTAATACAAACTTTCCCAATCGTCAATTTCTTCAATTTCCGGACTTATTATATTATTTATTTTTTTATTCATTTCAGTTTCGTTTAATTCCGCTTGTTTTTTTTTATACAAAACTTGTTGTTCTTTTTCTTCTATTTTTCGTTTCTTTGTTTCTTCTATTTTTCGTTCTTTATTTTCTTTTTGATACTTTATTTTTTCTTTCAATAAACGTTTTTGTTCTTCATTTTGTATTGTTTTAACTAATTTATTATCACGTATAATTAATTTTGTAGAAACACGACACTCATAATCGTCGTATTCATTATCGTATTCATTATCGTATTCATCGTGATATTCTTCATCATCCACGCACGGTGTATCTTTTAATTCTATTTCTTCGTCTGTTTTTTCTATTTTTTGTAATATATTATTTTCCTTTCCACTCATTCTATAATTCTTATTAATATATTAATATATTTATCAATAAATATATCAATTTTTCAAAAATATATATGGCAAAATAAAAATATACACAGAAATAAAATCTATTTTCAAGAAAAAAGAAGTGAAGAAAAATGTTTAATACTGTTCATCCCCATCTAATCCCATTTCTTGATAATCAGCATCTTCGCCCATATATTCAATATTATTATCTTCAAACTCATTAATATCAGCATCTTTTAATGTTTCCTCGCCTAGCAAAATATCAGTATGGTCGTGATTGCCATCAATAACAGTATCAACAACTGAATCATATAAGTCCATATCATTTCTCTCTGCATCATATGTGTCTTTTTGATATTTTACTAATCCTTTCTGCATTCCCTTATTCCAATCTCCCAGACGATGGTTTTTAAATAAATTTTGTACTTCACGTTTTTCATCTGTCATTTTCTTAAAATTAGTTGTAATTATATCTTTTTCACGTTCTTTTGACCTCATTACTCTTTCCATTAAAGTTTTATAATTAAAATCAATTGTTTTTTTATCAATATATATAATCCCTGTAAATACCGCAATTAAATTAACTAATTTATCCATAAGTTCCATTTTCTCACCTAATACAATTTCCAGTTCAGAAATATTTCCTGTATCTACATTAATATCAGTTGTAATTGGTTCTTGAGACTGTATATAATTATCTAATTGGTCAGAAACGATTTTACTAGTTAATGGTTTAACTATTGTTTTGAGTAAAATATCACTGTCTTCTTTCAAAGAAATAATATCAGTAAATACATTGTAAAAATAAAATTTAAATAACAACATAGTTAACCGTCTATCAAATACCGAATAAATATATTTATCCTCACCAATTTTAAGAGGAGAAAAAAACATTGTATTATTTACTAATAATTCCATATCACGCGTCAATGAAAGTATTTTTTTAGCGACAAGTTTAATATCGGTATCATGATAAAATTGGTATAAAGAGGAATAACGATTTATTAATGTTTTTCGGATATCACCCACATGTTTTTCTGATAAGTCCCAATGTTTAGGAATGACAGTATCATTATCATATTCTACTTTATTTAATATCATATTAGGAAAAACACGCGTTATATCTCTTAACGCATTTTTTATGAATTGAACCATTTTATAAATTGTTTCATCTTCACTTTCAATAAATGTGTTATTTCCTGTTTCTTTAAATATAATAATCGTTCTAAACTGTTCAATAAACATATTTAACTCATTTTTTTTCATTTTAGACGATTTATTCATAATAGCAATAATATCATTTTCCATTTTTTCATTAATTGTCCCCAAATAATTTTTAAAAGCGCGCATTTCCATCGTATCTTCAAAAATGCCATTTATATCCACCTTATCTGTATCTATCATTTCTAAAAATTTATTAATAAATTGTTTTGGTATGTTTTCTATGTCACGGTCATTTAATGAATTCAATATATCTTTTAATACATTTACGTTCGCGTGAATTGATGGACGTGTTATTTTAAAATTCACGCTATTTGTTTTATTTACAATTCTAAGTAATTGTTGTAAGGATGCATTATTAAATAATTTACCATCACTTTTTAATTTTTTAATATTTTCTTCCATAGAATCACTATAATCTAAATTCGTTGGTTTATTCATACAAATTGCTTTTAATTCATCACTAATAGGCAATTCGCTATTATATTTACATAAAACAATAAATGCCCTATAAATTGTATCTTCGGAAAACCCAATTGGTAATTTAATATATTTTCGTCTCGTATCTCTCGGTTCAAATAAAATAGGCGATTTTCCCATTTGAATAATATCATTATAAATATCGCCTAATTGTTTAACTTTATTATTGTAATTACTTATATCTGGTTGTTCTTTAATAAAATAATTAAGAGTATTCGTTTCATTATTATCACAACAGGCATTTTCCAAAAACGGTTCCGAATTAGAGTTCGTTAATATAGCACTCTTTTTATTTACAACCGTTTGTATCATTTCCTGAATACCCATTGAAAAATAAATAATTTTCCCCTTTATTACTTGAATCATCATATCCTGTTTTTTTGATTTTGTCCGCATAGAATCAATTAATTCAGTTTCAAACTCTTTCGATATATTTTGAATAGGTTTCATTGTTAATTCGCGAAGCGGCGGCAAAAAATTAATCCATTTTACAATATCATGTTCTTCTGGTATAACATCAGTTTCTTTATTCATTAATAAATAATCTTTCTTTTCTTTTATTAATTTAATTACTTCTTCATTTTTTAATACATATTTAACGATAATTGCCTCCATTCGTTTAAGAATATCTTTTTCCTTTAATTTTGCGATTGAATTCCACGGTTCAATTGAACGTTTCTCCATTTTACTGGCGACACACGCAACATAAGTCATACCTGACATATCTTCTGACCCTTCAATCGGAAACCCCATAAATGATTTTACACAACCTGGATGTGTTTTACGTGTTTTTACAAGAGGGATACTAATTTGTATTGCCACCAAATAATAAGATAAGGATAAAAACATTAATGAAGCATCATATGTTTTCTCATAACTATCATATTTATCAATTGCTTTTTTGCTTTTTGTAGAAGCACTTTGGATTGCTTTTTCATAGTCTGTTTTAGAAGGCATCGAACTACCTTGTTCTTTAATTACATTTCTGATAATAAATTCATGTTTGTTTTCAATATTAATTCCCATAAATCCGCTCATTGTTTTTACAACTTTCACTATTTTAGTTGCGTCAGGATTAATAAACTCGTTTTGTGTTTTAGGTTCTTGAATAATAGAATCACTCAAATCTTCTTCTAAGACTGCCCGTGTAATTGATTTAAATCCTTCTTCAGTATATTCATCTGAAACATCCAAATCTATTTTACGGATAATGTACCCACTGTGTTTATCTACCCACGCATCACCGTCGTCACTTAATGTTCCTTGTTCCGTGCATAAAAGTTCTATCATATTTTTATAATTGTTATTACTCATAAAAGTTTTAGACAATTTGTAAATAAAAGTAGGTAATAATTTAGTATGCGTTTTAATACAATATAACCAATATTTATTATCACCTTCATCCGCTTTTCTGGTATAATTTAATACAAACTTAGAAATATCCAACTGCCGTTTGGCAAAATCTGCTTGTCCTAATATAATATCGCGTAATTTCGTGTAAGGCGATTCCTGAATATCTACTTCTTTTGCAGTATTACCTAACATATACTGTTGTCTATCATATTTAAGTTTATCATTATAATGAATGATTCTTATTATCTTAAGTCTTTTTAAAACTTCTACCTTTTTATTTTCAAGTAGTTCTATTAATTTGTCGTTGTTTTTATATAAACTGGTTTCAAACTCATTCAATGATTCTGATAATACTCTATTTTTTAATTGTATTTCTTCATTGCCCATGGTATCACATTGTTTATTTTTATTATCATATATACATTCTGTTAATAGATTACACACTGTTTTCGTTTTTGTATCAATGAAAAAATCATTTGATATATCCTTTTGTAATATCCAAACACCATTAATACGTTTATAATACAACATACTTAACGCATCAGTTGTGATATTTCTCTCATTCGCAATCACTAACGCAGCATAATCTCCATCTTCAACTCTTCGTTTTCCAACAATCATTGCTCTGGCATCGCGGTTTGCTTCTTTTGGAATAATACCATTTTTTTTAATCAACATTGTAGAGAGAAAATCAATTCGTTCCTCTAATGTTTTAAATTGCGTATTTAATTTATCCCTATACTCATCTACAATAGAATAATAAGTATTATCATACATTTTATCAAAAAACACTTCTTTATCACTTCCATTATCATCTTCTAACTCATCTATTTCTATATATCTTTTTGCCAATTGTTTTATTTCACGACAATTATTTTTATCAGTTTTATACTCATTATTTGTGTTTTTCATATGTTCATCAATATTTTTTGCTATTTCATCGGTTTCTATATTTGACAATAATAACCGATTAGATAACATAGCAATCGCAGTATTAAACATTATCCCATTATCATGATCATTTATTTTCTTCATAAATTCTGATACGCTCATTGAAGGATACATATTTTCAAACTCATAACCATCTATAAATATTTCTTTACGGAACTCATCGTTAATATTTAATATCTGTAATAATTCGGTAAGATCAAATGTTATTTTGCTTTGATTTATAGTATTAAAATATCTACTATCTTTAATATATTGTTTTTTTATATCAATTATTTTGCTTTTAATAAAATTAGTGATTTCTTCATATTGCATAAACGATAAATCCTTTTGATAAATTAAAAAGGGTTCTAAATAAGATAATACTGCATAAACTGAAAGTTTATCTTTTATGTATGGTTTCATTATATTGAACAATACTCGTGTTTTAGGTATGACAATGTCTAAATATTTTTTATATTTATCATTATCTTTTATCGTTTCATCTAAAATATATTCTTTTACATCATTAACAAATGTTGTTTCATCGTAATCTATTTGCATATCCAGATTATCTATCACCTTCGTAGAAACTACCGTTTTCCGATTTAATAATTTCCAATAATTTAAATAATTACGATTTAAATTCGATTTAATAAAAATATCAGTAGAAGGCAAATTTACTCTTGAAAACCGTACTACTGGTTCGGGTAATGTTAATAATGATTTCAGTGTAAGTGTATCATTTGGTGTTAATTGTTTTCGGTTCACTATATCTCCTGACCCTCTTACTTTACTCATTTCAATTGTATCTAATCCTGTGTTATATACTTGGGTTAAGAACCGTTTACGCACAATAAAAGAACTTTTATTTTTTGTGGAGTATATTGCAACTGATGAATAAAAATCTTCTAAATTATCTACAATTGTGTTAATATTTGCGTTAACATCAGTAGTAATTAAATAATTTTCTTTATTCGTAGGTTCATCAAACGGAGTAAGAGTTTCATTCAAAGCGTTCATTAAATAAGAATATTTATTATCACTTTCTGGAAAACTACCTTCATTATACCGATTTATGATTTCTTGTTCTTGTTTTCTTACGTTACCCAATGAAGTTAAAATATAATCATCATTGGCGCCTTCATCGTTTTCGGTTATATCATCATCGCCGTCATTTTCTTGATAAAGTTTCTTTTTGTTTTTTACAACAGGCAATAACCAATGTAATTTTTGATTAAATTTTTGTAACGATTCGACCAAAGGTTTATAATTTGCACCTTTAATTGTTGGCATTAACGCATTTCCTTGTTCATCAAATTTAGAATACATCGTTCTTAATTCTTTAAAACGTTCAATCAATTTATGAATATTATTCAATACTAGTTCAGTTCGTTCTAAATTTGGAATACTTGAGAGCAAATCATCTAATAGATCCTGTGTTTGTTTTTCAATTCCAAACCGTTGTTCTGATAATGATACTTCAACAACTTGTGTGATTTCTGTTAATTCATCTCCAAATTTTATCTGGTCAGCACCAAAAATCAAATCTTGTATTTTTTCTTGAATTTGACCAGATTGTATATCTTCTTCCTGAAACTCATCGATATCACCGTCTTCAAAAACAAATGTTGGTAATTCTGGTAATATCATTGTGAGCGGCACTTGTGAGTCAGGTTGACTCTGTGGGGTTTCGCCGAAAACGCTATCAATATCAATATCTTTCATACTTGGAATATCAACACTTATATCATCTGGTGGAGTTCTTAATATTATTTTTTCAATAGGTATATCCTCTGGAATGCCTTTATACCCAAAATCAATATAAATAATTTCTTTATCTGGAAAACTTGTGATTTCAATCATATCTTCTTCCATATTTGTAATTTTACCAGTCATACTAAACGGAACATCTCCGCTAAAATAAACATCTACCCATTTACCAGTATCTAATCCTTTTTGTTTAGCATAACCAGGATAATCAGAACGACTTAAAATTGTGAAACCAAGTATAGACTCATTATTCAAATTTCCGGTTTCATCCATAAGAAGTGTTAATTCTTTACCATTTTTTTCTACTAAATATATTTTATTATTATTCAAATACTTAATATAATAAACATGATTATGTATATCAGGATCAGATGGCGCGTTTATTTCTATAATATCGCCTAATTGTAATGTTATTTTATCTGATTCATCAGTAATTTTTAATTCATTCATTACCTTATATTTATAGTAGAAATTTTTATAAATTACGAAATGAGAATACTATTTTTATATATTATTAAAAATAATACTATTAATATAAGATACAAAAAAATACATAATGTATCCTACATACAAATTAAAATTAATAAATACTTCATCTAACTCTAAATTAGATGAATTAATAAACAACAATATAATTTCCGATAGAGAATGGTTTAATTATAAAAAATATTATGAAGGGACTCATCCTCCATTTTTAAAACCATTAACTAAATTTAACCCACTATATTCATTATATAATAGTCCAATCGCATTAAAAATATCATCTAATCCAAGCGATAATTTAATAAAAAACCCTAAATCTAAATCTAAATCAAAATATAAATATAATTCTAAATCATTACTTGATGAAATCGAACAAATGCAAAAACGTAAAGTATGGTTAAAAATGAACAGGTTTTACTGATATAAAAAATATAATTTAATAATAATATTTATATTTTTTGTTTATCAATAACACAACTCTTTGCTAATTTCCGGATTACTTTAATCATATGCTCTTTATCTCCGCTCATTGTTTGTCCTACAATTTTTAGATATTTATCATTATATGGCGAATCATAATCTTTGAAAGTGGGATATTTATTCGTCCATTCATTTAGAAGTTTAAAATTCTTCTTTTCAATGGATCGAATTGCATTTTTTAGTTTACTGTGGTCGGCATCCTCTTTTTCCCATACGTCATTATCTTTAATATACATTATTTCTCTTTTCAAATCACTACAATGAAAGGGTCGGGCACAAAAATCAAGAATATTCATATTACCAAATATGTTATTAAACATACAATCAGTATAACCTAATTTCTCCATATTTTCTAAATCTGATAAATTCAATTCGATCGAACTAATAAAATCTGTTAAATTCATAGCATCTTTACACCGTTCATTTAAAAAAACTTGAAGATTAAATGTGTTGTTATTGGAATTATTATTTGTATTACTTATAGTAGTGATATTATTGTTTTTACATAATTCAATCATTTGTTTATGTAATTCATTATTATGTGCTTGAACCTCATTTGTCTGTTTTTGAGTTTCATTATTATTTTTAATCATATCTAAAATAATATTCTTGAAATCAGCATTTTCATTTATAAGTATTTTTACCTCTTCACTTTTACTAATAATTATATTTTCCTTCTGCGCTGGGTGTATATGATAAGAGCAACTCTTTTTATGATTATATAATGACGCACGATGGTAGTATATTTTTGTACATTCACATACATAATTTTTTATTTCTGGTTCGGTATTGTTGTATTTTGTTGTATTCTGGTGTTTCCGTGTAGATAAATGCCGTATATACTGACTTTGTCGAGGGGTATTATAATCACAATTTATACAATAAAAATTCGTTGAACTTTTTAGAACTTTTTCTGTTGTCATTGTTGTATAATAATACAACAGAAAAAGTTCATAAATACTTTTAATTATTATTTTATAATTTCAATAAAAATTTAT
>Ga0105050_10010082_pt1 | contig 10417 bp, 11 predicted proteins | sample FRY01_FD_78088 | JGI IMG/M metagenome (GOLD analysis project Ga0105050, IMG submission 78088) | Freshwater microbial communities from Lake Fryxell liftoff mats and glacier meltwater in Antarctica - FRY-01 | ecosystem: Environmental > Aquatic > Freshwater > Ice > Glacier meltwater ... | reverse complement strand
TTGCCAGCCGCAAGGACGCTGAAGTATTTGTCGCCCGACCGGGCGTGCCGGCCGATCCATGGTTGCGGCCTGGAGCATCGCTGCAAAAGGCCTTATTGCCTGGCGCACGCTAACAACAATCGACAGAGTCAAACCGAGTGAGGTAATCCATGGCCAATGAAGAGACAGAACTCTTTCGCGCGAATGCGCCCCAGAAAAGGATATTGGCAGAGCAGTCTGCACCAAAGACCGGGCAGCCCGCCGCTGAAGTCCACCAGCAAGTGCGTCAGCTGCTTGACAGCAGCGCGGATCAGCAGGGATTGGGCGATATCCTCATCGGACGCCACACGCCGGATACCCTGACAGAAAACGCGGCCGGCTTTCACGATGCCGACAGTGAGGCACAGGCATTAGCAGCAAAGCAGGCACAGCTTGTCATGCCGGTGATTAAAAAAGAAGAAGAAGCGGTCCCCTGGGCGATCGCCATCGATCTGCAACGACGCCTGCAGCAGCTCACCAGCACCACGGCTGCAGTCCATCGCGAACTCGATGCGCTCGAAGCATCGTCGAACAAACTGGCTAAACGGATGACATCATGAGCGACACGCCCAACGACACGCCCAACGATACGAGCAGCGCGCCCCCCGCGCAAGACTTCACGCCTGAGCCGCTACCCCCCCAACTTGATGCCGCCGAGGTCAATGATGTGCTGACAGACCAGGTCGAACCGGTCCATGAAGATGCGGCGCACGCGACGGCGACCAAGGCACTACAGGCTGTGCAGACCCTGGTTGAAAATAACCGCGCGGCTTCCCAGCAGCTCGAATCCCTCATGGGTATCGTGCTCGATGCCGCCGAGGTCGCCAATCGGTCTGCATCAACCGTTGCTACCACGGGCACGCAACTGCACCAGGCTGCAGAAAAATTAAGTCAGGGTGCCAGATCAGCATCGATGCAAAACAAGATCGTGCTGGCCCTGTGCGGTGCAGTATTGGTCGGCACCGCCGCGACGTTTAGTTTCATGAGTGTGCAGCTCCACCAAAAAGTCGAACAGGTTGATGTCATGTTGCTGGCTGTGGGCAAACGTGCGGTCGACCTGAAAACCCGCATGGAATCATTGGACGATATTCACGCCGCGCTGGCCGACATCAATCTTAAGCAAGACAACAGCCAGTCCGTACAGCAGGCCATCGAAGACAAGCTCAGCGCCGCGGTCGAAGCTGCAAAATCTCCCTTCAAAAGCGGGCCCGAAAAGCCCGCACCCGCTGACAAGGCTGACAAAGCCGAAAAACCTGCCGCCAGGGTGCCCCGTACGTCTGAACTAAGCGTGCTGTCAAAGCAATTTGCCGGCATTGATGCCCAGATCAAGGAGCAGTCCACCGCGGTCAGGGCGCTGTCCACACAGGTCAGCACGGTGCAAAGCGCAGCGACCAGTATTGATGGCTTAAAACGGGATGTGGAAGCACTGGCCGCCCTGCAAAAACAACGTTACCAGGAAGCCTTGCAAGCCAGCACGCAGGCCGCTGCCAGGATTGAAAAAGAGCGCAAAGACAGGGAGCGCGAACTCGGGCTGGCCAAAGAGCGTGAGCTTGCGCAGGCGCTTGAAAAAGAGACAGGCCGTAGCGTGCAATATGCGCGCGATCAGTCACGCCCCAATGGCAACTCGGCGCCTAATGGTCTGCCCACCTACACCAGACAGGCGGACCCTGAAACAAACTGAGCAGACCCGCGCCGCGATCAGGCCCGGGGACTCAGAATGATTTCAATGCGCCGGTTCCTGGCTCGGCCCTCTTTGCTGTCGTTCGGTGCCAGCGGCCGGGTGTCGGCCAGGCCTCTCACAGCAACGCGTTCCCGCCCTACGCCCGCCCGGTCAGTCAGATAGTCGGCAACGGCGGCCGAGCGTGCGCCGGAGAGATCCCAGTTAGATCGAAACCGGTCGTTCATTCCTACCGGCACACTATCGGTATGGCCCTCAATCGTAATCTGCCCGCCGATACCGGCAACACTGCGACCGATTTTGCCAAGCAGTGGCAAAAAGGCGGGCGACAGCGCCGCACTGCCCGGATAAAAACTGCCCTGTTCAGCAAGGGTGAAGACGATGCGCTCGCCATCGCGCGCGACCTGCGCATAGCCGCCGGCGATTTCTGTTGCCAGTGCCTCCCGGATTGCCGCAAATTGCCCGCCTACTTCGTCATCTGCCGTGCCAGTCTCCGTACCCAGCCGCACCGCAATCAGGCTTTGCACCCTGGCCTGGACATCCGCGATACGGCCATACAGGTCTAGCGTTTCTTGGGGCAAAACTGTCTCGCCGCTGCGCTGCGCAGGCACTTGCAGCAACAGCCGTCCATCCTCCGCACGCAGCTGGATTTTTTTGCTGGCCAGTTCCATGGCAAGCAGGGTTTGCACAGCGCCCAGATCGCGGGCGAGTTGTTCAGGGAGAGGCAGCGCATCAGTCACCGGTACGGTGGCGAGCTGGGTCAGGGCCGGCGGACCCGCGACCAAAGGCACAGCGTTTTTGTCACCGAGCGACTGTTGCAAAGACCCGCTGACATCGCGAAAGCGGGTCAGGTTCAGGTCTGAGAATGACAAGATGAGCACGAAAAACGCCAGCAGCAGCAGCGTCATGTCGGCGAAGGTCACGACCCATAGCGGTGCGCCGCGGCGCGGCGGGTCTTCGTCCTGCGTAAACATGACCAGCTCACCGGACGGCGCGGCCGGCAGCGTACTCCGGGCACCGGCATCGGCCAATACGGCATCGGGCGAGGCGTCTGGCGCTATCGGCTCGGCGGCAGCGGGACCTGGTTGCGGCACCATGGCAGTTAAACGGGTACGGGCGGCGTGGTGTCCGCTTTTGGCGCGGCCATTATTTCCTGGGGCGACGCGTTGCCCAGCAACAGGTCGGCGAGCAGACGCGCATCGCCGCCGCGGCGCAAAAACAAGATGCCAGAGACGACCAGCTCATTATTGCGGCGTACTTTTTTTCCGTGTGCGACGATTTTTTGTACCAATGGACTCAAAATCACATTCGCCAGGATGGCGCCATACAAGGTGGTCAACAGCGCGACGGCCATGCCCGGGCCGATCGTGCGCGGATCCGTCATATTGCCCATCATGAGAACCAGACCCACGAGGGTGCCGATCATGCCCATGCCAGGCGCAATCTCTTGCGCGAAACTGAAAAAATCACGCCCGCGGTCGAAGCGGCTTTTTTCTTGCGCCACCTCGCGCAGCATGGCATCGCGCATGACGGCATGGTCAACGCCATCGACCCACATCCTGACGCCTTTGGCCAGAAAAGCATGGCTGAATTCACGCTCTTCCAGCACGATCATCCAACGGTCATCGTAGCGGACAATGGTGCCCACCTCGGTCAGCGCGTCGATCACTTCATCGGGCGTCTGCGGGCTCACAGTCAGCACCGCTTTCGCCACGCCGATCGCCTCGCGAAATTCGGCCAGCGTACTTTTGGCCATTACACAAAAACCAGTGCCGCCAATGACAATGGCCATCGCAGGCCAGTCGACGAATTGCAAAAATTTACCTCCCGTTGCCAGGGCAATCAGCAACAGCGCACCGGTGACGCCAATCAGACTAGCGATATGCATAAGGTATCAGCATGAAAAAACTTAAACCGAGCGCAAACGGTACTTATCGATTTTTTCGATGAGCGTCGTTCTTTGCAGGTTGAGCATGCGGGCGGTCTTGGAAACGTTGCCTTCTGCACGGTCGAGCGCCTGCTCAATGAAGGCGCGCTCTATCTGCGCCATGCGCTCTTTGAGCGAGACGCCATCGGGTGGCAGTACGGACATGCCCTGCGCCAGCATGATGATGTCTTCCACGTGGTTATGGTCACTGCTGTCGGCCTGTATGGCCAGATTGCCTTCGACCGTTCTGTGTACTGCAGACGCTGCGGCAGGCACCGCCGCACTGTCGGACTCGAACAGTTGCAGCACATCGGCGACAGACTCAGCAGGCAAGGCGGCGCGCTCTTGCTGCAGCCTGACTAAACCCTTGGGTAACATCGGGGCCGGCACCGACTGTAAGCTCAGGCGCTGACCCGCGAACAGCGTCGAAAAACGATGCATCAGGTTGGATAATTCACGCACATTGCCCGGCCATTCATAGGCTTTGAGCGCATTGAGAAAGTCAGGCGCAAAGCTGATAGGTCCGGCGCTTTTGTAGGCGAAACGGTCGGTGTAGTGCTTGACCAACAGCGGCACATCGTCGCCCCGCTCGCGCAGCGGTGGCGTGGTGACCGGCAAAACATTTAAGCGGTAATACAAGTCTTCGCGAAAACGGCCTTCGGCGATCTCGACTTCGAGGTCACGGTGCGTCGCTGCAATCACCCGCACATCGACGGTGACTGAGCGGGTAGAGCCGACCGGATCGACCATCCGCTCTTGCAATACGCGCAAGAGCTTGACTTGCATATCGAGTGACAAGTCACCGATTTCGTCGAGGAAAAGCGTGCCGCCATGGGCTAATTCGAAGCGTCCGATGCGGTCGGCCAGCGCGCCGGTAAAGGCACCCTTGCGGTGACCGAATAATTCGCTCTCCATCAATTCTTTGGGAATCGCCGCGCAGTTGAGCGGAACAAAATTGGCTTCGGCGCGAACAGATTGCTTGTGCAGGGCTTGCGCGACCAACTCTTTACCTGTGCCGGATTCGCCCGTGATCAGGACGGTGGCTGTCGAGTCCGCAATGGTATCGATCAGCTTGCGGATCGCGCACATCGGCTCACTGTTACCAATGATAGGGCTCGGTTGGCGCATAGTTTGAAACTGTCCTGGCAGGGTAGGTAAGGCGTTAGGCGTTGTTAAACAGTCAGGCTGGACAATGCGGCGTTTATTTTTTAATGTTTCCTTATTGAAACATGCCCATCTCGTGATGTCAACGCACTGGCATGGTCGCACTGGCATGGTCGATAACAAAAGGCTGACGCCAACTAAATATTCAAAGAAATTTATTTTTATTATTAACTTTAGGCAGGAAAGCGATTATTAGCGGATAATTTTTTTAAAAATTGTGTTCATTATTGAATTTAATGCAATTATACTAATCATTAATGTTAACAATTAAGCTTGGTCACTAAGTCTGAAACATCGTGTTAAATCCATAAAAACACAGCATGGCTGCCGCCCTGCTATTTTCCGGGAAGCCCCAAAAATCAAGACGAGCGGCACAGAGCAGGCAGGCATAAGGGATTTTGCATGCATAAAATTTTTCCTATCGGTTTTGCCCTCTCCCCGCTGGCGGGCTGGTTGCTCGGCGCACCCTGGCTGTCAGTTGCCATCGGTGCCGTGCTGATCCCCCTGGCCGAATGGCTGCTGCGCCCCCGCAAAAATAGCGCCGGAGGCCAATCCGCAGGGCCCCGGCTCCAATGGGGTCGTACCATGCCCCGCATCGTGCTGGCGCTGGTGGTGGCGCAAACCTTGTGGTTTGGTTTTCAGGCCGACACGTTTTCCTGGCACACCACGCTCTGGCTGGCTTTGTCATGCGGCTATGTTGGGGGCGGTACCGGCATTGTGCTGGCCCACGAGCTAGATCACCGGCGCGCCTGGCTGGATGGCGCATTGTGCCGCCTGCATCTGCTCATGGTCGGCTTCGGGCACTACGCGCTCGAACATAACCGCGGCCATCATCGCGGCGTGGCCACCCATGCGGATCCGGCCACTGCACGACGTCATGAATCGCTGTGGCAGTTTTTACCGCGTTATTACCGCGGTGTGCTGAGGGACTCGATCGCCCTCTCGCGCAAGATGCCCGGGCCTTTTAACGAAGCACTCGCCTTGCTGGCGGCAACGCTCATGCTGTTTGCCGCTGCGTTCATCGTGGCAGGGGCGCCGGGACTGGTTTTTTTCCTGATGCAGGCAGCGATTGCCCAACTGCTCGTGGGAGCGGTCGATTACCTGGAACACTGGGGACTCGTGCGGCAAACTCTTAACGGCAAAACCGAACGTCTGACTGAGCGCCATATATGGGATGCGCCCTCAGTGGTCAGCGAGGTGATGCTGTTTAATTTGCCGCGTCATGCGGCCCATCACTTAAAGCCCTGGTTACAATGCGATGCGTTGACCCGGTCAGACACGGCGCCGCAAATGCCGACGGGCTATGCCGGCATGGTCATATTGGCGTGGATACCGCAGCTCTATAAAAAAATCATGACGCCGCGCCTGCCTGTGGACACCCTCACGATCAACCCGCCTTTGATGGCCAACCCTGTGGAGAGCAAGCCGGTATGAGCACCATTAAAGAATTGCGCCGCATCCTCAAAGAAAGCCGCACCATCGCCGTAGTCGGCCTCTCGGCAGACTGGTTTCGGCCTTCTTATTTTGCGGCCAAGTATATGCAAGAGCACGGCTACAACATCATTCCGGTGAATCCCAAATATAGTGAAATTCTGGGTCAGCGCTGCTACCCCGATTTGCAATCGATTCCCCACAAAGTCGAACTCGTCGATGTCTTTCGCAAAAGCGCCGACTGCGAACCCATCGCCCGCGACGCCGTGGCCATCGGTGCCAAAGCCTTGTGGCTGCAGATCGGCGTCGAAAACGAAGCCGCCGGCCAGATCGCGCAAGAAGCCGGCCTGTCCGTGGTCATGAACCGCTGTGTCAAAATCGAATACGCCCGCCTCTTTGGCGGCCTGGGCTGGTTTGGCGTCAACACCGGCGTGATTTCGGCGCGCCGCCCGGTCTGACACCCCAGACGCTGCCCACTCAAACTTAAGCACACGACAACGCCCATGCCTCAAGACCCTGCATCACAAGATCACCTCTACGACTTCGACACGCTGTGCCTGCATGCAGGCCAGATACCCGACGCCGCCACCGGTTCGCGCGCGGTGCCGATCTACCAGACCACGTCCTATGTGTTTGACAGCGCCGACCATGCAGCCAGCCTGTTTAATTTGCAGACCTTTGGCAACGTCTATTCGCGCCTTTCCAACCCGACTGTGGCGGTCCTCGAAGAACGCGTCGCCGCGCTCGAAAAAGGTCGCGCAGCACTGGCCACCTCCAGCGGCATGGCCGCGCAAATGATTGCGCTCTTAAACATCTGCGAAACCGGTGACGAAATCGTCGCTGCCCGCACCCTTTACGGCGGCACGCACACCCAGCTCGACGTTAATTTTCGCAAGCTTGGCATCCACACCACCTTTGTCGACGCCGATGATCCGGAAAATTTTGCCCGCGCCATCACCCCAAAAACCCGCGCCCTCTATGCAGAGACACTCGGCAACCCCTCATTAAATGTGCTCGACCTGGAAAAGCTGACCCGCATTGCCGATCAGGCCGGACTGCCGGTTTTTATCGACAATACCTTTGCCAGCCCCTACCTGTGCACACCCTTTGAATGGGGTGCCGCTGTCGTGCTGCACTCGGCCACCAAGTTTTTAGGCGGCCATGGCACGACCATGGGCGGCATCATTGTCGAATCCGGCAAATTCAACTGGGGCAACGGCAAATTCCCCGGCATGACCGAGCCGTCACAGGGCTACCATGGCGTACGCTTCTTTGAGACCTTTGGCGATTTTGGTTTCACCATGAAATGTCGCATGGAAGGCATGCGCACCTTTGGCCCGGCGCTCTCGCCTTTTAATGCCTTCCTGCTGCTGCAAGGGGTAGAAACCCTGCACCTGCGCATGGAGCGGCACTGCCAAAACGCGCTCGCCATTGCCCGATTTTTGTCCGATCACCCCAAAGTGGCGTGGGTGAATTATCCGGGCCTGGCCAACAACCGCTACCACGATCTGGCCAACAAATACCTGCCCAAAGGCGCCGGTGCCGTCCTGACTTTCGGCATCCGCGGCGGTGCGGCAGCCGGCCAGAAATTTATTGAAAACGTTGAATTTTTATCGCACCTGGCCAATATTGGTGATGCTAAGACGCTGGTGATTCACCCCGCATCGACCACGCACCGGCAGCTATCGGAAGCGCAGCAAATGGCCGCCGGAGTGCCGCCCGACCTGATCCGCTTAGCCGTCGGTATCGAATCCGTGAACGATATCCTTTGGGATATTGACCAGGCGCTGGCAAAATCCTGACGTGCGCAGCATCGGGGCCGCACAACCGACTACCTGATGCTGACAGAAAAATCCGGTGTGATGAAAAACAGGCGATAAGATAGCGCGATAATCTGACGGAAAATACAGCACGGCATTCATGGCAACATTGTCTTCGTTGTTTAATCGAAGCCCCTCGTGATGACCGATCCCCCATCTCTAGCCGCCAAGCATGATTGTCAAAACAGTCAAGCCAGAGGAGACCACGATGCATCATTCCGAAACCGAATTTGGCCGCAGCGCGCGCTGGGAGCCGGATCACACTCTGCACCACCTCTCGCCTGCGCGTGCCGAGTGGCTCGCGCAGATCGGTGGCACAGGCCTGCCGAAAAAAAAACAACGGGCATTTGATCGCCTCACCGCGTCGCTGAAAAATCTGCACTTGTCCACGCAGCGCAATAACGCAGGTTTCTGCAGCGTCCTCGCGGGTGCCGCGCTCTTGCTCGGCCTGATCCAGATTCATGACAGCACCCTGCGCCAGCACATCGATGACACCGCGGAAATCGATGCCATGGTCTTAAGCGACGAGCTGCCGCTCAGTGCCTATCTGGAAACCGGTTTCAATCATTTTGCAGATGAGCACGACGCAGAATGACCCGCTCAAAAACGCTGCCCGGTGTGTTCCGGTTGTTGCCCCTGCTGTTGGCCTTGGTGGTTAATCTGGCAGCCTCTCAAAATAGCCGGGGGCAGCATCCTGAAACGCCCCACCAGACCCCGCATGCCAAAGACAGTGCGGTACCGCCCTGGTCTGCATTGTCAGGTGCACGTCAGCAAGCACTCGCCCCTTTACAGGGCGAGTGGCAAGCGCTGGATACCTATCGCAAAAAAAAATGGCTGGCCATCTCAGATAAATTCGACACCATGACACCTGAACAGCAGGCCAGGTCACAGAGCCGCATGCGGGAGTGGGTGGCACTAAAACCCGAGCAACGCAGACTCGCCCGCGAAAGTTACCTGCAATCCAAAAAACTCGACCCTGTCCAAAAGACAGCCAAATGGGAACGTTACGAGCAACTATCTGACGAAGAAAAACAAAAACTGACCGCCGCGGCGCCCCAAAAAAAACGCATCACCAACTTACCTTCCCTGCACGCTGCCGCCGGCAAACCGATCAGACAAGCCCCAGCCATCCCGCCAGATAGTGCGAAAGCGCTGCCCTGATGTCAGCGCAGCGGGCCGGACTGAAATGATTGCTTAGCGGACAGAAATTGTCGAAAATACGGTTGGGGCGGCCGGCACACCCCATCAACCCGCTTGCCCCTGTCATTGCACACTCTTTATGAAAGTTAGCCTCATGAAAAATCTCTTCGCTGCCCTCCTCGTCGGTTTGTTCGCTGCCACGGCTTTTGCTGGTGCGCCCCCTTCTGGCAATGCCCCCGTTGCCACTGAACCACCGTGGGAAGCCCCCGACGAAACGGCGGCAAAACCAGCCAAAAAAGTAGTGGACAAAAAACAGGAAAAGAACACAAAAAAAGCGACCACGTCAAACTAAACCCAGACTGACGCCACCCAACAAGGCGGACACCCCGCCTTTTTTTTGTCGCCCTGATGATCGTGTAGCCTCTCCCTGACCGCCCGCCTTCACAACGAGAAAGCCGCCATGCCTTCTGCCTTCACCAACCCCGCCCAGACCTGGGACAAACGTTTTGCCGGCCCCGACTATATCTTCGGTACCGAGCCCAATGCCTGGCTGGCACGGCATGCGCACCTGCTCACACCGGGCACCCGCGCCCTCGCAGTGGCCGACGGCGAAGGCCGCAACAGCGTGTGGCTGGCCCGGCAGGGTCTGCAAGTCGATGCGTTTGATATCGCCCCGCTGGGCGTGGCCAAAGCAGAAAAACTCGCGCAGCAACACCAGGTGAAGGTCAGCTACCGCGTCTGCGGCATTGACGACTGGGACTGGCAAAACCATAGCGTCGATGTGGTCGTCGCCATCTTTATACAGTTTGCCGACCCTGATGCCCGAGCCACGCTCTTTGCCAACATGCTCGACTGCTTAAAACCCGGCGGCCTCTTGCTTTTGCAAGGCTATACCCCCAGACAACTCGACTATAAAACCGGGGGCCCGCCGCTGCTCTCGCATCTGTATACCGAGGCGCTGTTGCAATCAGCCTTTGCCGATGCCGACATCCTGGAGCTGGACAGTTATGAAGACGTGTTACATGAGGGCTCACAACACGCCGGGCAGTCAGCGCTGGTGGGGATGGTGGCACGCAAGCGTTGAGGCAAGCGCTGTGGCCTGCCGAAACAGGATCAAACGCCCTTGCCCCGCATGCCCAGCCGGGCCAGCAGTGCCTGGTCGTCTTCCACTTCCGGGTTGCCCGTTACCAGCAGCTTTTCGCCGTAAAAGATTGAATTCGCCCCCGCCAGATAACACAG
>Ga0105050_10010078_pt1 | contig 10421 bp, 7 predicted proteins | sample FRY01_FD_78088 | JGI IMG/M metagenome (GOLD analysis project Ga0105050, IMG submission 78088) | Freshwater microbial communities from Lake Fryxell liftoff mats and glacier meltwater in Antarctica - FRY-01 | ecosystem: Environmental > Aquatic > Freshwater > Ice > Glacier meltwater ... | reverse complement strand
GGTGTGATTAAAGCTGTGGTACGGTCGGCTTGCGTTGTAATCACAACCGCCATTTGACCTGCAGTGTAGGCACCGAACAGCTTCTGCGACCACTCCAACTTAAGCTTCTTGCTAAGGTCAACATCGTCAAGGGTGAAGTCGAAATAGACATAGTCAGCTACAGACTGCACACCAGCATTGGCAATGATTTTTACGCCAGAGCCTGTGGAAAATTCCCTTGGCAGTTCTGATGCTGTGGTGGAGCGTGTGGTGTCGAAGTCGCCAACTGTGGTCCAACCTGTGAGAGCAGATTTGGCTGAGGGGTTGGTGATGTAGTTCTTTTCACCAGCGCCAGAGCCTGAGCCTACAACGGTTTCGACACCGCTGCTATCGAGGACATAAAGGCTGTTATCACTCTTTGGATAGACGCGCACACGGCCAGCCGATGGAGTGGCTGGAGTTGTTTCGTGCAGGAATACGGCACTATTGTCAATGATAGGAGCATCAAGGGTTTTGTTAGTGAGGGTTAATGAGTTTGCGCGCTCGGCAAAGACATGCGCTGTGGTAGCAATTTGAGTGGTGTTTGTTGAAGCAGCAGCAGTGGGAGCAAGTGGTGTTCCTGTGAGCGTAGGGGACGCTAAGTTGGCTTTAGCTGTGAACTGAGTCTGAATAGCTGAAGTTACACCATTTACGTACTCAATCTCAGCAGCAGTGGTGGTTGCTGGAGTGATAACACCACCAGCACTTGACACTAATGCTCGGCTTGCTGTGGTTGTTACAAGGCCAGCGAGAGGCAGACCAGTGGTGTTAGTTAATACACCTGATGCTGGAGTGCCTAGGGCTGGAGCTATAAGAGCCTGGCCAGAAGGGAGGACAACAGTGCCAGTGAATGTAGGGCTTACGGACATTGCGAATGTGGTGCCTGTTCCAGTTTGAGCAGCAATAGATGTTGCGTTGCCTGCGGATGTAATAGGTCCAGTTAGGTTGGCGTTTGTTGTCACTGTAGCAGCGTTGCCTGATATGTTTGTCTGGTCCCCGGTGTTAGTGCCTGATAGGTTGGCTACAGCTCCGTTAGCTAACATGGCGTTTGTAATAGCCCCTGCAGTTACGGCAGTGGCATTGCCAGTGGAGGTTATGGGTCCAGTTAGGTTGGCGTTTGTTGTGACGTTTCCTGCTGTTAAGCCTGATGCTGTTCCTGTTACGTTAGTCATAACGCCTGAAGCTGGTGTTCCGAGGGCAGGAGCAATAAGAGCTTGACCGGAGGGAAGGACAACGGTGCCCGTAAATGTAGGGGAGGCAAGAGGAGCCTTTAGGGCTAAGGCAACTTCACCTACTAGGGTGTCTGTGGCTGCTGGGAGGGTGAATGTGGCTGCTGCTACGTTTGCGCCGGCAGTTATTGTCACCTCTGTGGTGGCTCCGCTCTTCAGCTTTACATAGCTTCCATCAGCCTCAAGGGGGCCTCGAATACGCTTCGATGACATATAAGCCTCACAGAGCGCCCGAAGGCGCTCATATTAGTTAGATACGGGTTTGGGTGTGCGAACCAACATAATCCCCCACGACGGCCACAGCATATGTGGTGCCTGTCAGGGAAATGGTTTTGTTGGAAATAAGAAGTTGTCCCGCATGTCCACCCGAGGCTCCGGTAAGGGCAGGCACTTGACAATTGAACAGCTTAATTTGAGCTGCCAGGTTGTCTGCCGAAGTGATGACGGCGGAGGTTTGACCTTGTTTTGCCAAAGAAACGCCTTCAACCGTTATTCGGTCGGCAGCATTCTTGACAGAGAAATTTATGGCGTCAACAAGATTGAGGTGGGTGCCGACGATGTGCAAATGAACAGCATGGCCAGCCGTTGTGTGGGTGACAGTGATGGCGTTTGCTGCTGTGGCTGCCAACACCTGAACACTACAATTTACGAAGCGCAGGTGGAAGGCTGCTCCCATGTTGGTGTTGTTGGCTGTGATTGCTGCAGTGGTGGCTACAGTGTGCTGGATGTTTAGGTTTTCAAACCCCACTGTACAAACCGAAGCCAATGCGGCTCCGCCTGCTGCTGTCATATCGATGGCAAACATAGCGGATGTGACAGCCGCAGAGGCCGTTAATGTGGTGCCGCCCCAAGAGCTGCCTTTGATTCGCAGTGGCTTATTAACGACGAGTGGGGATGTTAGGGTGATGGTGGTGGGGGCCAAAACAATAAGGTCATTGGCGTCTGCTTGGAGGATGGCGAGGCGTAGAGTGTTTTCGTCGCCAATGCCGCTCTGAGCAGCTTCAACTAGCTTTTGGTCTTTTTGGTTAAAGGCGTTTCCGACAGGATAGTTTTGCTTGTAATACTTTGCGTAGGTAGTCATTTTGGTTCCTTTTTAGGCCCACCCTTTAGTGCGGGCGACTGTTGAAATAGAAGGGAGGCCCGAAGGCCCCCCTGTAGACGTTATGCAGTGATTGAGAAGTTTTCGACACACCCGATGGCTGCTGGGTGGGAAGTCATCAGAGCGCCAGAGCCAGACATGAATTTGATTGCTGTTTTGGCGTAGCAGCCTGTAGTGCTGCCAGCCTTCAAGCATTCGCTCGTACCCCCAACCTTAACTTCTTTCAAGTCAGTGCCGAGGAAGGAGATTGGACCTTTTTGGTCAGGGCAAAGGTAGATGCGCTGGAAAGGTGCGAATTCGTCTTCGATGAATTCTACGAATTGCTTGCGATGGCGGTGGCCAATGCGGCTGATGCCAGAGCTTGGGTCTTGGATGTTAAACCATGTTCTGTTGGCTTCGTTCTGCTCAACCAAAACATCGTAAACAACATCATGCATCATAGCGTCGCTGTACGTCAGCTTCTGGCCATTGGTTTCGCCAGAGGTGGCGCGCATGATTTTGGACAAGAGTTTTTGGAAGTCTCGGCTCGAAAGCAAAGCTCCATCAACATCCCGGCGTGAGCCACTAAGAACACCCGACATAGTCAATCCATTAACCTTACGACCATCAGCAGCCGACAGCGAGCCCATACCAGCAAACACTTGACTAATCGAGTTGTAGTCATTGGTGGAAATTGCTGTCAGGTCGTTAGCAGTGGTGTTTTTACGGTAGATGACGTGAGCTGCGGTTGGGTCACCAGCTCCGACAGTGGCGTCAGTGAGGTCGATGACAGCGCCTGCTGCGCTGAGGGCTTCCAGGACGATTGTGGCTGTGTCTTGGTTGACGGACACAACGCGCCATGAAGCTACATCAGTGGCATTGTTATTAATCTTGGCTTTGGCTGCGCCAGCATCAGAGGCGAATTTAACCAAATCTTTGTCTTCAAACCATGCTGGGTGGGAGCGGTCGGCATTGGCCGATGAGGTGTTGAGGACAACAGTGATTTTGTCGGTGGTGGTGTTAACAGCGACGCTGGTGACAACGCCAATAACGCCCGAACCATCGCCCATGGCTGCAGCCGACAAAGCTCGTGCTGCTGCAACGCCTTTGCTTTGCATTTCCAAAGCGTAGGGACGTGCATAGCTATAGAGGTCTTCGCCAGTTTTGTCTTGGAGGACAAGGTCATAGGAGATGTTCAAATCAAAATCTTTCCAGTTTACAACGCCTTCGACAATTTCAGAGGCTTGAAAATCAGGAAAATCACCGTTTTGGCCTGCAAACTGAAAGCTTGCTGGTCCACGGCCTGTCAACACTTCAAACCGCTGCTCGCGGCCTTTAGCCTGGCCTTCGGTTTTTGAAAGCACTTTCTTCCAGAAAGCTGATTGTGTGGCCAATTGTGGATAGATGGCTCCCTTTTGAAGGATTTTGGTCAGTTTGCCAAGGTTGAGGTCTTGGATGGTGGATGTTGCTGTAAATGCCATTAATAATGCTCCGTTGTGTTTTAGTTTCTCATTCGATTAAAAAAGTCTAGTGGTGACGAGCCTTTAAAGTCGTCCTTCTTGCTTCCCTTGTCATAATTCTCTGCTGCAGTTTTAGCTGCTGCCTTGTTGCCACTGGCGGGTTGGCTCACTTTAGCACTATTACCAGAAGCGCGGGCTCCTGTCAACAGTTTATAATTGCGTGCGAATGCTTTTTCAATGTGAGCTTTGGTGGGGGTGGAGCCGCCTCTACTGGTGGCCCATTCCTCAACATCGTCAAAGGCCAGCTTCCACAGCTTGTCCTTGAGCAATTCTTGAGCGGCAGGGTCTTTGTCAAGCTTTGTAAAGTCGTAGCTCTGGAGAACAGCTACGCCAGCTCGTGCCAGCCCATCTTCTGTCTCTTTGGCAATGGCCTCTGCACTTTGCTGCTTAGCCCCATCTTTACCTTTTTGGTTGTGCTCGTTTCTCCACTTCCACTCTTCTTTTTCTTTATTGTGTCGAGTGGTTAGAATGGTTTTTTGCTCTTCGGGTGAAGCATTCTCATAATCCAATCGGGCTATGATTTCTTCGTTATAGAATTTATTGTATGTCTCTTCTCCGAGAAATTCTCGGATGGAGGAAGCAATGTGGCCAGCCGACGCCAACTCAGTGGCCATCGAATACTTACCGACGTCACCTGCGGAGGCGAGCTGGCCCTTCATTTGCTCAAGCTCTTTTTTCATGGCTTTATTGTCTTGTTGCAGCTTGGGGGCTGCTAGGCCGTAAGCCAATGTTTGCTGTAGCTTCTTATCATTTTTATCCAGGGTGAATTTATGAAGTTTGCCATTTCCCTTCACTTCCATGACGTTTCCGTCTTGGGCGGGGACGCCTTCGCTCGTTTCGGCTTCTGCCGCCACTTCGGCCAATTCGGCTTCGGCTGGAGCTTCTTCATTAATTTCTGGAGTAGACGGCGGTGTAGAAACCTCCGTGGGCTGAGAGGAGCGCATTGAGTCGAAGATGCCGACAGATGCTGGAACTTCAGGAGAGGGGGACGTTGCGCTAGTTGATTGGGGGACGCTAGAAGATTTAAACATTTTGTGCTTTCCTTTTTTACCCCCGGTTGATAAGCAGACATTGCCGGGGTGTTTTTATCTCGTGCGCTTTTGATATAAAAGCGTATTGGAGCAGAATTAAGTCGGGCCGTTTCTAAGACTGTGCCCAGGTCCCAAATAGCTGTATGACGTAGCTAATACGTTAGGTGGTAGGCGTGCCAACGCCTCGTTTCCGGGCATGCCGGCTGCTCTAACTGGTGCATTAGAGCCCTCCTTTCTAGTCTAGGCCCCCTGTCAGCCCCGAAGGGTTTGGTGCCTATTGAAACAAAAAAACGGCCCGTGAGGGCCTTCTCGTTAACACTAGGGTTGAACGAGCATTTTTGTGGTAAATCAGTTTAAAGAGATGATTTAGCTCTTAGCCTCCGCAGAGGACCGGCAAATTAAGTTTGCCATTCTGGATTGATTCGGGATCCACCCCGTTTACCCCCAGTCTCAGTTGGATCAGCGGAGATGCGGACCTGGCCGTTCGCTCGTGCTACTGGGCTGGTGCCTTATTCTGCTGCGTCGCTCTGGACAATTAAAGAAATACCATTGTGTATTTTATTTGTCAAGGAATTGTGGAATAAATATTTCACTATTTGGTAACAGCCTGGCTTTATGGCACAAAGCGTCGGCCTTTGTATTAAATTCACGAGGGACAAAAAGGTAGAGGACTCTCATTCCGACAGCGGAGGACTTGGCTGCTGCAAAAATTGGCTTAAGACCAGCATTCTTTAGGTGGTAGAGGCCTTTCATTGTATTGAGGACAAACACACTATCCCCTTGTACAAACAGCTCCTTACAGCCCCTCTTGGCCGCACATTCTAGGCCCAGAGCTAGTGCTGTAGCTTCGGCTTGGTTGTTTGTTACCCAGGATGGGAGGGCAAAGAAGCTAGAGGTTTCCTCACCTTCCATCCGTAGGATGAAGGCGCATGTAGCGTTAGGCTTTACGGCCAGCCTGGTGCTCTGGTGGCTTCCGCCATCAAACATCAATTCTCCATACATAAATCTCTCCCAAAAAAGCGTGAGGGGGGAAGGGCCGGACGAGCATCGTGCCTAATAAGCTTCCAAGATGGGAGGGCATTTCTAGGTATTTCCACATTCTCAATAATGTTTAGGTCCCAGGGAGCATGGCAGGCTCCAATATTCACCCACGACACGCGCAGCTTCCACACACTTTTTTCCTTTACATAGAATGCCTTAACAATCTCCATACCAACCGTTGTATTCTTTTCATGCTTGTACAATTTACCGGGTTTAAACATTTGGCCCTCCATTGAGAGGCAAGCTACAACAAGCTAAATAAGGTTGTCAAGGGGGCCTGTAATAAAAAAAGATGAATGTAATGTCCATATGTTAAAAAATAACGCTTTACAGCTAAAATTCCCTGTTGTATTAAAGCATATGGAGTTTACGACATATGCGCTTCCTACTGAGGAAAGCAATCCTAACTAAGCCTTAAATCACTTGCCTCAGCTAGACTTAGTATATGTTTCCTTCTTCTGGGGGTAAGCAAGCACCATACCAACATCTCCTAAACTACCCCAGGTAGAAGAAGAGGCGATGAAGACCGACTTCCGGTCGGCTCTTCGAGCCTCCCCCCTGTAAAGAATGACGGCGTTCTAACCCTCTAGGTGAAGCCCAGAACTGGGCCTTCTCAGGTAGAGTGGTTGGAAGAATGCCTCATGTGGTTTTTTGTGGTTTTTTATTGAAAATCCAAACCACTGAGCGTTGTGTTGTGTCCTAGCCAATAGCATGAGGAGCGCCTCAAATCTTTTAGGGTGAAAATTGTTTTCGGTTTTCGGTAAGTGGATGTAGCAGCCTGAGAAAATAGTTTCTCAAGCTGCTCTTAAAAGGCCGTCGATTCGATCATTCAAAACCTCTCTATTAACATGGAGAGGAGGCAAGCTTAGGCGGGGGGCATACCTGGCATAGGAGGCATTGCCTGAGGGCCTGCTGGCATGCCTGGAGGGCCTGGAGGGCCAGGGGAGGCAGGAGGGCCAGGGGGAGCCGCTATTTTAGCTGCAGCCTCCATACGGGCGTCTATATGACCATCCAGCAAAGCTTGTAGCTCTCTGTCGAATGTTTGGAAGAGTGCAGATGAGCGGTATTCGGTGCAGGCTTCTAACATCATGCCGTGCTCCTCATTCTTCTGTGGCTCAATACCAGCCTCCACACCTTTGTTATAAAGCGCCTCAATCTTATCGAATATTTCCATCTGACGCTTTTTAGCCCGCTCAGCTATGTCAACAACACCCTTCAAGTCGCTTACCCCCAGAGATCGGACAATCTGCTTATCTGTCACCCCAGCCGCCTTGAGTATGTCCTTTAGTTGCAGGATTTGTTCCTGACGGCTTTCAGGGTCTAGCGAGAATGTCGTACCATAATCGGTGGAGAAATCGTATTTACCAGATAGGTCGGCTTTGTCAAAGAATTTGAGGCTGTAGGCGTCCTCTTCCCCCACCACTTTAATCTTCTCTTCCCCGGTCATATGTTCCTGCGCCAAGAGGAGATAGAGGCTATAGAATTCCTCGGTTGTGGCTCGGTATTTGACGAAGAAACGGTGACGCGTCAGGTTGGCGCTATTGATGCTATTCTGCACAGCGTAGCCTGACAACTCCCTTTTCACTTGTCCAAACATTTGTTCATTCATCCCTGCAAGGGCCTCCATACCCTCTAGAATGCGTTGACGGTAGACGGTGATGTCAGGCATTAGCTGCGGAGGACTGACGTAGACAGGGGGGGCTGAGCCATTCCCCTTCACCGTAATAACTTCGTATGTATCGGAAGAAACATCGTCTTTCGTCACCCCACTGTCGTCATACACAACTATTTTGATGGAGCCGTGGGCCTGTATGTTAGCTAGGACATGGCTGTCAATTCGGTCTAGCAAATCTTGGAGGCGACTAATATAGTCTAGAAAGGATTTTCCTTCAAGTCGGCCAGGAACATCTATGTCAGTGTGCCATTGGTAGGGGAGGCCAGCTTTGGGGTGGGGATTGGCACACATTTTGTCTAGAATACGAATACGGGATTCTTCGACAATACAGAAACATTGCCTTCCGGCCATGCCATTCCAGGGCAATCCTCTTTCTGTATATTCAAACACCTGCACCTGTGTTTTTAGCCATTCTTCCGTAGAAGTGGTTGAGGACATATTCTTACCTAAGAGAAGGCCTTTACGCTTTTCAAATAGAGCGGCATATTCTGGCCAACGGCTCTGAGCCTCCTCGATGTCGTAGAGAGCACCTTCGAAGACATATTTAACCTTTTTAACCGACATTGCGTCTGGGTCACGGAACAAATTCCAAACGCTAATGTGGGTGGCTTCAATCTCGCCCTTCATCTTAATAGACAGCCCATCTTCGCTCTCCTCCCCTTCGCCTGCATGGGGGTTGAAATAGAGCTTGGAGACACCAGTGCCGTAGACGAGGGTTTCGAGGGTGCGCCAGTCTTGGATGTCCTGGACATTTAGCGTCTTACGTCCATATTCCTTAAACGCTGTGGCGGCTTCGGCTGCACGCCTATCCTGGATGTCTAGTGTTCTGGGGGTGAAGGTGACGCTAGGCGGGTTGGCTGCTGCCTGGCTGTGGAGGTAGCGCAGGTATTTGAAGGCGTAGCGAATGGAAACACCGCTGTCAGGTATGCTGTCAATAAGAGGACCCATGTCCTGGTAGATGGAGATGGGGCCCCTATCATCGCTTCCGCCCTCTCCTAGCTGGGAGGCGCTTGAGAAGACAGTGAAGTGGTTGGTGGCCCATTCAGGCTCCAAGCTGTTTTCCCTATAGGCTTTAGCCTTCTTCAATTGGTCGTAGAGGCGCTTTTCTAGTTCTGGGATGGTGGGCTGCTGCACTTTGTAGACGGCCTTGTTAGCGTCCATAACTTCTCCTGCTGAAATGTTGTGATGGTTTTATTCGGGAATTTATTCGAAGCCTCTGCTTCTTCTTTAGGGCTGCCTCTTCTTCGGCTTCCTTCTTTGCCTTCTCGTCGTTCCATGCCATCTTTAGGGCGTGCATTTCATTCCGAAACACTTGAGGGGCTTTAGCCCGCTTTGGTCTCATAATATATAGGTAGCGGGCTGTGTCAGCACAATGATATTTATGGCTATTCTTAATCTCTGTCTCATTCTCTTTCCATTTAGCGGACAGCAATTCTTTGTGTAATTCCTCTGTTTCAGGCGTGTCCGCCAACATGAGAAGGCCATTATAGAATGCTTTGTTAACATCCTCAATGCTTTCTTTTTTCTTATCATTTTTCTGTCTGTAGGGCCGGTAGGGTATTTTTTGTACCAAAGCTTCTTTGTAAAAACCGGAGGGGGCACAGTCGCATATACGCCCATCCTCTGTCACATAAACACCCCTGTCTGTTACAAACTCCTTTTCAATCTGAGCCACTAATAGAGAGGCCGCAGCGCCTTCCAGCTTTTTCGAGGCCACAATCCACCAAACGTCCTCATACGTCGAAGGCTTGCCTGGAGCGCCAGCTACAGCGCTCTGAGAAGGAGCTAGTACAGCGAGCGACACCCCAACCTTACCTGAGGCAGCCGGATCGACAACAAGGGCATGCTGAAGGGAGGGGAGGTAGGGGAAGGGGATGGCCGTTCTATTCTTTTCTGGATTGTAGCCTCCAAACACGCGCTCAGAGGAATAATACCACAGCCCATGTCGTCTGGCCTGAAACTCCACATCATCCTGACAGCGCTGCCTGATGTAGACGTCCAGCTCATCCGACGACCAGCCCTCATAGAATGGATTGTCTTCCAGCTTGAAGACATACTTTTTAAAAGGGTAGGAAGCACTTTCCACCAAAGCCTTCACCCCATCCGACTCCACTAGTGGGGTCATGGTGCAATAAAAATATCCGGCCAGAGGAGCCTCTTTCCTAAGAACATCACCCGCCCTAAGGCGCATTAGCATTTCTGATATATAGCTGGAGTCATCGGGCATCTCATCAATCCATGCCACATGCGCTGTAAACCCCTGCAGCCTTTCTCTGGCGTGAAAGGCGTCATTATGAACCACGAACATAATCCGATTGCCATTCTTGGGGTTGGATATTAAGCGCACACACTCCCTATCCTCTTTGTCAATGACATATTCCCCTGCAATAAGAGGCTTCAGCTTGTTAATCCAAATTTCCTGCTGAATGATTTGGGTGGTTTTGGAGGAGACAATAAGTAGTAGGGGCTGGTCGCCCCATTCTGGTAGGCGAGGCTTATATGGGTGGGCCCCTAGAAAATGCCAAGCAATTTCACGGGCCCCGTAGGCAGTTTTTCCAACTGAATTCGCTGCTATTATCCATTGACCCCTATGTGCCCCGTCCCGCTGCGCCTCAAGAACAGTGCCTCTTGCCTTACTATTCAGGTCGGTGGCGACGAAGCAGGCTGTGAGTTTATGGGCGAGTAGTTGTTTTTGTCTTTGTAGTAGGAGCTTTTTATGGTCTAGGTCGGTTAGTGTTGGGGCTTTAGTCATTGGTTTTCCCTAGCCGAGAATGTAAAAGATGTGCTTCATTTGAAATAAAAACCGCTGCTTAGCCTTAATGTCTAAAT
>Ga0105050_10010062_pt1 | contig 10437 bp, 11 predicted proteins | sample FRY01_FD_78088 | JGI IMG/M metagenome (GOLD analysis project Ga0105050, IMG submission 78088) | Freshwater microbial communities from Lake Fryxell liftoff mats and glacier meltwater in Antarctica - FRY-01 | ecosystem: Environmental > Aquatic > Freshwater > Ice > Glacier meltwater ... | reverse complement strand
GGATCGGGCTTGGCCCGCTTGTTGCGCTTTGCTACGGTCATTATTTCTCCTTGAGAACGGCAGTCTCCTGCCAAATGACCGTTTACACAAAATTATTTACACCCTCGTTTTGACAAGCATACCCGCACGCTTGCTGTGCTGATTGCTCATGAAATTTCAACACTTGATTCCGATTCTTTTTATAACCTGCTTTCCAATTTTAAAAATAAAGCACTCGAGCTGCGCGAATTAAGTCAAGACCTTCTGTATGGCGCCGTCCAAAACGGTATTCCAAATAACTACCTGTATCCGCCTGCAATACAACCATCTTTTTAGACACCTTACATTCAATAAAGGAGAAAAATGGATCGCTCACCTGCAGTCAAAGGCCCCATTCCCGTTAGCGCCAATACGGAACAAGCCGTTCAAAGCGGGACGGCAAAAAATTTCAAGATCTCGACGGAGATTTTCAGTATTTTGGAATTAGGCTCCCAGAAAATCGGGGCTAAAATTTTTTCGTTGCTTTCTTTTTCATCGAATACGGCAATCTCTAGCCTTGAGTATGATTCTACAAACGCAACAGCATTTACTAATGCACAAAAAGCTGTCGATAAATGCAGAACGAATGAATTTGGTTCTGTTCACCACAGTATTCAATTTAAAGAAGGAATTAATTCCAAGGAAAAATTTGATGAGATCACCAAAATTGCATTCCATGAAACGGAAGATGGCAAGCTAGAATATAAAGATACATTGAAATCCAAACGTCCTGATCCAAAGACGTACCTTGACGCGGGTTTCATTAAATCTCACCTCGATAGATTCGAAGGAGGAGCCGTTAGCTTTATCAGATCAGATATGTTCGACGATTACACCATCCGTATGAATAAAATGCACGGCAGGACTGATGGAATGTTCGTTATGCCACTTAATTTTGTTAAGGATGTTGTTAAAAAAACAGGCGGAGACATGGGAAAAATTGAAGAGAAAATGGGAATAGATAAAGGCTACTGGAATAATGGCAAGGATAAGCTGTTGGCAATCGTTATTAAAAATCCAGGAGTTCACAATTTAAGGGTTGTCAAAGGAACAGAAAGCGGAGCCAATATAAACTGGCGGCCTGGCGGCGTCACCTCTGGTGGTGTACCTGAAGCGATGGTTGATGGTTTACATCTAGATTACGGTACTCCAGTTCCGATATCGGCGCTTCTTGACGACGCCGATTTGAGTTGGATAAATGGAGAGCTGTTGCCTGACCAAAAAGAAATAGCTAAGGAAGAGGGGAAACAATGACATTGCAATTTCTGCAGTCCAAATCCGGATCACATACGCTTTTATTAAAGGATGGCAAATACTTCATTAGCGTCATATGCGGTGACTTAATGATTTATCCCGTGAATTTTCCGCTTACGGTTGAACAAGCCACAGAAATTCAACAAGACGCGATGTTAATGGATGAATTAGTCGAACGCATCCGCGCTTCGCCGATGAATTTTTCTGGGGAACATGTTGATCTTGTTAGCTGAAAGTTCAAAGGCCACATCCCACATATTATTATTCGAGCTTTCGTAAATCCCCTGCTGTGTTGACATCAGCACAGGCAGCTTCGTCGGCGAACGGTACTTTGTGGCATCCCGTTATACACACCGCGCCGCATGGGGGTCGTTACGCAGATAGCGCAAGACTTTAACGACCACATCGATTTCCCGGGTCTCAGCCAGATCGTCTGCGCCCCGAGCTCACCGCCGATTGTCCAGCCTGGGAAGGCGCCCAGTCGTGCGAGCAGTCGTCACCCGGCGTTGAAGGGGCCCCAGCGGCTGGCGGGTGTGGGTGAGCAGACAGGCGCTGCGAATGTCATCCGGATCAAAGAACAAATCGGCATCCCGATGCGGACCGCTTCGCCCCATACGCATCCAACACGTTAGGCGGCAGACGACCGCCACAAACAGTGTCAGAGCCGGTTCCAGTTGCGCCATTCTACCGAGTTGCCAGGCTTCGACCCGACAGCCATTGTTGAGAATGTTGAACAGCATGGCAATTTCCCCGTGCGCCCGATATCAGTCGATGCACTGCGTCGCTTCGGCAAGACTGCTTCAGAGATAGGTATAACGGGATGGTTTAAATTTCGTCGACGGCAAAGAGTCGACGATATTCTCGCATCGCGTACCTGTCCGTCATGCCGGCGATGTAGTCAGCAATCTTGCGCGCCTGCGCATCGTGTCCTTCAGACTCACTGGCAGAGAGGACCTGATAGTCAGGGGGTAATAGCTGTGGCTCGCCCATGAAAATACTGAACAGGTCAGTCACAATGCGGCGCGCCTTGCTAGTCATGCGATTGACCAGATAATGCTGGTACAAATTCTGGCGCAAGAAACGTTTGAGCTCTTGCGCCTGGACTTGCATACCTGTCGAAAAAGCAACGAGCGGCGGTGCATTACGTACATCATCGATTGTTTTTAAACCCGCCTCGGCAATATGCGTCTGTGAAGTGTGAATGAGATCCAGCACCAGGGCATTAATCATGCGACGGACAGTTTCATGTATGGCACGACGCCCGCTGATGCCGGGAAAGACCTTTTCGACTTCGGCGCGATGCCGCGCATACAAAGTGACCTCTTCAAGCTGCGTGGTGGTCAGCAAGCCGGAGCGCAAGCCATCATCGATATCGTGATTGTTATAAGCAATCTCATCGGCCAGATTGGCGAGCTGTGCTTCAAGGCTGGGCTGCTTGCGCCTGATAAATCGCTCACCGATGGCGCCGAGATGTGTTGCATGGGCAATTGAGCAATGCTTGAGAATACCTTCACGCGTCTCGAACATCAAATTCAATCCGTCGAAGGCACCATAGCGCTGCTCCAGCATATCCACCACGCGCAAACTCTGCAGATTATGCTCAAACCCACCGTGCGCCTTCATGCAGGCATTAAGAGCGTCCTGCCCTGCATGGCCAAAGGGGGTGTGACCAAGATCATGAGCTAAAGAAATTGCCTCGACCAGATCTTCATTTAGCTGCAGGTTGCGTGCCAGTGAGCGCGCAATTTGCGCCACTTCGATACTATGGGTCAGGCGGGTACGGAACAGATCGCCTTCGTGATTGACGAATACCTGGGTTTTGTATTCGAGACGACGAAAAGCGGTGGAGTGAATAATGCGGTCGCGATCCCGCTGGAATTCGCTGCGGGTGGAAGGTGCACCTTCAGGAAAACTGCGGCCTGAAGAATGCGAGGAGCGCGTCGCATATGGAGCAAGATGGGCGTCGAAATCTGTGCTCATCTTTTCAGGACCGCACGCAGGCAGCGAGCGTGGCGCGCACAGCCTCGGTGGGCGCGTTCATGATGGTTGCCTGACCCAGCGGCTTTAGCAAAATGAATTTTATTTTGCCTTCTTCATTTTTTTTATCGACTTGCATCAACGCCAGCCATCGCTCCACGCCCAGATCAGGGGCAACAACCGGCAAGCCCGCTGCACGGACTAAGGCGACAATGCGTGCACGCTCTTCTGTCGCAATCAAACCAAGCCGGACGGAGAGATCAGCGGCCATGACCATGCCGCAACCAACAGCCTCACCATGCAGCCATTTGCCGTATCCGAGTCCGGCCTCAATGGCGTGACCAAACGTATGACCAAAATTTAAGATCGCGCGTAATCCCCCTTCTCGCTCGTCCTGACGCACGATATCGGCCTTGATTTCGCAAGAGCGCTTGATGACGTACGCAAGCGCCGCATCATCACGCGCCCTGAGCTTTTCGATGTGGGTTTCAAGCCAGACAAAAAAATCAACATCGACGATCACGCCATGTTTAATAACTTCGGCCAATCCGGCAGAGAGTTCACGGTCTGGCAACGTGGCAAGCGTGGCCGTATCGGCCAACACGACTTGCGGCTGATAAAACGCGCCAATCATGTTTTTGCCCAGCGGATGATTAATCGCGGTCTTGCCACCGACCGACGAGTCCACCTGTGCCAGCAAGGTCGTTGGCACTTGTACAAAATCGACACCGCGCATATAGGTTGCAGCGGCAAAACCCGTCATATCGCCGATCACCCCGCCCCCTAATGCCAGCAGGGTAATTTTGCGATCACACTTGTTTTCCAACAATGCGTCGAAGATGCGCATCAGGTTCGCCCAGTTTTTTTCTTCTTCACCATCCGGCAACACGATAGGGATACAACTTTTGCCGGCCGCCGACAGTATCGCCATCAATTTATCCAGATAAAGCGGCGCGACCACCGTGTTGGTGACGATGGCGATGCGCTTACCCGGAATATGCGCGATCAATGCTGCCGAATCCAGTAACTGGCGACCGATCAAAATCGGATAGCTACGCTCGCCCAGTGCAACAGTCAGGTTGGCGAATAAGGAATGCGGCAGGGTCATGTCGTCGTTGAATGTAAGTTTTTCCAGCTGCGCTACGATATGTTGAACAATCGATTGTACGTTAGGCCGGCCGGTATCAATGGTGATGTGCGCGACGTCCTGGTAGAGCGGACCACGCTGGCGTGATAGCTCTTCTATGCGCGCCTTAGGATCAGAGGTCTGCAAGAGGGGCCGGCTCTTGTCGTGGCTGGTGCGCTGCAAGATGCTGGCGGTAGAGGCACGCAAGTACACGACCGTGCCTCGGGACTTAAGGTAACTGCGGCTTTGCTCGTTAAGAATAGCACCGCCGCCGGTGGCCATGACGATGCCCTCCTGGGCACTTAAGTCGCGTATCACTTCGGCTTCACGCTGGCGAAAACTGGCCTCGCCTTCTATCTCGAAAATGAGCGGAATCGATGCACCAGTCCTCGCCTCAATTTCATGGTCGGCATCGACAAACCGCTTGTTCAGTTTCTTGGCCAGTGCCCGGCCTATCGTGGTTTTGCCCGAACCCATCAGGCCAACCAGAAAAATATTTGGTGTCGGATTCAACATTGTCGCTTGCCGGTAAAAGTCTGGGATCAGACCTGACCCGCCAAAATAGGTATCAAAGCAGAGAGTTTATCTCATCCAATAAATCGTCCGACAAACTCCGCAGCATGAAAAATAGTTTCAACAAAGCAGAAGCGCCTCACCGGCTCCCCGCTGCAGGGTCAGGAAGCACCCGGGGAGTAATAAAGATCAGCAGCTCGGTCTTGGTTCGCGTGCGGCTGGTAGTACGAAACAGATGACCCAATAAGGGCAAATCTCCGAAGAAAGGTACCTTGGTCACGTTGTTAAACTCGCTCTGGGTAAATATTCCGCCGAGCACGACCGTACCGCCATTTTCGACCTGTACGTTAGTTTTCACATGCTTGGTGTTAATGGCAAAGGTTTGCCCGACAGCCGTGCCGCGCGAATCCTTCGCAACGTCAACGACCAAAATGATATTCCCGTCCGGCGTAATCTGCGGTGTGACTTCGAGCTTAAGATTTGCCTTCTTGAATTGCACTGCCGTGGCACCACTACTTGTAGATTGCTGAAAAGGTATTTCTTCACCCTGCTCGATTAATGCGGGCTGCTGATCCGCCGTCACTACCCGCGGGCTGGAAATAATCTTGCCTTTGCCATCGGCTTCGAGTGCTGAAAGCTCCAGATTCAAAAAACGGTTGGCGCGGGCAGAAAACAGACTGACGGCGAAACTACCAGGGCTTGCGCTATTGAGACTGGCTGCAGGCAAGTTAACGAATTGCGAATTTTGAACACTGCTGCCACTTGGCGCAATCTGGCCAGTCTGCTCGCCGACACCCTGTAAAGTGCCGGTGAAAGCGGCACGCAACTCTGCGGGCATTGGCACACCGGTCGTACCAGCGTCCCGTATGGTACGCAGATCAGCAAAGCCCAGCTTTGCACCCAGATTTTTGCTGAAGGTGTCATCGGCCTCGACAATGCGCGCCTCGATCATCACCTGACGGGTGGGCACGTCGGTCAACTGTATGAGTTTGCGTACTTCTTCCAGCCGGGTCGGGGTATCGGTCACAAAGAGCTTATTGGTACGCGGCTCGGACGAGGCGCTGCCGCGTCGCGACAAAATACTGCCGCGCGCCGCCTGACCGTCGAGACCAAATATCTGGCGAAACGCGTCTGCCTTCTGATAATTCAACTGAAAGGTTTCCGTCTGCAATGGCTCCAGTTCAGCAATCTGCGCGCGCTGCTCGAGCTCCAGCCTTTCTTTGGTCAGCAACTCATCCTTGGGCGCCACCCACAGCACATTGCCGTTCTTGCGCATATCGAGGCCCCGGGCCTGCAGCACGATATCGAGCGCCTGATCCCACGGCACATCTTTTAGGCGCAGCGTCAGGTTACCGCTGACGCTATCGCTGGCCACCACATTAAGACCCGTAAAATCCGCAATCACCTGGAGTAGCGCGCGGACTTCGATGTGCTGAAAATTCAGGGATAATTTTTCGCCACGATAACCACGGCTGCCCACACCGGGTTTGCCGGTTTCTTCGCTGATTGGCCGGACCTCAATGACGAGTCGACGGTCAGTCTGCCAGGCAAGATGGTCCCATTGCCCCCGCGGCTCAATCACCATGCGCACCCTATCGCCTTGCACGCTGGTGCTAATAAATTGCACCGGCGTGCCAAAGTCCTTGACGTCCAGCCTGCGCCGCATCAGCGCCGGCAAATCCGTCTTGAGGAAGTCGACAACCAGCATCGAACCCTGACGACGCACATCGACAGCCGGCTGCGCACGGGAGAAATCGATGACAACGCGGCCGCCAGTGACGTTATCGCGTCTGAAATCAATATCAACAATCGCGTTTTTTTCTCCAGCAATGTCTGCAGCCTGGTCGGGGTCGCCCCCAAGCTGGTTGGCTTGCAAAGTAACAATACATTGTCGACCGGCGATACGGGACGCAAAGCGAACAACACGTTTGGTGCTCAATACCAGTCGCGTGCGCTCGGCTGCCTGCACGATATCAATATGACGCAGTTCGCCCACATCAGCGGCTTGTCTGTTTTGTCCGGTTGCATTTTGGGTCGCTGCAAAATCCAGCACAATGCGTGGCGGGCTGACCGTTGCGAAACTGACTGGGGACTGAACAAGTGCGCGCTTAAAAGACAGGGTAACGACAACTTGCTGTTTGTCACGCACCACGTTGATCGCGGTGAGTGCGTTTGATTCGGCTTGCGCATCGCTCGCGCTTAAAAACAAGACGACCAACACGCTAAAGCAGAACAGGCAGCACCCGATTATCTGACCAGTCTGCCCCGCTACAACCAACCGTCGCATCAGATGCCGTATCGAACTCGCCGGGCTGGCTAATCGCTGAACCCCAATTGGGTAATTCATGGTTTTCTCTCTTGAAGCGCTAAGCGCACGCGGCGGGTGGTCCAGCTTCCGCCCGTCTCTTGCAGCATTTCATCAATCTCAATGGTGCTATCGGTAATGGCGACGATGCGCCCAAAATCCTGGCCAAGATGATTGCCGATACTGACTTGATAAATCGTTTTGTCGATGTCGATTAAGCCCTGCACCTTGCCGGCTTTGCGTAAGCTGCCGACCAGTTTCAAGCTGTCCAGAGGATAACTTTCCAGGGGCTCCCGCTGCCGCTTCAGATCCGGGGCAAGCCCCCCACCCTGGAGATCGGCGACAGATCCTGAGATTTTGTTGAAATCATAAGGATCGATACGGTCCTTAATCTCATAACGAAAGGGCTGGAATGGGGTGCCTGCCACTAGCTTCTGGGGGGGAGGATGCAACTGGCTTCGGGTCTGTTCCATCCAGTTTTTCAGATCATTTCCGGCCTGATCATCGCAAGCGATCAATAACAGGCAGAGCACGGGCAGGTGGCGACGGATCACTTGCGCTCCTTTTGCTTATCTGCTGCGATTTTTTTTCTGGCGGCAGCTTCCTCTTTGTCCAGATAGCGAAAGGTGTGGATGACTGCATCGAAGGTTTGCACACCGTCGCGCAGGTTGGCGAGCACAATTTTGTCGAACGTGACGATACGGGGCAAATGTGCCACGTCACTGATAAAAGACGCGAGTGCGTGATAACTGCCCGCTAATCTGATGTCGATAGGTAGCTGGGCATAGTAGTCATGCAACAGGACTTTGCCGGGTTTGAACAATTCAAACTGTAGTCCGCGCCCGACGCCAGCCTGATTGATGTCGGCGAGCAGGGCATCCATTTCTGCTTTGCCAGGTAGTTGCTGCTCCAGCAGATGGACCTGCGTTTCTACACGTGCTTTTTGCTGACGCAACAGCGCGAGGCTCTGGGCTTGCTGTACCTTGAACTGAAAGGCGGCGCGCTGCTTGTGTTCTTCGATGCGGCCTGCATCAAGTTCGTCCCACTGCGCTGTCCAGAGGAAAAACCAGCCGGCAATCAACATGATGAGCACCATCGATACACCACACAGGATGCGCGGGGCAAGCGGCCACAGGCCGGGATGCAGCCCCTCTAGCCCCTGAAACTGCGCAACCACTGCATAGATCCGGTCTTGCCAAAGGGATTGCAGTTTGTGATGATCTTTCATCGCTCGCCCCTGGCAAGGGGAGCATCGCTGAGGGGCCTCAGATCAGATTGGGCCGCCCCCATCATCCCGGGCCGATACCTGAGACTGAGCGTAAATTCAAACAGTTTGCGGGCCTCTCGGCCTTGCCCGACACTGGCCGATTTTATTTCAATCAATTCAGGCTGTATGAGCCATTGCGATTGACTGTCAATGTTGCGCATCAACTCGGAGACGCGCGCATTAGATTGGGCGTAGCCGTTTAGCACAATGCTGTCGGTTGTCCGCAGGGATTTAAGGGCGATACCTGTGGGGATCAGGCGGGTGAGCTCATCCATCAGATAGACGGGCTGGTTGCGATTGTATTGCAAGGTTTCCACTGCGGTTTGTCGCGCTTTGAGCGCATCAATGTCACGCCGCAGATTGCTGATTTCGCGAATGCGAATATCAAGCATCTCGTTCTCTGATCGCAATAAATTATTGCGATCATTTTGATCCGAGAGCTGATGGGCATTCACGATGCCAAGGCCCAGCACAACGGCAATGCCGAGCATCCCTGACAAGGCGAGCATCCGAACAAACGCGCGCCTGCACGCACTGCGACGTGCTTCACGCCAGGGCAAGAGATTGAACAGGATCGTCACGCAAATCTCCGTAAGGCCAGCCCACACGCCACCAGACATCCCGACGCATCAATGTGCTGCTGAGCGGGTAAAGACGAACGCGCCATGCCATGAAAGCAATCGGCCAGTGATACCGGGGGCAGCCCGCGCTTAGCCACCATGTCGAGCAAGGCGAGGGCAATCGGACCATTGGCTGCCAGATAGACGTGATCGATGCTGGTATGCGAGGTCGAGGTGAAAAAAAGTTGCAGCGCGCGCGTGAGCTCCTGGGCGGCCGACTCAGCAAAAGCTACCAGCGCCGCCTGTAAAGTGGGCGGCAGCGGTGCGCTTGCAGGCACAAGGGCAAGATCATGCTCAAGCTTTTGGGCGCCGAACGCTTGCTCTCGCTCGTACAAAAGCGTCGCGCCATCTAAGACTGAAAGGCTACTCACTTCCGGCCCGACCTGAAACAAGGCAACGTGCCGTTGCACGCGTTCGCCCTCTTCTGCCATGCATCTCGCTAAGGCAAATCGTGCCGCGTGAGATTCGATGTCCATGGCAACAGGTCGGATGCCCGCCGCCTCCGCTAAGGCCAGTCGCTCTTCAATTTTTTCTTTGCGGGCAGCGGCCAGTAAAATCTGAATCGTGTGCGGCGTATTTTCAGCCGGGCCGAGGATGCCAAAATCGAGACTGATCTCGTCGAGCGCAAATGGCAGACTCTGACTTGCTTCAATCTCAACCTGCGTCTCCAGGTCGTGTGGCGAAAGATCATCGGGTACCGTCAGGGTTTTCGTAATGACGGCGCCATGCGGCAGGGCAAATGCCGCGCAACGTGTGCGGGTACCACTATGTTTAAGCGCACGGCGCAGTGCATCGGCCACTTGGTCGAATTGCAACACCGTGCCATCGCGTAAGGCCTCAGGCGGCAGCCGCTCCATGGCATAGTGTTCCACTCGCAGACGCGACCCTGCGCGGCCCAACTCAACCAGTCGAATAGCAGCGGCGCCAATATCGATGCCTAGCAGGGCAGGCTGCCCACGGCCCAGCAAATCGCCGAAATGAAATGCCACAACGTTCTCCGCACACTGAAGGTATTGTCATTATCTAAATGCGTTGCGGATGCTAGCAATACGCTTTCTTTCCTGTAAAGCGACGCGGACAACTGATGGCGATAACGTTGTCAAATGCCGACGTAAATTGTCCTGGTAGCACGCAGCTTGATAGCAACAGGCATTTCCAGCTACGCAGCAGCAGCCGCTATAATGGCCAGCCACACATTTAGCTCTGCTTATTTTCCGCCCGCATGAATTCATCGAAGCCCCCAGGGAACGCACCACACGCAGCCAAGTCCCGCAAATTCTCCGGCCCCGTGAAAATCGCGCTGAGTATTGTTGGCGTACTCGGCGGCCTGGCCGTGATCGCTGTTTTGCTCATCAGC
>Ga0105050_10010060_pt1 | contig 10441 bp, 12 predicted proteins | sample FRY01_FD_78088 | JGI IMG/M metagenome (GOLD analysis project Ga0105050, IMG submission 78088) | Freshwater microbial communities from Lake Fryxell liftoff mats and glacier meltwater in Antarctica - FRY-01 | ecosystem: Environmental > Aquatic > Freshwater > Ice > Glacier meltwater ... | reverse complement strand
TCTGCACGGTGCCTTTGATCTGTTTGATTGCCAGCGGAAGCGGCTTACGACCAGCCATGGGGGTGGGCTCAATTCTTCAAAAAAAATGTTTTCAATTTGCACGCGCAAAAATCTTGGCAGGCACACGCATCTGTGCGCGCCGTTTGTAGAGATTCAGACCCCCCCGGGGGGGTCAGCGTCTGCCTGCAGTCTCGATCGCCGTCTTGCGGTTGTGGCATGAGATGCAAAGCGGCTGCAGGTTGGCCACGTCAAGCCGTGCGCCGCCCGATTTGAGCGGCTGCACGTGGTCAGCCACCACCGCCGGGGTCAATCGCCCCCTGGCCTCGCAGGCCCTGCAGGTGGGGTGGCTTCGGAGGAATGCTGCGCGCACCGTACGCCATTGCGTTGATGAGTAAAACCCTACCTCCACATCAAAGCCTCGGCGAGCGCGTCCGTAATCGCGATGTCGCAGCGCGACATGTGCCTGGCAGTACCCGGGCGTGGCCAGCACGGCACCACAACCGGGATAGCGACAAGGAGTGGGGGCGCGACGGGGCATCTGCGGGAGATATCCAACTGATTCAAGAAAGATGCAACTTCTTCGGGGATTTAGCTTGGCTTCGTTCGAGAACAGAGCGTTCATACGAACACCATCCACAACACTCGAAAGGACACCAGCCCATGAGCTACACCACCAACGGATTCACGGTCGACGAGGTCGGCTTCATCCAGATAGCCCTCAACAAAGTCTTGGCTGCCGCTGCGCGCGGTGAGTTGGATCTCAACCGCCTTGCACGCGAGGAGTTGGCCTCGCGTGGCCTAGACGCCCAAGGCGAGTGGGTTGGCTTTGAACGCGCCAAGCGCCTCCACAAGATCAGCGAGGCCGAGTGATGGACGCGAAGACCCTAGAGCAACTGCTCAACTCGATCGCCGCAGAGCACCTGTACATCGACACGCTGGCAACCCGCAATAGCGACAGCCTGGACTTCCATGACCTCAGTGTCTGGGGCATCAAAGCCGCCCTGACCGCCGCCTTTGAAGCGGGCCAGCAATCCACCACATCAACTCAGAAATGAATCCGGAGGTCATCATGAAACTCACACCCAGCCAAACCTTACTGCTCACCGCAGCGTGCAACCATCCTGAGCAACTGCTGGCCGACTTCCCAGCCAATCTGAAGGGCGGGGCACTCATCAAGGTACTGACCAGCCTTGGCAAGGCGGGCTTGATCGCGCCGCACAGCAAAGCGACCAACGGAAGCACCCGCTTTGTGATTACCTCTGCGGGCTATGAGGCGCTTGGCCTGACAAAGCGTGCGCCGATCACTGTTGCGCGGCTCGATGCCGTCATTGCCAGCGCCGAGTCCAGGCCAGTGCGAACGCGGGAGGGCAGTAAGCAGGCGACCGTAATCGCCATGCTCACGCGCCCAGAGGGTGCGAGCATCGCGCAGATTTGTGAGGTCACCGGGTGGCAGCCGCACACGGTGCGCGGTTGCATGGCCGGTGCCTTGAAAAAGAAACTTGGCCTGACGATCGATTCAGCTAAAGAGACCGGTAGTGAGCGGACTTACAGGGTCTTACCCCCTGTCGCTCAGCTCACTTAGGTGTTACAAGAGGATTTGTGTCATTTTGCTTAGTCATCACAAAGAGGGGGTTCTATGACTCTGTGTCCAATTGCCCTAATGGCAACTTGCAACAAATGCCCCGCTGTCGGCTTTTGTCCCCTCAAAGAAGTGCTGGGCGACTACAAGCCAGAAGCAAAAGACGAGGAAGCTGCCAAGTCTGCTGCAGGCGATAAACCGGCAAGCTAACCGCTTCAATCAAAGCGGCAAACCAGCTGCTTTGCCCTCCGACAGAGCCTGGTGCAGGGCGTCAAACGCTGCATCATCTGTGGCACGCATCGCCTTCTTACCACTGAAGTCCTGCCAGCGGCGCACAATTACATCTACGTATTTCGGATCGAGTTCGATCAGCCGTGCCCGTCGCCCTGACTTCTCGCAGGCAATCACCGTGGTGCCAGACCCGCCGAAGGGGTCGAGCACGAGGTCGCGTGTCTTGCTGCTGTTCCTCACCGCGCGCTCGATCAACTCGACCGGCTTCATGGTCGGGTGCAAATCGTTCTTGTGGGGCTTCTTGATCTGCCACACATCACCTTGGTCGCGTGCGCCGCACCAGTAGTGCTGGGCGCCGTCCTTCCAGCCGTAGAGGATAGGCTCGTACTGGCGCTGGTAGTCAGCTCGCCCCATGGTGAAGGTGTTCTTGGCCCAGATCACGAAGGTCGACCACTTGCCACCGGCGGCGCGAAACGCTGACTGCAGGGTGTCAAGTTCGCTGGAGGACATGGCGATGTAGACCGCGCCCTTGGTGACGGCAAGGATGTTGACGCATGCAGCCTGCAAGAAGGCGCCGAAGTCAGCGCCCATGTTGTCGTTGAGGATCGGCCGATGGGTGCCGCGAAGTTTGTCCTTGGCGGTGTTGGCGTAGTTGACGTTGTAAGGTGGATCTGTGACGGTCATATCGGCCAGTTCATCGCCCAGCAGCGCCTTGTAGTCCTCAGCCTTGGTGGCGTCCCCACACAGCAGTTTGTGCTCACCCAGAATCCAGATGTCGCCGGTTTTGGAGATCGGCGTTTCACTGACCTCGGGCACAGCATCGTCGTCGGTGAGGCCATCGTTTGTGGGCTCTTCTCCATCAATCAAGGCCTGCCACTCGTCCTCCGAGAAGCCGGTGAGCGTCAGGTCAAAGCCTGCGTCCTTCAATTCGGAAAGCTCCAGGCCCAGCAGTTCGTCCTCCCAGGACGCGTTCTCACCGATCTTGTTGTCGGCCAGAATCAAGGCACGGCGCTGCGTGTCAGTCAGGTGCTCCATCGGCACAACGGGCACTTCGGGCAGCCCGAGTTTTCGGGCTGCAAGCAACCGTCCGTGGCCTGCGATCACGTTGCTTTGACCATCGATGAGGATTGGCGCGCCCCAACCGAACTCGCGAATACTCGCTGCGATCTGTGCAACCTGCGCATCGGAGTGCTGCTTCGCATTGCGTGCGTAGGGTATCAACGCATCAACCTGACGGTATTCGATGTGGATGGGTTTCATGGGTTCTGGAATTAAAAAACCCGCTGGGCGTTTGCACCAAGCGGGTTCGTGAAGTCATGGGGTCGCTGGCGTATCTCTCGCGACCGTAGCCAGAATTTATCGCAAATCCGGGTAAAACGCGACACCCTAAAAACCTCGCCATTTGCGCATCGTTGCGCACCTGTCCGCATCGTTTCGCTGCGCTTTGAAACGTCTATCAACCTCCGCGCAAAATATGTTCTGTCACGGTCTGAATCGCAACCTCCCAGCGCCGTTGAGCGGTTCGTGGCGCCACGCCAAAGCGCTTGCTGATCTCATACCAGCGCCAGCGCTCGGCCCGCATCCACACCAGCTTTCGCTGCTCGACCTCCAGACATTGCACCCACTGCATCGCTACCAGCATGCGTTCGACCTGGGCAGGCGTGGGCGGAAAACGGTAGACCGGCGCGTCATCGCTGGCCATGCGCTCATAGGCCGTCCGCACGATCGTGGGCCAAACGTTGAAGTGGCCTTGAACCCGAACCGGGGGCAGGCGGTGCGCTGTGCGTGCGGCCTCGATGAACCAGTGGGCAACCTCGTCTGGTGTCCATTCGTTTTTTTTTATCCCCATCTCACTCCCCTTGTGTGTCCAAGGCCCAGTGCAGCAGGGCCAGCGCATCGGCTTCGTTGTCGTTCGCGACGGGATGACCCTTGGCACGCATGGCCTCGATCACCTCGGCTTTGCCAGCGTTGCCGCGACCCGTCGCGTGGCGCTTGATGGTGCCGACCGGGACACCCTGGTAGGGGATCTGGTGGTGCTCGCACCAAGTGGTGAGCGTGGCCAGCAGACCGCCGTAGACGTGCGCGGCGTCGACGCCGGCGTGGCGGCGCACCTCCTCAAAGTAGACCGCGTGGATGTCGCTCGACAGCGCCTTGATTTCGGTGAGCCAGCGCTTGAATCGCAGGTAGCGCATGCCACCCCCCTCAAACCGCTGGGGCTTAAAACTGGCAAAGCCGTGTGCGATCTGGCCATCTTTGGATCGCAGCGCCCAACCCGTGGTGGTGCCCAGGTCAATCGCCAAGGTGATCGTCTCAGCCATGACCACCCCCATTGGCTGCAGCGCAGCACCGCCGATCCGGCCCATGGGTTGCAGCCCCACGGGAAGAAAGAGGAAGGCACCCCGACTCCCAGTCGGGTGTCTTCCTCTCCCGTAGGGAGAGGGAGTTCCCGACAACTGGAATTGGGTCATAAAGTGAATAAAAACAATGGGTTAGCTCAGTTGGCAACTTTTGCCAACTGCCAACTGCCAACTGAAACTCAAACTCGCTAAGTAGTTGATCTGTAACGCAATTAAGTTGGCAACGGTTTGCCAACTGAATCCAGTTGGCAAAAGTTTGCCAACTTCGCCCCTCTTTTTTGCCAACTTGCTTGTGCGTGTGCGTGCGTGGGGGCTCGCACAGATGCGCGCTACTGCGGGCTGCTGACAACGCGCAGCGCATACGGGCGTTTGCGCGCTGGCGAGGGCTGGTGCGTGCGCACGCCAATACTTCGGGCGTGATGTCTCTATCTTGGCAAATCGGATTCATTCGGACTCCTGCGGGTCGTTGGTGTTTTCGGGGTAGACCCAGACTTCGGGGTTTTCCACAGGCATGGCGGCCCCAGAAAGCGGGCATTTGTAGTGGCTCGGCAGTACGCGCAGCGACACCATCGTGATCTCGCCGGTGGCCGGATCGGGGTCACTATGGGCGAGGTTCAGCACCATGGCCTCCACGCACATGTAGCCAAACTTGGAGCGGCCGATGGTCGGTAGCCCGAAGTCGGCGGCGTTGCGGAAATACTTGATCAGGCCCTGCGTGGCCAGGGCCGAGAGGCGCTCGCGAATGGTTCGCTCACCGCCAAGACCGGCCTTGCCCTCAAAGGTCTCGGCAAACTGGTTGGCGGTGTAGCAGTGGCCCTTGAGGCCCTCGTCAAGCAAGATCTGCACGATCACATCAAGTTTTCGAAGTCGCTCGGCATCCAGTCGCTGGCCGTACTCTTTGAGCACCAGGCGCTCGCTGGCGTTCACGATGGCCCATCGGCCATCGTCCTTATCGACATAGCGAATCGGCAGGCCTGGGCCGTTGCGCAACTCAAAAATCAGCTGGCGCACCGTGGTCCCCTCATCCGGGCGAAACAGCATCAGGCTTGAGGAGTAAAAGCCGCGCAAGCTGCTGGCGCCGGCAAAGGCCTGAAACGGGTCCTCTTCAAACTGGCGCTTGGTGATCTTCTTGGTGTGGTGCACCAAAATCACGCCCGCCTCAGCATTGACCGTGCGGTGCAGTCGGGACACCCGGCGCGTCAGAAAAAACATCATCGCGTCGTTGTCGTTCTCGCCTCCCGCACCACCCCCATCAAACACGTTGCGGATCGGGTCGATGGCGATGACGTCCGGGGGCTCATCACCGAACTGCGCGCCGATGGTCTGGATCAACTGCTCCAGTCCCTCATCGTTGAGCACCAGGTGCAGTTGGGGCGTGACCACCAGGTTGCGCCGCGCGAGCGACAGCACCTCTCGGGGCAGGAGAATGTTTTTAATGCGCTCCTTGAGGTAGGGGTACTGAACCTCGGCCTGCACGTAGATGATCTTGAGCGGCCGCGCCGGCACCATGTCCAGAAACGGCAGGCCAGCTGCCATGTGCGCAAGCCACGACAGCAGGAAGTCGCTTTTTCCCACCTTTGGGGCACCGCCAAACACGGTGATGCCCCCGGGCGTGATGATCCGGTTGGAGACGATATCGGCCGGCACTGGCGTGTCGTCATCCAAAATCTCGCCCATCGTGTAGGTGGGCAGAACGGCGGCGCTGGCCTTGACGGAGATGCGCTCGGCGATCGATAGGAACGCCTTGCAGTCAAAGCCTTCTGCCACCGCATCGGCGGCATCCCACTTCGCCGGCTTCGATTCGGGCGGGACAATGATGGCAACCGATCGGCAGCCCACCGCGACGCAGGCTTGGGCTGCCGCTTGGGCATAGTCCCAACCCGGTGCGTCCCGGTCTGGCCAGATCAAGACATCTTTAGCCTTGAGCGGAGTCCAGTCCGTTTTATCGATCGGCGCTTTGGCGCCATTCATGGCGGTCGTGGCCACCGTGCCGTGGTCGATCAGGGCCTGGGCGCACTTTTCTCCCTCGACCAGAACAATTTGTCTGGCGGGCACCATGGCCGGCTGGTTGTACAGCGGCCTCGGGTCAGGCGCGCGCCACAACCGCGCACGCACATCCCAAGGCCTGAATTCCTTGCCAGAAGGCGGGTCGTAGCGGTAGACCCGGGCGAGGAGCGTGCCATCCGCGCCCTGGTAGTCCCAGGTCGCGCTGTAGGGGCCCAGTTCGTCTACCGGCTGCGTGCGAGCCTCACGCCGGGCTGTGGTGGCCGCATTGGCGCTCAGCGCGCCAGCAGGTGCTACGCCGCACCACTGGCGTACCTCATCGAGCACGCGCGCAAAGTCATGCTGAATGGACAGCTTGCTTACGTGTGCCCAGGCGTCGAACAGATCGCCCCCCGTGTTGGCAGCGAAGTCAAACCACAGCCCACGGCGCGGTCCCACGAGTTCGAAGACCAAACTTTTTCCGGCCGCACCCTCAATGTCACCGACGTAGAACTTCCCCCCACGCACGCGCCCCTGGGGGAACAAGAACAACAAGACGGACTCGAGTCGATCAATCAGCGCAGCACGTAGCGCGTCGACATCGTTGATCGGTGCGCTCAGGCAATCGGCGGCATCGTTGAAGTCAAAGTAGGCAGCCTCATGCATCAAGACCCACCCCAGCAACGGTCCTGCCACGAACAAAAGCGGCACTCCTGGTGGGTGGGCGTGGTCGAGAATCGCGGTAGCACTTCGCCTGCATCAGTGGCGGTGATGACGCGCACAGCCCGGTCGGACATGCGCTGCGCGAGCCCGCCATCAAAAGGCACCAACTCAAACCAGATCTCCTGGCTGTCTTTGTTGATGGCTGTAAAGAGGGCCGGGCTCTGTGAAATACCCGGGATGCTCGCTTCCATGTAGGCCTGGTAGACCGCCATCTGCGCGGCGTACACCGGCTTGGACTTGGCTACGCCATGCTTGACGGTGTCGCGCCATGACTTGTCGTTCATGGTCTTGCACTCCCAGAGCGCCGGATAGCGCATCCCAAGGGATGCGGGTCCATCGTTCACGACGCCGTCCACGTGCCCTTTGATGCGACCACGCGCCACAGAAAATCCGAACTGACCGCCATCGGCTTTACGGGTGTAGAGGTCAAAGCCGATCAGGCGCAGCCAACGGATAGCCAGGTCCTCCAGCAGGTGTCCCACCTCGAACACACGAAGCAGACGGCCGGAGAACTCTCTGCCCGGATCCACTGGCGCGTGCGTGTACTCAAACTGCAGCGCGCGCTCACACGCCACCCCCAGGCGCGATGCGCCCAAGTAGTTGCGCGGCGTTTGTGCATCGCGCTCCCGCGCGAGCGCCTCATCGATAAGCGCGCCAACCTCTTCATGAAATTGGGGGCGATGATTGAAGTCCAGCATCACACCCGTCCTTGCTGGCGGCCAGCGGCTTGCAGGGCGATGCGCTGCTCAAGAAACGCGCGATCTTTTTCGGCCATCCGTTCGTGCTCATCAATCATGCGAGCCTGGTAGGCCGTGACAACCACATCGATCAGCGTGAGCACCTCCTCGCGCTTGTAGTCGGCGAGCGAGCGCTGCATACCCATGGCGCCAACGTACTCGCCCAAGGGGCCAAGGCACGACTGCATGGCAGCTATTTCCATTTCACTGGAGTCGATCATTTGCCCCTCCGTTTTTGTCATGAGTTTGCAAAACGCGTCCTGACAGCGGCGGGAGCAAAACACCCACCTGTCGTTGTAGCGCGCGGGGTCGCAGCGGGGCACGCGTGGGTTGAACCAGCCATAACCCTTGGCTTTGCGATGGCAGACAGCACATTTCACGCAGCCTCCAGCGCGTGGCAGGTCTGCGCGTCGTTGGCCGCATCAACGAGTCGCACGATGGCTGCACGGTTGAAACGAAAGGCCAGCAAAGCGGAGGCTTGATAGCGGGTCAGTCCGTAGTCGGCGCGCCACTCGGGTGGCAGGTACTGCAGCTGCTTGGGCGTAGGCGCCTCATTGAGCCAGCGCCGGGTCTTGAAGGCAGAGTCCTCGGACTCGTTGTCGTTGAGCCAGTCATCGGCGCGGGCCATGCACACGGTGCGCTCGCCAACCGCCAGCAGCCGCGTCGCGAGCCCCTTGCCACCGCCAATCGCGTGCCAACGCGCATTTAGAAAGAAGATGCCGCCCCAGGCATTAAAACCCGTGGCCATCAGCGCATCGTCGTTGGCAAAGAGATCGCACCAACGAAAGTTCGAGCGACTGAGCAAGTCGATCTCGCTCATGACGAACTGGTCTAACACGCCACCGCCTGGGCCCGTAGAGCGCTCCCACACATGGTCACAAAACGGGCACTCCATCACTGCCAGCGGGACGATGGCGCCGCACTCAGGACAATCCTTGGTCGGAGCTTCGCCCTCATGCTCGTGCCCCTCAAGATTGACCTCCTGCTCCAGGGCCCCATGCATCAGGCTGGCCGTGCCGAAGTCCAATACGACGCAGTCGGTCTTCACCACGCCAGGAAACTCCTGCGGATCGACCGTGCGCAGGCCCCGGCCCACCATCTGAATGAAGGTGGACTTGTAGGAGCTCGGACGCAGCAGCACGACACACGAGGTGGGCGTGTAGTCGTAGCCTTCAGTGAGCACCGCAACGTTGACCACCACCTGCGCGCTGCCGGTTTCAAAGGAGGCCAGTCGCGCCTTGCGATCGGAATCTGTTAGGTCTCCGTGGATCAGCACAGCGTGGATACCCGCCTGGTTAAAGGCCTCGCAGACATCGCTTGCATGCTTGACGGTCGAGCAAAAGACGATGGTCTTGCGCTGCGCTGCCTTGGCCCTCCAGTTGCCGATCACCGACTCTGTGATGAGCGTCTTGTTGAGGATGGTCGCGACCTCGTTCATATCGAAGTCCATCGCCGTGCGACGCACCTGGCGCAGTGCGTCTTGCGCGCCCACGTCAATGACATAGGTTCGGGGCGGCACCAGATGGCCGCTTGCGATCATCTCGCCCAGGGTGATCTGATCGGCGAGATTGCTGAACACCTCACGCAGACCCTTGCCATCACCCCGGTTGGGCGTGGCCGTAAGCCCACAGATTGCGGCCTTCGGGTTTTTGACCAATACCTGGTCGATGACATCGCGGTAGCTGGGCGAGACGGCGTGATGCGCCTCATCAATCACCAGCAGGTCCAGCGTCGGCATCTGATCCAAATTGGCCCGGCGCGATAGCGTCTGCACCATGGCGAAGGTGGCATGTCCATCCCAGGACTTTTCTTGGGCGTCATACACCGAGGTCACAAGTTGGGGGTTGATGCGCTCGAGCTTGGCGCGGTTTTGACCAGTCAACTCGGTGCGGTGGGCGAGGATGCAGGCCTTGGCATCGGGCTCGTTCAACAAACTGCCCGCCACGGCTGACAGCATGAGGGTCTTGCCCGACCCGGTCGGTGCAACGGCCAGGGTATTGCCATGCTCGCCGAGGGCCGCAAGGGTCCTCTGCACAAGCAAGGCTTGGCGGGGGCGCAATATCATGGCAACTCCCCCTTATTGAGCCCAACTGGGCCGGCCTGGTGTCGGGGCGCGTCCGGTGGCCTGCGCATAGGCATTCGGTGCTGCTGCACTTGAGGCCGGTGGCGCTGCGCCAGTCATGTGCGCGGCGTATTCCTTGTGGTCTGGGGTGACGGCGGACTTGATGACGCACTTGTCCTGGCCGTTTTGGTCTTTTTCCCAGTCCACCTTGCCCAGGAACTCGAGACCCTCAAGGTCAGCAAACCCGCTGATGCGCCGCGCGTTTTGTGCAGCTGGCGTGCTGTCGCTTGGATTGATGCCGCGAGCAGAGTTGAGGATCGCCTTGATAAATGTGCGCCCCATGTTGGTCCACTCGGCACCCTTGGGGCTGTGCAGACCGATGAGCGACCACATCTTGCGGCGAGCGAAGGGGCCGTCGAGCACCACAAATTCGCAGCTCAAATACACCGATCCGGTGCTTGTGCTGCGGGTGGCGTAACCACCCGTCCAGCCTTGAGCCGGTTCGTCGTAACCACCCGGTTTGATGGTCATTCGCACGCGCACCATGCTGCCTTTGGGGATGGGGTCGTAGCTCGATTGCTCAGAGGCGGAATTGAAATCGAAGAAGGTCATGATCAGGACTCCTGTATGGCGATGGATTGAGAAAGCGGTTCGGCAGCAGCCACGGGTGCTGCAGTGACTGGGCGGGCAAAGTCCAGGCGCTCATTGGCGGGGCGGGCAGGGCCGGCAATCTTTTGCATGAGGCGACCCAGATGTGGCTCCTCGATGG
>Ga0105050_10010059_pt1 | contig 10441 bp, 10 predicted proteins | sample FRY01_FD_78088 | JGI IMG/M metagenome (GOLD analysis project Ga0105050, IMG submission 78088) | Freshwater microbial communities from Lake Fryxell liftoff mats and glacier meltwater in Antarctica - FRY-01 | ecosystem: Environmental > Aquatic > Freshwater > Ice > Glacier meltwater ... | reverse complement strand
GGAGGTCAATGGTATTTAAGTTTTTTGTACGAGCTAAAGTTTTTTGTGTATCAAGAAAAAGATCAGGAATTGATTCTGGAAATGGCAGTTGATTTAGAGGTTGGGGATGCTGTAAAACCTTTAGGTGTTCCATTTGATGAAATTCAAAACTACTTCGAACTCTCAAAAAATATTAAACCTGCCGGCATTCTTGGTTTATACCATACCGGTAAAAATATTATTGTGATTTATCAGAAGGGAACTAGTGAAGATGTCATTGTAAGAAATCAACAGGAAGCAAACCCAATAGATTTGAATTTAATTGAGGAAACATATGCAGCTATTTTTAACTCGAAAAATGAATTGATCCAAAATGATATTCTAGTTCCTTCGGGTTTGATTTTTAGTAGAGTGATTACAAAAGACGGAGAGATTTTAGTCAAGAAAAATCAGGACTATTTCGGTTCAGAAGAGGATCAGGTGGTTTACTATAAGCTGAAATGGAAAAATGAAATTGGGTAATACGAGTAATTATGGAAGGGGGTAGCTCACCATTTCACAATCCGCTTGTCCAGTTCCAGTGGATAAACCTCAAACTCTAAAAGATTGAAACTGTCTGAAAGCGGATTAATTAAATAATTCAAAGAGCTGGGATCCACTGACGAAGGGATTACAAAACACAGGATTCCAGATTTCAAAAGGTCTGTTCCATAGGTTTGAGAAGCGCGAACTGGCGGAATATGATTCCAGTCTTTTGGTAGATCGTTTGCTTTTGGTAGAAAAATCAATTCATCTGGAACAGTGATTTCCATTACGGAATATAGGCCATAGCGCTCAGAAGAAAGTAATTCTGGGTCTATCGTGAGGCGTTCTAAAAGTGCGGTGGAGATACTTGAGCCGGCATAAAGTGCTGGAGATCCGGGAAGATTCCACCGACCTCCATACAGTCTAGCTCCCTCGCCACTCGTGTCACAATACTCATATGTCGCTAGTCGATAAGCTTTCATCAAACAGCTATGCCATGCTGCGATCGCATGATCTCAATCTTGAGTAGATCAATCCCAGCTGATACATCGATCAATTCCAAGGGTTTTCGATTACCAATGGAAAAAAGTGGGCGATCCATCCATCTTATGAATCCATCTCGGCCAAAGTAATTCACTCCGGTCGCATACAAATCCGCCAATTCGTAGATTTTTTCAGATTGGATGGTATCAAAAACTGTCTTGCGCTGAAGGGTTTTTGTGGATACGCCCAGTGCATCGGCAAGGGTGCCATAGTCAAGACCAGATAACTCTTTTAAATTTTCAAAGGCATTCTTGTCAATTCCATTTCGGAATGTATCTATCCGACTAAGTGGCTCATCCATCCAGCCAAGCGCTAGACCCAAAATCGAACGAACTGATAGTGTGGTAGTACTATAGGCTGCCAAAGCTGGCTCACTAACTTTTAGAATTTTCTTTGCCATAACGCTAATCGGTAATATGTCTATTAAGCTAACGTAATATGTCTGATAAGAGATTTTTCCGTACAATTATTTTTTATAGATTCCAACGATCGGAAAATGGACTATACAGAGTCAATCAGATATGAATCGTTTAATCGGAAAATCTTTGCTGACTTCTGGTGGATTCATTTCCAATTCCTCATTTTCAATTCTAAACTCTTCCATTCCAATACTCCAGCCGCTCGCATTTCGTAGTTTCAAATTTTTAGATAAGGATTAAATTTTAGGAATAATTTGGAAAAAAATTCGATACAATTTGCTTTTGTAGTTCTGAATTTTGCGATGTCTGTTTCAAACCAAAGTAGGCGCTGATTCTTTGATTTTTAAAGATGTAGATAACCCCGCCCAGCATAGTGCAAAAGGGAGAAAATCAAGTTTCAAAAATTATGAAATATGTATATCCGCAATGATGACAGTAGCCTTATTTCATTCGCTTTTTAGCACCGAAAATGCCCGCCTGCCGGTAGGCAGGGAAGACCGAAACGCCCAATTGTGGATTGTGCGCCAATTATATTCTTGCCTCTTCTACTGACTGGCAAAGTAGCGGATAATCAAATTATGAAACTTACTAAATTTGAGAAGGGCATCATTGTCCTTGTATTTGCGGGAGTGTTTTTTGCTCCTACAACTGCTGACGCTAAAATGTTTGGAAAGAAATGTTACACAGTGACTTCAGGTGGAGGCGATTCATGCGTCACTACTCGAACAATATGTAAACAGCGGTTTTTCTGGATTAATGTCGGAACAAGTGTCCAAATAGATAGCATAGAATGTTGAAAAGAATAATCCTAATTTAGAATGGTTGGTAGATCAACCCCTTTCCCTATTATTTGCAAACATGAAATTATTAGTTTTATTTTTACTCATTTTATCCTTGACTACTGCCACCTGGGCTCAGGATAGTCGAGTGATCGAGCTAGATTCTGTAGACATTATTCCTAGCGATCAGATCAAGGTTTATTCCAACTTCTCTAAAAAGTACAGAGAAAATCAAGCAAGCGTATCAGGTCCCGGGGTCAGGGGTAAATTAGCCTTGGTGATGGGTTTTACCAATCCAGCAGATTCAACGATTGAGCTTGAGGGACTAGAATTGTATTTCAATTACGATTGGGCAGCGGATTCATCAGGTTTTTATGTACAGCCCGTGATATCCCGAGAAGAGAACGGGTATCCGAGTGCGAGCTATGCGGATTATCCTGAAAGATATCTAGTCACCGCAAAACTAGGAAATCGACTTTACATTGATTTATCTTTAAAAAATATAGATATGAGTTCCAAAGAGCGAATCTACCTAGGACTCAAGTTTATTGAAAATGTGAATCCTGAAGCAGCTCATACTTTCAATATCACTTTTGTAGGCGGAAAGATCGAAGAATCCACCTATCTACTTTATGCTGATGGTCGTAAACCAGAGGAAGTGATCGAATCTGGAAGAAATTCTGTAGGAATGAAATATTCAGTAGTCTATAAGCTAAAAAATTGACTAACAGCATTCAGACCTGATCGAACCTTCCGGTTTGGAGACTTCATCTGACTTCCAATTGATTCATTTCCAATTCCTCATTTTAAACTCTAAACCCCTCCATTCCAATACTCCAGCCGCTCGCATTTGGTAGTTTCGACGCTGTAGAAGTTAAACTCGGCGGTGACTTTGCCCTCGATCAGGTAGCTTGCCCGACCTTTGAAGGGGTATTTTTTCACGACAGGAGGGAAATGAACCGTATCGATCCAGTGGCCTTCTCGATCTACGAAAGTCCCAAAGTTCATCACATCGCCTTTGATCGTGCGAGTGTATTTGACGGTGACGAGGTAGCCGATGAGCTGCACGGTTTTGCCAAGATAGCTTTTGAGTTCGGCAGCGCGGATGCCTTGAATGCTTTGATCTTTGACCAGGTGAAAAGGGGAATCCAACGGGAATTCCAGAATATCGATCTGATCAACGATCTCCTGTCGAATGTCGATCTCTTCCAGCTGCGGCACAGTCGGCTGACGAAAGTTGAATCCGCTATCCCCTTTGAATAGATCTGTCGGACCGGGAATCACTTTGCGCTTGTTGAGGATGAAATGTGCCTCCCAGAGTAACTGGGGCTTGTTTTTTCCAGTAAACCGAAAGCATCCAATCCGAATCAGAATCAGTAATTGCTCTAGACTGATCCCTGCTCTGGCTGTAAAGTCCAGCAGTCCTGAATAGGAACCATTTTCTTGGCGATCGTTGAGTAGCTTTTCAACCGAAGCTTTCTCCAGATATTTTAGATGGACAAAACCCAAATACACCGTCTTACCTGTGATTCGAGTCAGGTAGTCACTCGCATTGATATGCGGGGCTTGGATATCCGCACCGTTCATTCGAAGTTCGTGGATGTAAAACTCGGTATGGTAAAATCCCCCAAAGTTATTGACCACTCCAACCATAAATTCAAGTGGAAAATAAGCCTTTAGGTACAAGCTTTGGTAGCTTTCGACAGCAAAAGAAGCTGAATGCCCCTTCGCAAAAGAGTAGCCAGCAAAACTTTCGATCTGAAACCAGACTTCAGCAGCCAGCTTATCCGGATGACCCTTTGCAGTACAGTTGTCAAAAAAGCGATCTTTCACCCGCTCAAATTCATCTTTGGAGCGTGTTTTCCCACTCATTCCTCTGCGCAGCACATCAGCCTCGCCCAGACTCAGCCCGGCAAAGTAATGCGCCACTTTGATCACATCTTCCTGATAGACCATGATCCCGTAAGTCTCAGGCATAATCTCAGCCATGACCGGATGGGCCATTTTTCGTCGCTCAGGATCGATATGGCGGAGGATATATTCGCGCATCATTCCCGATCTCGCCACTCCAGGACGAATAATGGAACTTGCAGCAACGAGCTCGAGGTATTCGTCTGCTTTCAGATTGGCCAGTAGCATGCGCATGGCGGGTGACTCCACATAGAATGCTCCGATCGTATGTCCGCCCCGTAGGTGCGCTTTGATTTTTGGATCTTTTTTGAACTGCTCCACTTGTCGGATATCAACTTTTATACCCTGATTCTCATGGATAATCTGAATGGCAGACTTGATATGTCCGAGTCCACGCTGACTCAGGATATCAAACTTGTGCAAGCCAATATCCTCTGCGACATGCATATCAATATGTGCCAGTGGAAAGCCCTTCGGAGGCATCTCAGTTGCGGTATAATAATGAATCGGCTTATGTGAAATCAAGATCCCGCAGGCATGAATCGTCAGATGCGAAGGCATGTCGTGGAGGACTTGGCTGTATTTCAGAATCAGCTTACCGTATTGATCAGGAACGAATTCCGACTTTCCGGCATAGTGGATCAGCGACTCAATGTCACTCTTGGGCAGCCCAAATACTTTTCCAAGTTCCAGCATCATCGAGTTGGCTTGGAAGGTGCTGTATGAGCCCAGCAGCGCAACATGCTCATGACCTGACTGATTGTATTTTTGGAAAATATAGGCTATCACTGCGTCTCGATCCGTCCAACTGAAGTCAATATCAAAATCGGGGGGATTTTCTCGGTACAGATTTATAAAACGCTCGAAGTATAAATCCAATTCAATTGGATCCACATCGGTGATTCCCAGACAATAGGCTACAATGCTATTCGCACCCGAACCCCGGCCGACATGATAGAAATTGCGCTCTTGTGCAAAAGTCACGATGTCATAATTGATCAGGAAGTAGGAGGTGAAAGACTTCTGCTGGATGAGTTCGAGTTCCTTTTCGATCCGCTGAGTAATCGTTGGCGTGAGATTGGGATAGCGATTAATCGCACCTTTGAAAGCTTCCTGTCGCAGGTAGTCGAAGTCTTCCCAGTCCGAACCGAGAATATCCCGTCGGTTTTTGACCGCTTGGAAATAGAAGGAAAACTGACAGCGTTCGAGGATTTTTTGCGCATTGGCGATCAGGTAGCTATGATTCTCGCAGCGTGCTACCATGTCGGCATAGCTGAAAAAACGATCGGAGGGATCCGCCTGCTCTTCAACAGGAAGCTTGCTGAGCAGTGTATTTAGATCGATGCTTCGCAAAAGGCGATGTGCGTTGAACTCCAATTTAGAGTTGAAATTCACCGACTGCAAGAGCACCAGTTTGTTTTTGAACTTATACCAAGGTGAGGAGACAAGCCGATTGAGCTGATGCGGGTGTACGCCGATGAACTCATTTTCCCGCAGGACAAAGTACTTCTCAGGAAGCGGATAGATGATGAAGCTGTTGGAGAATGCCGGTGCGAGTTTTTCAAAAGGCTTCTTATGCACCAAGTGATCGGAAAGGTGAGAGTTAAGTTCGTAGAAGCCTTCCTGGTTTTGGGCTAGACCGACATAGGATTGACTGCTGCCATTGTGGAAATCAATACCAATTACCGGATGAATTCCCGCCTTTTGGGCAGCACGGATAAATGGAAAAAGTCCCGCGGTGCAGTTGATATCGGTAAGCGCAAAAGCATCGATCCGCTTGGCCCTTGCATCCGCAACCAATGCCTCGACAGACATCGTACCGTATTTGAAACTGAAGTGAGAATGGCAGTTGGTGAACATTGTTTTTTTTAAGATATACTGTCGCTTTGCTCCTGAGATAGGCCTCTGGTTAAATACTGCTATGCGGCGATATAGCTTCGCTGAGATACGCCTTCGGTGAAATACTGTAGTTTTGCTCCTGAAATGTACCTTCGGAGAAACACGGCTACGCTGAGATAGACCTTTGGCAGGATAGAATTGAATCCATTATTTCACCGACCGAAGGGAGGTATATCTCCACCTTTTTCTATTGTATTTCCACTTTATTTTATCAAAATGTTAATTAAATCAACAAATTAATGTTAATAATATAGTCAAAAAATAATCCTCTATGCAAGAAAAAGGAGGGAATTGACGGGATGATTTCTGGGGGGAGGTTTTAAAAAATATCGAACGCTGAATGTCGAATATTAAAAAAGAGAGAAAATTAAAAGTTGAATTAGGAAATAAGTTCACTGACCAATAAGTCTTCATCGAGATCGGCCCAATGAATACCTTCTCCGTTTCCTATGAATCTCCAATTATTTAGTTCTTCTAGATTAGCTGATCGAAGCTTAGGAAACCATTCTAAAGGAATGCTTATTTCTCTACCATCTTCAATAAAGATCGTTATTTTATGTTCAGAGAAACTGAGATCGATTGCTAGGTTAGATTTTAGTTTAGTTAAAGTATTCATTCCATTTTTCTTTAAATAAATCAACTTTTGAATTAATGATAATACGTATTTCTCTAAGTTCTGATGCCGAAAATTTCTTCGAGTTGCTTAATTCAATCGGATCTAATAGAAATTTAGCCGTTTTCCTATTTTTTCAACATGAATGTGGATTGGTAAGTGATCATTACTGTAGAAGAAAAACCTAAAACCGTTATCAGAATAAATTGTAGGCATATCTTAAAGGTATAAAAATATCGAATGCTGAATGTCGAATTTTGAACAATGAAGTATCGACAACCCAACATCGGTCATCTTACACTCAACACTGGTCATCCCACATCTGTCATCCAACATCCGTCATCCAACATCCGTCATCCAACATCCCACACCGGTCATCCCACCTTAATCCCATACTTCCCAAGCAGCCCAGGCAAGCCTACAAGATCGAAAAATGCACCTTTGATCCGGTTGAGTTCGGGGTCAATCTGGAAGTTTTGAGCATTTCGGAAATCAGTTTTTTCCAGAACAGTTCGGTCAAAAATCACTCCGCTGAGGTCAGAATCCCGAAAGCTTCCTCCGCTGACATCCGCTTTGGTAAAGCTCGCTTCAAGCATTCTACAGCCCTCAAACTTGGTTTTCTTGATCCTCAGATTAAAAAAACTGCAATAATCAAGTTGGCACTTTTCGAAGCTAAATTCCAATAAAAATGAATTGCAGGTATGAAAATGAACACCCAGAATCTTACAATCCTTGAAAGCGACTTGCTGAAAACCTACTTTGAATACCTTCACATTGCTGAGATCACAACTGGTAAACGAGCAGTTTTCGAAGCTAAAACCACTTAAATCCAGCCCAGAGAAATTGCACTGGCTGAACTGGCAACCTTCGAACTCGCCCTTCTCCAATGGCTCTTTGTTGAAATCTTTGTTCTGAAAGTTTTGGTTGGATAGAAAAGCCATCGAAGCAGTAAATTTTATAAATAATGGGAGAGGTTCTCAAGATCTCGTAAATCGCAAATCGTAATTTATAAATCTAAAGCCCCGCTAAATCCCACTTCCGGATCGTCTCTTTAATCAGTCCGGCCACTTTTGCATTCACCTTTTGGAAATATTCCTTGGCTTGAGCCTCGTCAAAATTTGGATAGCCTTGTCCTTCTTGATACAAACCAATAGAGGAAGGGAAAGGTACGGCCGACCAAGTTCCGGTCTTAGGATAGGCGGTGGCTAGATCAGCATTGTATTTTTCCTTGTGTACCAAAGTCGGATCAATCGCCTGAATGTACGCGGTCTCATTCAGTCCGGCATGTCCACCGTCTTCTTTGAAAACCTCCATGGTCACATCCGAAGCGTAAGACCACCAATTGATCACTAGAGTGCGGATGCCTAGCTCATTGGCAACTTCACCCGCTATTTTTTGTAGGACGGCAGTTTGTCCGCCTCCATGACCATTTAGAATGATGATATTTTTGAATCCATTTTTTGCAAGACCCTTCAAAATATCTCTAATAAATGGTGCGTAAGCTTCCTCGGTAATCTGAAAAGCTCCTGGGAAAGCCGCCATACTTCCGGTGATACCATAATTCAAAGTTGGAGCAATCATCGCATTAAGTTCGGTGGCAATGGCCTTTGCCATGGCAGTTGGAGCGGTATTATCGGCGCCATTGTTGATTACGCCGTGCGGCTCAAGCGTTCCTGTTGGCAGGAGGACCGTATTGATTTTCTCAGGAACGAAATCAGCAAATTCCATCCAATTGATCCGATTCATCTCGCGGGTGGTGGGGTTTTGCTGCGCAAAGGTGATAGTCTGAATAAAGATCAGAGCAACTGTGATGCTTAGAAATTTCATAGTAAAAATATATTTGGCGGAAAGTAAGCCTTTTCTGAAACAAATAGACAGTAATCAGCAGCGGATGCGATTCTGTTTAAAGATTGAACAATTATGAATTTTTCCCAAAAAAAAATTTCTGCCAAATCCGCTTTGAAGTAACTGCTTGTATGAAACGGATAGCATTTCTCATTTTTTTGGAATTTTTTAAAAGCTACCCAATCCAAAGCTTTAAGTCACTTCGTAATTCAAGACAAATCACAACAGGTCATTTTCAGAAAGATCTCGAGTCCATAAATCTTTATCCGATGTAGTATTTAAAAACCAATCAAAATGAAAAATGAGCTAATTAAACCTGCCGGTTTGGTCAAAAATGCCAACAGAAGACAGTTCCTGAAGAGAGGAACATTGTCAGTCGCTACTGCTGGTCTTCTGCGAGTAGGCTGTAACGATGACGAGATGATGCCAATGGATGGCGGTGTTAGTTTTGGATCCGGCGATTTCGGTATTTTGAATTACGCCTATGCGCTGGAGCAACTAGAGGCTGCGTTTTATGCAGCTGTCCTAGGCGGAGGATACTTTGCAAACGCCAATGCAGAAGAAAATACGATCATGGGAGATTTGGAAAAGCACGAGAGCACCCACCGGGAATTTTTCAAAGCTGCATTGGGAAGTATGGCTATTGCTAATTTGGAGATTGATCTTTATGTATGTCTGCAATTGCACCAGTTAAAATCAAAAAGCAGCTCACTATATTGTACTCACTTGCATTACCCACTCAGTCGAGGCAAGACACGCATCGATGGTAAGAAGACTCCGTACCAAAAAAGGATTGGATACAGTAAAAATTTGGATAACAAATGGTTCACGCGGTACACTACCTGCATCAACTCAGGGAATCTATACCGGGGAAGAGAATGTATCTCATGCTGGAGTGAATGTGGTAAGCTTGACTAGTATTGATGCAGGTGCAGTATCCGAAGCATAGGATGAGCCGTTAACTGACAGCCAAGTATTGGGAATCGCTTCATTGTTTTTGGCATAAAAAAAATAATAGACTTGGGTTGTTAGAGATGTTGTCCCCTTTCGGGGACGACAATTTTTTGAAAGCTTATAACCGTAATGGATTCAAAGGTTTTCGCTTAGAAATACAAAGTAAATGACAATGCTTATTCAATTATTCCGGTCTGGATTTGGATTTTGGACCCAAACCAAAATTTTTCGAAGATAGGTGATTCCCTATTTGGAACTCAATTTTTAACGCTGTGTGAATTCATGAGGGTACACGTATTTAAGTCTATGTTTTCTATTCAAAGGGTTTTTATAAGGAAATCCGATATAGGCGAAGCATTGATATGTCTGGTTTATGTACCAAATCCGGATGCTCAAAATCCTTCCAATAGCGCATCCCTATTCTTTTCATCACCTGAACGGAAGCATGATTTCCAATCGAAGCCATGGAAAGGACTTCGGATATTCCTGATTCTCTAGCAAATTCCAGACAACGTTTTGCTCCTTCCGTAGCATATCCCTGATTCCAAAATCGCTTGTCCAGTTGCCAACCAATATCTACGCAAGGTGTAAAATCTGCTTCAAAAGCCTTCCAGCCCAGTCCAATCATCCCGACAAATTCTCTGTTTTTTAAGAGTTCGACAGCAAAGTAGCAATAGCCTCTATCTTCGTACATTTTATGCATTCGATCCATCATGGCTTGAGATTCTTCGATTGAAAGAGGCTTTTCGAAATAGCGCATGGTTTCGGTATCCGCATTCATAGCGGAAAACTCAGGAAGATCTTTTTCTTGCCAAAGGCGAAAGCCAAGACGCTCAGAGCTGAAGAGGAGGGATGGATTTATTTGGGAATTTAGGGTTTTCCAGAAAAAGTAGATGTGGGATGTTTACTGCTTTTACGATTTAATTTACTGTATTATCTCGATTGTAATCGAAAATTAATATACTTATTTTCGG
>Ga0105050_10010057_pt1 | contig 10442 bp, 12 predicted proteins | sample FRY01_FD_78088 | JGI IMG/M metagenome (GOLD analysis project Ga0105050, IMG submission 78088) | Freshwater microbial communities from Lake Fryxell liftoff mats and glacier meltwater in Antarctica - FRY-01 | ecosystem: Environmental > Aquatic > Freshwater > Ice > Glacier meltwater ... | reverse complement strand
TCTACTGAAATCTCATCGGTATCAGCAAAAGTTCCGTTTCCAGTAACGTAGGTAACGACTACTTTTCTATAGCCAGTCCCATCAGTCACAGCGCCAGTAACGCTGAAGAGAGCGAAGTTCGCCTTACTAGCCACCTCTCTTAAAATAACATATCCTCGCAAAGAAGAATTAGTGCTATCATCCCAGATATCAATAAACGCAGATACATCGCCCCCAAGATTTTCTAGATTATCAATAAATATGCTAGTAGCACTAGCGATTGTGGCATTATTCAGCCTTAAAATGCCAGCTCCAGGGTCAGCATCAGTTGTAGTTGTGCTGAAATTGTAGAGAAGTCCACTTGAAACACCTGTAACACCTATTGGGCCTGTGGCGCCTGTAGAACCAGTCGAACCGGTAGAGCCAGTTTCTCCTTTATCTCCATTTCTTGAGAAAGTCAAAACGATTTCATCTGCATCGGTAAAAGTTGAGTTACTACTGATATGAGTCACTGCTATTTTGAAATATCCAGTTGCCTCTGTCAAAGAACCAATCTGAAACAAAGCCCATTTAGAAGAATCTGATTTTTTAAATATCTTTACAAATCCCTTTATAGTAGAGTCTGAATCATCTAGAGTTCGTAGCCAAGTTTGAACATCAACTGCATTTTCATCGAGATCATCGAGATAAATATTGTCAACACTAGCTACTGTGGCATTATCAAACCTCAAAATACCACTCCCAGGGTCGGCATCTGTCGTAGTTGTGCTGAAAGCAAAGCCGAATGAATCCCCACCAAAGACACCCTGAATTCCTTGGGAACCAGTTGCTCCAGTAGAACCAGTAGAGCCAGTTGCACCTGTGGAACCTGTGGAACCAGTATCGCCTTTTGAAGCAAGTTTGCTCCAGTCAGTTGGAGTACCAGTTGGTTCTTCCGTTGTTGAAGTTGCCGTGACTATCCAGGCGCTCCCACCATTAGAAGCCGCTTGCGCCTTAGTATAAGTTCCGGCTACCCAAGCACCCTTCCACTCTATACCAGATGATAAAAGAGCCCAGTATGTGGCGTTGGGAGGGGCGTTATTCGTTGAGCTTGCTATACAAACATAGGAAGAGGACAGATAGTCAACGATGTCTCCGACCGTATAGGCTGTCTCCCCGCTCCAAGTTCCTAGTGCTAATGCTGATAATAGTTTTGACATTATGGTTCTATCCTCGCTTTTAAGCTCCAATTATTATAACCCTCTCGATATAGAAGGACTTGATCATCACTAACTCCAACTAAAATTTGATGGCCATCAGGTGTTACTATTTCTTGATCATCTTCCTGTTGTTGTATTTTAGTTTTTAGTGACCAAGGCATATCTTACCCATAATATACAACGCTTAGAGCAGAATCTGTTGCTCCATCTTTTATTGCTTTAAAAGCCAGAAGAGATTCTTTTCCAGATATTGTAAATCTAGACGTAGCAACTTCTAAGAATCCAACCGTTGCACTTGGGTTAGTTCCATCATCTCTCCATCTAATTGGCTGAGCTTCTACAGCAATTATTGCCCTCACTGCGCCACTTGGCACGGTTAGCGCAACTGCAGTAGCAGATACTGCTAAAGCTTGAAAGCCTTTTGGTTTGATACCAGCTGGGAATGTTCCTTCTATCATATTTTCCTTTTTAACTTCTGGGAGGAGGTATAAGCCCCTCCCAGATATTTAATAGCTTATTAAGCTGCTGCCCTTAACACTTGATATGCAATGACTGCATCATTACCAGTGTTAGCGGCTGATAACTCAATAGTAATAGTATCAGTTGTTGGGACAACCCCGACCAAATAAGCCGCTTGAGTTGGCTTAGTTTGGATTGTAGCAAGAACAACATCTCCTGCCACAACTCCTGCAACAGCTGTTGCGAGAGTAGCACCAGCCCCGGACCATGTAATTTTTCCAGCATATTTTGCAACATGAGATGGTGCAACACCAGCGCTCAACATTGCTAGATCTATTGCCCCGGAGGCGATAGCAACTACACCAGCATTGGTGATAGTGATATCACCACTTACTGCTACTGAAACAACGGTCGTTCCATTTCCAATGAGGATTTGTTCGTCTGTTTTACCTACTAGGGCAGCTGCGACTGCGGAAGAATTTCCGACTAGTACGCTACCTTCTACTAGTCCAATTTCAGAAGCTGCAATATCTCCAATTAGATTGAATGACGCTGCGGCGGTCGTGCCGATATTTTCATAAAGACCTTTGACCCCAGTCGCTGCATCTGTATCAATGAATAGACATCCCTTTGCATAACCAGCTCCGGTTGGAGTAGTTAGCCCGGTTGCTAGAAGAATTTTTCCAGATCCATCGTATTGGAGAGCTTGTATTGTGATTGCGTTTATAACGCGTTTATGACCGCCTAATTTGACTGGTCTATTAAAAACTTTTGGATAAGACATCTTACCTTTCGTGTCCCCGTAGGGAGTGTATTACTATTTTCTTTGGATCTCCCCACCCATTGCTGAGTGGGGAGAGAACTTTTTATCTATTAAAAGTTACTCGCATCCTGAGTCATTTTGACCATCATGACTGCACCATCAGAGAAGGTTTTTGTTCCAACCCCGATTAAGCCCTTTGGCAAATCTGCGAAGCCTTTTTCTTTGCTACCGACTTCAAGTTTCATCATTTGGATAACTAAATCAATAGATCCTCTAATCATGAATGAAGAAGTCTGTCGTTGTAAGCTCCAAGCATCTGTCGTGTCAGTGAAAGTTTCACTAACTGCGATATCTCCGAAACCTACAAAAAGCATACCTTCAGCCGAACCAGTTGTGACTTTTCGTCTTCGTCTGATCAAGAAATCATCTTGAATAGCGAGTGCGATATAGTCAGTTCCTACAGTTCCACCACCCTCAACAGCTGATTTTAAGTTAGCTCTTGAAGCAGCGACATTAGCACCGATTAAAACTTGACCCGCGACAGTTGTCAGGGTTGTTTTGAAGGTGAAAGTGACACCGGAGATAACGACTGTGTCGCCATCAATTGGTTTAGTAGCAATACTGAGAGTTGCTGACCATGGAAGATTATTGCTTTGAACAACCGTCCAACCCTGCCAAGGACCAACAACACCGTTTGCGAGTGTTGCGTCGCCAAGGCGAGTTTCTCTGTCAGATTTTGCTCTACGAAGTTTTGCAACTGTCCTAGGACCGAAAACTGCAGCTCTCATCGCTGTTTCATAAGGAGCGTCAAAAGCTCCTAGTTTACCCTCGGCCTCTTCTAGAGCATCTAGAATGTTTAGGGATGAAATCTCGATTGGAGAAGTAGCAATTGCTAAGCCGGCATTAGTAAGTTCACCTAGAAACTCTTGCTCAACAATATTCATTAAACCCTTGCGGATTGATTTGAGTGAGTGTGACACCAAGTCGTATGGTGTTTGGTTCTTTTCGGTGAAGTCAATGTCTTCAGCAGCATACTTAAATGTGTCCACTTCCAAGGTTTGCTTGGTAGCTGATTTACTTTGGAAAGTAATGTCGCTATGAGGAGTATAAGTCCCCGTGTGTGGGTGAGATAAGATTGGCCTGTGAGCTTTTCTTCCGTCTGTACTAATAATATCTTCTAGAGATTGATTTGCTAGGTAGATAGCACTGTTGGCAGTGTAAAGATCTACTTGCAAGTCCCCCCAGAATTCAGCGTTCATGTCTGTAAATGCCATGTTGTTCCTTAATTCGTTATTCTATTATTAAGGGGACAAATCGATGTTTATTTTTCGCTGATAGCTCTTCGCGCTTTCTTTGCATCATCCCAGGCTTTTCTTCCCTCTTCCGAGGAGAGGTCAAAGTCTTCATGATTCAAAGGTTTCGTAATATCTACAGATACTCTATAACCACCTTTATTGTTGCGGCCTGGAGTCGCATTTAAAATGCGCTGTTCCCTTTTTTCTGCTTCTATTCTGTCTTTAATATATGGCAGTTGAACCGCTTCCCCGATTGAAATACCTTTTATTTTGGCGAGATCTTTAACTTCCGTTTCGATTCCTTCAGACAAGCTGAGACTTTTTAAATCTCTTTTTGCCAGAGCTTCCTCGATTAGCTCGTCAACATTTGGTGCTTCACTTGGCTTTTTGCCGTCCTTTGGTGTTTCCACCTTTGGTTTCTCTGTACTTCCCTTAGCTTTTTCTCTCCAAGTGATTTTTTGTTTAATCGTCTTAGAAAGTCTTTCGCGGTTTTGGGTTTCTCTTTCGACTAATTTGTCTAGAAGATCTCCCTCCATATCTGGGTCGATTCCCAGATCTTCGGCTAATTTGCTTTTCAGCTCATCAGCTTTAACTTCCGCTAAGCCTTGTTCTTCTTCGGATTTTTCTTCCTCAGAAATTACAATATCGTTTTTCTCTAGCATAGCCACTCCTTTTTTCGCCCATTGGGCAAATTTTTCTTGTCAGCTGCAAATATTGCAACTGTTAATAATAATATCAACCTTCTCGACTAATATCTAGGAGCAAAAAGATGTCCACATCCGGGGCACTGAACTTCGCTTCCAGATAGATGAGCTTCGATTGCATAATCATGTTTTTTTGCAAACTGATTAGCTAATTTAGAAAAACTTTCTCCATGGATAGTTAGTGAAAATCTTCTGATTTCTCTCTTTCCATCAAGAACAATGATCTCATTGAACTTTCTTTCTATTTTCTTTATTGGAGCTTCAACAGGAACTTCTACCTTTGGAGCTTCAACAGGAACTTCTACCTTTGGAGTCTCTACTGATTCAAGAATAACCCCGATTGGCTCGGGATCAGCATTCGCAGCAGCTATATCAGCCAAAGCTTGCTGTTGATTAAATTCGGTTTCATTCATAAGCAACTCTTTTCCAGCCTCTTTTCTAGCAACCTGAACCTGCTTTAGCAGATTATATTTTTTCATACCATGGGAGTCTAATCCTAGTGCTGAAGATTCTTGTAATAGTAGTTGATAATATGTCATGACTACTTTTCCTTTACTATCGGTAGGATTGCTACCATTTGTTTTGTACTTATATTCTCTGGAATGTAAGACGGTGGAATCATATAGATATCTACCTCAATATTTTCCTTCGTCAATAAATCTACCTCTTCTTCCTGATTTTTTCTATCAGAGATGGCTTTTCTATGCTTAGTTCTAAGTTGCTTAAAATCTTCTTCAAACTTAGCTTGATCTTTGATCGTATATCTCTGGAAACCATCCTCCACATAAGTTTTTGGTTTTCCATCTTCTATGACGGCGTGCCCCTCAGCCAATTTTATTCTCGCATCTTCATAGATTTTGAACTCACCATTGGGCTCTGCGGCAACTCTGATAGGTTTTATTTCTCTATCAAGAATAACCATGTTTTTAGCAACAGCATAAGCAAATTTGACACCCGAAAGATCTTCCACGGTTTTTAAGCCGAGATATAGGTCTACCACCTGTTGATTAGTCATTTTCATAATATACTTTCTATAATTATTAAAAACCAAATTTTGCCGATATTTTTTTCTTTTTTTTATCTCTTATCTTTTGGTTCTTTTTTCTTGAGTCTGGATGCTTAGCTTCTTCCAAAGCTTGCTGGAAAGAATCTGAGATTTGCCTTATGGTCGCTTGATTATTCATTATAATCCCGCTTTTCTTTTAGCCTCAACTACCTGATCAGCAGTTATGTCTTTTGACTCTTTATAACCAATTATCGGCAGTAGTATGCCTTTAAGTTTAGTTACTGTTTTCTCTCTAATTTTAGCCTCTTCCCCAGCCTGAGCATTTGATAAATGAGATAACCCGTCTGTGGAGTTGATTCTCTCGATTTCCTCGAAAACATAATCTCTGAACTCAGCGAAGGCTGAGTCAGACTTTATTCTCGTAATGGTTTCTTTTGAAAGCATATTCTCCGATTATACTATAGTCCATGTTTCTTAGCGACTACCTCGGCTCGGTTTGCCCTATGCATCCTAGCCATTGCAATAGCTTCTTCAGAGACAGGAGCTTCAGCTATGTCATTTTGGTAGGCGAGGGCATCTATCACATCATCATGAGCGCCCTTTGGAAAAACTAGCAATTCATCGGTGAGATCTTTACACTCATTATCAATATGGTAAATGCTACTGGAAGCATATCTCGGTGTAAGTCCCCTGATCCTGACCTCTTTATTTCTTCCAGCATGTTTTAACTCGACAATGTTTGGGAATCTATTTCTCTTCCTACACTCCTGTTCAAAAAACGGCTTAATAGCCTTTAAGAAAACTGTCTCTTCGATACCAATTGTTTCGAAACCTTCTCCGTGTAACTTAAAAATTAAATTGATAATTTCTGGAGAGTCAAAGTGAACCCTCATCGCCTTTAAATTCCAGTTATTCTGCCTATCAATATAGTTTCTAATTACACCAGTGTAATCATTCTCAGCTTCTTTCCCACCCGGGTCTATGGTTGCAAATTTTCTAGTATCTAACGCTTCAACTTCTGGCCAAGATCTCGCTTTAAACCACTGTGGCTTAAATTCCTGACTCTCTGAGCTGATGGGGTTAGCTTGATATAAAGATGAAAATTCATAAGGGCCGAGTGTAGTCTCTATTTTTCTAAGTTTTTCAATGTCAAACTTAGCTGGCCATAATGATTCACCAATTTTTCTATGAGGCTCATCCTCCAGAGCAATAGCTGGAAATTTGATTCTAGTCCACTTATCATAATTGAGTTCACCATTTTTTTGAGATATTTCTTGTTGCTCTAATAATCTACCAACCAGATCATCCATATGCCAGCGAGTGTTGATAACTATAATGGCCGTGTTACCCTCTTGGCGGGTGTAGAAAGTAGATTTATACCAATCCCAGCGCGAGTTTCTCACAACCGGAGAATCGGCCTCCTCTCTATTTTTGAAAATATCATCAATGATACCAATTTTAAAACCAGTTCCAGTGAAAGCGCCACCTGCTCCAGCTGCCATGTAACTACCGCCCATACCAGTTTTCCAGTATGACTTTGATTTAGTGTCTTTACTCATCCTAGTATCAAAAATATTTTGATATTGAGGTGAGTTCATTATGTCTCTAGTTTCTTGCCCGAATTTTGTAGCAAGATCACTAGAATAAGAAGCAACGACTATAGGCCACTCGGGGTGTTTACCTAGAGCCCAAGATGTGAATTTTTTTGTGGAGATCTCACTCTTGCCATGGCGCGGAGGACATTCGAGAATAATCCGGACATCTTCTCCAGATTCTACTTTTTTTAAAGAATCCTCAAGAATTTCTGCTAATGTTTCATGGAACCAAGTATCTTGGTATCCGGGGTCTGTCGCAATAGAGTACTCAATCAGATGTTTGCGTGACTCGTGAGCCACCATCAGCTGCGTTTCTTTTTGCGATACGTTCTGCGATTCTGTCAACTTGCTCATCATTAAAGCTTTCTATTTTCTCTCCACCAGATGTTATATCAGTAGCCTGTAACGACTTACCGATAAACTGATCGAGCACATACTTGGCATCTCCATCTTTCCCCTTAGCCCTTTTTACTAGTGCTTTGATGATATCTTCTATATCTTTATCAGAAACATAAGCCATCACCGCTTTTCTCTTTTTAGTCAGAGATAATTCGTTGAAAAGTCTTTCTTTTGTTTTTCTGCCAGATCCAGGTCTGTAGCCTCCCCGCTGTGCCATAATTACTTTCTTGGAGTTAAGTCTTCCTTAGTATACTCCTCGTCTAATTCTACGTCAGTTTTTATAGTTTTTTCTTTGTAATATCCATACTCTAAAAGTATTTTATCTTTCAGGGCAGCTTTAGCATCCGTTCGTAAGCCAGCTTTTCCATCGTCTGATAATCCCCTATATCTTGGGTCTTTCTGTACTTCATCAAACCAAATATTATAAGCTCTATTATAGTCATCATTTGCCTGTTTAAACAAGTCCTCACCAACTTGAGATTTAAAATTAGTCATTTCTTTGCTAGTTCTTTTACTCCAGTGATCCGTTGGCTTATAAGTACTCGGGTTGAGTCCAACAAATTCAAAAGCCATGAGTCCTAGAATAGTTCCGAATTTTTCGTCTTTGAGATCAATATATGTCTGAATTGATAGCGGAGTTACTGAATTTATAATTGATTTTTTAATGTCAAATGGTTCCCCACCGAACATTTCCGCGCGAATAGCATCCCTCACAATGGCACCAACAGGAGATAATTTATTTAAGAAAAGAGCATCCATCCAGACATCGACACCGTTTTGCTGACCAAATTTCCCAGCTCTCAGATTTATCCAATTCCCGGTAGAACTTTTTGACCAAGAGCCCCACACGCCCTCTCTTTTTGTCGGGAAAACTTTAGCAATCGGAATGATTAAGGATCTCAATCCTCCAGTTATATCGATCCACTTACCAAAAATCTTTATTTTACCGAAATTAGTGCTTCTGGGATCTTCGTCAACAGAATCTGGATCTAGAAGCTTAGCTAGTAAGAGAAGTCCCCCAACATGAACAATAATACTAGCAAGATTTTTCCTAGCCTCAGATCTTGAAAACTCGGTTGACTTAGAATCAAAGACCTGATGAGCAGTCAATGTATCAACATTAGATTTGAAAAACCTAGCTGAGAATAAAAATACATTCAATTCACTGGCAATAGCCTCGCCTTTTCCAAGAGAACCTCTCCCAGTCAGCGATCCCACTAGGTGTCCAATCCCGCGTGCCTCAGCGGGGTTTAAAGTGTTGACTCCCTGTTTCTCTGCCTTTGAGATAAGAAGATCAGCTAAATCAGCTCTCATACGCAAGGCACCACCATTAAAGGACGTTTCTGAGGCTTTAAAAAGCCTCCCCAGGAAGGGGACTCTCTCTCCCAGAGAGATCGGATAAGCCTCCTCACCTAGAACATTGAGTCTATAATCTCCAGCTTTATACTTACCGTTCGTAGCATTCGGTCGTGAATAAATATCAGCCTTTATCAGATCCATTGCATCGAAGCCATCTATTTTTTTATTAAGTAAATCTGATTTGATATCTGCGAATGACTTTAAGAAATTTCTGCCCCATATTTTTTTTTGTGAAATAGATCCATAGAAATTCTTTATTCCCTGTCTTCCCCAAAAGGAATTATCTAAAGTAGACATCATTGATTTAAAAACAGCCGGAATTTTACCCAAGGCTTGAAGGGTGGCCTTTGTCTTATGTTCTCTGAAGATTATTTTTTTAGACTCTATCTTTAAAGCATTTACATAATTCTCAAGAGCAACCTGCCTTAATCCGAACTGGATTCTAGATTCGTCATTGATCCATTCTTTTCTAGTAACATGAGGATCTTCAGTCCAGGTGGGGTTTTCTTTTTTCTTAGCTTCCCAAGGGGCTTGAGCCTTAGACCTAGCTTCTGCCAAGGTATTGATTGTCTGGGCTTCTTCAAAAGAGATATCCATATTAAGTCTGGTATTTATCAGATCTTCTTTGAAGTTTTGTAGCTCACTTTGACCGAGCACTCCAGTCTCGCTCAACCTATCAATTTTACTGATTAAATCTCTTTTTATAGTAGCCTTCATTCCAGCGCTTCTCTTCACCCAGTTCTTGAAACCAGTCACCTGATTTTTCAAAAGTAATTTGCTCTCGTAAAGAGCATTGATGTTTTTAGCATTTTCAGGACTAACATACTTTTCGAATTCAGCTCTCCTAGCCTCACTACTTGACATCTCAGCAAGCTTGAAAGGATCGAGCTTCTTTTCAACTAAAGCTTTTCTGAAAGCTATTTCTTCTGATTTTATTAAACACCAGGCCATTAGATCCTTCCTAACATAAAATTTCTTTCAAAAAAGCGTCCCACTGTCTGTAGCTGGGTGCCTTTTGATCCTCAGCGATCTTCTTACTCTCAGATTTTATCTTCTCTTTCGCCTTTTTACCGGTTCTCTTTTCGAAAGCCTTGATTCTCACTTTGACTAGATCTTCCATCATTGTAACTGGAGAGTCGGGGTCTATCTTAGCTAAAATAGAGATTTCTTGACCCATTCTGGTAGAGGCTAGTGAGGCAACTTTGATGGCTATATCAGTATCCGTTTCTCCCATTTCTTTTAAAGCTATAAGAATAGAATTATTCAAAATTCCTTTTGGAGCTTCAATTTCTCCTTTGAGAACTCTTAGTGCCTCATCTGGATTTTTAGCAACATATTCTGAAGCTACAGCGATATTATCGTCCTGGTTCATCTGGTTAAAAGTTGAAAGTCCGAGCTCCTCTATTTCAAATTCAGTTAGTTTCCCAAGTTTGCCTTTTATTCTAGCTTCAAGTCTGGATACTTTTAATTTACCTTCTCCAACAGGAAGTTGAGATTGGGGGACTTTGACTACTTTTTCTTCAATTTTTTTTGCGATAGGTTTTTCGCCTCTTGCAATGCTGCTATCAGTTTTTTCTGTGCCTGTTTTGGGTGCTTCTGCGGGTTTCGCCTCTGGTAAAACTTCTCGTTTAGTATCATAAAGTTCCTTAATAGTCTGTAATCCCTTTACATTACCTTTAGTAAT
>Ga0105050_10010054_pt1 | contig 10446 bp, 10 predicted proteins | sample FRY01_FD_78088 | JGI IMG/M metagenome (GOLD analysis project Ga0105050, IMG submission 78088) | Freshwater microbial communities from Lake Fryxell liftoff mats and glacier meltwater in Antarctica - FRY-01 | ecosystem: Environmental > Aquatic > Freshwater > Ice > Glacier meltwater ... | reverse complement strand
GCGGCGGCAGCGTCGGGCTGTTCCATGCCAGCCGATTCTGATTCGTTCGGCACGACCGACCCTTCCGAACCGCCCGCCCCGGCCACGCCGGGCTGCCAGCCATCCGTGGCAAGAACTGCGGCAGAGGCCCCGGCCACGTCAGGGGAAAGCCAGGTGGTTTCTGCCGCATCCGGTGGCGGCCCGCTGTCGGTCGCTTCGGGTTCAGCGCCGCAGGCCGGCATTTCGTCAGCATCGCCCCCGCTCGCCGGTCCCTGATGGGTCGGTGCAGCATCATCCGCCTGCGCGGCGTTTTGTGTGGCACGCCCGACACCATCATCGCCCGGTGCTTCCGGCGGCGGGGCGTTGGCTTCTATTGCCGTCCCGTGGTCGGGTGCCTTACCCCAATGCGGCCAGCGCTCCGCATCCGGGTGCGACGGCGCGCTGATTACCGGCTCGGGCGTGACCCGCCGGGGCGGAGTGGGGTCAAAACCAAAGTCGTGCTGGATGATCTCGGCCCCCGGCGCAGGCGGTGCGTCTTCAAGATCCGTCTCGTCGTCGGTCAGGCCGGACACATGCCGAACCCCCTGTTCGCGCAAGATTTTCTGTACGCCACGTATCGTCATGCCATCTTCATGCAGCAACCGCCGGATGCCCGACAGCAGCGCCACATCGGCAGGGCGGTAATAGCGCCGCCCGCCCGCCCGCTTGACCGGCCGGATCTGCGGAAAGCGGCTTTCCCAGAAACGCAGCACATGTGCCGGGGTTTCCAGAACCTCGGACACCTCGCTGATGGTGCGGAAGGCATCGGCCGACTTTTCCATCAGCGTGCCCGATTAACCCTTTGATCCGACAGCAACACGATCTTTCATCAGATGTGACGGGCGGAAGGTCAGCACCCGCCGCGGGCTGATCGGAACCTCATCGCCGGTCTTCGGGTTGCGGCCGACACGGGCCGATTTGTCGCGTACCGAAAACGTGCCGAACGACGAGATTTTCACCGCCTCGCCCAATGCCAAAGCATCCGACAAGTGCTGCAACACCGATTCCACAAGCTGCGCGGATTCATTGCGCGACAGGCCGACCTCGCGGAAAACGGCCTCGCTCAGATCCATGCGTGTCAGAGTCTTTTCGCTCATCATATCCCCCCGGGCTTTTGTGAAAGGATGCGCGAGTTGAATTTCCGAGTCAATATCAACCACTTGTGGCTCGTCATTCAACAGCGATTACCAGCGAAGAACCACCGATCCCCAGGCCAGACCACCGCCAATCGCCTCGGTCACCAACAGGTCGCCCTGTTTGATCTGCCCGCGCGCCTTGCCAACCGACAGGGCGAGGGGAATCGATGCGGCGGATGTGTTGCCATGATCCTGCACCGTGACCACCACGCGGTCCATGCTCAGCCCCATGCGCTGTGCTGTGGCTTTGATGATGCGCAGGTTGGCCTGATGCGGGACGATCCAATCCACATCATCCGCGCCAAGCCCGGCTTTCGCCAATGCGGCATGTGCGGTTTCTGCCAGCTTTTCAACGGCATGGCGAAACACTTCCTTGCCCTGCATCCGCAGGAAACCCGTGGTGCCCGTCGAGGTGCCGCCGTCGACATAAAGAAGGTCACGGTAGCGCCCGTCGGAATGCAGATCAGACGAAAGGATGCCGCGATCCGATGGCAGGCCCTCGCTTTGCCGGCCCTCCAGCAGCAGCGCACCCGCGCCGTCGCCAAACAGCACGCAGGTGGTGCGGTCGGTCCAGTCCATGAGGCGGCTGAAGGTTTCGGCACCGATCACCAGCACCCGGTTCGCCTGCCCGGAACGGATCATCGCATCGGCATTGGTCAGCGCAAAAACAAAGCCGGCGCAGACGGCCTGCACGTCAAAGGCAAAGCCGTGCTGCATGCCAAGTGCTGCCTGCACCATGGTCGCGGCGGACGGAAAGGTAAAATCGGCGGTCGATGTGGCGACGATGATCGCATCCACCTCGGCAATGTCCATCCCCGCATCGGCAAGCGCCGCACGGGCGGCACGCGCCGCCAGATCGGATGTGGTCTGGCCTTCGGCCACGAAATGCCGCCGCTCGATGCCGGACCGCGAGCGGATCCATTCATCGGAGGTGTCGACTTTCATCTCAAGTTCAGAGTTCGGGACAATGCGGTCAGGCAGATAGTGCCCGACGCCCCTGACCACGGCGCGTATCGTCATCCTGTATTACCGTTCATTGCTCCGTCCCGCGGCGTATCCTGCCCCGCCCGTCCAGCGGTTGCAACCCGTGCCGCGAGCCGGTCGTTGAAGCCTGATTTTGCCAGTTGAAACGCAAGCTTGATCGCCGCCGACACCCCGGTCGCATCCGCCGACCCGTGCGATTTCACCACCGTGCCGTTCAGCCCAAGGAACACTCCGCCATTCACCCGTCGCGGATCGATCCGCTTTTGCAGGCGTTTGAGGCTGGTCAGCGCCAGCAACGCCGCAATTTTGGAAAGGAACGTGGCGTTGAATGCTTCTTTCAGGAAATCCGAGATCAGCTTGGCAGTGCCTTCGCCGGTTTTCAGCGCGATATTGCCCGTGAACCCATCGGTTACGATCACATCGCAACGGTTGCCAGGGATATCGCCGCCTTCGACAAAGCCCACGAATTCGAAATCGCCGGTGCCCGCTGCCGCCGCAATCAGATCATGTGCCAGCTTCAGTTCCGCGCGGCCCTTGTGTTCTTCTGTCCCGACATTCAGCAGCCCGACGCGCGGTCGTTCCAGATACAGACCATTGCGGGCATAGGATGCGCCCATCGTGGCGTATTGGAGAAAATCCTCGGCATCGGCCTTCACGTCCGCGCCCACATCCAGCATCACATTGAAGCCGCAGGGGTTGCGCGACGGCCACAGGCAGGCGATCGCCGGTCGGTTCACACCCGGCAGCTTGCGCAGGCGGATCATCGACAGCGCCATCAACGCGCCGGTATTGCCACAGGACACGGCCACGGTCGCCTCGCCCCGTTTGACGGAATCGATGCAGGACCACATCGACGTGCCCTCGCCATGGCGCATCACCTGGCTGGGCTTGTCGTTCATCGTGACCACACGCGGGGCGTGGCGCAGGTCGCAGCGTCCGTCAAGGACTCGCTGACGTGCAAGCAAGGGCACAAGCAGCGCCTCGTCGCCATGCAGGATGAACGCTATTTCCGGGTTCTTGGCCGCAGATGCAACCAGACCGGCAACAACGGCTGCCGGTCCGCGATCTCCACCCATCGCGTCAACGGAAATGACGATGCGCGCTGCGCCCTGTGCCGGAGGTGTTGTTCCGTTCGACATGGGGTGCCGGCGCTGCGGTGACGCGGCTTACGCCGCGTCCTCGTCCAGATCGACCTCGGAGGTCGTTGCGACGACTTCACGCGCATCATAATGGCCGCAGGCACCGCAAACGTGGTGCGGGCGCTTCAGCTCGCCGCAGTTGGAGCATTCTGCGGGGTTCGACGCAACCAGTGCGTCATGCGAACGGCGCATGTTGCGCTTGGATTTGGTGACTCGGTTCTGGGGGACAGCCATGTCTCAACCTTGGGCTATTGAGGGGCAAGCCCCTGATTTTCTTTGCAGAACAGGTTTTTTCCCAAGCCGTTGGGTCTGCCCTGTCCACGCTTTGTGCGAGGCGCGGAACATACTTGGATTCTGCGGGTGCGCAACCCCCAATCTATGCATGGCCCCAAAGGCTTGGGGGCCATGCACCGCCTGCATCCCTAACCCTCGCCGGTCCCGGATGTGCCGCCCAGCTTGTCGCGCAGGCCGGCCAGACCGGCGAAAGGCCGCAGGTCGGTGTCGCGCAGCGGTGCGGTTCCGGGTTCGGTATGCACGGCCTCGCCCAGTTCGGCCCCCGGCGCGCGGGGATAAAGCGGCAACGCCAACGCCAGCGCTTCCACCGCGACGGCGCCGGCGTCGATCACTTCGGGCATCGGTTCCTGGCTGTCATCCTCCGGCATCTCGATCTCGTCGCCATCTGGCAGAACGAAATCGGCAAGGTAGCGCCGCGTCACCGTTTCCAGGATTTTCGTGGTCACGGGGGCAAGCGAGATGCCGCAAGGCTGAATGACCGTGGCCGAAAGTTTGGCCTCCAGCACAAAGTCATGCCGGCCTGTCGATCTGATCTCGCCTTTGAATGTCAGACCTTTCACGCCGCTGATCCCCAGCAACACGGCCACCTGCGCCTGTGTGGCCGGGTCGGGCGTCAGGTTGAACCGGGTGGGGGTGCGGGCAGGCAAGGCCGACACGCGGAATGGCTGCGTCAAAGGCAGGTCGGGGGTGGCGGGGCTTTTGTCGGTCATGCCGGGCCTACTTTCTGTTTGAAGGGCAACTCTCTGGACGGGATGTTCATGCCGCGCGGGTGATGTGCCGGGTCCAACGCCCGTTTTGCCGCACGGCAACAAAAACCGGGGGCCGCGTTCCTTTCTTGAACAGAGGCGCGACCTTCTGTAAGCCAAGACAAAGCCGGAGAAACGGCGTCACTGGTTTGGTTCGGGATAAGGGTCTTGGACCCGCAAGGCAAGAGGTCGAGATGGGTCTGGCAGGGGGAAACATGGCGCGGGCAACCGGCCGCTTGGCGCGGCGCGTGACACTCGGGCTCTGCCTGCTGGCGGTGGTGGCCTGTGCCCCGGTGTTTCGCAATCACGGCTATGCGCCGGAAGACACCGCGCTGGCGCAGATCACCGTTGGCAAGGACACCCGCGAGACGGTGGCCGAACTGGTCGGCCGCCCCTCTGCTGCGGGTCTGCTGAATGATGTCGGCTGGTATTATGTCCAAAGCCGTTACCGCCATTTCGGCGCGCGCGCGCCGCAAGAGATCGAACGTCAGGTGGTGGCGATCAGCTTTGGCGAAAGCGGCATCGTGCAGAATGTCGAGCGTTTCGGGCTTGAACAGGGCCGCATGGTAGCACTGTCGCGCCGGGTGACGGAAAGCAATATCCGTGGTGTGACCTTCATCACCCAGCTTCTTGGCAGCATTGGCCAGTTGCGCACGGATGATATCATTCAATGACGTGGCAAGGCGGGGACACGGCAAGGCGGGGTTTACGCCTGCCTTGCCCGGTGACCGGTTCGGGCAATGACGCGGTCGCCCGTTCCGACCTGACGTTTTATCGCAGCTCCGGACTGCCTGGCCGACCTCGTTCAAATTTGAAATGCTTTAGTCTTCGGTCGGATCGAACGTCATTGCCACGCCATTCATGCAATAGCGCTGGCCTGTGGGGGCCGGGCCATCCGGGAACACATGACCAAGATGCGCTTCGCAGGCGGCGCAATGCACTTCGGTCCGGCGCATGAAAAAGCCCCGGTCTTCCTTGGTTTCCACCGAAGTGTCATTCAGCGGTGCCCAAAAGCTGGGCCAGCCGGTGCCGCTTTCAAACTTCTGCGCCTGATCGAACAGGGGTGCGTTGCAGCACACACACCGAAAGATGCCAGGCTCTTTTGGAAAATCGTCATGGCTGAAGGCCCGTTCGGTGCCATGCTCGCGCGCGACCTTGTAGGCAAGGTCGGAAAGCTGGGCGCGCCATTCCCCGTCAGTTTTGGTAATGCGTGCGGTCATGTCTGTCTCCTGGCAGAATGTGGTGCCTGTCGCATGCCCGTCATAGCTTGCGTGCAGGCTGCGTCGCAGTCATATCTAGGTGACCGTGACCGGTTCGCCAAGGCATGAGGAGGAAACCCATGCTGGCACTTCGCAAAGGCCGCTATGCCGCGCGCATGGCCGAAACGCCCGAAGACATCCGCCGCGCGCAGGCGTTGCGCTATCTGACGTTCATCGCCGGCAGTCGTGCAACACCCGACCCCGACGGGCTGGATGGCGATACGTTTGACGCGCTTTGCAGCCATGTGCTGGTGGAAGACGGGAAAACCGGCGCGCTGGTGTGCTGTTTTCGTCTGTTGCCGCTGACCGGTGGCGGCGAGATCGGTCGCAGCTATTCGGCACAGTTCTATGAACTGTCGCGGCTGGCCAGCTTTGCCGGGCCGATGGTGGAAATGGGCCGGTTCTGCATCCATCCCGCATGGCGCGACCCTGACATTCTGCGGGTGGCATGGGGGGCGATGACGACTTACGTCGATAAGACCGGGGTGGAGATGCTGTTTGGCTGCTCCAGCTTTCACGGCACCGAAGCCGATGCCTATCACGACGCTTTTGCCATGCTGAAAGACCGCCATCTTGCCCCGAAACGCTGGCTGCCCCGGGTCAAGGCGCCCAACGTGTTCCGGTTCGCACAAAAGCTGCGCCGCCGCACGCCGGATGCAAAGCGCGCCATGCTGGGGATGCCGCCGTTGCTGCGCACCTATCTGCTGATGGGGGGCTGGGTGTCGGATCACGCGGTGGTGGACCGCGACCTGAACACGCTGCATGTGTTCACGGGCCTTGAAATCCGCGCGATCCCGCCCGCCCGGGCCCGTCTGCTGCGCGGCGTGGCGGAGGCGAGCGCGTGAATTCTGTGTGAAAGGCGGGCTGCGCGCCTGCACCCCGTTGACGCCGCGCACCGGCCCGGATACCTCGCGCCCCATGGCACGCATTCCCCTTCTTCAACTGTCCCGCATCTCGCTTACCTTCGGTGGTGAGCCCATATTTGACGAACTTGATCTGGTGGTTCACCCCGGTGACCGTGTTGCGCTTGTGGGGCGCAACGGGTCGGGCAAATCCACTTTGATGAAAGTGATGGCGGGGCTTGTCGAACCCGACAAAGGCGACCGCGTGGTGCCGCCCGGCGTGACGGTCGGGTATATGGAACAAGATCCGGACTTGTCGGGGTTCGCGACCCTTGGCGATTTCGCGGCGTCCACCTTGCCGGAGGGCGAGGAATACCGCGTGGCGATGGTGTGCGAAGGGTTGAAGTTCAATCCTGAAACCCCGGTCACCTCGGCCTCTGGGGGCGAGAAACGCCGTGCTGCGCTGGCGAAACTGCTGGCCCATGCGCCCGAACTGATGCTGCTGGACGAACCGACCAACCATCTGGACATTCAGGCAATCCAATGGCTTGAGGAAGAATTGAAAGGCACCCGCACCGCCTTTGTCCTTATCAGCCACGACCGCGCGTTTCTGCGCGCGCTGACCAAAGCAACGCTGTGGATCGACCGTGGTTCGGTGCGCCGCCGCGAGTTGGGCTTTGACGGGTTCGAGGAATGGCGCGAAACCGTCTGGGCGGAAGAAGACGATGCCCGCCACAAGCTGGACCGCAAGATCAAAGCCGAGGCCCGGTGGGCCGTGGAAGGCATATCCGCGCGCCGCAAGCGTAATCAGGGCCGGGTGCGCGCCCTTGCCGATCTGCGCGCCGAACGTGGCAGCCAGATCCGCCGCCAGGGCACGGCGGCGATGGAGCTGGAGGCCGGGCCGCAATCGGGCAAACGGGTGATCGAGGCCAGGGGTATTTCCAAAGCCTTCGGTGACCAGACCATCACGCGCGATTTCGACCTGCGTATCCTGCGCGGCGACCGGGTGGCGTTTGTCGGCCCGAATGGCGTGGGCAAGACCACGATCCTGAAAATGCTGACCGGTGAGATTGCGCCCGACAGCGGCACGGTCTCGCTGGGCACCAACCTGCAAATCGCGGTGTTCGACCAGACCCGCGCGCAGTTGGACCCCAACGCGAGCCTGTGGGACAACCTGACCGGAGACCCGTCGATGCGTGTCTCGGGGCAGGCCGATCAGGTGATGGTGCGGGGGATGCCGCGGCATGTGGTGGGGTATCTGAAAGATTTTCTGTTCGATGAACGGCAGGTCCGTGCGCCGGTCCGGTCCTTGTCGGGCGGAGAGAAGGCGCGGCTGCTGCTGGCGCGGATCATGGCTAGGGAATCCAACCTGCTGATCCTCGACGAGCCGACCAACGATCTGGACGTGGAAACGCTCGATCTGTTGCAGGACATTCTGGGCGATTACGACGGTACCGTGCTGTTGGTCAGCCACGACCGTGATTTCATCGACCGGGTGGCGACGGCGACCGTGGCGCTGGAAGGCGGCGGATCGGCGACGGTTTATCCCGGTGGCTGGTCCGATTATCAGGCGCAGCGCGGGCTGGCGGCGGTGGAAGAAGTGTTCGATGCCCGCCGCACTACTGCGCCGTCCGCCAAACCCGCCGCGCGCCGCGCCGAAGGGCTGACATTCACCGAACGCAAGCGGCTGGAAACCTTGCCCGGCGTGATCGACAAACTGGAAGCCGAGATTTCGGGCCTGACCGATCTGCTGTCATCCGACGATCTGTTCGTGAAAGAGCCGGTAAAGTTCCGCAAGGCGGGCGAGATGCTGACCGAACGGCAAAAGGTGCTTGCCGCGGCCGAGGCGGAATGGCTGGCGCTGGAGGAAAAGGCGGGCGGCTGACACCGCCCCGCCGAACCGCGGTCAGAACCCGGTGAAACCAGCGCGCACGTTCGGCCCGGCCCTTGGCGATCAGCAGGGCGGCGGTGCGGCATCGGCGCCTTTTACCGGCACGTCGTCGCCCTTGCGCCCGGAACGGCAAACATCTTGCCGCCGACTTTGCAGCCATCATGCCGCCGCCGCCAGGGTCCGATGTTTTGGCACCTGGCAGCCCGGCGCAATGGGCGTTGACAAAGGCGCTGTGGTGGCGGTGATCCATGGCATCGGGCTGTGGATCTTTGCGATGAATGTCAGGGCCACGCAGATCGCAGGGCAGCCGCCGTTTCGGGCTTTACCGGCATTGCATGGGTGGCGCTGGCGGGGCAGGTGCTGTTGGCCGTCGCCGCCGCGACGGTGGTGCGCTGGCGGGACGGGCAGCCAATCGCCTGAACCTGCAAGGGCGGCCTGTCGCAGCCTGCCTTTTGTCTTGCCCGCTGCCCCGGCTTTGCGCTATGTCACTTTCATGAAAACAAGCGTCGCCATCTGCTGCATTATCACCGGCTGACATCGTTCACGCGGGCCGCTGTTTTCGTTTCCAAGTCATAACGAAGTTGCCAGGCCCGCCACGGGATGATGCCAGAGCATTGGCGCGACGCTGGACGTGAGGGAAAACGCATGACCGGGATCCGGCTATACAACACCAGAACGCGGGCGAAGGAAGATTTCACCCCGATCAACGCGGATAACGTGCGGATGTATGTCTGCGGCCCCACCGTCTATGACCGCGCCCATCTGGGCAATGCCCGCCCGGTGGTGGTGTTCGACGTGCTGTTCCGGCTGTTGCGGCATGTCTATGGCGCGGATCACGTCACCTATGTGCGCAATTTCACCGATGTGGACGACAAGATCAACGCCAGCGCACTGGCGCGCCAGCAGGCGGGCGACACGCGGTCGCTTGAGGCGCTGATCCGTGAGCGGACCGAGGAAACCATCGGCTGGTATCATGCCGACATGGACGCTTTGGGGGCCCTGCGTCCGACAGCGGAGCCGCGCGCGACAGAGTTCATTCCGCAGATGGTGGCGATGATCGAAGGGCTGATCGCCAAGGGCCATGCCTATGCCGCCGAGGGCCATGTGCTGTTCGACGTGCGGTCCTATCCCGCTTACGGCCAACTGTCGGGCCGGTCGGTCGATGACATGATCGCAGGCGCGCGGGTCGAGGTTGCCCCCTACAAGCGCGACCCGCTGGATTTCGTGCTGTGGAAACCGTCGTCGGACGCAGAGCCGGGCTGGGACAGCCCCTGGGGCCGGGGGCGGCCCGGCTGGCATATCGAATGCTCGGCCATGGCGGATGATCTGCTGATGAAGGGCCTGCCGGAGGATCGGAAATCCTTCGACATCCACGCAGGCGGCATGGACCTGCAATTCCCCCACCACGAAAACGAGATCGCCCAATCCTGCTGCGCCCACCCCGAAGGTGGCTTTGCGAAGGTCTGGCTGCACAACGAGATGGTGCAGGTGGAGGGGCGCAAGATGTCCAAGAGTTTGGGCAACTTCTTCACGGTGCGGAATCTGCTGGATCAGAACGTGCCGGGCGAGGTGATCCGGTTTGTGTTGTTGGGGACGCATTATTCCAAGCCGATGGATTGGACGGGGGAGAAGGCGGCGCAGGCCGCGGCGACGTTGCGACGATGGCATGATCTGACTGCCGACATGCGGCCCTCGGCTCCGTCCCCGGCGGTTTTGGCCGCCTTGACCGACGACCTGAACACGGCAGGTGCGATTGCATGTCTTCATCGGCTGGCAAGTGATGGTGACACCGCTGCTTTGCTTGCCTCTGCGCAATTTCTCGGTTTGCTTCTACAGGCGGCCGGACCGGGTGAGGACTATGAAGTCGAGCTGCTCGATGCCATCGTAAGACGGCTTTCAAAGGCGCGCGCGAAGGCGAGCGAAACTAAGGACTACAGCGAAGTGGACGGGCTGAAGGCAGTCCTTGGCAGATTGGGCATCAGCGTGATGATGAAAAAGCACAGCATCGCGCTCGGATTGAACCCGGGACTTGATCTGCAAGCAGTTCTGAAGTCCCTCAAGTGAATAAAGTCCTTAACATACCCTTAAAAAACCCATCCTAACCCACTGAAACACAAATATAAAAAAAGGTCCCGCG